>Ga0214923_10000966_pt1 | contig 42101 bp, 47 predicted proteins | sample LL1510_MetaG_FD_177993 | JGI IMG/M metagenome (GOLD analysis project Ga0214923, IMG submission 177993) | Freshwater microbial communities from Lake Lanier, Atlanta, Georgia, United States - LL-1510 | ecosystem: Environmental > Aquatic > Freshwater > Lake | place: USA: Georgia | collected... | reverse complement strand
TCCTCCAAGGTAACGAAACGAGAGCCCTGATATAATAACTGCGACAACGACACTCACAAAATCTCCCAACGGGTACACAATATCAAGAAATGCTTTCAGTGCAGTTTCTCCATCGGGAACAATTACCCCTCCTCGCGCAACAACAATCAGAAGGTAATAAGAAAGTGCCAAAATAACAAACGGCATCAACGTAACAAAGAGTCGCGCAGCAGGGTTACGAAGTCCAAACTTTGCACCAGTAACTCGGGAGAGATAAATTACTCCAATTCCATAAAAGAAAATACTTGGAGCAAACCCGATATCTGCAAGTGATGGGTACGGCGCAGCAACGCCAGTAAAGAAATTATAATATGACCAAATCATCTCTCCTGCGCCCCAGCAAAAAATTCCAATCCCAATCAAAAGAACGGCCTTTCCGAGAGAACTTTTCCATCCGCCCCACAATGAGGATTTTCGTATAGCGACTATCCCCCCAATAAGTGGCGTGAGACCAAAAAGAAACGAATAAAGGTAATTAAAAAATCCTGATTGGGTACGAGTAAGGAAAAGGACGTTCCAAAATAGTAATACCAATAACACAAACCATAGACAGACCTTTTGGTATTTATTTATGTTCATACTTTATATTGTATTGCTCAGTAGAATTACTGTCAATAACGAATTCTTTATATAAAATATACATCAGGTTTTGGAAACCCATTGAACGGACACGTTGCGACAAGACTATACGCACCAACATTGTGAATCATTACCTTATCACCAACGGTAATATCCGAGGGAAGAAGCACTTCTCTGGTAACAATATCGGGTGAGTCTCCTGTGGGACCAGCAACTGCGAACATCATTTCACCAGTTCCATGCGTACTCCCCATGCTTGTAATCGGGTATCGAGTAGAGCCTTGATATGCCATAGTTTCAAAAAGTCCGTTGTACACTCCGGCATCAAGAAAAAGCCATGTGCTTGTTTTTCGTTCAACTCGAGCAATTACACTTGCAACGACAATCCCCGATTCTGCGACAATCTTACGACCAGGCTCAAGAAAGAGTTTTGGTATATAGGGAAGTTCAGCACACCCCTTTTTAATCTCTTCGGCAATCTCCTTTATCTTCGGGACAATAGTGCTTGATGCGTACTGGCACGGAAACCCGCCACCGATGTCAAGTATCTCAATCGTAATCCCCTCTTTTGTGAGTGCTTCCATTATCGGAACAAGTTCAACAATCGCACGTTTCCACGCAGTTGTATCCCCTGATTGAGAACCAACATTAAAACTGATTCCATACGGGCGAAGCCCTAATGATCTTGCATGAAGTAATAGTGGAACAATCATCTCTTTTTGCGTTCCAAATTTTTCTGAAAACTTAAATACGCTCGCAGCATCATCAGTAATCATGCGAATATAAATCCGAGCGCCCGGAGCTGCTGCGGCAATTTTTTCAAGCTCTGCCGCAGAATCAGCCGCAAAAATATCAACCCCGTAGGAGTGAAAAGCTTTAATGTGTGATATCGGTTTAACAGATGTTCCGTAAATAATTCGATCAGCTGGGATAGAGAGTGCCTGTAGGAACTCAAGTTCATACTTTGAAGCAACTTCAAAATTGCTTCCATTTTCATACAACAACCGTAGAAGCTCAGGCTCTGCATTTGCTTTCATTGCGTAGTGGATTACTGCACCAGGAAAAGCTTCTACAAATTCATTGTACACATCAATAATTCGCTTCTTTGAAAAAAGAAAAAACGGTGTCGGATACGGAAGGTCAGCGATTGCTGTATGGTCAAAGTATGTTTCGGACATATACGTATAGATGTACAGTATATCAGCTAATTGAGAGAACTATAATACCCAAAATAATGAGAAGTGCGCCAGCTGTCTGGAGTCGTGTTACTTTCTCTTTCAAAAAAACTCTCGCAAGACATATTGTTGGGAGTGAAAACGCTCCACTGATAAGTGCAATAATACTCGTCTTTGTCGTCATTTCGTATCCAATACTAATTGCAGCGTACGCGACGACTTCGCACAACCCAATAATGACAAGGTATTTCCACATTGAAGGAGTCTGTATCTTCAGTGTGATTCGTTGTTGTTGCGCAACGAACAAAATGACAATGGTCATCACCGTATACATAAGTACTACATATCCCAACCAATCATTTCCCTCAATAAAACGATCCCAAAGTAGCGTCCAAAGTGCTGCCATTCCAGTAGCAAATACAACTTCTCGAAATCCTGGAACAGCAGAAAGACGAAGTCGATTTGTTCGAAGCGCTTCTCTATCGACATTCATACTGATAAGGCCAATAAAAAGTATAAGAAGCGCGATTCCGATATGCCAAGTAAGCATTTCTCCAAATACAATGATCGATCCAAGTGCGGTAATGCCAGAAAAAGATGCAAACAACGGATTAAGTACTGCAACCTGTCCTTTGCCAAATCCTTTGTATACAAATAAATAGACAAAAGCTTGTAGAACTCCAAAAAATATAACGCCAAGCCATCCCAAAAGTGTGTGCGGTAGGTGTAGTACATGCCCTTCTATCACAACCAAATACAGTGCAAGTACAAAAAACAGTAGCGTTCCAAATATATGCGCCCACACAAGACTTACAATATCTCCAATTGCATCAATTGTTTTTTTTGCAAAAAGGTCAGCAAGTCCCCACCCAAACATTCCCCCGAGTCCAGCCAGCACTGCAATTGTTAGTTCTGAATGCATACTTTATGAATGGTACGTGAATTTTTTTACTGCCACATAAATGAGTCCGACAAGTGCAACAGCAAGGATGGCGACTTTTATACCATTCCCCGCATCAGACCAATAGCGCATCGACGCAATAAGAAGTGAAAGTACGCCTCCCCAAGAAAAAGCAGTAGAAAGTACTTCTTGTGTCGCAACAACTCCCACGATAATACTGATAATCCCAAGTATAACGAGTACGATAAAAACATTGCGATTGTATGCCTTGTGCGCATCTTCATACGTTTTTCGATTGGTATAATCAGGATCGCAATATCCAGTCGGCGCTGTTTTCGTATCAGGTACATTATATACATTTGCGTTCCACTGACCTCCTACTGCAAGACAATCTGCCTGTGTTTCAATGTTGCCAACCACTTGCGGCGGCTGTGGGTACTCCGGCGCTTTATACACGAGGGAAATAGCGTAGTTAAAAAACATATTAAGCACAATCACAATACCCACGACCAGTGACCACTTTGCAAATCGAGAGGGGTGCTTCATCTGTGTACCTTGCTCCATTCTCATATTATACCACAAAATAAAGAAAGGTTGCCAAAAAATAAACTATAACTACAATAAAACCAAAAAGCTTATGAAAAAAATAAATCTTATACTGCCTGTAAATGGCATAAAAATCCCATTCAACGAAGGGGAACACCTTTATTTTCTTGCCGGACCGATAAAGGGTGGAGGTGACTGGCACTCAAAAGCAATATATGCCTTGTCTGAAGAAGACCCAGGTTGCTACATCTGTTCCCCGAAATCTTACACAAGCGACGATCCCTTGTTCCAACACTCTCTCCTTTCAGACAACTCATTCTCTTTTGCTGATCAAACAAGTTGGGAAAGATACTATATGGAACTTGCTTCACATTATGGAACAATCATTTTTTGGCTTCCTGGTGAATCAGTCACCAATCCACGAGAAGATGGCAACTACGCAAGAGATACTCGTGGGGAAATTGGTCGCTGGAGTATTCGGAGCGCTTTTTCTCTTAACCCAATCAAAGCAGGAGCTCCGGTGAATATCGTTGTTGGAGGGGAAAGTAATTTTTCTGGTATAAGGGTTATAGAAAAAAATTTAAAACTTGATCACGGAGGCTTTTTTCCAGTGTACTCTTCTTTGAAAGAAACAATAAAAAACGCAGTAAGGAAAGCTTTTTCAAAAAAGCAAGCAGTTCCTTACTGAAAAATAAAATCCGCTCTGTGCGGATTTTATGTATTCCCTAAAATCGTTTTAACGAAATCTTTGAGTGTTGCGCCGACAGCATCAAGCGCGAGAAGGAATGGATCATTTTTGCGCATGTGTGGCTGACTATCGAGCTCAATAAACCACACATCCCCTCGTCCATCAACAACAAACTCGCTCTGTGAATAATCCTTGAGTCCCAACTTTGTATGAAGTCGCCCTGCAAACGTTTCAAGTTTTTCACGTTCGTCTCGAGAAAAAGATCCTCCAACAGTTGCGTATGACTGATTTTTACGAGCAATATGACTGAGAATCCCTCGTGATGGCCGTTCGATTTGCACCGTTGGTAGTACGTATGGCTCCTGTTCACGGAAATGATCAATTACTCCAACCGCTGCTTCTTTGCCATAAATATACTGTTCCACCATAAACGGAGTCTCTTCACTCATACATTCTTCAATCATCTGTGAAAGTTCAAGTACAGTATGCGCAACATGTGCGTTGAGCGAAGCGCCTCCATAAAGTGGCTTGATAACCCACGGAGGAGCAAACGATTGATACACCTTTCGAGTAATTTCAGATACCGAATCAGTATCTTCCGGCAAGACTAATAATGATGGTGGTACTTTTATCCCGAGTGTTTTTGCTTGGTCTTTTGCAATAGATTTGTTATACGTCATTTCAGAAACAGTTCGAGGTGAGCCACTATGTGGTATTGCAATACTTTCGAGTAACTCGCCAATCTTCCCGTCTTCTGCGCCTTTTCCATGAAGCGCATTCCATACATAGTCAACATGCAGAGGGACTTGTTCTAATTGTGTAGGAACTCCCTTGACATGAAGCACGCCATTTCGATCGAGCAACATATCAATCGCATCGAGTCCTGCCTCTTGTACTGCTCGTGCCACTTCAGCGCCTGCTTCAAGCGAAAACTCATATTCTGGGGTAATTCCTCCACGGAGAATGCCAATACGTTTCATTGTGAAAATTATATCATGAACCATGTGACTGGTGATGATTTTTAATGAGATGCGAAGTAATATACTCAAATGAGCCTCCTACTTTTTTCCCTGGATTAAATATATTTTGGGGATCAAAGATTTTTTTTGTTTTTTCAAATAACTCAATAATCTCTGGAGAGTACATATAGGAAAGAAATGGTGTGCGAATAATCCCATCATTGTGCTCTGCGGTAATAGATCCACCAAATTCAGTAACGAGTCGATACACTTTTTTTGAGAGTTCCAAAATAATATCGCTTGCAATAGGAGCCTCTAAATCCATCAAAGGGATAATGTGAAAATTACCATTTCCTGCATGCCCCGCAATCGTGTATATCAAATCATACTCCCCAAGAATCGCTTGCAGTTTTGGGAGAAATTCTGGCATCTTGTGGGGATTGACGATGATGTCATCAATAAACGGCGCTGTTCGTTTCCCTTTCACACGATTGCGCAAGAGATTGAAGCTCTCGCGTCGTATCTTCCAATACTTCTCCACCTCTGCCTTACTCTGTGCAATGTGTGTTGAATATCCAAATGGTTGTAACGCTTCTTTTATTGCATGCGCGCGCGAAGACACTTCATGTTCATTTTCTCCTGTTACTTCTGCCATAAGAATAAGTTTTGGAACTCCTCCGGTAATAACTTTGAGTATGTCAGGAATAAATTGTAATCCCAATTTGATTGCGCCAAAAAATCCAAGGGTTTTGAAAAAATCTCCAGCAAACTTGATTGCAAGCTTCATCGAATAATCGTCGTACGATTCAAAACTCTCAGGCTCATATTTCATCACTTCGTCAACGACATCTCCAAGTTTCTCAATGGTGTTCATATACACAACCACCATTTTTGAAAACTTTGGTACTGGGACTAATCCAAATGTTATTTCAGTCGTGAGTGCAAGCGTTCCTTGGGAACCGACAATGAGACGGTTGAGGTCAAATATCCCTGTTTCGCGATTCCATACGTTCCAGAGGTAATATCCTGCAGAATTTTTTGTTACCTGTGGTTTTGCTTTTTTGATAAGCTCGTAATTATTTTCGATGAGTTCAAACAACTGTTTATAGACATTCCCTTCAAAATCTCCCTGCGCCATTTTTTGATCAAGCTCTACTTTATTGAGTGGTCGTACATCGTATTCGTTTCCATCTGAGAAAATGACTTTTTGACTTCGTACATAATTTTCAACTTTTCCATACTTGATTGATTTCTCTCCCCCTGAATTGTTCCCAACCATTCCACCAAGTGCATTGATAGATTTGGAAGCAGTATAGGAAGGCATGATTGATCCTTTTGCGAGAGTTTGTTTTTCAAAATCTCGATAATAGACTCCTGGTTGTGCAACACCAAACTTGTCATTAACGGTAATAATCTTGTTCATATATTTTGTAGTATCGACAATGATTGATTCATTGATAGACCCTCCAGACATACATGTCCCTGCTGCACGCATTGTAATTGAAAGAGTAGCCTCATTTTTTTTGTGATCAGATACATATTGCACAAGTGATTGAATATCCTTTGTATCTTTTGGATACACGATTACTTCTGGTCGCACTTCAAAAAGGCTCGCGTCGTTCGAATAGGTTGTCAGTATTGCATCACTATTTTGGACATCACCACGTATTATTTTTTTGAGTTCCAAAACATCCATTACTGCATTCGATTAAATATTTTTAATTTCCCCCTTACAACAGATTCCATTGCAAGTCCTGCATTTGTTCCGTATTTATACGGTGCGATATCATCAGGATGCGCAGTAATGTATGCTTTGAGCGCATCGGTATATGCGCGACGTAGTTCAGTGTTTACATGTATCACTGCAATCCCCGCTTCGATTGCAGCATCAAAATCTGCCTCTTCTCCACTTCCGCCATGCAGGACCAACGGGTTTGGAATTGCTCTACTAATTGCTTTTATACAATCAATATTAAGTCGTGGCTTATCTGCGTGACGAAGCATGCCATGAAAATTGCCGACTGCCGGCGCGAGACAGTCCGCGCCGGTCGTCTCCATAAATTGCTTTGCTTGCACTGGATCAGTCAATACTTGCACTCCTGCTGGTATCTCATCACGAAGCTGTGATCCTTCGCCAATGTAGCCAAGTTCGACTTCGACATTGATCGGACGCCCTGTTAGAGCGGTCACTGATCGGGCATAGTCAACACATTGTTTCGATTGCGCAACGTTTTCTTCAAATGAAAGTTTTGCTCCATCAAAAATCACACTATCGAAACCTGCGTCAATTGCATTTTTGACCGTCGCAAAACTATAGTGATGATCCGCGTTGAGAAAAATAGGAATATTCCAATCTTCCCGAATCGCCCGAATAAGTGCAACCGCCTCTTTTGTACCAATCGCACTTTCTTCTCCTTCGGAGAGTCCAACAATAACCGGCACATCGAGTGTCTTTGCAGCTCTTGCAATTGCATAGAGCCCTTCAATGTTAGAAAAATTGAAATGTCCAATCGCGACTTTCTTTGCCCTTGCATCAGCAATATAGTCCTGAAGATTTTTCATGGTGTAATTGTATCATACAAGGAAAGATGGATACGAAATGATATACTCAAGCCATGAAAGAAATTGATTTCCTCGCCATTGGCGATATTGTGACCGACGTATTCATTAGACTCAAAGATGCTGAAGCGCATTGCGATATAAACAATCACAACTGCACACTCTGTGTTCGCTTTGGTGACAAAGTCCCTTATGAAAGCGCAACAGAACTTCCTGCAGTCGGCAACAGTGCAAACGCTGCTGTAGCTGCAGCACGCCTTGGGCTTACGAGTGCATCTGTCACTGATATCGGAAATGATATGCACGGCAAGGATTGTCTCGCTGAATTTAGTAAAAATAAAGTACTGACAGATTTCGTCACGACACATGACAGACTTGCAACCAACTATCACTATGTACTCTGGTACGGCGTTGAACGAACAATTCTCATCAAACATACCGAATTCCCTTATCTCTTCCCTGAATCAATTCCTGCGCCAAAAATGATTTATCTTTCATCATTAGGAGAAAACTCACTTGCGTATCACCAGCAAATTGCAATATATATCTCCCAACATCCTGAAATAAAACTCATGTTTCAACCAGGTACATTCCAAATGAAATTTGGGACCGAGGCACTTAAAGATCTCTACGCACATACCTACGGGTTCTTTTGTAATGTTGAAGAGGCGCAACGTATTTTAAATACCACTGAAAAAGATGTAAAAACGCTCATTACAAAACTTCACGCACTTGGACCAAAACTTGTATTCATTACTGATGGCATCAATGGTGCATATGGAAGTGATGGAGAGAATGTGTGGTTTATGCCAGTGTACCCTCATGAGCCGTTTGAACGGACAGGTGCAGGAGATGCTTTCTCTTCCACCGTCTCAGCCGCACTTCTCATGGGCAAATCAGTCGAAGAAGCGCTCATGTGGGGACCAATCAATTCAATGTCAGTCGTCCAATATGTCGGCGCACAACAAGGACTGCTTTCAAAAGAAGTGCTCGAACAGTACCTTGCAACAGCTCCAAGCGACTATACTCCTAAAAAGATATAAAATAAAAATCCACCAGAGCGGTGGATTTTTATTTTATAGTGATACGGATACTTATGCAGTGTACATATCAGCTCCTTCAGAAGAAGCCATTGCAGCAAGCTTTGCATCAAAAACAGGTTTTGTTTTTTCTTCCCATCCTTTCATGTCTTCTGCTGACATTGCCATGATCTTCGCTGCTTCTTCAGGATGTGCTTCCTGCATGTGCTTCATACCATTTGCATTCATTTCTTCCCATGTTGCACCTTGCACTTCATGGTCGCACCATCCTCCCATTTCTTTACAGGTCATTGTTACCATATGTGTTACTCATTTATTACTATGCGACCACTATATCCCTTCTTCCGCTCCAATGCACGCAACACTGCCTGCATGATTGCATCTCGCCCAAGACCGTAGTGTTCGATTAATTCTTGTGATGTCCCCGATTGTCCAAAAAGGTCTCGTATACCGACAAATTCAATTGGCACAGGACATTGTTGTGCCAAACATTCTGCAACTGCACTTCCCAATCCTCCTGCAATCTGATGCTCCTCAACAGTGACAATTGCTCTTGTCTGTTTTGCAAGATCAATCAACAATTCCTCATCGATCGGTTTGATGGTATGGATATTTGCAACGATCACTTTGATTCCTTTTTTTTCACATTCTTTTGCAACACGAAGTGCATGCGCAACGAGCGCCCCTGTTGCAATGATGGCAACCTGAACAACACCATCTGGTGTGTAGAGAATCTGTCCTTTCCCAATTTCAAATGGGGTGTCATCGGTCGTTATGATGGGTGTTTTCTCTCGAGCAAGACGAAGGTACGCGATTCGAGGAGCAGTTCTTCCTAGAGCAATGGTTGCTTTCCTTGCTTGAATCGCGTCACAGGGCGAAATCACGCTCATACGAGGAAGTACACGCATCAGCGCAATATCTTCAATTGCTTGATGCGTACCGCCATCGGGGCCAACCGAGACACCTGCGTGACTTCCTACAATCACCACCGCACGATTGTTATAACAGATAGTTGTCCGAATTTGCTCCCAATTGCGTCCTGGAGAAAACATTGCGTATGAAGAAACGAACGGATATTTCCCCATTGCTGCCATACCAGATGCAACTGTTGCAAGGTTTTGTTCAGCAACACCAATCTCTACAAAACGTTCTGGGAACTTTTGTTTAAACAAAAGCATTTGTGTACTCTCGGTGAGATCAGCAGAAAGCGCAACGATGTTTGTATTCGCTTTTCCCGCTTGCACTAAACCTTCCCCAAATCCTTTTCGGATAGGCACTTGCTCAACATCGTCGTTAAAGATTTTATTATTTAAGTAGAGAGATGCATTTAACACACTTACAGTATACTATTTTCTTGTTCGTTCTTCCAATTTACTTACACGCAATGAAAGTTGATCAGATTCTCGACGATGAATAAATTTGTCGTGCAAATCTAAAATATCAGCTTTTGATGCTTTTGTTTTTAATTCTAGCTCTACAACTGAAAATCTTTCCTGTAATGTGCTAAGTTTTTCTTCCATAGAGGAAAAACCTCGGGCAACCATCATCGCCAAATCTTCATTTGATACTTCCTTTCTCTTTAAAACCCTTTTCATATCGATTATTGTATACCTACTTATTTTCTGAAACAAGTACAAATCTGGGAACTGTTTTTCCTTCCCATTCGACATCTTGAAAAAATAGATCCATTGGACGAAAATAAATACTTCCATCTTCCTGTCGCTGATACGCAACCATTGCTTCTCCTGTTTCGGAGTATTTTCCTAGCACTAAGATCTTGTAGTGCTTACCTTTATAATGTCTCCATATCTCTCCGACTTCAATTTCCATAATTATTTATGCTCGCTTTTAATTTTTCCTCCTAAGGTACGCAACTCATCAATCGCCATTTTTGCTTCTTCTTTGTTTGGTGCTTTGCCGTGCCATTCGAATTTTCGTTCAAATTCTCGCACCCCTTTGCCAGGGATTGTTCGCGCAATAATCACTGATGGTTTTTCAAACACTGCTTTTGCTTTGTTGATTGCGTTGATCACTGCTTCAATGTTATTTCCATCGATTTCTTGTACATGCCAGTTGAATGCTTCCCATTTTTTTGCTAACGGCTCAAGGGGCATGATGTCTTCAGTGTACCCATCAATTTGAATATTGTTTCGATCGACAATCGCAATCAGATTGTGCAGTTTTTCTTTCCCCGCAAGAAGTATTCCTTCCCAACTATTTCCTTCATCAAGCTCTCCATCACTAAGAAGTGCATAGATATATTTTTGACTCGTGATACCATTGTCGATTCGATCTGCAAATGCCATGCCGACTGCTTGTGAAAGACCGCTTCCAAGTGGACCACTCGATGTCTCAAGCATCGGAAGAAAGTCACGATGCGGATGCCCTTGCAAACGCGAACCAAATTTTCGAAGCGTCTTCAATTCTTCAATCGGGAAATATCCAGCGTGCGCCATGGTTGCATACAAGACCGGATTAATATGCCCATTTGAGAGTACTAAGCGATCTCGCTCTGACCAATCAGGTTTTTTTGGATCATGTCTCAATACATCGAAGTAGAGCGCGGCAAACACGTCTGCCATACCAAGCGGTCCTGCAGTGTGTCCACTTCCTGCTTCTAGCAACATCGAAATAGTACTCTCGCGAATCTCATTCGCTTTTATTTCAAGTTCTCTAATGCTGTATGTTCCTGCTAGGTTCGACATAGTGCTTTCAACTCTTGTAGTGTAGCGCGTGGATCGATACTTTGGAATATCGCAGAGCCAACAACAAGACAATCCGCACCAGCATCAATGATAGATTTCGCATTTTCGAGCGTAACTCCTCCATCAACACTGATTCGTTTCTCTGGGTATAGCTCTTTGATTGTCTTGATTTGAGCAAGTGCGCGCTCATCAAACTTTTGTCCTTGAAATCCAACCGTTTCGATCCCCATACATTGAATCGTATCAATATACGGTATGTATGGCGCCAAAAGCGCAGGGTCACTATCGATATTGATCGCCATACCAAAGGTAATAGTTTGGCGAACGATTTCTGCAAGCGCCTCAAACCATCGCACCAATTCTTCCTCTTTAACTGTCTCAACATGAAAAATAATCTTTGCCGGTCCAAGCATAAAAAACGATTCAATGTGCTTGAGTGGGTTTTCTACCATCAGATCAAACTCGTAATCAATTTCATCCCAATATGGCAACGCCTGCTCTTCACGCTGTATTGCCTCTGTTATCGCTTCATCATGTGTATTGAAAAGCCATGTACGATTGTGCGCGAAATGCCCGTCGACAAAATCAATCTGTACCACGTGCGTACTGCCGTGAAGTTTCTCAACTCCTTGTTCTATTTCTCGATACCGTAATGGAAGAATGGCGGGAATTATTTTTACCATATTAAAATTTACTCAATCTTCTAATATGTCGTTCATCGTTTGAAAAAGGTGTTGCGAGCCAAAGGTCGACAGTTGAAAGTGTTTCCTCAATTGAAACAAATCGTGCAGCAATAGAGAGGATATTTGCATTGTTGTGTTCACGAGAAAGTTTTACAATATCAGTATTGCCACCATAGTACACAACTGCACGTACGCCATGGATACGGTTCGCACACATTGCTTCACCTTCTCCACTTCCGCCCAAAATAATTCCCATGCTTTCTGGATCTGCTGCAACGGCCTGCGCACATGGCGTAATAAAATCTGGATAATCGTCTTCAGGAACTGGCTCTGTATCGCCATGATCAACTACACTATGCCCCAAAGCACTGAGATGCGCCTTCAATGCTTCTTTATGTTCAAACCCTGCATGGTCAGTCGCGAGATGGATATTCACGACCATAGTATAACAAAAAATCCCCAAAAGGGGATTTTTTGTTATACATTAATTTTGAATCGCATTGCGACGTATTTCAATATTCGCAATAACCTTCTTAAGATCTTTAACTTCTTGAGAAAGATTCTGATCATTCTGAATAGAATTAAGCTGTTCTTGGAGATTTCCTATAACCTCTCGAAGTTCTTCAGGAGTCTTAAATGGCGTTTCTAATTTTTCATTTTCGAATGTATTTTGTATCATATGTTTTGATTATATCATACCCACGCATTAAGTCAAAAATTCTTTTTATTTAAACAGTTTTGCTGACAATGACTGTTATTGTTAAATACATTATATTGTTCTTCCAGTCTTTATCACATGCTCCACAAGTGTATAGGTATACCCCATTTCGTTGTCGTACCAGCCGAGGACTTTGACGAGTGTTCCACCAACGACGCGAGTCATCTCGAGGTCAGCAATAGACGCATGGCTGTTGCCGAGAATATCACTAGATACAAGTGGCTCATCCGTCACTGCAAAGATATTTTTCCAGCGAGGATCCTGTGATGCTTTTTTCAAAATTTCATTCACTTCGTCTTTTGTTGTTTCCTTCTTTGAAACAAATGTCACGTCCACAATAGATCCTGCTGGCACTGGCACACGAATAGAAATACCATCAAAAAGCCCCTCAAGTTTTGGAAATGCTTTTGTTACCGCAATAGCAGCACCAGTGGATGATGGTACGATGTTTTGTGCAGCAGCGCGACCTTCACGAAGATCTTTTTTGCTTGGACCATCCACGAGTGCTTGTGATGCAGTGTAGCCATGCACAGTATTAAGGATTGCTTTATCAATACCAAGCGCTTCATCTAAAATAGCAATGAGTGGACTTGAAGCATTTGTCGTACACGATGCATTTGAAGTGATGTCGCAGGTACCAAACTTCTCTTCATTTACTCCGAGAAGTATAGTCTCACCCGGGAAAGAACCGTCACCTTTACTTGGTGCTGAAATCACCACTTTCTTTGCACCACAGTCGAGATGAAACTTTGCTTTTTCAAATGCAGTAAAGAGTCCTGTTGACTCTACCACCACATCAATATCGAACTCACCCCACGGAAGCTTTGTCGTATCTTTTTCAGAAATAAATTTCACCATCTTCCCATCAATCACAAGATCAGTTCCTTGCACAACCACAGAGTGCTTCCAATCACGATACACAGTATCATGACGAAGCAGATATGCGAGACTTTCAATCGAACCAAGATCATTTACTGCAACAATCTCGATTTCTGGTCGTTCCCATGCGATTTTTAAAAATGCTCGACCAATGCGTCCAAATCCGTTGATTGCTACTTTTATCATATAGGTAGGAGTATATCAGAAGAACACCTTGCAGTAAAAAGGCCCCGCTGTTTTGCGGGACCGATTTTTCATTATTCGTATCGTTCTACTACCATAGTAACAAAATCTTATTATTTAAGCAAGTCTTTCAAAAGCTTTATCGCGACACCCGGATTTGCTGAACCTTTTGATTCTTTCATTACCATTCCTACAAGGGCCTGCAGTGCTGCTTCTTTTCCTGCTTTATAATCCGAAGCAATTTTTTCATTTTCTGCAATCACCTTTTCAATAAGTGGTTTGAGTGTACCCTCATTATGATCCTGCTTTACTCCTTTTTCTTCTGCAATCAGTTTTGGCGAGCGTGAATCCTTTAAAATTTCTGTAAGAATATCTTTTGCACCACGAGAAGTAATGTCTCCCGCAGCTACCATCTCGACAAGCTCTGCAAAATGTTCCGAAGTGGGAAGTTTCAATGTTGGGTCTTTGGCAATTGCACCAAGTGCGTCACTAATGATGTAGTTTGAAGCGATTTGTACTGAATTTTTATCTGTCAAAACTGATGCGACAGATTCCAAAAACGCTGCAAGTTCGGGAGTAGCGACATACACTTCAACATCAGACTCTTTTAACCCAAAATCGCTCGCATATCGCGCACGCTTTGCATCAGGAAGCTCTGCCAAATTTTTTCGAAGATGTTCTATATCAAAAAATGTCGAAAGCTCAAACTTGGGAATGTCAGGATCAGGAAAATATCGATAATCTTGGGCATTTTCTTTTGAACGCTGTGAGAACGTGCTTTGTTTTGCTTCATCCCATCCACGAGTCTCTTGAATGATTTCATCCTGTCGTCCTGCTTCGTAGAGCGCTTCCATGCGCGCAAGTTCGTACGCAATCGCCTTTTCAACACTCTTAAAGGAGTTTAAATTTTTCACTTCAACTTTTGTTCCAAATTTCCCTTCCTCATCTGAGAGTGAAATATTTGGCTCCACTCGCATTTCTCCTTTTTCCAAATTTGCTTCTGATACACCGAGGGTGCGGAGCAAGAGTTGCAATTCGCGTGCAAAATCCCCTGCCTGCTTCGCACTATGAATCACCGGTTCTGTCACAAGTTCCATCAGTGGCACTCCTGCACGATTGTAGTCAACGAGAGTAAACGCACCTCTGTCGTGTTTTGAAAGTCCGGTATCTTCTTCAAGATGGATACGTGTGATCGCAACTCCGGCAAGTGTCCCGCCAGAAACAATCGGATATTTGTACTGTGAGATTTGATATCCTTTTGGAATATCGGGATAAAAATAATGTTTGCGATCAAACTCGGTGAAATTGGCAATCGTTGAATGAAGAGCGATGCCTACCTTGATCACCTGTTCGATTGCGTTCTTGTTCGGAACGGGAAGTGTCCCAGGGTGCCCCATACAAATGGGACAAATGTTGGTGTTTTGTCGCTCTTCATCAGGGTCATTTTTGCATCCACAAAACATTTTTGAAGCAGTCTTCAATTCTGCATGAATCTCAAGTCCGATTGTTGGATAGTATGTTTTTTCCACAGGATGAGTATACACGAAAGAACTATTCTTTGACAAAATTTTGGAAAAGTGTATGATTTTGGGAAATTAAAACTACACAGTATGGCACAATTACAAGTCGACGAAGATGGCACCATTGGTGACCAAGTCAGTAATGAAATCAATCAAATGTTTAATGAATTTGAAGTTGAGGAAAAGCCTCCAAAAGCTGCCGAAAATGAATTTGGGGAAGGGCACTGTTACAGACTTCCAGAAAGAAAAGGAGGTTTCTACTTTAAGGAAATAAACGATTGAAATTTGTAATCCGTGCACCATGAAAACAGGCCGTCTCAGTGAAAACTGAGCGGTCTTTTTATTCCCCTTTTAACAACTTTATTAATTCATCTTGGAAGTCTTTGACACTTTGTTCATCAAAGAGTGTAAGTGTAAATACAGGCTTCCCAAGTTTTGTAAATTTCTTTTTTGTTGCTTCCACCAATTCTTTGTCTACGGTATCTGTTTTTGAGAGCACGATGATTTCTTCTTTTTGCACAAGGTCATTTCCATAGTTTTCAAGTTCATCACGGATCGTTTCATACGCTTTCATCGGATTGGGATTTTCAAGAGAGACAAGATGTACAAGTGCTTTTGTTTTTGCGATATGACGCAAAAACTTCACTCCCAATCCTTTTCCTTCACTTGCTCCTTCAATCAATCCCGGAATATCAGCAATCGTATATCCATAGAGGTCACCGAGGTTTGGATCAATTGTCGTAAATGGATAATCCCCGATTTTCGCCTGCGCATTGGTAAGTGCATTTAAAAGACTCGACTTTCCTGCATTAGGAAGGCCAATCAACCCAACATCCGCAATAAGCGATACTTCGATTGAAAAATCTCCTTCTTCTCCGGGTTTGCCAGACGTTGCTTCCTTTGGGGTTTGGTTGGTTGATGATTTAAAGTGCTCATTTCCAAATCCTCCCTGTCCACCTTTCAATATTTTTATCTCCTGGCCTTCTTTGGTAAGTTCCCAGGACATGCTCGTAGCAACATTGACGATCTTTGACCCGATTGGAAAATCAAGCCGCAGGTCTTCCCCATTCTTTCCTTTGAGACTCCGACTGTCTCCGTGTTCACCATCCTCTGCGCAATGCTCTTGCTTTGAACGATATCGATCAAGAACACGCATACTTCGAATCGCACGAATGTACACATCCCCACCTCGTCCACCATCTCCACCATTTGGACCTCCTTTATTTACAAATTTTTCCTGTCGCCAACGAACAACCCCGTCTCCGCCGTTGCCTGCTTTTGCGTGTATTTTAATTTCATCGAGAAATGCCATTGCCTTATCCTAGCACAGGAGTATGCGTCTCCATAAATTTGAATACTTTTTGTAGGCAGTCTTCAACAGTGAGAGGTGTATCGTATTCTGGTGCAAAATTTGCTCCTGCTGCACGATCATGTCCACCGCCGACACCAAGAAGTTCGTGAAAAATTCTAACATTGACGCTCCCTGCGATTGAACGAGACGACATACGCATCCCCTTATCACTTCTCGGCGAAAGAACAAATCCCCATGGTTGCGCTTCAATTCTTGGAAGATACTGGCTGAGGTAAATATGACTCGCAGCACTCATATCTTCATCGGAGAATCCTTCTGTATCTACAAACGACCGGTCGACAAAACTGTACTGCGTGCTCGGCCATCCTTCCATCGTCTTAAATGTCGTATTTTTGACGTACTCTTGTAGGAGAGGAATGATTCGTTTTGGAATAGTACGGTATCGAGAAAAAAACGAATCAATACGAATTCCACTTACTTCTACAAGATGTTGCACAAGAGAGAACACTTGTGACTCTGACCGATCAACATACGTCAACATCCCCGTATCTCCCAAAATACCCAAAAGATACAATTCACATAGCGGAGTGTCGAGCGTTTGATCGTGCTCAAAGACGTTGTAGACAAGTTCAGCATTGGAAGTAGCATTCGGATCAATGAGTGCAAGCGTCCAATCATCGGGTGTAGATGCATGATGGTCAATACAAACCCGAACAGGGACAGCACCGATAAACTCTGGTTTTTTTGATACACGATTATAGGAGCCTGCATCAAGTTGGAACAATATGTCTACGTCTTCGAGGTGTTCAGCGACATCAGCAACAAATTGTATCGCATCAAAATTGGTAAATATGTTGTATCGAAGTACGGGCTCGCCGGTGTAAATAATCCGTATATCTTTGTGAGGATATTTTTTGGTAAGGACAGTGTAGGCAGATAAGACGGAAGCGATTGAATCATCGTCAGGAGAATAGTGCGCAGTAATAACAATTTTTTCTGCTTTTTCAATATGTGCAAAAAAATCAGTTCGAAACGAATCAATCGTTGTACGCGTGTGTATCATCCTAGTCTACAAATTTTCCGACAATCCAGTTGATAATAGAGATCACCAACGCACCGATGATTGCGGAAGTGAACCCCTTGATAGTAAATCCTGTAATGATCTGTGCAACAAACCAAAAAAATGCACCATTGATAACAATTGAGAAAAGCCCAAGTGTAAGAATATTGATCGGGAGTGTCAAAAGCGTCACAATCGGTTTGACTACCATGTTGAGGAATACGAGACACGCTGCGACAATGACGGCTGTCAAAATACTATTAACCGTAATCCCCGCAACAAAATACGGAAGGGCAAATATGGCAAGTGTTGTAATAAACCAACGAAGTAAAATCATAATAAAAGTATACTACGCAAAGAGAGATTCGACGACTTTTTTGACGGTGGTGCCGTCGGCAGAGCCTGCAACTTCTTTCATGACTGCTCCGACAAGAATACCTATTTTTGCTTTATCAATGATGCCAAGCGCTGACTGTTTTTCTTTCGCGATTGCAAGAATTTTTTCTTCAGAAAGTTGCGCTGGGAGAAATCCTTCGAGAAGTGCAAGCTGTGCGTTGTCTGCATCTGCAAGGTCGGTGCGCCCTGCGTCCGTAAACTGAGCGATTGCATCTTTTCTTTGTTTTACCGTGCGAGCAATCACCTTTTGCGCTTCATCATCTGAAAGTGTGTCTTGTGGCGTCTTTCCTAGCGCAACGAGCTCGTTGGTAAATGCACTGATAAGTCCGCGGTACGTATCAAGTGCTGCCTGATCCTTTTCCCGCATTGCATTTTTAAGTCGTTCCCGAATTGTTTCTTGAAGTGATGCCATATGCGCCAATTCTACCATGATATACTCAGGAAATGAAAATATACTTTTTCGATACAGAAACGACTGGGAATACTCACGATGACCGAATTTGTCAGCTTGCCATCAAAGAGCGTGGGAACCCTACTCCCCTTTTAAACGAACTCTTCAAACCACCAATACCGATACCGTTTGAAGCAAGTGCAGTGCACCACATTTCCAACAACATGGTTGTAAACAAACCACTCTTTCAAGAATCAGAGAAATACCACGAAATAAAAACACTCTTTGAGAATCCCAACACTATCGTGGTTGCACACAATGCACCCTTTGATGTTGCAATGCTTGAGGCAGAGGGTATTCACCCGACGAATGTGATCTGTACGTACAAAACAGTACACACACTGGATGGTCATGGAGAATTTTCACAACACAAACTTCAGTACCTTCGCTACGCACTCGATATGGAGCTCGATGTGCCTGCGCATGATGCATTTGCAGATGTACTCGTCCTTGAACAGCTTTTTGAATATCTCCTCGCGCGAATCATAAAAGAAGGAAAAGATGAAGACGAAGCACTCACCGAAATGATGCGTATCAGTAGCGAGCCGATGTTTATGCGTGAGCTCACGTTTGGAAAACACAAAGGAATGCGTGTCGAAGACGTCGCTCATGTTGATCCAGGGTACCTCTCATGGCTCCTCTCTGAAAAACTCAAAAACCCTGTCGGCGAAGAAGACTGGATCTTCACCCTCCGAAAGTTTGTAAAATAACCGCCCGCATCCTTGTGATACACTAGTATCATGCAACTCGTTTATGCTGTCATTGGAATTGTTATCGGTGCTTTTTTTGTGTATGTTTTTTTATCTCGAAAGAAAGACGGGGTGAGCTCGCAAGAACAAAACACCGGCTTTCAGCTCCTCCTTCAGCAAATCAATGACCTTCAACGTAGTGTCGACCAAAAACTCGGAGAGAATGAAAAATCGATTCGCTCTCACATGGAGTTTCAAACATCACAGTCTTCAAAAATCATTAGCGACATTACCGAACGCCTCACCCGTCTCGATGAAGGCAACAAACAAGTCATCGGTTTTACCGAAAGTTTGGCACAGCTCCAAGATATTTTGAAAAACCCAAAACAACGGGGTGTCTTGGGCGAATACTATCTTGAAACACTACTCAAAAATGTGCTCCCCCCAGGAAGTTTTGAGATGCAATACACCCTCTTTGAAGATAGTAATGGAAAAAAGTTTATACCGGATGCGATTGTACGTGTGAAAGATAAAATCATCCCAATTGACTCAAAGTTCTCTCTCGAAAATTACAATCGTCTTGTCGAAGCGACAGATCCTCTCTTGAAAGAGCGTCTCGAGAAACAATTTGTAAATGACCTCAAAGAACGTATTACCGAAACTGCAAAATACATCCAACCAGAACACAACACAATGGAGTTTGCATTTATGTTCATTCCCCACGAAGCAATTTATTATGATCTCTTAGTCAACAAAGTCGGCGCACTCGCAGATGAAAACGAAAACCTCATCCAACGCGCAGCATCTCGATACAAAGTGATCATTGTTTCCCCAACATCATTTCTTGCGTACCTACAAACCGTGCTCCAAGGATTAAAGGCAATGCAAATTGAAGAAAGTGCAAAAGAAATCCGCAAACGCGTCGACGAACTCGGCCGACATTTGAAGTCACACGAAGAGTACCACAACAAAATTGGCACTACCCTCAAAACAGCGGTCAACCATTACAATACCGCATCAAAAGAACTCAAAAAGGTAGACAAGGACGTCATGCGCATTACCGGCTCGACTGGAGGACTCGATCCTCTCCTTCTCGAAGATACCGCAATCGAACAGACTATCGACTAAATTCAGGAAGAAGAACGTTCTTAAGTGCGCTATAGGGAACAATGACTGTCTGCGGTCCGTACACATAGGGTGCTACTTGATACGGATCAAAAAATACCTGCATCCCCTCTTTGGTAAACACAATGTTTTGATAATTGTCTTCAGTTGGTCCAGCACCTTGTGCAATCCATGTGGCATCAGGATTCTGCAAGGTAGTTGTAAGTTGCTCTGTTGCAATAACGGCAAGCGCCTCAAGACCTTTTTTCTCATCGATAAATATATTTGCAAGTGTCAGTAATTCTGCGGTAAAGGCATCGAAGATAAATGTTTTTGTTGTTGTCAGCCCATGCGCTCCACCAGTATACGAACTCACTGTAAATATATAGGAGATGGTGTGTGGCGCAGAAGTCACATTGTAGTCAACATTAAGAGAAGTTTCTTCGACGGTCTTTGGAGTCGATGGGTCATTTTGCCATGCGGTATCTTTTTTGAAATCATCAACAGTGCCTTTTGCAAAATCGCTGATATATTTTGATGCGGCCGCACTCTCAAGCTTCGGATATGCCACTTCAATACTGTATCCATTTCCATTTTCTTTAATCGACTCTTTTTGTATCTCACGCGCAGGAGAATTTTCAAGAATCCCCCCGATAGAGTTCTCTGGTGCAGGCGCTTGTGCTTTTCTATACATGCCAAGGAATACCAAGGCAACCACAATAACAAATGCTCCTATAGCAACAACTCCATGCTTTTTCATACGCACAGTGTACCCCCCTTACGATATGAGAACAAGGTAGGTTTTTATGGCTTGTGGTCACAAGTTACTAAGTCTACTCATACACTTCGTGTATTGCGTGGACTAAGTACTCGCGACCCCGGCTCGCGGCTTTTTCTGATGAGAACAGAAAAAGCAACGCTGTGCCTTCACAACGTCCGAAAAAAAACCCAAGCAGTTGGGTTTTTTTGCGTTGTGACCCTACGGGGAGTCGGACCCCGCTTCCATCCTTGAGAAGGATGTGTCCTAACCGATAGACGATAGGGCCAAATTTGTTTTGCTACTATACCAAAAAAGGCGCTATACTAAAAGCATGCATGACATCCACCACAAACGGCGACACATTGTAGGACTTTTTTTCCTTCTTGGTATCATATTTTTCTTGTTAACACTATCAGCAATTTTTACTACACTTCCCACTGCGCCAATATCTCCAAGTAGCTCACTTGAACCAGATCGGTTACAAAATTAGTATTTTTCTCTCCTTTTTTTGTGGAACGAGAGTGCGAAGCGGTGCGATTCAGCGTTTGCAAGAAGGATCGCGTACTTGTGCGTCTCTACAATATCCTTTTTTCCTGTTATCGCTTTTGGTCGATGTCGTTCATCTTTGGTCACCGCAATGATAGGGATATTGAGCACAAGCATTTTCAGCACTTCTCTAGCAACGTTTACTTGGATCACATTGCCATCAACAACAATCACGTCAGGATAGCGCCACTCGGGATGCGCAAATCGCCGTGTCAACACTTCACGCAATGCGCCCGCATCATTTGCTTTATCGAATCCACGAATGATAAATTTGCGATACTCATTTTTGTTTGTCGTCGCATTTTCAACGACCGTCATCACTCCTACCATCTGTTTGCCGGAAAGGTGCGCAATGTCATATGCTTCAATCCGCCAACTGGCGGAGAAACCCGCAGTATCTCCATGCACAATGTCACGTTTGATAAGTGCAATGTCTTGAATATGCTCAAGTGCAAAGATTTTTTTCTTTACGATTTCTGCCTCTTCAAAATGCTCCTTTTTTGCATAGGCCATCATTTCTTTTTTGAGTGCGACAATAAGTGATTGCAATTTGCCCTGGAAAATAAGTTTCAACCTTCCAATCGTTTTCTTGTACTCTTTTTTTGCTTCAACAGAGGTTGCGTCAGGAGCAAGTCCTATCTGTCGATAAAATACACTGTTATCTTTTTTTGACGACGCAATATCTCGAAATGGGAAAATAGGGCGAAGGAGCTTGAGTGCTTCGCGAATCGCGCTCCCATTTGGATACGGACCAAAAATTGCGTCATATTTCACCTTTTTTGTACTTCGTGGAATGTGTACAGTTTTCGCTTTTGTATCAATATCTTTTTGTCGTACGAGAACTATTTGTGGGAACTCTTCACGAGTGATTGCTACACAGTTGAAACTTTTATCATCTTTTTCTTTGGTGTTGTAGTACGGTTTGTACTTTTTGATAAGGTTTGCTTCGAGGATAAGCGCTTCAAGGACATTCATTGTTTCTTGGTATGTCACAGTGTGCGCCTTAAACACCATGTCCACAATATGCGCTCCACGCGTCTTGATCACATCGGGCGAAAAATAGCTACGTACCCGATCACGAAGACTTGTCGCTTTCCCAATATAAAGAATCTTTCCTGCATCGTCACGCCAAAAATACACCCCTGGTGTCTGTGGCAATTCCAAGTTGTCCAAATCTTGACGAATCATAAATAAGATGTAGTATAACAGAAATAATAAAAAATGAAAAAAATATTTTTTTACACAAGACTTACAGACACTTTAATTACCATTGCGACCTGCCTTTTCTTTTTTACTTTATTTTTATTAATTACGTTTATCAATGAACGTAAAGTATATATTGCAATTGCAGGTGGTCTCTGCTTCCTACTGTTACTAATTTTAGTAATACTTTCATTTAAATACTTGTTGAAAAAGGAAAAGCTGATAGCTGAGAGGTATGAAGACTCTAAAATAACGGAAATTCCTGATGTACTTAAAAAATTTGATGAAGAACTAGAAGGATTATAAATAGCTCCCTGCGAAAGCAGGGACTATTTTTTTAGGATAACCATCAGTGGATCATCTTCTTTTTTATACCCTCTCGCCTTCCCTTCTTTTCGTCCATATTCCTTTATTGCATAGCCGGCGCGTTTCCAATCTTTTTTGGGAATAATTTGTAGCAAGTCTTGTTCAATTTTACTTGGATCTTTTGCGTTTGTAAGATTGAATCGTTTTACAAATCGTATGACATGCGTGTCGACTGGAATGCCAATGTTTGCGTACTTTGGATATGCATTTGAAATCACCGCGATTGCTCCTTTACGTCCAATGCCGGGAAGTTTTTGAATAAGGTCGGGGTCGTGAGGGACGATGCTGCCAAAATCCTCTACGAGGATTTTGGCAGCATTTTTTATGTACTTTGCTTTTGTTCGATAAAAACCAAGACGGTTAATCAATGTCTCAATTCTACCAATCGGTGCTTTCATGAGCTTCTCTAGTGTCGGATATGCCTTGAAGAGCGCCGGAGTGACTTTGTTGACCATATCATCAGTTGTCTGAGCAGAAAGAGTGACCGCGACAGAGAGTTGCCACGGGTTTTTGTAATCGAGGAATGTGTTGTCGCGCCGATACTGCTTTAGCAGTATCGGCGCGATCTTCTTCCAAATGATTTTCTTTTTTTCCAATTCTTGACTTGTCATATTCTGCACCTACAAAATCCTCTTCAAATATTCCCCGGTAAAGCTCTTCTTATTATTTGCCACCTGTTCAGGTGTCCCTTTTGCAACAATGGTTCCACCGGCGACTCCTCCTTCCGGACCAAAATCAATGAGATGATCTGCACACTTGATAAGATCAAGATTGTGCTCAATCACGACGACAGTATTTCCTTTTGCAACAAGTCGATTCAACACCCCGATCAAATTTTTGACATCGTCATAGTGAAGTCCAACGGTGGGTTCATCCAAAAGATACATCGTCTTTTCCAAATACGGACGATACAACTCCGATGCAATCTTCACGCGCTGTGCTTCGCCTCCTGAGAGCGTAGTAGCGCTTTGTCCAAGCTTCACATAACCGAGCCCCACATCGTTGAGTGTTTTGAGTCGATCGCTAATCGCAGGAATATCTGCAAAAAATTCGAGTGCCTCTTCTACTGAAAGTTGTAGCACGTCGTAAATGCTTTTGCGTTTGTATTTGACAGTGAGTGTTTCCTTATCAAAACGTTTACCATTACACACATCACAGGTCACATAGACTGTCGGCAAGAAGTGCATCTCCACTGCAATCTCTCCATTTCCTTCACATGCCTCACAGCGTCCACCTTTGACGTTAAATGAAAAGCGGTTGAGCTTCCATCCGCGAAGGCGTGCCTCTTCGGTTGCAGCAAAAATTTCTCTGATATGTGTAAATGCGCCGGTGTAGGTTGCGATGTTTGAACGTGGTGTGCGTCCGATCGGCGACTGATCGATCATGATAGCACGCGCAAGATATTCGGTACCCGTAAATGACGCACAGTTGTACACTTTGGCACTACGAAGTTTTCGTTCAAATCGCGCCTGCAAGTTTTTGTATAAAATATCGTAGAGGAACGTACTCTTTCCGCTTCCTGAAACACCAGTAATGACAACCATCTTTCCTAGTGGCACATCAATGTTTTGGTTGTGAATGTTGTGAAGATTTGCACCAGTAATCTTAAGCGTCCCCTTATCTTGATCACGCCGTTTTTCAGGAATTTCAATTGAATCTTCTTTGCGCAGATACGCAAGCGTGCGTGATCCTCCCTCATTTTTCTTTGCAGCAAGAAGTTCGTCGAGATATCCAGCCGCTATTACATTTCCCCCATGGATCCCCGCTCCTGGACCAATATCAATCAAATAATCCGATGCGAAAATAGTGTCCTCGTCGTGTTCAACTACAATAATGGTGTTCCCAATATCACGGAGCTCTTCAAGTGTTTTAATGAGCCGTTCGTTGTCGCGCTGGTGGAGCCCAATCGTCGGCTCATCGAGTACATAGAGTGCACCGACCAAACGACTTCCGAGCTGGCTTGCAAGGCGTATACGCTGTGCTTCACCACCTGAGAGCGTATTTGCTGTACGGCTGAGGCTCAGATATTCAAGGCCAACGTTGAGCAAAAAATTGAGTCGATCTTCGATTTCTTTCAGCACTGCATTTGCAACTTCTTTGTCTTGCGCTGAGAGCTTCAGTGAACCAAAAAATTCAAACGCTTCTTCAACCGAAAACGATGTGAGATCAACAATATTTATTTTCGCGAGAGAGCTGGCAGAAGATTTCTGAGTGTCTGGTTGAGCGTCCCCATCGGCGCGACCCGAGGACCGAGAAAATGCATTATCCTTGAGCGAAGACTCCAAGAAAACGTTCAATGCTTCGGGCCGAAGACGTTTCCCCTCACACGTTTCGCACGGTTCTGTTCCACCAAAAAATTTTGTCCCGATCCCATTACATGAAGGGCATGCGCCGTAAGGAGAGTTAAAAGAAAATAATCGCGGTTCGATTTCTGGAAACGAATATCCATCATTTGGACAAGAAAATTTTGATGACATCATAAATTCCTGAATTGCTTCCGTTTGCATATCAAAATCATCTGATACCCCAAATACCACTTGCACCAACCCATCTGCTTCCAAGAGTGCGCGTTCTACCGCTTCGAACAATCGAAGTTCTGCGTCGCGCGGGTTGTCCTTGAACTCATGCACTGCAAGCTCATCAACAAGTACTTCAATATTGTGTTTGTCATTTTTCTTTAATTCAATTTTCTCACGAAGTTTGTGTGTTTTGCCATCAACACGAATTGTGCTGAATCCTTTACCGAGTAAATCATAGAGTAGTTGGTAATATTCCCCTTTTCGTCCTCGCACAATTGGCGCATAAATTTGGATACGAGTGTCATTAAACGATACTCCCATTACTTCTTTCCGCCCGCTGGCGGATTTTGTTTTGGAAAGTTCCTTTATCTTTTGCAAAATAAAAGTATTAATTTCTTCAGGCGAGAGTTTTTGAATACGAGTCCCACAGACCGGACAATATGCTTTCCCTACACGCGCATACAGCACACGAAGGTAGTCATAGATTTCGGTAATGGTTGCAACAGTAGAACGCGGATTATTTGAGCGAGATTTTTGATCAATAGAGATTGCAGGTGAAAGTCCAGTGATTTCATCCACGTCAGGTTTTGGCATTTGGTTTAAAAATTGTCGCGCATAGGAAGAAAGCGACTCAACATACCGTCGTTGTCCTTCTGCAAAAATAGTATCGAATGCGAGTGAGCTTTTGCCAGAACCAGAAAGTCCTGTGATTGCCGTCATCGTCCCACGAGGTATTTCTACTGAGATATTCTTAAGATTGTGCGTTCGCGCACCTTTTATCACGATTTTTCCTTGATCTCGACGCTCGTGTGCCTTTAGTTTTTTTGCTGGTGCCATCGCGCGATTTTACCACAAAAACAAGACTTTTCGAAGCAGAGCCATGCTACACTATAGCCATATGAAATTGCGAACAATCGATGAACACATTGTCCATTTTTTTCGAAAGATCAGCATCCCAACTGCCCGTATTGCGCTTTTTGTTGTCTTTTTTTGGTTTGGAATTTTGAAACTCATCGGACTCTCTCCTGCTAGTGGACTCGTGCATGCACTCTTTGACCAAACAATCCATTTTATGCCATTTAATACTTTCTATATTCTATTTTCACTATTGGAGTGCGTGATTGGAATTTTGTGTCTCATTCCCGGCGCTGAACGTATTCTCATGCCACTTTTACTCTTCCACATGGGAACCACGTTTCTTCCACTTTTTTTCTTGCGTGACGTCGTATGGCAAGCGCCATTTGTTCCAACCCTTGAAGGACAGTACATTATCAAAAATCTCGTCATCATCGCTGCAGCGATTGGACTTGTGTCACACCTACATCCGTTGAAAAAGAATTGACAAAAAATAAAAACGTAATAAAATGAGAAAAATTGAATGATTATGAATCCACGTTATTTTTATGTACAAAATTTTAAACCATTATGCGCTCCATTAAGAACAGAAGACCATCTTGATGTGGTTCATTTTGGAGGAGCCTCAATCTGTGTGTTATCAGGCGATGAAATAAATTTATCCCCTCCACAAAATGGATTTATAGAAAGGGATTTGTGGGTGCTTGAAAATAACCCTACTATCCGTGATGGACTTTACACCGTTGATCAAAATGGGTATCTATTAAGAATTAAGGGCCGCTGAAAACAGCAGCGGAGGTGCAAAAACCCTCAATCACTTAATCGGTTGAGGGTTTTTATATATGCACTATCGATTCATTATCGTAATACTCAACTGAAGTACCGTCGCGAATGACACCCACAAAAGGTACGGAAGCTGTATCCATGTCACCCATCGTGCATATGAATAAATAGCGACCATCGCCCAAATAAGTGTCCCGAGAACAAGAAGAATATCAAGAGAAGCGAGCGGGAGATTTTTGAGTCCAAATTGTATGTAGGTGAATATGAGATTGAAAAAAAGGTTGAGAAGGAACGGAAGCGCGACAACAAATGATATTTCTTTTTGAAGAAACAATTTCAAAACCGCTCCAAAAGAAATGGCAATGAGTACATACAATATCGTCCACACAGGACCAAACAACCAACTCGGTGGTGCCCATAAAGGTTTCAAAAGCTCAGCATAGTTTTGATACGATTCCATACAAAGAGCAGTATACACCTAGGGATTGATATAGATCTTTTCTCGAAGTACACTAATTTCATCACGAAGGATGGCAGCGGTTTCGAAGTCGAGGAGTTTTACAGACTCTTTCATTTCGGCTTCTTTCATTTTAATCAATTTTTCAATCGGATTTTTGCCTTTTGTTTTTCTTCCTTTCTGATCTTTTTCGATCTGTGCAAAGAGTTCGAGGTCGAGCGCGAGTTCGGCATTCACCGCTTTTGAATGTTCGCTTTCCATTCCTTCGGTGATATCACGAATGGTTTTCTTGATTGTCATCGGCGTGATCCCGTGCTTTTTGTTATACGCAAGTTGTTTTTCGCGACGACGATTTGTCTCTCCCAATGCGCGCTCCATAGAGCCTGTCATATTGTCTGCATACAAAATCACCCGTCCGTCTGCATTTCGCGCAGCACGACCGATTGTTTGAATGAGAGACACTTCACTGCGCAAAAAGCCTTCTTTGTCAGCATCGAGGATTCCAATCAATGACACTTCCGGCATGTCGAGTCCTTCACGAAGCAAGTTGACCCCCACCAAAATATCAAACTCCCCTTTTCGGAATTTGGTAATGATTTGAATACGTTCGATTGTTTTGATGTCGCTGTGCAAGTATTCAGCTTTAATTTTCTTCTCTTTCAAGTAGCTACTGAGATCTTCTGCCATTTTTTTGGTGAGCGTGGTTGCAAGAACGCGCCCTCCTTTTTTAATTTCTTTTTCTGCTTCAGCAATAAAATCTTGTACCTGCCCCTTGTACCCTCCATTACGATCTTCTATTATCGGACGCACTTCAACAAGCGGATCAACAAGTCCTGTTGGTCGAATAATTTGCTCGACAGTTTGTTCTGAATGTTCGTGTTCATATTTCCCCGGAGTTGCAGAGACAAAAATGGTCTGCCCAATTCGCGCTTTGAATTCCTCAAACTTGAGCGGTCGGTTATCTTTTGCACTCGGCAATCGAAACCCAAATTCAACAAGTGTTTGTTTACGAGACGCATCTCCTGCATACATTCCTCCGAGCTGGGGTATCGTCACATGAGATTCATCAATAAAGAGCATAAAATCTGGAGTGCCATCTTCTTTGTGAGGGAAATATGAAAGTAATGTCTCTGGTGGTTCACCAACGGCTTTGCCAGAGAGATGTCGAGAGTAGTTTTCAATTCCTGAGCAGTAACCCATCTCACGTATCATCGCGAGGTCGTAGTTGGTACGACGTTTGATGCGTTCTGCCTCGAGCAACTTTCCCTCTTTTTCAAAATGTTTGAGTTGCTGTTCAAGCTCGTGCTTGATATCGACAACTGCGCGGTCTTTTTCTTCAGCATTCGTGATGAAGTGTTTTGCTGGGAAAATGTAGACGTATTCTTCATCATTTAAAATCTTGGATGAGACTGGATCGATCTTGATAATGGATGTAACAACGGAGTCAGTGTTGCTTTGACGAGTGTCTGGTTGAGCGGTTCTTCCGCGACCCGAGGACCGAGGAGAAGCAACACTGACTCCGGAGGAATTCCCAAACTCTATCTGATACATGATTGTGTCGTTGACCGGCATAATATCGATTTTATTCCCGAGTGCGCGAAATGTTCCACTCGAGAGATCTGCATTTGTACGAGAAAAATGAATTGATATGAGTCGCTCCATTACTTGCGTGCGTGAAAGTTTCATTCCTTTTTCAATTTTAAAATTTGTCTTTTCGTATTCAACCGGAGAACCGAGACCGTAAATGCACGAGACGGATGCAACAATGATGACATCTTTTCGAGTGAGCAATGATTGTGTCGTCGCATGACGAAGTCGATCAATCTCTTTGTTGATTTGTGCATCTTTTTCGATAAACGTATCAGTGATCGGCATGTAGGCTTCCGGTTGGTAGTAATCGTAGTATGAGACGAAGTAATGCACTGCATTGTTGGGGAAATATTCTTTAAACTCGCTCGCGAGCTGCGCCGCGAGCGTTTTGTTGTGCGCAATCACCAATGTTGGTTTTTGGATTTCATTAATCACGTTTGCCATCGTGAAGGTTTTTCCCGTTGCTGTTGCACCGAGCAAGGTCTGTAATTGCTTTCCTTCCTTAAGCCCTTTCAAGAGCCCCTTGATCGCTTCAGGCTGATCGCCGGCTGGCACATACCCACTTTTGAGATTAAATTTCTCCTCTTTCATACTGAGAGTATATAGGAAAAATAAGGATAAATCGAAATAATTGACAAATACGTTAATAAATGATATCATAGCAGAAATTGTTAATGGGTTGCCGCAAACTGGCCTATTAGCTCTCAGTAGCAGTTTGCCGTTTTAGATATAGCGATGCCCCGGCTATTCTAACATTGGTACAACAGCGGGATAGTTCGTCGAGGTTTGATAGATTGCAATGATCCAACACAAGATCAAACTAGAATGAGCTAAACACGACACTTGAGGACTTTTATGGATTTGAGATAGATCAATCAGGTCATTGATCCATCAAAAAATTGTTCTCCTCAACAGACATTCCTTAATGGAAAAAGACCGAGGCGTTTATGCCGGCCATCTCGATGAGATGGCTTTTTTTATTTCCTAATTTTCACTATACGGTGCTAGAAATGTTTCGTACGATGCGCGGACGATACGATACGCAAAAAATGAACCAAAAATAGTAAATATGAGAAAATAGACAAGTGTCTTTCGTAATTGCAACATAAGATAATTATATACCTTTATAATATTTCTCCATAAACTCTTTTTTATATTCTAAAAACGTTCCGTTGAGGATTGTTTCGCGCATTTTTGCGACAAGTCCGACAATAAAATATTCGTTATGAATTGAGGCAAGGGTTCCTGCAAGTGGTTCGTGTGCTCGGAAAAGATGTGCGAGGTATGCTTTTGTATGATTGGCACACGTATAGCAACCACAATCTGTTTCAATTGGTGCAAAGTCTTCGATGAATCGATTGTTTCGAATATTAATCCTTCCCTCTTTCGTATGAATCGTGCCATGGCGTCCCATACGTGTTGGCGCGATACAATCAAAGAGATCACACCCCATTTCGACTGCATCAAATAAGTCCCGTGGTTCTCCGATACCAAGCAAGTGCCGAGGTTTTTCTTCCGGCAAAATTGTGTTCACCCATTTCACTGCGGTTGCAATATCTGCTTTGGTAAATGATCCGCCGATGCCAAACCCATCGAAATCCAACGCGCCAATTGTACGAGCCGCTTCTTCACGAAGCTCTTGAAATCGCCCGCCTTGTACCACACCAAAAATCGCTTGTTGTTTTTCTGTATCCAACTCTTCGTGACGTGCGAGTGAACGCCTCGCCCATTCGTACGTACGTGCGAGTGATTTTTTTTGATACTCAAAGGGAGCAGTTGGGCTCGTACATTCATCAAATGCAAAAATCATATCAGCCCCAAGTTTCCATTGAATTTCCATCGAAGATTCGGGTGTAAAAAAATGTTCACTTCCATCAAGGTGCGATTTGAATGTCACCCCTTCGTCAGTCACCGTTGCAAGAGCCAATTCATTTTTGAGACCTTCGAGGTCTATATTTTCGTCGAGAATTTCTCCAGTCGCAACCTTACTCACCGCACTCCCAAATGCGGCGCCAAGCGAAAATGCTTGAAATCCCCCCGAGTCGGTCATCGTTGGTCCGTGCCAATTCATAAACGGACCAAATCCTCCCGCTTTTGCTACAACATCTGCCCCCGGCTGAAGATACAAATGGTACGTATTCGCAAGTACCGCCTGCGCGTTAAATGATTTGATCTGATCAATTGTCAACGTCTTCACACTCGCCTTTGTTCCAACTGCAACAAACGCTGGTGTCTGTATAACACCGTTCTTCGTAACAACTTCACCTGCTCGCGCAAGCGTCCCGTTTAATTTTTTATGTATTGAAAATTTCATAGTTTTATTTTACCCACTCGTTGCTTCTATATTTTCATTCTTCAGAACATGTGCTTTCCGCTATCGTCTTCATTTCACTATTACCCATCGCAGGGTTTGTAAATTAATCGGCACTTTTGCGCGGATCTTTTGAAATGGGTCACGAGCATCAGCAGTGATCTCTACAATACGCGCGATGATTTGCGCACGTGTTGATTGTGCAACAATTACTTGTCCTTTATCAAAGTGGATATCGCGTGGCATGTGAATCTCATATTCACCCGCTCCTCGCCCAATAAGTGTTACCGCAGTACTATCGGGAATGGAGGTTGCTGGTGTCTCCTTACCTGCAGCACTCAGAAGCGTCACAGTAGCGCGATGTTCTTCTACAGAGGTTATTGTCCCAAGAACAATACTATCAAACGCATCTACACTCATCCCTTCTCGTATCCCTTCTGCGCTCCCTGCATCAACAACAAATGTATCATAGAGCGATCGTCCTGGAGGAAAAAGCACGCTCGCAAGAATTCCCTTTTCGTGATCAGTACGACCAAGCTCTGCTTTGAGCGTTGCATTTTCATCGCGCAAAAGCGAAAGTTGTGCCTCGTCAGCACTAACACTATCAAGCTTCTCTTGAAGTACTACCACTTGTTGTGTGAGGCTCTGTTTTGAAGCAAGAAAATGTTGTATTGTTTCTCCAAAAAATGCTTTGTGCAACGCAAGACGAGTAACCCCAACCGCAATAAACACACACACCACAGTAGCAAGAACGCCACGCCATGTGAAAAATCGAACAAGAGATGCAAGTTGTTTACGCGTACGTCGTGGCATAATCGTTAATATCTAAAAGCACACTTTTATATGTTTCAAATTGCTCCAAAATAATACCCGTCCCTCGTGCAACCGCAGAGAGTGGATCATCCGCAATCGAAACAGGAAGTTTTAATTCTGCTTCCAATATTTCAGGGAGACCTCGTAGAAGCGCACCGCCACCAGTAAGTGTAATACCACTTCCCAAAATATCTGCCATCATTTCTGGCGGAGCAGTTTCGAGTACTTCACGAATACCTGCAACAAGAAGCGAGATAGGGTACCCAAGCGCTTCACGCACATCAGCATCCGTAATCACCATCCCTTTTGGAAGCCCTGTCACAAGATCTCGTCCACGCACTTCGAGTTCGAGGTACTCTTGAGGCTCAAGCGACGTGAGTGCTACTTTTGCAAGCTCTGCGCTTTTCTCTCCGATGAACAGCTTAAATTCATCACGTAAATATTCCATGATGCGCGCATTTAGATGATCTCCTGCAACGCGAAGATTGAGCGATCTGACGACCCCACCGAGTGCAATGAGTGCAATATCGGTGGTTCCTCCTCCAATATCAACAACAAATGTCGCAGTAGATGTCAGAACGGGAAGGCGAGCACCAATCGCAGAGGCCATTGCTTCTTCTACGAGATATGCTTCTCGGGCGCCTGCATTGATCACCGCGTCATACACTGCACGCGTCTCAACATTTGTAATTCCACTCGGTACCCCAACTACCACTCGTGGTCGGAAAAATTTCTTTGAAACAGTTTCAGCTTTTTTCAAAAAATATGCGAGCATCTCTTCGGTTACTTCAAAATCAGAAACAACTCCTTCAGTAAGCGGACGGATGATTTCAATATGTTTTGGAGTCTTCCCCCACATTTCTTTTGCTTCTCGACCAATTGCAACGATCTGTCCCGTCTTTTGATTGATCGCGACAATTGATGGTTCGTTCAAAATGACGCCGTGTCCCTTGAGATACACAAGACTGTTTGCCGTACCAAGATCAATCCCAATATCATTTGAAAAGCGACGATAGATGTGTTTGAACATACAAAACGTATTTTATTTACGCACCCCTAGGAATGCAAACAATTCTTCGACCGTGTATACGCGCGATTCGTTTTCTGTACGCGATTTATACTCAACCCCTCCCTGTGCAAGCGAACGCTCAGATACAACAACACGATGTGGCATACCCAAAAGATCACTATCAGCAAATTTCTCTCCCGCTGAAATACCTACACGATCATCAAACAGTACTTCGATTCCTGCATTTGTAAGCTGATTGTAAATATCTTCTGCTTGCTCTTTTATATCTCCAAGTTGCAACAGATGTACCCGAAACGGCGCAACAGCTTCTGGCCACACGATTCCCTTGTCGTCTGAAAAGATTTCTGTCAGAACCCCTACAAGACGAGTTATCCCTACTCCATATGAACCAAGATATACCGGCTGTTTCTTTCCTTCTGAGTCAGTAAACGCGAGTCCCATTTGTTCACATTTTTCGGTTCCAAACGTAAAAATATTTCCTACCTCTGCAGACTTTTTCATTTCAAAATCTTCTTTTTGAGCACCAAGCTTCGCAAGTGTTGCATCAGTAAATATTTCTTCATTCACTGCATAATTTTCTTTTTTATGTACATAGATCACGTCTTCGCCGGCTTCACAGAGAGTTTGAAATTCATGACTAAAGTTGTCTGTAAAGGCACCTCCTGAAGCGGAAGTAACGTACGTGATATCACCTAGACTAAGACGTTTATACACATTTAGATACGCTTCGGTAGATTTTCTATAAAAATCCATATGCGCTTCTTCTGTTGCGCAAAATGAATACATGTCTTTCATGACAAATTCTCTACCACGCATTACACCACTTTTTGCTCGCACTTCATTGCGTAGCTTTGTTTGAAATTGATGAACATATTTAGGCAGGTCTTGGTAACTTGTAATGTATGACTTCATCATCTCAATAATAGGCTCTTCATGAGACCACCCAAGCCCAACCTCTGTACCACTCTTTAATGCAGTCTTAAACCAAATATCAACCTTCTCATCATCCCAACGACCAGTCTTTTCCCATACTTCTTTATTTTGAAGAGCGGTCATAATGATTTCCTGAGAACCAATAGCTTCCATTTCTTCAGAAACAATTTTCTTTATTTTATTCACCACACGAAACCCTAAAGGAAGCCATGCATACACTCCTGCCATTTCTTTGTAGATGTAACCAGCACGTATCAGAAGCTGAGCGTTTTTAGAAGTCTCATCGCTTGGATTCTCTTTTTTGGTCTTGGTGAAAAGCTGACTTTGTCGCATATATAGATATAATCGCATATTTTGAGTAATAAAAAAAGAACTCTTGATGAAAATGCTAAAAAGTGGTATCCTACAGTGTCCATAAAAACGGACGAAATTATTCAGATAAGTAAGGATTCCACTGGGATTCCTCATACAGATTGTAACAATATGAAAAAAGAACTCACTGCCGCTTCTTTGATGGAAGCTGGCGCACACTATGGGTACTCGCGCACTCGTCGCCACCCTACCGTTACCCCTTACATCTTTGGTAACAAAGACGGCGTCGATATTATTGATGTCGAGAAAACAATATGCCTCACCGAAGAGGCAAAAACATATCTTGCCGACCTTTCAAAGAATGGAAAGACGGTGCTGTTTGTTGGTACCAAACCAGAAGCACGAGCAGTCATTGAAGCAACCGCAGCAGCACTCCATCAGCCATTTGTCACCGAACGATGGATTGGAGGGATGCTCACCAACTTCTCTGAAATCAAGCGTCGTATTCAAAAACTTGAAACGATGAAAGAAGAACGGGCAAGTGGTGCACTTGAGAAGTACACCAAGAAAGAACAACTCTTGATCAACCGAGAGCTCAATCGTTTGCAAAAATATTTCAGCGGTGTCATCGGACTCACGAAGATGCCAGAAGCAATCTTTGTTGTTGATCCTAAAAAAGAGCACATTGCAATCAAAGAGGCACACAAACTTGGTATTACTGTCATCGCACTTGGAAATACCGACTGTTCAATTCGAGGTATTCAATACCCTATCATTGCAAATGATGGATCACGCTCGAGTATTTCACTTATTCTTGGTATACTCGAAGACACCTATAAGCAATAAGTTGTACAGATACAACATTAATAAGTAAGACGGTTCGCGGAATGAGTATTCTTTTGAGAAATGACTTGCGGAAGGGCCCACTCAGCCCTGAGCAGAGAACTTGATTCGTGCATTTCGAAAAAGAATACTCATGGAGCACCCAATCAATAATTTACCTATGACAACAATAACCACAGAACAAGTAAAAGAATTACGAGACAAGACTGGCGTATCAGTCATGCAATGCCGAAAGGCACTTGAAGAAAGCGCGGGTGACATGGAAAAAGCAATTATTATTCTACGTAAAAAAGGAGGAGAAATTGCTGAAAAAAAGTCTGACCGAAGCGCTGTTGACGGAAGAATCGTCATCAAAAACGACGGGAAACGCTCACTTGTCCTTGTACTGAACTGCGAAACCGACTTCGTTGCACAAAACGATGACTTTAAGACACTTGCTGAAACTCTTACAACGATCGCGTGGGAGAAAGGTATCGATGCTGCAAAAGAAGCGTCTCAAGCACTCATCAACGATGTGGTGCTGAAAATCGGCGAAAATATTCAGCTTGGACATATCGAAGAAATCGCCGGAGACACCGTTGGTACATATACCCACTTCAATGGCAAGAGTGCTGCTGTAGTAGCGCTCAAAGGTGGAGATGAGGCTGTCGCAAAAGATATCGCGATGCACGCTGCTGCAATGAAACCAACCTATCTTTCATCGAATGACATTTCTGAAGATACCCGCACTGAAGTACGCGCAGTGTTGGAAAAGGAAGTACTCGAAAGTGATAAACCAGAAGATATTAAGCAAAAAATGCTCGAAGGAAAAATCGCAACTTATTTCAAAGAACTCTCTCTTCTCGATCAAGATTTCTTCAAAGATCCTAGTATGACAATCGCGTCATACGCACAAGCACACGGAGCAACCGTCGAAACATTCAAGCTATACACCCTCTAACACTATATGACATTTTGGATGTCAATCGTCTATTTTATACTTTTCCTTATCGCAACATGGCTTTTGTACATGTATGCATCATGGAAAAAAACACTGACTGCACCAGAACAACAACCAGTAGCGCACATAATAAATAATGGCATTCGATATATTCGAAGAGGTATGTACCAAGTACAACGGACTGCTCGTACTGTTGCCGATATAATTACTCGTGTTGCCTCAAAACTGTTTATTGCGATCTTCCCCAAAGCAAAACGTGCCCTCAAACCAATCGACCCCCTGACCGGTCTTAAGAAGGGGCCAAGTTCTTATTTTCTCTTTGAAATATCAACCGACAAGGACGCCTCAACCATATTAGGAAAACACATCCCCCACATTAGACGAACGAAGAAAAATATGTAACAATAGGTCCTGTACAAAACAGGACATACGCCGCTTTAGCTCAGTTGGTAGAGCAACGCTTTTGTAAAGCGAAGGTCGTCAGTTCAAGTCTGACAAGCGGCTCCCAAAACAACACCGTTACATCTTTTCCTCTTGGATTTCTTTTTTCTTAAATCGGATAGAGAGCAAGTGTATAAATCGCTTTCCGTACCACGGAATAAACCAAATAATCATTATCAATACCACAATAGGAATGACAAGTGCTAGTGCGTTGATGATATATACTAGTATGTGAATGATAAGTTGCTCAGTAACCGCAATGTGTACACTTGCTCCCGCAACTTCTTTGCCTTGTCCAACTTCAAATGGAGTAACATTGTACACTCCTGCCAACAGCGACGAAGGTGAGACGTATTCAAATACCCCCTTCGTATCAGTCGCAACATACGTACTATCAAGTTTTGATTTTTTTGTTCTAAAGAAATTGACAAGTCGGTCTCCAATCGAACTAAACGATATTGCAGAAGATTGCAGATGAACAGTACTGTTTGGATTTGCGATTCCTTGAATATGCACTGATTGATCAGAAGCAACTGTTTCCGAATAATTTGTAATAACGGGAACGGAGATTGATTGTGTATAGGCAATTTGTTCAGGGGTAAGCGATGGTGCTGCGTCTTGCAATTGAATTGTTGCGACTTTTTTCTCTGAAGCAACAAGTGTTGACACTTTGACAGTGTTTAATGTCTCCGTACCTGCCCCATTCGCCGCAAGCACTGAACCTTGGCTTATTTGTAAAGGAAACGATCCAGTTTTTTGTGCTTTTACCGTAATTGAAAAAACTTTACCTTTTGTTCCGGTAAATCCATTCTGCCCAATAACGATACCACTAAACGGGATTGCACTAGCGCCTAGCTCTGGTTTTTGGAGCCAAAACTGAATGATAGAATCGTCGGTCGCAACAGATATCAACTGGAGCCCCTGCGGAAGTTTTATAACTCCCGACACTGCATTGATTGGAGCATCAGTACTTGTGACAAGCACTGAAAGTGTTGCTGTCTCTCCTGTATGAATTTGAACAACTGATGGTGCAGTTTCAAATATTGATGCATAGGAGGGCGCAACAATAAACAGTGATAAAAGTAGTATGAAAATACCTACATATTTTTTCTTCGATTTTTTTTCCATACGTACCATACCCCTACAATAATAACAAAGAAGAGGATAATAACAATAAACGAAACTCCTGGTATATCAACCGATGCTTCTTGCACATTTCCCCCTCCATCGGTAACTCTAATCGGGATTGTTCGACGAAAAAATGATGCATGTACCGGAAATGGATTTTTCGTCATAATCCATTCTTTTTTGAAGTATTCGATAGAAGCAATTCCTGTCTGGTCATCATGCGCATCCACATAAAGTATATAAGGGGTGAGCGGGGCATTAAACGACGGAGCAATCTTTTGTATGCCAACAATAATCGGTGCTATTGTATCGGCATCAGAAGAATTCCCTGTTGCTACTGCCGACGGAATAATCGAGAGAGGAAATGTTCCCAGGCGATATTCTTGGCCTTCTTTGCTATTGATGTACGCCGATACGGTATCAAATACAACTGATGTCTCTTTATCTTGTGTGTAACGGAAAAAAAGTGTGTAGAGTAGTGTTGGCTTTGTTTGCTGAGAAATAGGATCGAGTGTGTTAGTAAATCCCCCCGGAACAATGAGAGAAAATGAGGTGGAACTATTCGAGGAATCACTTCTGGTTGGTTCTTCTACCCACGTTACTCCAAGTGTTGTGTTTGGTTTGGCACTTACCAACACAAGTGCATTTTTATCATATGAAATCGTTCCAGAGAGTGCGTTATAGGACTGCCCGTGCGTATCGACAGAAACATCAACAGCGATAAGATCTGGTGCTGTTTTTGTAACACGAAAAGAAATTGCGTCTCCAGCAGCAACTCCCAATAAAGGGAAAAGTAGTAGAAAAGTACACACCAATTGTAATAATTTCTTCATCATAGTTTCCAATAAAATGCGAGTACAGAGAAGTCATGAATTGACACCGTCCCGCTTCCATCAATATCAGCGCACGATGGCGGATTAGGGCGTTTGAACCAATATGAGAGGATGGAGAAATCAGCGATGTTAATTTTTGTATCAGCATTACAGTCCCCCGCAACCGATCCCGGCTCTGGCACCGTCTTGTCTATACTTGAAACTGTAATAATTCGACTCCTCGACAATGAATCTTTCATCACACTATAAATTGTATAGACCCCTGGCGAAAAATACAATGAAGGAGTACTGATGTGGTACGTCCCATCGTTGAGAGTCTCTGAGACTAACGGAGAAGCTTCCGTGTCTATATAAAGAAGTACAGTCGATTGCCCTTTTCCTGTTCCATAGAAGTTAAGTGATTCAGTTGGGAGAAAATCAAGCTTTGATGCTTGCAGTGTCGGAGCAAACGCGAGGCCATCAATTTGAGTTACATATCCTTCTTTAATAGCAACTGTTTTAATAATAAGTGGGCTCTGGAGTCCAAAGGTGTCCGTCGCAGAAATTACAAGAAGCGAGCTCTCACTCGGAATCCCATTGATTGATCCAGTAAACACACCATCAGGGCCAGCGACAAGTGTTGCTGAAGCACCTCCGATCTGTTGAACAGATACGGTTGCATACGGATACGCGACGCCAGAAAATGAAATGGTAGTCACAACAGTCTTTGTAATATCTTGCTGGCTTCCGCCGCCACTACCACCTCCTCCACCGCCACCAGTACTTACCGCTTGCACTATCGCAGAAATGTTTACTGAATCAGTACTTGTTATGGTTGTCGCATGCACAATATTGCCCAGTAGAAAAAATACCCCCAACCAAAAAGAGACTCCTACAATAAATCTCTTGTTCATGATTTAACAGATACACTATTTTTGTGCATCAACCAAACGACGCGCCTTATTGATAATATATCGATTGTATCGACGAATGGCATATCGCAATATAAAGAATAGTGGAATCGCAATAATGAGGCATACTACAATAAGCTCAACAGGAAATACGATGAAAAAGACTCGATCACTTTTGACAAGCTGTTGCGCATTGCCAAACGACGCTTCTACTCGTGCCTGGAAAATACCGAGGGCAAAATTGTGCCATTCTTCTTTTACTGATCCAAAAAAAGAGTATGCTTTTTTATTTTCGTTTTGTTGATCTTTTTCAGAGACACTATATTGCTTTGACCACTCAGGAGTGAATTTTCGTGTCGTATTAGGGAGAACGTTTCCATCGTACTGATTTGCATTTACGGATGCAACTTTCCATCCCAACAATGACCGGATTACAACAGAACCCGTTGGTTTTACTCGATCGCCCCCCTGATTTGAAAAACGATACTGAAACCCAACTGGTAAAGAACGATACGCCCATTGTCCATTGTGAAGTTTAAAATCAACTAACCCAGCAGATTCTTTGACATCTCCGTTGACTGAGAGCAATATCAAGACTCCTGTTTTTGCACCAACAGAAACTTCCCCGGGGATTTTTCCTGGAGACGTCCCCCAAAAGAGTGCGGCAAAATGTCCTCCCGGTTCAGCATCTCTCGGAATAGTGATAGTAAAAGGAATAACTTTTTGCTCCCCTGCACGAAGCACTACTGATGCCTGCGTAGTAGAAATCCATGTTCCTAAGTCATCTTTTGGGTCAACAAATGTGGGACTTCCCGTATCTCCTTGCGCCTCAAAATTTGCAAATGATGCGTAGTACGTCTGTGTCGTTTTTGTCTCGTTGATGAGAGTAACGTCTTCAGTAATTGTGGTGCCAGGATCTCCACTTATTTCATATCGAACAGGGGTAAGCGTAAGCGCTTCTGCGCGTAAAGGAGCTACAAAAGATATCACCGCAATCGAGAACAAGATTGATACCAGTAACGTCTCTTTTTTCATGAAATAATTCCTTTAAAAATTCCCTGTCACGATATAAGTAAGGTCAGTTGAGTAACTTCCTGCCGCTTGACTTGTTGAGATGTTTGCAAGGTATCGCATTGCAACAGTGTCAGATGATACTGCACCAGTTGCTGAGGCGACTTGATCAGTGGTTGCTGCGAGGAATTTCCAGTTGTTTGATGCTGCTGAGTACGCAGTTGTTGCTGTTCCTGTACCAGTCACTGTTGCACCAATACCAAACTGAGAGGTTCCTGGGGTACCATCGGCATCAGCGGTAATAGTTGCAGCAGCAATAGTGTTTGATCCACTGGTAAGGAGTGCACCGTTATAGGTCAGCGTGTATCCAGTCGTTGCGTTTGTTCCAATGGTGAAGGTATGTGCTGTTGTTGCTGATCCTGATCCTGTTGCAGCGCCGTTTGCGTATGTTGCAGCACTTGAAGAAAGTGCGCCGAATCCGATGGTTGCGTCATCATTGGCGAAGGTGATGGTGGGATTGACTGTTGCAGTAATGTTGACAATATCGTTTGTTTCAACGACAACAGCGCCACTTGCAGTATCGCCGTTTGATTCGGTGATAGAGAACACTGACGAGTTCACATCAGAAGATTTGTTGGTCATCGTACCTGTTCCGGATGCAGTAGTTCCATTAATAGTAAATGTCACTGAAGCATTTGCTGAAGAAGCAGAATACGATCCGCAGGCAGTAACAACAAAGTTGTTAGTTGTTGTATTGATCGTTACTGCGACGTTATTTGATCCTGCAGTACAGGTTGGTGCAACACCACTTGAAGTACTCACCGCGATAATTGTACGCGAAGTTCCATCATTGAACGTAAAATCAGATGTCTGCCAGTTACCGATTGCATTGAGAGTAAAGTCGGCATCAGTAAAGTCGTATGTTAATGTCTCAGCTGCTGCAAACGTATCTCCACCTACGAGTGTATGTGTGATAACGTGGTTTGAAGTCGCTGAAGGTGCTTGTGAAGACATTGTGTCTTTTACTCCAGAGAACTGTGCAGCAGAAGCAATTGGGATACTCCCAAGAGTACTAAACAAAAATGCAACAATTAGGAAAATATGTAAAAATTTTTTATGCATAAAAACGTATGACCGATACTAACCCCTTTACTGCTAATAAGTAAAGTATAGCAGGTTACTACTTACATGCAAAGATATAAGCGAAGTTATACACAGGGATTATCCTCCTTTAAAAATTCCCTGTCACGATATAAGTAAGGTCAGTTGAGTAACTTCCTGCCGCTTGACTTGTTGAGATGTTTGCAAGGTATCGCATTGCAACAGTGTCAGATGATACTGCACCAGTTGC
>Ga0214923_10000965_pt1 | contig 42145 bp, 42 predicted proteins | sample LL1510_MetaG_FD_177993 | JGI IMG/M metagenome (GOLD analysis project Ga0214923, IMG submission 177993) | Freshwater microbial communities from Lake Lanier, Atlanta, Georgia, United States - LL-1510 | ecosystem: Environmental > Aquatic > Freshwater > Lake | place: USA: Georgia | collected... | reverse complement strand
CCATTAGTTTCCTGGAAGTAATAATATACCTATTCTGTATAGAGATGGACAATTTGGAAGCCGTTCACATAATGGTACTGACGCTGCTAATGCAAGATATATCTTTACCAAGATGGAACCGTTGACACCGTTGTTATTCAGAGAAGAGGATGATGTTTTATTGGAAAAGGTTTTTGACGATGGTGATGAAGTTGAACCACTATTTTATGTTCCAATTATTCCAATGGTTCTAGTAAATGGTGCGATTGGAATCGGATCGGGATGGAGTAGTTCAGTGCCATCGTACAATCCATTAGATTTAATAGAATGTATTGAAATTTGGTTAAAAAGAGATGGAAATATAATCGTGACAGACCCGTCTGATAATTCAGTGGTATCATATTTACCAGATTTAGTACCTTGGTATAGAGGATTCAATGGAACAGTTGAAAAAACAAAGGAAAAGAATGATACAACTTTTATAACTCATGGAATTATTGATAAGGATAAAAATAAATGCATTGTTTCTGAAATACCTATTGGAATGTCTACAGATAAATTTAAAGAAATGTGTGAGGATTGGATGGTTGATAAGAAAATAAAGAACTTTCAAAATTATTCGACACCTAATCAAGCATATTTTGTTATAACTGAAAGTGATGATGGATTTAGTTGCAATTTAAAAAATATGAAGCTTCACTCCTACCTCTATACAAGTAATATGGTTTTATTTAATGAAAAAGAACAACTGAAGAAATATACAATAGAAGAAATTATAAATGAATTTTGTATAATGAGATATCATTTGTACAAGAAGAGAAAATCTCATATGATTTCTATAATGGAAAAGGAGCTTCGACATTTGTTTAATAAGGCTCGTTTTGTGGAAGAAGTTATTTCAAAGAAATTAAATATAATGAATGTTGAAGAAACAGTAATTGTTTCAAATTTAGAAAAATCGGGTTATGATAAAGAAAATGAAAAGAAGAATGATGACGATGATGAAAGTGGTAGTAGTGGAGGGTATAATTATCTTTTGAAAATGCAAGTAAGAACTTTCACATCGAATAAAGTAAAACAGTTGAGAAGTGAAATAGAAGATAAAAATAATAAATTGCAAAAATTGAAGTCAACCAGTGAGAAACAATTATGGTTAAATGATTTACAAGAATTTAAGAATGAGTATAGTAAATGGTTAAAAATAATGGAAATACCACCATTGAAATTAAAAACAAAAAATAATAAGAAAAATAAGACTTAAATAAGTAAAGTGAGTATTTCAGGAAAAAATGATTTTAAATCAAATTTATTGATTTAAAATTAAAAAAAATGTTTGAATTGATTCCGGACGAATTAAATTTTAAATTGGTTGAGTATTTAGATTTGAAAAGTTTAAAAAAACTATTTCTTTGTAATAAATATTTTTATCTAACTTTGAGAAAACAAATACAAATAATTGCGTCTAATATAATAAAACGTTTTTTTAAAAAAATAGAAAAACCTATACAATTGGAAATGATTGAAGAAGAAGACGAAATAAAATTGACTGTGAAAGACTGGGTAAAAATGTACTATTATTATTACCCTAAGTATTTACTTAAAAAACAGTTGGCTTTAATAATTCGTAAAATTGGATATTTTTTTGGTTCTAAAAGAACTGAAGATATGAAAAAAATATGTAATAAATATTCACATTTGTCATCTAGATATATATTAGTTAAATGTATTTCTTATATGTCAAAAGAAGAAATTGAAACAATTGGATGGTAAAATAACCGACTTCATTTAATTTAACTGCTTGAAAAAAATAATATGTGTCGGTAATGCCATATCATCATCTGGCGCAACAAAAATTGATCCAGCCCAACCTGGCTGTGATAATGCACCACCTGAATGTCCAGCCGGAGATTTCATTTTTTTTGAAGGTGATACTAAATGTTGAAATCTATGCTGAGTTTCAGGTTCATATTCAGGTTTATTTTGTATTATAGAACTAAAATGTCTACCTATTCTATATGTTGTGTCTTTGGTAATACCTAAAACAACTTGATTTAAAAGCATTACACCTATTCCATTACGCTGGATTTGAGAATATTCACTTGCAACTACAGCTGATGGAGAGAAATAATTTCCTTTGCCATATTTAGCACGTTTACTTAAATTTTGTTTGTAACCTTCTTCAACTATAGGTTTAATTGCATTTAAAGTTGTTCCGTGAAATAATGGTGTAACTCTACATGCATCTGGATCTCCTAATTCACTTAGAATTTGCATAAATTTTTTATCAAATCTTTCAATGAGCATTGGATTGTTTACTTTAAAAATGTCTTTAATTATTATAATTCTATCAGAATGGTAATGGAAACCTTGTCTAGTTGATAATTTTTTAAAATTATCCCCTTCTACTAGTGATTTAATCATATTAAATTCAGGGTCAGTTTCTTGTAATTTTTCGTAAGAGACAGAATATGAAGGTAGATTCGAAATAATTTTTTTCCCCGGACTAGTAGGGAGGATGAAACTTGAACTAAATTCTTCAATTATAATTTTTAAACTCGGAATATCCATACCAAATAAAATTTGAGAATATGTTGACATTATTCGAATATTTCCTAATTCAAAAAGTTCAATCATTTTTTTAGCAAATGTAATTATAAATTTTTTTACATAATCATTTCTTGATTTTAACAAGTGTATGTTCCTAACTATATAATCAAACATTTCAATAGTTTTTTGAGTTCTAGTTTTTATTCCTGATGTTTTTTCTATATCTGAAAGAAAACCATTAATTTTATTTGAATAATCAAGACCAATTATTTTATCTGGATACTTATAATAATTAGAATCGAGGCTGATATGTTTTCCACGACTAATTTTTAATGACCTTTGTTTTATTTTTTTTGGTAATGCAATAACATTAGAGCGTTTTATACCTGTTGTTACAAATTGTTTAGGAGAATTTGGATTTACTATATTTGAAGGTGATTTTGATGAAATTCTATTTTTTAAGCATATTTTTGTTTTAATGTGATTTTTCCAAGAATTATGACTAACATGCCTACCACAAAATTTACATTCTACAGTAAAAATAAAAATTCCACTTACATATTTTTTATTTATTATCTTATTTCCATTTTTATCATTAGAAATTGTCGGTGATGATACTTGTGAAGTTGAAGTATAAGAAGGTGATGTTGGAGAATAAGAAGGTGATGTTGGACCACGATAAGGTGATGTTGGAGAATAAGAAGGTGATGTTGGACCACGATAAGGTGATGTTGGAGAATAAGAAGGTGATGTATTTTTTTGACTACTAAAAGATGTTTGTCTTTTAACTCGACTTAATTTTATTTTCGGTGAAACTTTTTTTATATTAGAAGGAAGATAAGGACGTAATGATGAAGGATTGAAGGAGGGACGTATCGTTGGAGAATAATTGTAGTAGTATAGAGGAGAATATTGAGGAGAAGGTTGAGGAGAATATTGAGGAGAATATTGAGGAGAAGGTTGAAAAGACAAACGTCTTTTAATTGGACTTGATTTTTTTTTCGGTGAAACTTTTTTCAATTTTGATGTTGAAAAATTTTGAATTGAATATTTGATTTTATTATCTAAAAGACGTCTTAAATAATTAGCATCGTATCTTCTGATTGAATCTAATAAATCTTTTCTTAATTTTAAAGTTTTAATAGATTTTTTAGGTGATGGTGTATCAACGATTCTATTTCTTCTTCTTCTATTTTTATTTACTATCGGGGTATCTTCTTCATCATCTGAATCAACAATTCTATTTCTTCTTCTTCTATTTTTATTTACTATCGGGGTATCTTCTTCATCATCATCATCTGAATCAACAATTCTATTTCTTCTTCTTCTATTTTTATTTACTATTGGTGTTTCTTCGTCGGGAGAACTCATAATACCGCCATCTTCCGTTTTATTTTTCGTTTCTTCGTGAATTATCAATGAAAGATTCTGATTAAATCTTAAATCTTTTTGTTTTTCTAAACATTCATTATTTGTTTGTTGATGATAAATCAAATTGTTTTTATTGACAAGTTGGTAACAAAAAATACAATTTACTTGCCCAAAATGTCTAACTTGAGAGACAGGTGAATTTAATAATTCATTGAAGAATTTTTTATTATTATCCATACTTCGACTGACACTTCTTTTTTTTATAGATTTATTCAACTTCAAATTTTTTTTAGAAGATTTTCCTTTTTTTTTACTTTTTTTCACAATTTTTTTTTTTCGAAATGCACTACTCATTTATTTTTATTATATAATATTTTTTTTTCGTGAATAAAAAAAATATTATATTATCGTTCAAACAAAAAGAAATATTATAAATCCAAATGAAGGAATATAAAGCTGATGTGTTCATAGCATTTTTTATAAGGCAATTTATTTATACAATCTTTTCAAAAATTGTGACCACATTTTTATTATATCTATATTATGATAGTATTTATTGGTTCATTAAATTGTATTATCGAACATTTCTTTTATAAATGAATTTCATTATAATACCAAATAAACAAAACGCGATTAAAATATTTAAATATAAACTACTTTTATTACTTTTATTCTTTTTACAACTTATTAAAACCTTAAAATCTTCTTTTAGTAAATTAAAAATTATGGATGATAACTCTCCTGAAATTAGTTTTGAAAAATCAGGCCATGATTCTGGTTTATATAAATAATCTTTTTCAAAAGACGTAATATTTTCATTAGTTTTTTTTTCAAGCATAATTTTTTCGTAACTTGTAAGTTTATATCCATTATCCTTTACACCCCATAAACTTCTTATAATAAAATCATCAAAATTATACAAAATGGGGTATTCAAGAAATAATCTTATTCCGGGTAATATTGGAAATCCACCAAAAACATTTTCTTCAATCTCACAATGATTCACACCTCTTAAAATTTTAAAATAACCTTTATTACCCCAATCTTTACCCCAAGTATTACAAACATTCCAGTATTTTTTTCCATTTTCTTCACCCCAACCAATTATAATAACTGAATGTCCATAATCATTTATTTGTTCCGATTTATTATCCCATTCATAGATTCCTTGACCATCCCAGAATAAAAAATCTGCAAAAATATTCATTACAGAACATACAGGACCCCAATGATATATATCTCTTCGAATATTATATTCACTACCATGTTCAAATTTAATATTTTTACTTATGGTTCCTGGAACATAATAATATCCAGAAATTCGATGACTTACCATTTCATTTTCATTTTTATTCGGACACTTGTCATAACTTTCACCGAAAAGTTGTACAGATGAATATACATTTTCTGATAAAGAATCTTCGGCACAACTACTTTCACATACTCCATATCTATATAAATATTGCCATGCATCAATTAAACTACCAACAGTGGGTTCTATAATATTTGTTTTTAGATTTTGTGTTCTTGAAAAATCAAATGGTCGTTTATTTTCACTCATTTCTTTTTTTATATCCTCCCAAGTTAGTAATTTATTTTGATCATTATTTTGACAGAAAATCATTTTGGATGGCGAAAAATTTAATTTATATTTACCTTTTGTATATATGGACAATCTAGAAGATAAAACAAACAATGTTGTAAATACCCAACAAGAAATACAAGAATTTTGATTTGGAACATCAACTAGATATTTTTCCCAAACATTTTTTCCATCGAATTCATTAGGAACGTTTATAGAAGAAGAAAAAGAATTATTATTATTAATTAAATTTAGCTCGGAAATTTGTTTTGTAGTCCTTTCGTTAGAAAGTAAATAGGTTCCAAATTTTTTTACAATGGACATTTTTTTATTTACAGAAAATATTTTTCTAAATATATAAAATGAAAAATTTACGTTACTTTTTTTGTTTTCCACAGGGAGGTTTCAATGATTTTTGTCAAATTATTTGGAATTGCTTAGAATATTGTATAAATTTTAATAGAATTCTTGTTATTGACACTCGTTATATAATAACTTTTACAGCCGTTTATTTTAAAATGGGACACTCAATTTTTAACTCAAAATAGCACTTGAATAAATTTTATATTTTCTTTAAATTTTAAACTGAATAAAAGTTTAAAATTTGTTTTTAATTATTTAAAAATAAAAAAAAATTGATTTTTATTTTTTTTATTTATTATCATAAGAAAAAATGAAACCACCAGATGATGAAATAAAAGATAGTTTTAAATCAGTAAAAATGACTTTAAATAGTATATGTTCTAATGATTTACTAAAAAAAAGAATAAACGAGTTTGTTTTGAACGCAAATAAAATTATGTTTGAATCATATTGCCTTGCTAATTTACATATAATTAAACTTGTCAACCAAAAAAAACCAATACCTATTTTAAATCAAGATTTTTTCCAACACTGTTCCCAAATGGTTAGTTTCCAATACAAAAGAAAGAATAATGTTCCTAACGACCTTGAATTACATGATACTTTCAATACATATAATTCTTGTAGACCAAATGGTTTTCTACCTGGATTTAAAGATAATTTTGGGGCTATAATAAATTATATATCGAAGGACATGTATATATCTACTACAAATCATTTAGTTCTTAACTTTTATAATCGACTAAGAAAGTATATTATAACAAAATATGATTTAACAGGAGAACAAACATATAAAATAATAAAAGAAATATATTCTGATGAAAAGTATATTGGTTGTAATATTATTATCCAAAAATGGAAAGATAAATTAAATAATATACCACCTACCTCTCTTAACGTTAAGAAAAATCCATCTTTTATAATATATGCTTATAATGAAATACTTAATTACTTTAATAAACATAATTCAGACCCTAAAAATAAGGAAATAAAAGTATTTTCACTTTTACCAAATAAAAACTCGTTTACTATGTCTAATATTACCATAGATAAAACAGTTTTAAAGGATATAATTATGTCGTTTGAAGAAAATGAAATTGATGATGAAAAAATAATATACATTTATAATCAAAAATCGGATGATAGAAAAAAAGATACTATAAATGACTCTAAATTACACTGGAAACAATTATTTCAAATTAAAAATATAAACTCGTTTTCAGGAATGATTAAAACAGATGGTAATAGTGTAAGTATACTATACGAAAAAGAAAGAAAAATTAAAAAGAAAAGTAAAAACTTGAAAGGTATATCAAGTAGTGAAGATAAAGATTATGATGTTTCAAATATTAATTTGAATGATTTTGAATCTATAAGTGCATATGATCCAGGTTTTAGAAACATGTGTGTTGGTACTAATTCATATGAAAAACAAGAAAATGATATTATAGAATGTTCAAGTAAAAACTATTATCATGATTGTAAGATAAATACATCAAATCAAAAAAAGAAAATTATATATAAAAAAAACAGATTTATAACAGATTTTTTTAAAGAAATGCCTTCAAGAAAGACAAATAGTATGAATTCTTATATCGAGTATATAACTTACTCGTTAATTGGTCTAACTAAGTGTTTAAAATTTCATTTAGAAAAACCTTTTAGAAAACTAAAGTTTACAACTTATATTTATAAACAAAAGACTACAAACGAACTATGTAAAAAAATAACAGGAAAAAATAATATTAATGATCCAAAGAGAGTATTGGTTGGGTTTGGAAACTGGAGTAGTCAAAAAGATAGTATAATTAGAGGTCATAGTAGAGGACCAGTTGTTGCTTTAAAACGAGAATTGAAACGGTGGTGTACATTAAAATTAGTAGATGAATACCGTACAAGTAAAATGTGTTGTAGATGTGATAATGAAACAGAAAAGGTATTTAATGGTAAAGTTAAAGTCAATAGTGTTCTCCGTTGTAAAAACAACGAGTGTGGAATAGTAATTGATAGAGACGTAAATGGATGTAAGAATATCTTTAAAATATTTAAATGCTCTTTAGATGGAAAACCGAGACCTAAAGCGTATTGTAGATCAACAAATACAACCTATAGAGAAGATAGGGAAACCGTGAAAGTCGGTATTACAAAAGAATTAAGTGTTTAGTTACCTTAAAGGTAAATAACACGAAAATAAGAATTGGACTGTGTAATCATAGTTTAATTACATGTGTCCCATTCTTAAAAATTTGGCTGTAAAGATGATTTTAGAAAATTTATTATTATAAATAATCCTTTAATTTACAAAGACGATATCGACATTCTTTTTAGTACTATAAAAAATGGTACTTTTTTTCCTATTTTTGTTGATGATATTACAAAAATTTCAAATATAAAAGATTTAGTTTCTAAATTTTCATGGAAAAAACTTACATTTATATACTATGACGACAAAGTAAATATGTCATTTTCTTTAAAAAATGATTATGAAGAACAATTTCTTTTTTTTTCGACTGTTCAAGGTGGCTCAAATATAGTAAAACTTTTAAAAATATCAAATATTGAATTATCACTAAAAGATAAAATTAGAAATAGATATTTATCTTTACCAGAAAATTTTATTTCAATACATATAAGAAATACTGATTACACAAGTAATTTTAAGAAATTTTTTGAAAATCATTTGAATGATTTCAAAAATAAAAATATATTTTTAGCAACAGATGATTATAAAGTCGTACATTTTTTTAAAGAAATTTTTAAAGAAAAACTTTTTCATTTCTCAAACATACCTTCAATTATAGTGAAAAAAGGAAGAGGATTTCACTATGATAATATTGTAATTCCATCAAGTATTATGATCGAAGATTGTATATCAGATTTTTTATTGTGTTGTTTAGGTTCAAAATATTATTATTCATGTGAAAAATCAGGATTCTCTAAAAATATTGAAATAATTAAAAAAAATCATTTAGAAACAATAAAGAACTTAATATTTTCATAAAATCATCTTTTTTTTTTTAAAGAAATATTTCTTTAAAAAAAATATTATACAATCAAATCGTCAAATATAGTGTAAAAATCTCCACTTGCATTTAATTTAGTCAAGACATGAAATAATCCATATGGAATTTTATTTAAATATACCATGGAAGGTGGTATCTTCCATTCTTTCATTAAAGTTGTGTTTTTATATAAACTTTTTTCTAAAAATTCATCAGTAAAATTAAAATGGTTTTTAGTGTTCCAAGGACTATATTGCAATTTCATATATTCATAAACATATTCTTTTGATTCGGGACTGATATCGTCATTAATAATACCAATTGATTTAATAGCTTGGTAAAATAATTCCAAGTCTTCATTTCTAAGAGATTTATTAATCAACTTTATATTTGACAATATATCATCACTAATTTCATTCAAACAACCAAAATCCATTACATTTAATATTTTTTTATCCGTAACTAAAAAATTTCCGTAGTGAATATCTGAATAAAAAATATTATGTTTGTAGATATTTGTAAAAATAAACTTGATCAATTTGAATGCAATGTCATTTTTTTCTTCCTGTGTTGAATTTATTATAAAATCATGTAAACTTTCACCTTCAACGAAATACATTCCTAACATAGTTTTAGAACAAACATTGGGTAGTAATTTTGCAATATTTATTTCTTTATCATCTTTCCATAAATTTGCAATTAGTGAATGATTTTTAAATTCTATATTATAATCGAGCTCTTCGTATAATTTAGTTTTAATATCTTTTAAGGCATTTGTTAAGTCAGCAAATGAATATAAAAAATTTATTACCTGTTCTAATATTACAAGATCAGATTTTATTTGCTCTTCTAATCCAATATATTGAACTTTTAAAACAATATCACTACCATCATTCAATTTTCCTTTATGAACCTGTCCAACACTACCACTTTTATAAACGTCATAATTTATATAATCAATATCTTTAAAAAAATCGCGATTATTTTCAAATTCATTTTTTAAAAAGACTATTGTTTTTTCCATATTTACAGGTTTGCATTCAGAAAAAACTTTATTATCAGACGTATTATCAGCAAAACATAAAAGTTGTGCAAGTTTACTAAATACTCCTCCATAATTCTCAAAAGTTTCTTTTAAACATTTTAAAGTGTGTGCTTTTTTATCTAAGTCATCTTTATCATCACCAGAAGATGATGATGATTTATGTTGAGATTTTAAATAATTATAAATAAAAGATAAACAAATTGTTCCAGTCCTGATCATTTTTAAATTTTATTATTAAAGTACTATTTTTTAATTTTATTTTCAAAATTTTTCAAATCTATTTTTCAATTATTTTTTTTATATAATATACACTATTTTCTATATATTAAATTCTGGATTTTTAAATTGAAAAAATTGAAGGCTACTATAACAAACATCTTTATAAAATGAATCATGTGTAATTATAAATATCGATTTTCCCAAATCTTTCAAATATTTTACATAATTTAAAACTGCATTCCTTGATTTTTCATCTAATGCACTTGTTGGTTCATCTAATATAATTATTTTTGCATTCTCGTTAAAAGATATTTTTAGTAAATGAACAATTTGTTTTTGACCTCCAGATAAATTTTTACCCAATTTACCAACCGATTCATATAAGAAAGACCATTTTGGTTTATTTTCATCTAAATTTTTAAATATTTCATAAAATTCGAATTTTGTAAATATATCTTTTATTTTTTCAATTAAGTCTTCTTTCTCTTTTTTTGTTGTTTCTTTATCAATGAAACCGTACACTATATTATCAAATAAAGATCTATTAAATAAATTCGTAGTATTTTGATTAATATAAGATATATATTTTCTAAATTTACTTAAAGGTATTTTTGATATATCATTTCCACCGATAAAAATACTACCGCCAGATGGTTTTTCTGCACCAAAAATTAATTTAACAAAAGAAGTTTTACCTGTACCTGATGGTCCAAATATACATATCACTTTATTTTCAGGAAATTTCATACTAAAATTATCTAATATCATATGTTCTTGTTTTGGAATAACTTCACTTTTATCTTTGTTTTTATACTGAAATGAAACATTTTTAAATTCAACAATATTATTTTCAAATATAATCTCTCGATTTAAAACAATTTCCTTAGATTTTAAATTCAATTCACGCAAAAATTGCTCGTTATTTTTTAAAACACCAATCTTATATGTTATTTCTGGAATGTAGTAAGTCATTTCATAAATATTCTCAAACAATCCAGTCAATGCTAACAATGTTTTTGTAACTTTTTCTTTGGGTAAAATATTTTTTGTATACATTGTATATATTTGATAAATGATTATTGAAAAAATTAAAATATTTGTTGCATATCCATGGTATTGTTTCTTGTTTATACAATCGTAACTTTGTTCCTCTTTTTCCTTTGAAACTATAGTTATTTGTCTTAATTCTCTTATTTCATTCTCAAAAGCATTTGGTGTACTTTGTAATGTACTTATATTGTAAAAAATATCTTCAATGTAATCATACACTTGATCCTTGTTTCCTTGTTCTTCAAATGTCATATCTATACAAGTTGTTAATCCTGAAGCTACTATGAAAAATTGAATCACTAAACAAACAAAAATAATAATACCAATCTTTTTATTGATAATATAAAAATTGACACAACTAAATAATATAACTATTAATCTAGGAATGAACACTGAACAAAATATATAAAATAAATCCTGAAGATTCTTTTTTATTACAGTAACTTTGTTTATCACAACAGCAGCATTTGCTAATTCATTTTCAACCTCGTATTTTTTAAAAACCATTTTTATTAGTTCAACAGTTATATATTGTGTTATAGCAGGTTCTACTTTTTTTCGAAAATAATTTGATACCGCATAAGCCAACTTGATAGAAATCCAAGAAAAAACTAACAATAATAATTTTTTTTTGAATTCGGGATTTTTAGATGGATCTATATTATTACCCAGAGAATTAAATGTTCCCGCGACTGTATTTGGTATTATTATAGATTCCACTGTTGAACATATAATTCCAAAAATAATTGTTCCTAAAACTATACCTTTATTTTCTAAAAAAAATCCGTGCGATAATTTCAAAATTTCATTTTCCATATTTATTATACTTTTTATTTAAATATATTTTTTTTTATTTTTTTTTTAATTTTTAAACTAAAAAATAGGTTAAAAATTATTTTTACTTTGATAGATATATAAATTAATTTAATATAGCATACCATTTGTACCAATACAAACTAAATTTTCACCTGCAGCGTTTGCAATACACAAAGAATTATCATCTTTGATATTAAATTTCCAATTAGCAGTTCCTTTATTTAAAGTAACAGATTGTCCGAATGAACCAGATCCAGAAAATGTTGCGTCAGCTCCACTAACTCTTCCTCCAAAATTACCAACACCAATTATATCAGCACTTTGTCCGTAAAGTGAACCACCAAATCTACCTTCACCGGCTATATTTGCACTTCCTCCAACTACTGAACCAAATGTACCTGATCCAGAAAAATTTGCAGTATTTCCAGATATTGAATTAAAATTTGTATTACCTCTAACATCCATATCTTGTGATGATATTTTACCAGAAAAATTTGCATTATCACCAGATAAATCACCTGAAAATGTTGCACTTGTACCTGACAAACCTTGTTGGAATGTTGCTGGTTTTTCGAATTTGTTTTCGTTTAATATACTTTTTGCATTAGAATTTCCCATTTATGTTTATTTATCAAAAAGAAAATAAAAAATGAAAAAAAAAAATATAATTTATTTTTTTTTAAAAATGGGTATACATAATTTAAACAAATTTTTGAGAAAAAAATGCCCTCGTGTTTTTAAAGAAATTCACATTTCTGATTTTGCTTATAAAAAAGTTGCAATTGATATAACTTTGTTTCTTTGTAAATTTAAATCGATATGCGGAGACAAATGGGTTTCTGCTTTTATTAATCTCGTTGCGTCCTTAAGACGTAATGAGATTCATTGTGTTTTTATATTTGATAATGGAGCACCAGACGAAAAAACAACAGAAAGACAACAGAGAAGAAAACAACAAGAAATTATGAGACAAAAAGTATTTGATTTAGAAATTTCTTTAGAAAAATATAGACAAAATAAAGAAATCGACCCTATTCTTCGTGAAATATACGATAAACTAACACCTGATGAAAAGCCTCGAGCTAGTTTATTGAGTGGAAAACAACATGTTTTTAACATTGAATCAGTTGAAAAAAAAGTAAACAAAATGAAAAACTATATTTTAAATATATGTGAAGATGATTTCACTTTAACAAAGAAACTATTCGATATTTTAAATGTTCCCTATTATTATGCACCATTGGAAGCCGAGTGTACATGCGCCGACTTATGTAAACGAGGAATTGTTGATGCAGTTTTGACTGAAGATACTGATGTTCTCGCTTATGGATCACCCATTTTTTTATCTAAAATAGATACTGGAAAGGATACTTGTGTTCAAATAAATTATAATGAAGTTTTAGAATCATTGAATATAAATTCAAGTCAATTTCTAGATCTATGTATAATGTTTGGTTGTGATTATAATAAAAATATAAATAAAGTTGGTATTGAAACTTCATTTAAATATATATCGACTTATGGTTCAATTGATGAAATTGAAAAAAATCTTGGAATAGATGTTTCTGTGCTAAATCACAAAAGATCAAGAGAACTTTTCACTGAGTATAAAAAGATCGATATAAGTTCAGTTCCTTTTTGCGGACCGCCGAATTTCGATTGTCTAAAAAAATTTATTTTGAAACATAATCTTATTGGTTTAAATTTTGAAAAAATTAGATCACATTTCATGGATACCAGATTTAAAATTATTCACGAAAACGATGAAGAACATAATAATAATACATCAGTATTAGATGAAAAAAATGAAGACGAATTATTATCGAAAGAAGAAGATATAGTAGTAATATCAAATGAAAGAGTTGATGAAAATAAAGTAAATGATGATGAATATGATTTTGAAATAATTATAGAAGAGGATGATGATTAAATAATTAATACTTTTTTTTTAAATCTAATGCTAGATTTAAAATATTTTTTTTTTAAATATTATTTAATATATATTTTTTTCTTTAAAATTTAAAAGTTTACTCATTTATAATAAAATAATAATACATGAATAAAAATAATAAAACAGAAGTTGTAAAAGTTAAATCTAGAACTAGAAAGAAGAAATCTAGCCCAAAAATTACATTAAATAAAAAAAAAAGTGTAAAGAAAAGCGTTAATAGCGATAAAAAGATTATATTTAAAATTGAAGGTTTGGATAACACTTTATTAAAAAAATACGGCTACTCTCCAAATAATTCCGAATCAAAAAGAAAACAATCATTGGGAAATGCTGTTATTGTTTATGATCCAAAAGGATTATATGAAGCATTACAAAAAATATTATCGTTAAATAAAACAAACAAAACTATTACTGATATTTTGAAAAAAGACTCTGAATTCGTAAAAAAAAATTACTATAAATTTATTTTATAGAGATGATAATAGATATTCAATACAGAAAATTATTATATAAAAAACATTGTTTTATATAATCAAAAAAATATTCAAGTAACAAGAACATAGTCATTTTTTCCATCATTTAATAATGGTTCCGAACAATATTGAAATTTTTTTCCTTGAAGAAACTCATCATCTTCTTCAATTTTTACAACAAATTCTTTTGAATAATCATCTACATTATCTCTCGGCTTTCCGTATTGGTTTCCTACTAACCTAGTTCCGCCTTTTGTAATATAGTCAAAATTTTGATGAATATGACCGCAAATCCAAGTATTAACTTTATCTTTACGTAATAAATTATCTAAATTCGAAAAATACAATGAAACATATCTGTCATTTTTTCTAAAATTTTCCATCGTATTGTCATCATTCAATAACATTTTATAAGTATTATCCATCACATTGAATGAAGGACAATGATGTGTTACAACTATTAATTTTAAATTATTATTTTTACAGTACTCAATCATCCGATTTATATACTTTAAATCGTTATAATGATATTTATTGTATATTTCAGTCGTCATACCATGAATTCTAACTATAAATTTAGGAATTTTAACTTCGGCCTTACTCCATAATGTACAACCTGTTATACATATATTATTTAATACAATACTAGTTCTATTTAGTATGTACAAATTATCTATTTCATTTTCCAATGATTGTAATTTATTTACTAAAACATCCATACTAACAGGAGGTGTGTTACAATCATGTTGCATATAAAATTCATGATTTCCTGGAACATATAATACTAGTTCAAAATGGATACATAATTTTTGTAAAAAACCTCGAAGTTGGTTGAATTTATATAATGAACCTATGTCACCGGCTAAAATTAACATCTTCGCAACTGGTTTTATATAATGCAATGGATCTGGAATATTATTATTTTTATATTCAATATGTAAGTCGGAAACTACTTGAAAACTAATGTCATCTAATATCATTTCATCGATTTTTTTTTTCATTATTTTATAATTTTAAAAAAGTTCTATCTAATTATTATTTCATATTTTTTAAAATTAAAAAAATCAAATTTTGTTTTTATTTTTGTTACTATTTTTATACAGACTTTTCACGAAAATCCAAACTTCCTTATTTTTTTACCCTTATTTCAATTGTCTTGTAAAAATTTAACCCTTATATTTTTAAGAATATTTGATATTTTAGTTATGTCTATACCATGATTTTTCCAAAATACATTATGTTCGATGTAAGTTATAATTATTGGTCGTAAAAAAGATTTCATAAAATGATCTTTAACTTCGGTATTATTATTGAAAAAATTTAAAATGAGATATCTCAATATATTATCTTTAACATCGTCCCATTCTATTGTTGTTACTGTATCTAGATCTAATGAAGGAATTACCTTCTTTTTTTTTATAAATTGTGAGAAAATTATATCAGATGAATTTTCTAGAAATTTTTCTTTATATTCTGAGAAATAATCCTGTATGTTTTTATTTTCAGGTAATGATTTTTCTGAAAGTAAATGTTTCACGATGACATTCATATTTACAGGGTGGAAACTCTTGTAAACAAATTTCTTTTGTGAATATGTTTGAGGTGAGCCTATTTTTCGCCATCTTTCTCTCATATTTTTACGATTATTATGACACTCGGAAGTGTACTGTAATGATTCGTATGGAGTCAAAGAAAAAATATAACAAAGAATACATGCGACTACCAGACCGGCTCTTCCGTGTCCTCCCTTACAATGAATGTAGATTTTTTCATCAACTCGTAATTCACGTATAATTCTTGTTATTTGTAAAATGAACCTGAAGAATGCCCTTAAATCCGTCGGAACATTCTGATCATATATAGGAAAATTTAAACACTTTTGTGTTGTGGTGTATGGCACTATTTTCTTCTCATCCGGGAGCGTCAAATCCACAAAATATTTAACGCCCATCTTTTCTAGCTCATACACAGATTGTTGGTTTGGATAACTACCAAAAATAGCCTTATCCTTAATAAAATACGATGAAGATTCCATTATTTTTTATTTATTATTCGTGTTCTTATAAATTGGAAATTCAAAATATTTGGGTATTCCAATTGAGGAGTTTTACTCCGAACGGAGGGAAATTATTTTAAAGTCAATATCTGGTTTAAAACTTTGCTCCCTCTGGTCAGGGAGCAAAAAAATGAAGGTGAAAACAGGGTAGATTATTTTATAAGGTTTTATAAAAATATAACAGAGACTACCTCAAAAATGGGAAAAGATAGAAAACCTGACTTCAGAATTTCTGAAGTGGTTTGAAAGGGGGTGAATAGTTTTCACCCCCTTTGATGATAAGCCCAAATAACTGGTAAGAAGGTGTTTTTCATAAAAAAAAAATAAATAATACCTATTTAAAGAAATGATCTCTAATATAAAAATGGAATTAATAAAACAAATAGATGAAACAGTTTCTTTTAACGAACAAAATATTCGTATAATTGGCACATTTCAAGAACCATGGTTTGTAGCTAAGGATATTTGTAATATTTTAGATTTACCAAATGTTACTAAAGCAGTTCAAATGATTCCTGAAAAATGGAGGGGGTCAGAGAAACTTAACACCTTTGGAGGTGAGCAGATTATGACTATAATTAATGAAGCAGGATTATATAAGCTAATAATGCGTTCAAATAAACCTGTCGCACAAAAATTTCAGGAAGTTGTTTGCGAGGATATTTTACCCACTCTAAGAAAAAAAGGGGAGTATAAGATACAAAGTATTATAGATAGAAACAAGGAACTTGAGGAAGAAAAGCTTAAAATTGAAGAAGAAAATAAAAAATTAGAAGCACAGAAAATTGAGATCGAACAAAAATTATTAGAAGAACAGAAGGAGGTGATTAAGACTAAAGTGAGTTTAGAATTAAATCAAAAAAAATTTAGACATAGATACAAGTTCACTGAAGAAGGAGGATGTGTGTATATATTTAAAAATCCAGAAAATCCTTTAAATAAATTTAAAATAGGTTTCACTGATGATATAAATGAAAGATTGAAGAGTGATAGAACAATGATTCCGAATATAAAAGTTTTATTTATTATGTATACTCCACACTATGAATTATTTGAAAAATTAATAAAAATTCGTTTCGAAGAACATTTTCAATTTCAAAGTCACGAATGGATTATATTAGATAAATTTGAAAATGTGAATTTTCTCATAAATGGTTATAAGGAGATAGATAAGGCTTGCGGATTTCATAGTAAAATTGGAGAAAATTTATGGAAATATAATTTAGAAGAACCTCCGGAAAATTATAAAGTGCAACAATTTGAATCGGATGAAGAATCATCTGATGAAAAATCAGATGAAGAAGAATCAAATGAAAAAAAAGAACTAACACTTGAAGTTGACGCTGAGCTATTCGATAAAAAACATTTAAATTTTGCGGGAAAGCTATCATTGATTTTGCCAACATATTTATTGAGATATGATTATGATAAAAAAAATGAAGTTGCTGGAGAAGGTTTTAGATATTGTAATGGATATTGTCAAGGATACCAGAATATAAAATTATTTACAATGAAAAGTTTATCACCTTTAACAATATGCATGAAATGTGATTCACTTATAGACATCGCAAATATCAAAATAACAAATGGCATTTTAACAGCAGAGCAAATAAGAAAAGATCCAACTCTTTTAGAAATCAAAGATAATGAACAAATTTGCAGAAAATGTTATAAAATTAAAAATAAGGAAGATTTTCAAGAAAAAAGAAGACAATGTAAAACATGTAGAAATGGAACAAGAAGCAAACATGGTAAAAATTTTGATAATATAATAGATTCTGAGATTAATGTTTTAAATAATTTACCGCTTGAAAATAAAATAGTCAAAGTAAACACATATGTGAAGGATGAGTTGCAAAAAATAATTAGTTATTTAAAATTAGGTAGAAAATTCAATGATACTAAACAAATTATGGTTGAAAAAATAATAAACCATTATAAATTATCATGAGAAGAATGTGTGAAACTGATATTTTACACATTAAAATATTTCGTAGTAGACCTAAATGATATATGGGAACTTCAACAGGAATGGTTAGTTAGGTTTCAAAAGAAAAGATTATGCAAAAGATCTTCTTCTTCAAAAAAAAATAAAATTTCAATGACTATAAAAACTTTCAAACTTATGTGCTTACTTGCTGGTACAAAAAAATCTCGACAAATTCACGAATACTATATCAATCTTGAAGAAATTATTCATGAAACAGTTGATAAGGTCTAATTATAAAGTTGTTGATGATCATATTTCGAAACTATCTAATATGAAAACAATTACTGAAATAAATAATTTACTTAATACTTATGTCAGCGATAACTTAAAAACACTCTGTACTAAGTTAGATTTAGGTAGAAAATTTAATGATAATAAACAAGATTTAAAAAATAAAGTAACAGATTACTTTATATCAAAAAATAAAATAAAGGTATAATTATAAAATATATAAAATTCTTATATATTTTAAAAAAAAATTCTTTAGCAACAACCACAGTAGTATTCACCAATTTCCGGTCCACAATACCCCTCATTTTTATCGTAATAATCATCTATATCTTCTTGCGTTGCAATCGTCATATTTTTTGGATGATAATGCTTTCCACATGAATAACAAGTTGGAAATTTTCTTGATAAAATCTTAATTTTTTTATTGATATCGTCTATTTTCTTTTCATTTTCTCTCAAAATATTTAGTACAATTTGTTTCTCTTTCTCTAAATCTTTTATTTCATCGTAAATATTATTTAATTCTTCAGTATTCATACTTTTTCTTATGATAACAAACGTTATTTTTTTAAATAAAAAAATATTATTTTTGATTTATAAAATCAGTACTTATAAATTAAAAAATGGAAATAAATAAATACATATCTGAAAAAAATATTGAAAAAGTTCTAAATGAATGTTTATCTCAAAATTTAACTTATCTAGGTATTTTAATAAATAAAATAGAACAATCTGATAAAGAAATATCGGAATCCTATAGAAAATTCCTATCAATGATAAGTTCCGAAGAAACTGACATATTTTTTAATGAAAACGAGAAAAAATATTTAAAATCTTCACCAAAGAAGCTAAGAATTTTACTAACATGTAACTGGAGTGATAGCAAACAAATATGCGATCTTTGGAATAGAATGAGTAAAAATGGAGATTATTCATGGGATAATATAAAAATTGTATGGGAGGAACCATGTGATTACTATTGTATAATAAATAAACCTTTTGATTTTAATTTCAAATATATTCCAGAAAAAACAATAGTTTTTAGAATGGAACCAAATATGGAAAGTAATGCATATTTTGAAAATTGGTCTAAACCAAATGAAAAAGATTTTAAATTCGTTGGTTATCATGACAAGCATTTTAATAATAATGAATGGCATTTATCTAAAACTTACCAACAACTTTCATCTGATAAAATAGAAAAAAATAAAGATTTATCTTTGATATTAAGTACTATTTTGTCAAATAAATACACTGACCCGGGGCATATAAAGAGAATAGATTTTGTGAAATTTCTTGAAAATAAAGGTGATGTTGATATCCATGTATTTGGACAAAATAAATTTAACTGGAAAAATTACAAAGGATCTTTACCACCACATCAAAAAGATGAGTCTCTATTTCCATATAAATATTCTTTTAATGTGGAAAATTTTTCAATAAAAAATTATTATACTGAAAAACTAATAGATGGAATACTTTCTGAAACATTAGTTTTCTATTCGGGATGTTATAATGTAAAAGAATATATTGATGAAAGAGCTTTTGTATATTTAGATTTAAGTAATTTTGAAAATGATTACAAAATAATAAAAAAAGCAATAGAAGAAGATTGGTGGTCACAGAGAATAGAATATATAAGAGATGCAAAGAATAAAATTTTAAATGAGCTACAGTTTTTTCCTAGATTAGAAAAAATTATTTTGATATAATAAATAGTATGAAACGATTAATTTTATTTTTATAAATAAAAAAAAGTTTAATATTTTTTTTATAATAATATAAATATGAATAGTTGTAATAAATTCAAAAAACAAAAACAGAAAGAAAACGACAAGTCAGTCAAAAGAAGAAAAAAAAGAAAAAATCAGTTGTCAAAAGAGGTAGAAGTTTGACAACAAAAATGGTTAAAAGATTCGAAAAAACATCTGATTACTATGATGGAGCAGATAAAGAAAAAGATCCAGAAATTATGAAAGCGTCAAGTATAGACCAAAATGACCTTGATTTTTTTGAAGCGGACGATTACTATTCAGATAACGAAGATGTAGAAATGTTTAATTTATCTCCTCTTGAAGAACAAACAAAAAAATTCTTCAAACCCCAACCAAACGATTTTGAAGACGACCCTGAATTAGAACATTACCTTCGTGATGTTGAAGACGACCCTGAATTAGAACATTACCTTCGTGATGATGAAGATGACGAAGAAGAAGAATTAGCTATTTTATTTGATACTCCAACTAAAGTTCCTGAATTTCTGTTAGAACACCCAGATGAACCAAATTCACCATCAACTCCTCCTCCCGTTAAATTTAGAGATAACGGAAAATATAAAAAACCTATAAAAAAAAGCAATAGAAAAAGAAAAATTTAATTTTAGTTTCCTAACTAAAAGTATATAATAATATTGAAAAAAAAAAGTTTTTTTATACTATATTTTTCTAGTATAAAAAAAAATACAAGTTAAAAAATTACTTTCCGATGTCTGGATTAAATTTTGGTGTACTAAGAGCATTAATTATGTTACTCGGATCAATTAAATCACCACTAGCTACTCCACTACCTGACAAATTTCCTAAATTTAAACCCTGTAATAGTTGTGAAAAATTTACGTTATTTCCTTCACCACTACTTTTATCCTTGGGTGCCATAGTATTACAAAGTTTCTCAACAGTTCCTACTAATTTTCCTAAATCCAATGAACCATCCTGGATTCCATTATTCATATTTGATAAAAGTTCTGTAAAAATTCCTGAATTCATAATAGAAGTAACAGCTTCTAAAGGATTCGCTGAATCAACATTTACATTTTCCTCAACCTTTTCAATCATACTAGATAAAAAATCAGCCTCCTTGCTTTTTTCATCTTTTTTCAAAATATCTTTTGCTTTTGCGGTTGGATCTACTAAGGCTGAAATGGTAAGTAAATAATCCATAATAACATTTTTTGTATCCTTATCTGCACTTTTAAATATACTACTAAAGTCAATATATACTTTATCTGAATATTCAACTTTAGACTCCTTTGCAGAAAGTTTAGTTATATCTTTATTTAAAATCATATCCCGATTTTGTACACAAAAATTTTTGAAAACAGATATATGCTTTTCAATTATTTTTTCATGACTAATAGTTGTTTTTTCTAATAATCTTTGATATAATTTCAAAGAATGATTTGTTGAACCAAAAAGTTCATTTAATTCTTTTACAAAATCTGTGATAGTTTTAAATGTAAGTAAATTATAATCAGTCTTCAATTTCATTTTTATTATAAAAGATTTTTGATTTTAAATTACAATTATTTTTATCTGCTTCTAATAATTTATCCACTTATATCTACATATAATTTTTTATTTTTATTATCATAATACATAGATTTCAATATTAAATCTTCTAAATCATAGGAGTGAATTCCAAAAATACCATTACTTGGATTTCGATTTAATATCGAACCTCTTTGTTCTAAAGGTACAACTATACCAACATACTGATAATGAACAACACCTTTTCCACTGCATTTATCACATAAAAAAATATTGTATCTACATAAAGGGCATGTTCCAGATTTTTCAACCCATTTTTCTATACATTCTTTATGAAAAATATGTTTACATTTTAATTTTATTGTATCCATATTTTTTATACTTTCACAACATATTGAACATTCTTCATCATTTTCATTCGAATCTTCTTCTTCAATATAATCTGATAATTTTTTTATACCACATGACGAGCATACTTTTTTTAATGAAAATGCTTGCGGTGTTGCTGTTCTTTCTTCTTCTTCATATATAAATTTATATAATATTTTAATAGAATGAACTAAATCCTTTAGGGTGAATCCTTCAGTTGATGAGATAAAAATATCAAAAATATAAGAAAATGGGTAATAAAGTGATATTGTGAAAGAATGATCTGAAATTACTTCTTCATCACTGTTTAATAAAAATCCACTATTTGTTTTTGGATTGTCTTTATCAAAACTTGATAATCTAATTTGACTTTTTTCAATCTTTAAATTTTTAGAACAAATTCCATTATTGTATTCCGGATTTTTTTCTATAATTAATTCTGGACTTGAAATATCACTAATTATCATATATTCACAATTAGTTGTACATTCATGTTTAGAATAAAAAAATATACTCCATTGATTCTTTGTTGTTCTAATTGGATATATTCTTATCATATATATATTTATTGTAAATAAATATATTATTATATATTTTTTTTTTAAAAAAAATGAGTTTTATGATTTGGTGGGGAATAAACATGAATACTGACGCAAATTTCATCATTTGTATTTCTAACCGAATGTAAACCTATTTCATCATTCATATAGCTAATATCTCCTTGTTTTAATTTATTTTCTTTGATAATTTTCAAATCATTTGAATAAATTATTTCTTCTAGATTACCTTGTAAAATTTTCAAGAAACAACCATTTTTAGAATGATTGTGAATTTTAGCACACTGATTTTTTAACCATGTTATTATAAATATTTCAATATTATCATCAATATATATTCTTTCTCGATGATATTTTAATTTATCTTGAATAATATATTTTTTATAATCATCGTAATCATTATTATTGTTCTGATCGTATTCTTGTAAATATTTTTTGCAATTTATAAAACCATTATCTATAATTTTTTTGATTAAATCATCCAATGTCATTTTTTATTTTGTGATTATATATTAAAATATTTTTTTCCTAAATTAAAAAATGAAATTCCATTTAAAAATTTACAAAATATTTTATTAAATGAATCCCAAATTCACATGTGAATATTGTGATTCGAATTACAATTCACTTGAAAATTTAAATAGACATCTTGATTGTGATCAAACGTGTGATAAATACAAAAATGTTTATTTTATTTGTTACGACTGCAAGGAATATGTCGCTAAAGGTCATGTATACATAAAACGACATAAAAAATCTTCTTGTAAAAAGAAAGATAAGAATTATATTCAAGAATTTAAAGATTTTTTTAAAAATCAAGAAGATAATGATTCTTATGAATTGTTATTAGATATAAAGCAAAGTTTTATTAAAGAAAAAGAAAGTTTAAACAAACAAATTGAAAATTTAATCAAGCAAAACGAAAGTCTAATTAGACAAAATGAAATGCTGTTAATTAAACAAAAAGAATCTAATTATATTTTTAAAGATGATGAAGATGATGATAAAATTAAAAAGACTTATAGAAAACCAAATAGTAAACATATAGATATTCTACCACAAAAAAATAGAGAAATGGAAATTGAAGAGATATCAAAAATGTATGATGAGAAACGACAAACTTGCAAATCTTTAAGTGAGGCTAGGCCAATATTAAAACAACTTTACGAAGAATTGCCAAATATAAGTTTTGAGGCTTCGAAAAGAAATATTGAGGAAATGAAAAAAATTAGAATGGAAATTTTTAAAGTCATTCCATACGATAAATTCAAGCAAGTTTTAGATGATCATATAGTACAATTGACCACTTACTATAAAAATAACAAGAATTATCAAGATAAACGTGTCAATAATTATTTAATTAAAAGTTTGAGTAGTATAGAAACTAGAATTCTTATGTTTCCTACTTATCATAGTGTTTATCTACAACCAGATGAGATTAATTTATTAGAATCTTGTCTAGAGTTTTCGGGAAATTTTGAAAAAGAATACGTAATTTTTTCAAACGATGACTTTTTTAAAAAATTTCATAATTTTGGAAGCGTTGTTTTATCTATAAAAAAACTAATAAAAGTTTATTTATTCAATGCTTATGGTTTTAATAATTATATTTATTTACCTCATAAAAAAAATACCGAAGAAGATCCTTATACTTTCTATAAACTTGTAAGCATTGACAAAGGAAAATTGCATTGGGAGATTGATTGTCGCGCTGAAAATTTAACAAATGATTTTATAAGTGATGTTTTACCATTTTTAACTCATTTATTTAGAAGAATGTATTGTGATATATTTCATGATAATACATATAGGAAAAATTATAAAATCACAAATAGTGTGACCGAGAATGAATGCGAACAACTTATAAGAAATATTTTTGTTTTAAGTGACCAGAGAACTTGCTGTGATCTTTTTAGACAAATGATAAAAGAGAATGCTTGTAAACATGCCGAGGAAAATGATAAATTTAGTATGTTTAGCGATGACTCTATTCAAAGGGAAAAATTTTTAAGCTATAAACACAATAATGATTCTGTATTAAATATTATTTCAACTTTATTCGACGAAATAACTCTTGAAGATGCAGTTGATTTTCTTAGAGAAAAATTCACCTATAATTAAAGATATTATTTTTCACTTGAAAAATTAAATATGAAAACATTTAATTTTTACAATAAGATTTCATTAAAACTTTCTTTCGAACATGATTATAATTTAAATTATTTTACTTAATATCTTATAAACCGATTGTAGAGCACCTTCAGACCATCCTTGATTCCTACTAAATGCTTCCCCAACACAAAATATATTTTTTTGAGGATTTTGTGCTAATTCCAAAAACTCGTCACGATTTTTGAATTTTTTAGATAATGGTTTAAAATAATGTGTTCCTATTTTCCAATAAATTAGTTTATGTTTAAGAACTTTTACTTTCTGTCCAAAAATTTTCATAATTCCATTCTCAACTTTTTTAGGAATATTTTCAGTTTGTTTCCATTTATTTGCAATATTATTATCAGAATATGATATTTGATATATACATTTACCTTTATTAGCAACTATAATTTTTTGAAAAGGTTTTTCTGTTTTTATAAAACTTTTTTTTATTCCTTCCAACGGTTTATCTAATTTTACATAAAGACGAACAAATGGTTGCCCACTGATTTCTTTTAAAATTTTTACTCTTGGTAAAAGTTTTTTTATAGTATCTATTGGAGCAGCTAAAATAACTCTATCATATTTTTGTTTATTTATTCTAAAAGAACCATCTTTTTCAGTTACTATTCGACTTATATTTTTATTTAATTTTATTTCTTTTTTGAAAATATTTTCAAATGATTTCAAAAGCTCAACCCATTTTATGGAAAACGCATCAAAGCCTTCATTCGTGTAATTTTTAAATCCATAATCATATATTGTATCAATCACATCAGCTTTCTCGAAATCAGTCTCTCCTACAGAAAAAATAAATTTTTCATATAACTCTTTACCTAAAATACTAATCGCAAATTCTTTAAAATTATTTTCATCTCTGTTTAGTTTGTTTAAATTCTTTTCTAGTAAAGATAAAACTTCTATTATATTTATTGGTTTTGATGTATGTTCAAATTCTGCATGATAAGTATTAGTAGTAACATTAAGTAACTTACAAAGATTATATAATAATATATCATCTTTTCTACCTATACCAGCTCCGGATATAACTTCAGTTCCATCAAAATTAATAACCTCGATTCTTCCTCCAATTTTATTTTTTTTTTCAAATATTGTTATATTTACATTATCACCGAAATTAGATTTTAACATCAATGCTGAAAATAATCCAGAAATTCCGGATCCTATTATTGCAATTTTCATATTATTTATTATAAAAAAAATGATTTTTATTTTATTTTTTTTAATTCACATCGAATATGAAAGAAGATTGTGATTTTAGTTTACTAAAATATTACGAACTTCTTCTACTAATTAAACCTATTTTTCACTTTCTGAAAAAAACAAATGATGAGTGTCTAATTAAGTATGGTAATGATTTTTGTTTTTTTAATTCCTATCAGACATTTGATTCATATGTTTTAATGTATTACAATACTTTTCTTTATACCAAAAATAAAAAACAAATTTTATATGATTCAAATTATCTAACTGATTATCAATATTTTATTAGAATTATCTTACGAAATAAATTGTTTTCAAAATATTTTCAAAATATTATTTCTAAATCCGATAAAGAATTAGACGATGAAATAAAAAAAATAAAAAACATTGGTAGAAACAGTTACATAATATCATTAATATATAAATCTAAAAAGTAAACTTTACATATAAAATAAATGAAACAAATTTTATATAGTCTTTTTATATCTTTATTCACTTCAAGTGTTTATAGTTTTACAAACGGAACTCTTTTACCTGCATATCTTTGCGGATTACCAGATGATGGATATCCAAAAAGTGTAGGCGGTATTATACCTTATTTCAAATTAGGATTCATTGATACACATTATAATGTTTTCCCACCAGGTCCGGGGTTTCCCATAGCAATAAATGATGGTATAAATTCGCCTACAAATAATGCTTTGGCTCCTAATGCACAACAAATCATAGGTTCATTTCATAATGGACAACCGCAAAATAATTATATAAATGCAATTCAAAATATTATCACTATAGTTCCAACGGATTATATAGATTCTGTAACTGGAAATATTAAAATTGATTTTAAAATTTATCCTAAAACTTGTTACAACATGACATTAATTGTAAATTACCCTACTTTTAATACAACTGATATAGCATTAGATGGTGCTTTTGTTTATGCTTTAGATACATTTACAAATGAAAGAGTTGGACACTTTAATTTCTTTGGTGATAATATGCAACCATGGTATGCATGTTCTTTGAATAATAAATTTCATCCAAATACTGGTATTGTTCATAATACACTTCTGACTGAAAATACATATTATAATGTAAAATGGACTTCTCCAAATGTAATTCAAGGTAATATTTCATTTATTGGCGCTGGAGTTACAGATGCAGGTTTTGGACCATTTAAAACAACATTTAATACAGTTCAATTTAGAAGAAGACATTTACAGTAAAACATTTTTTATTATTTAAAATAATATATTATTTTAAAAAATTAAATGAACAACTCATGTTACTATTTCGAAGAAATTAATTATGAATCAGGATTCTTAGATGAAAGCGTTGATGTCACATATATTATATACCTAGAAAGTAATATTGAAAGACTTGATAGTATAAATAACCAATTAAAAAAATTTCATCCTACAAAAAAAGTTATCATATTGCATAATAAAGGTTATAAATGTAAAAACCAAATAAGAATAAATAATTCTAGACTTGATTTAATTGATTGTTATATTACAATTTTTAAATATGCAAAACAAAATGGTTACGAAAATATTTTAATTTTAGAAGATGACTTTATATTTTCTGATGAAATTTTATCCAAAGAGATTGTATTAGAGTTAAATATATTTCTTTTGAATAAAAAAAAAGAAAAATGTATTTATTTACTCGGATCACTTCCTTTTATTCTAATTCCTTATAAAGGAAATCATTATTTAAATATACTTTCACTTGGTTCTCATTCTGTAGTATATACAAAGAAATTAAGAGATGAAATACTTTCTAAAAATCAGGATGAAATTAAAGATTGGGATGAAGAAATGATGAGTAAAAAAAGGTATACTTATTACAAAACCTTATGTTATCAACTTTTTCCAGAGACTGAGAATTCAAAAAATTGGTCAAATTATTTGGGTCACGCAACTATTTTAAAATTTATTTTAAAAAAATTAGAGCTTGATAAAAAAATAGAACCAGGATACTCGAGATGCTTATTATTTTCAAAATATATTTTGTTTGTAATTGTATTAATTATTATTGTAATAATACTAGTAAAAATTTATAAATAAAATTTGTTTTCAGTTTCAAGTAAAAAAAAGTTCATCCTGTGTTAGTATTACGACTACAACACATTTTACTTACAATACCAGTTCGATTTAAGTTTTGTTTTATTCGGCTCACATATCTAAATTGCACATTCATCTATTTGAAATATTGTTCTTGTTTTTCTTATTGATTTGGATTTTCTTTTACTCTTCTTAATTGATTTAGATTTTCTTTTACTTTTATTCTTCTTAATTGATTTGGATTTTCTTTTCTTTTTTCTGTATCCATCTTTAGGTTCTTCAGATTCATTTGAATTAGATGTTAAAAATGATAACAATTCTTTAAATCTATTGTAACTATCCAATAATGTATCTTTTAATTCTTTTAATTCTTTTTCTTCTTTTTCTTCTTTCCATTCTTCTACGTCATATTTATCTTTTATCGCAAATAAATCTCTACGTATATGTGAGTCATCTTTTTCAACTTTAACATTTGGAAAATGATTTGTTAAAATATCCACTATTCTATTATCACCTATAATTTCCATTATAACTATTATTGTCAATGATTCTTTATTAGGAAAAGCATCTTCTCCAATATTTTCAACACTATTTGGTATTTCTACAGAAGTTAAAGAACTGCAACCTCGAAAAGCACCACTTCCAATATTCGTAACACTACTTGGTGATTTAAAAGTAACAGAAGTTAAATAAGTGCAACCTTGAAAAGCACAATATCCAATATTCGTAACACGACTTGGTATTTCCACTGAAGTTAAAGAAGTGCAACCTTTAAAAGCATCATTTCCAATATACGTGACACTATTTGGTATTTTCACAGAAGTTAAAGCAGTGCAACCTTGAAAAGCACCATTTTCAATAGCTATAAAATTACTTTCTGGTTCAAACGTAACTGATTTTAAATTAGTGCAATCACGAAAAGCCTTATGTCCAATATACTCAACACTTCTTGGTATTTTAACTGAAGTTAAAGAAGTGCAACCATTAAAAGGACTATGTCCAATTATCGTAACACTATTTGGTATTTTCACAGAAGTTAAAGAACTGCAACCTTTAAAAGCAATAGATCCAATTATCTTAACACTACTTGGTATTTCCACAGAAGTTAAATTAGTGCAATTAAAAAAAGCCCCATCAATAAGCTCAACACCATGTGGTATTTTTAGTGAAGTTGCAGACTTATCATTAAATTCAATTAATGTTAAATGATAATCATTACCTGCATCTATCTTAAATCTATTGATTATTTTTTTAATTTTATTTTTTACTTCTTCTTTTAGAAACATAGTACAATTTTTAAAAGCATTATATCGAATAATTATATCACTACTTGGTATCTCCACAGAAGTTAAAAAAGTGCAATCTTTAAAAGCATTATATCCAATATACGTAACACTACTTGGTATTTCCACAGAAGTTAAAAAACTGCATCTTTCAAAAACTCCATCTCTAATCTCCTTAACACTATTTGGTATTTTCACAGAAGTTAAAGAACTGCAATCTCTAAAAGCACCATTTCCAATCATCGTAACTTTACTTTTTGGTTCAAACGTAACTGATTTTAAATTAGTGCAACCATGAAAAGCACTATTTCCAATATTCGTAACACTATTTGGTATTTTCACAGAAGTTAAAGAACTGCAACCTAAAAAAGCACCTTCTCCAATACTCTTAACACTACTTGGTGATTCAAACGTAACAGAAGTTAAATCAGTGCAACTATCAAAAGCACCAACTCCAATACTCTTAACATTTTGTGTTATCGTTAACGATGATATATCTTTTGGTATAGAATCGTTGTTTTTGTTCATTGTAAAACTTGAACCAAATGCAGATGAAATAACACCACCTCCGTCTAAAAAATTTTTATTTATTTTTGTTAATTTCATTTCTATTTATAATTTTATTTTTATTTTATTTTATTTTATTTTTTCTTCTTTGATTTACTTTTTCTAAAAAATAATTACCGTGTATTCTATTATTTGTATTTTTTAAAGAAAGAAATATCCATGAATTATATATAGTTTTGATCAACATGATTTTTTGCTTTAGCATCATCATCATATGAATTATATAATTTTTAAACTAGAAAATATAAATTTACTCAAGTGCCACTTTGAGTTAAAAATCGAGTTTCCCATTTTAAAATAAACGGCTATAATTATTGAGAACATATGTAATATTTAAATTATATTTCTGAAATTCTTTTATTTGTAGTCCGTTTGAGTGGTAACTCCAACTTTAAAATCTGGGCAATTTGGTGCAACAGTTGGTCATATGGATTTCGCGGGTATAAACGGTCTTATAATCAAGGATTTTATAATGAAGTTAGAAATAGATAACTATTTTTTATTAATAATTTATATATATTAAAAAAGACGACGACGCGCTTGTACACTTTTTGACATTTAAAATGACCTTCTCATTTTAAATGTCCAAAGGTGTAAAAAAATATTATGAAATTTTTTTCATGTAATTTTCAAAATCGATTTCTATCATATCTATACAAGTATGTGTTTCCTTTAAGAAATTTGAAATAATTTTAGTTGGATCTGCTGATATAGAATTAAGAACTCTTTTCTTCGATTCATTAGTTGTCTCATCTCTAACTGGTGCCTGAAGTTTTTCTATCCAATAAAAAGTATTATTTACTAGTTTTAATAAAGATTCTTGATCAAATACATCATTTGTAATCATTTGATTAAATAAATCAACATCAAACTCTTCCATTATTTTTTTACGAGTTTTTGAATCTTTATTTAAAAATCCACATAATCTATCTCTAATTTCTTGATAAAGTTTAGTGATCCATTCGTAATCTGGTTTTTCAGAATTCACCTTTTCATCTATCAAATCAAAAAATGCTTTATTCATTTGCTCTCGAATTTGTTTTTCCATTCTCTCAACATTTTCATTTGAAAGTTCTTGATGTGTATTATTCATTTTGTATATATATATTAAGTGATTGTTTTTAAATAAATTTTATTTTCATTTAATTTTATTTTCATTTAATTTTATTGATGATGACGACAATTGAAGTGATTTTAGTTTATAATAAATCTTTTTATACGAAGATATTTTTTTATTACTTTTTTTTATACAAGTCGTTAATTCTATTATTTTTTGTAATACTATATCAAGATCTTCTTTTTTTTCTTTTTTTTTTATTATAGGTAATTTATCATTACTATTGTCATCGCAAAAATATTTAGAGCTTTTATCGCATGTGTTTTCATCATCATCTATTAGACAGAAGTGATTGTTTTTACAGTGATTTTTTATAAATAGTATTTTTAAAATAGCCATATAGTTTAAATCAAAGTATTTAGTTATATTTAATTTATGTTTTATTTCCATAAGTGAAGTGTCATTAGTATATTTTTTAATATCTTCCTGTATGAAAATATTATCAACGAATGGTCCAAAAAAATTACTTATATTCTTTTTAAATCCTGGATAAATATTGAATGACAATATATAAATTTTATGACCAAGTTTTTTTATTATATTAAATTGATTTATAATTGAATCATATACTTTTTTCTTTTCTTCGTAATTTACTCCACAATAAAATGTTTCTATAAATTCTTCTTTTGTGTAATTTTCTTTTGAAAATATTTTATCAAAATAATGACCGTGTATTATAGTTTCGTCGAAATCAATATAAAAATTTAAATTTTCTATGTCATGTTCCATATTCTTTTTAGAATAATTTAAAATAAAAAAAATAAAAATCAATTTTGATTTTGATTTTGATTTTGATTATGATTATGATTTCGAATAATAAAAGAATATATTTGATATTATAAATTTACAAAGAACTTTGTCTTTTATAGCATTTTGTGTAAGTAGATTGAGAGTCATAAGTATCACTATATTGAGTTAAAAACATTCGACAATCAGCATTATTTGCATTGAAAGATTCCACTTTCTGAAGATTTTCAACAAACAAATCAAATCCAAAAGATGTTTCTTCTTTATTATGAATTTTTCTATAATCGGCATATTGTCTTCTTAATTCATCCTTGTTTGTTAAATATCCGTTAGATGATGCTATTATTAAAGATAATAAAATAGTTGCAATTTTCAAAAACATTTTTATATTATATTTTTTTATTTTTAAATTAGATATTTTCTATATAAAATTTCAATTGATGTTTCATATTATTTCTTATTATAAAATAAACATACTTTGAAATTTGTGATGAATTAAAAACATCTAATAGGTCGCTATCACATAATGATTTAATTGAATATTTCAAAGTATGCATTGTTATAAAGACAATTGTATCAAAATCACTAGAAAGTTTATCAAAATTATCTAAGTCTGAGAGATACAATTTTATTTTTTCTTTTATAAACTCAAGATAAGTTAATCTTTCACATTCATCTTTTATTTGCGGTATATCTGTAGCTCTTATTACATCAATAATAATTTTTTCAGAAAAAATTTTAAATTTTTCTTCAAATTCATCATTATTTTGAAAACAATAAATTCCATTCAACATGAGTTTATATTTATATTTATTTTAAAATCAAGAAAAAATCTTAATGTAAAATAAATCATAGTAATTTTTTATTGTTTTTTTTTAATATCTTTTGTATAATAAAAAAATGAAAGCCAACGAATTCTATTGTGTAAAGTGCAAAAAATGTGTATGTGTAAATGACAAGAATGTATCCGTTACAACATTGAAAAACAAAAGACCATGTCTTAGAGGAAATTGTGAAAAGTGTAAAACCAAATTATGTAAATTTATCAAAATGTCAGATGAAAATAAATTCAGAAGTAAATTTCGTTCTCATAAAAGATCCAGAACAAAGTCCAGATCAAAGTCTAGATCCAAGTCTAGATCCAAGTCCAGATCCAAATACAGGCGTCGTTCAAAGACTAATTAATTAGTGTAATAAATTAAATTTTCTATAACTGTAAATGTTATTATTTGACCTCCACAAACTCTAAAAAGTCTTAATTCTAATCCTTTGAAAAAAGTTTGAAATCCTTCTTTTTTTACTATATCTCTTATAGCTAAAAAAATAGATTTATAATTGTATTTTGGATTCATAAATCTAGTTTTCAAGACATCGACTGGATTTGTTATCATTGGACCGATAGAACTACTTATCAAGCTAGACAAAACAATTTTAATTAAACTTGGTTTTTCATTATCTTTTACAAATAATGTTCTCAATTTATAATATACTGAAAAATTAAAAGCTTGATTGATTGATTGTCTAATACATGTTGTTGTGTACCCTCTATATAGACCAAAATATCCTTTTTCTTTTATAATATTTTGGATACATATTAGAGGTTTTTTTTGATATGTAGTTTGTAAGTTAGTTTTTACAAGTTCAAAAGGAGTAATAAATAAAGATTCAATAGTTCCAGCAATAATACCGGCGCCGAAATTGTGAAAGAAATTATTGTTTTTTGATTTCATAATTTCGAAGGTTGAAAATCTTAAAAAATATTTAACAAACATTTGTCCTGTAAAAGGAGTTAAACCTTTATAAAGAATACTAGGGCTTTTTAAAAGAGGTTTTATACCATTATATTGGTTAGATTGTCTTAAAACTTTGATAGTATCAAAAGGTTGCATACAAATAGATTCTACAATTCCGGCAATAGGAGCAAAAATTATTTTTCGATTTTCATAATATCTGGAATTGTAAAAAAAAATAGTCATAATTTATAAAATACAAGATTTTTTTATAAATTATTTTTTTCAGTCGCAATCATCATCATGGCTAATATAATTTTTATTCAATTTTCTTATAATAAGGTTTACCAAAAAAATTTAAAAAAGTATTTTTCATATCCTCAAAACTTGGTGTTATTGTATAATATTTAGCAGATATAACATTATTTAGACAATACTTACTTTCTTCTTTTGAGACAATTCTTTTGCAATATACACATAAATAATTTGAGCTATGGTATCCTAATTTCATACATTTTATTTTCATTTTTACTATATATACGCATTTTAAAAATCATTTATTATTTTTAGTAAATAAAAAATTGAATTATTATTTTATAATTTAATTTTATAATATATAAAATGAATATTCTTAAAGTTAAAAACAAGTATTTAAGTGAAACTGATACTGACTATAGTAGCGATGATACTAAAAGTAAAGACTTTAAAGACTTCAAAACACATAATATATTGGAAATGAAATGTGATTGTAAAATAAAAAATTCTTTTTGTGAAAATGGGATATGTCAATTACCTGAAATAAATCAAATATTATTTACAGTATTAAATAAACTAAAATGTATTGAAAAACAAAATCATAAAAAGTAATTAAAAAAATATTTTTATCCAATAAGCAAACGAATGAGTATTATCACTGAAAAATTTTTCGATTTTGATGACGATGATAATATTCGCAAATATATAGATAAATAATATGAATAACGAAAAAAATACAGAAAAAAGGCTTTCTGAAATTTATATTGACGAATTTTTTTTTTATTTTGTTATAATAAAATGGAAAAAACACCAGATAAAAAAAACACCTGAAAGACCGGATAGAAAAAGACAACGACCCAAAAATCTTGATAATTTTGTATTAGGTGACGACAATGTATTAGGTGACAATGTATCTAAGAAGAAACAAAAACGTGTTTTTGAAATGACAAGTAATGATACTAGAATACCAAAAGATATAGAATCAGTAATTATAAAAAGTAGTGTTACGAATATTGGAAAAGATGCTTTTTATAAATGCACTTCTTTAACTTCTGTGGAATTTGAATCACCAAGTAGAGTTACGAATATTGGAAATTTTGCTTTTTATGGTTGCACTTCTTTAACTTCCGTGGAAATACCAAGTAGTGTTACGAATATTGGAAATTTGGCTTTTAAAGATTGCACTGGTTTAACTTCTGTTGTAATACCAGATGGTGTTACGAGTATTGGAAATGTTGCTTTTGAAGGTTGCACTGATTTAGCTTCTGTGGAAATACCAAGTAGTGTTACGAATATTGGAGAATTTGCTTTTTAAGGTTGCAGTTCTTTAACTTCTGTTGTAATACCAGATGGTGTTACGAGTATTAGACGATTTGCTTTTGAAGGTTGCAGTTCTTTAACTTCTGTGGAAATACCAAGTAGTGTTACGAGAATTGGAATAGGTGCTTTTAAAGGTTGCAGTGGTTTAACTTCTGTGGAAATACCAAATAGTGTTACGAATATTGGAGATGGTGCTTTTCCTAATAAAGAATCATTGACAATAATAGTTATAATGGAAATTATAGGTGATAATAGATTAGTGGATATTTTAACAAATCTTTTTCCAAATGTTAAAGTTATAAACGATTACTCATATTTATATGCGATAAAATATAATTATGACGAAAAAAAAACAGAATTAGATGACGTAGAAGAAGAAGGATTAAATATATTATTAAATCGTGACTATATAATTGAAGATTTGTTATCATTTTTAAAAACTAATTCAGATGAACAACTTGATGGAAAGAATAAAAGAAAAAAATCAAATAAAAAAAGTAAAAAGATGAAAAGAAAATCCAAATCAATTAAGAAGAATAAAAGTAAGAGAAAATCCAAATCAATTAAGAAGAATAAGAATAAACATTTGAAATGATTTTTTATTTTTAATTTAAAAAATAATATAGTGCAAAAATACATGAAAAGTCTTAAACAAGCAGGATTACAATTATGGCCAGAATATACAAAATTATAAATATAACAGTTATATTTTATAATTTTTTTTATTATTTAAAAAAACCTAAATATTTATTAAAAATGACATCTAATAGTCCAAATAATAATACTTTTTATGTTAAAGAATTTAATCCGGAAATTATTGCACCAAATACTGAAGCTTTAGCTGAGACAGAATCTTTTGGTGGGAGTAAAACTTTCGTAATAGGAAAGCCAGGATGTTTTACAAAAAACACACAAATTTTAATGTATGATGGAACGATGAAAAATGTTCAGGATGTTAAAGTTGGAGATGTGGTTATGGGAGATGACTCAACATCCAGAAATGTAATTGAATTATGTAATAATTTTGATGAAATGTTTAAGGTAGTTCCTTCTAGAGGAGAATCTTATACAGTAAATAAACAGCATAAATTAGTTTTAAAATCATCATCAGGGTATAATAAAAAAAGTGAAATAGTAGAAATCACGGTTGAAAATTATTTGAAAGAAGCTAAAACTTTTAAAAATAGAATGAAAATTTTTAGAGCTCAAGTTGAGTTTAATCAACAAAGAGTTGATTTAGACCCTTATCAAGTAGGTCGTTCTTATTCTGATAATATCCCAAGAGAATATATAATAAATACAAGAGATATAAGGTTAAAATTATTGGCAGGAATACTGGATGATAATTGTGTTTATGAAAATAATTGTTTAAAATATGATATTTTTAATCGCAATGTGGATGATCTTGTCTTTTTAGCAAGAACCTTAGGATTTTTTGTTATAAAAGAGAATGGATCTTGTTTTATTTCAGGAAATCTTAATGAAATACCATTTAAAAATTTTTCTAAATTTCAACAACAAAATGTAGATGAAAATATTTTAGAAACCGATTTTGAAATTGAACCACAAGGAGAAGGTGAATATTTCGGTTTTACATTAGACGGAAATCATAGGTTCTTATTAGGAACTTGTGATGTGGTAAGAAATACCGGAAAATCGACTATTATTGCAAGCTTATTATATGCAAAAAAACATATCTTTCCGGCGGCAATAGTATTTTCAGGTTCAGAAGATTCGAACGGATTTTTTCGTAAGATAATGCCGAGTACTTTCGTTTTTAACGAGTATAATGAAGACCAGTTAAAAAGCTTCATTCGTAGACAAAAAATTGCAAAACAACATCTACAGAATCCTTGGTGTGTTTGTATTTTAGATGATTGTACTGATGACACACGAGTTTTCAATACACCTTTACAACAAGGAATTTTCAAAAGAGGCCGTCATTGGGCGTGTTGGTACATAGTTTCTCTTCAGTATGCAATGGACGTGAAACCCGTAGTGAGAACAAACGTGGATGGTGTATTTATACTAAGAGAACCCATATTGAAGAATAGAAAATCATTATGGGAAAACTACGCTTCTATCATACCTGATTTCTCTTTGTTTTGTACTTTGATGGATGAGCTTACATCTGATTATTGTTGCATGTATATTTCAAACCAAACAAAAACTAATGATTGGCGTGATTGTGTGTACTGGTATAAAGCACCAATTATTCCAGAAGGCTGGAAATTTGGTTGTCCAGAGTATCATCAATTTCACAAAGATCGTTTCAATGAAGATTATGTTGATCCTTTTGATTAAATATTTTAATATTTCAAGGCTAATAATATAAACGTCAAAATAGTTTTCCACCAGACCTCTTTGTTAGAGAAAATATTTTTATTTTTTTCGAAAAAAATAAAAATACCGGCTTAAAGAAATAATATTACAAATAAAACAATGTCTCATTCAATCAATATCGTTAAACTTATTGAAGAAAATCCTAATACTAAACTATCTAAGCCTTATCAGGGTAAATTAATTAATAAATTAAAGGATAGTTTCTCAACAGAAGAGCAACAATTATTTATTTCAAGCTTTTACTGTTATTTAAATTATAAATCAGACGATTTTGTAGTAGATTTAGATGATATTTGGAGCTGGTTGGGTTATACAAAAAAAGACAAAGGTAAGGATTTATTACAAAAATATTTCATACTGGATGAGGACTACAAAATAATATTCCCTGATACGAGGGAATATTCCCAAGCCGGAAGACCAAAGGAAAAAATAACACTGAATATCAAAACCTTTAAGAAAATGTGTTTGAAAGCGAATACATCAAAAGCAAATGAAATTCACGAATATTACATAAAATTAGAGGAAACTTTACACGAGTTAGTAGATGAAGAATCAAACGAACTGAGATTACAGTTAGAAGAAAAAGAAAATATTATTGAACTTCAAGAAAATCTACTCGAAGAAAAAGAGGAAGAAAATTTAAAACAATCAAATCGTATAAAGCTTTTGGAAATAAAGACGTCTAAAAAAGTGGAGCGCACTGAAAATGGTAAAAATGTTATTTATTTAATAACTAATGAATATCTTAAAAATGATAGAACTTTTATAGTAGGAAAAGCTATTAGTTTAATTAATAGAATGTCTCAGTATAATAAATCGGCTGAGCATGAAGTTGTTTTCCAAAGAGAATGTAATAATGCAAAGCAAATGAGTTTAATTGAGGAAAATATACTGTATAAACTTGATAAGTACAGAGAAAGAGCAAATAGAGATAGATTTATATTACCAGAAGGTTTGTGTATTTCTTTATTTATAAATGTTGTTAACAAAGCGTGTGATTGGTTTGATGATGTTGACGATGATGTTGTAGTTGAAAGACTAACTGACGATAAAGATAAGGAATATTATGAAGATAACAAAGAATATATAAAAGAATATAAGAAACAGCATTATGAAGAAAATAAGGAAGAAATTAATAAAAAAAACAAAGCATGGTATGAGGAAAATAAGGAAGAAGTTAGAGTTTATAATCAAAAATATAGAGAAGAAAATAAAGATAAAATTAAAGAACAAAAAGCAATATATAAAGCAGAACATAAGGAAGAGTATAAAGAAAGAGATGCTAGATATTATCGTGAAAATAAAGAAGAATTTAAAATAAAGCAAAAATTATACAATGAAGAAAATAGAGAAAAAATTTTAGCTCAGAGAAAAGAATATTATAATAAAAATATTGAATCAATACGTGAAAAAGATCGTGCAAGAAATCCAAAAGTGATGTGTGAATGTGGTTTATCAATATGCAAAAGATCTTTACCAGCACATCGGAAAAGTAAAACACATGAAATGTTTATGAATAAAAAAAATGATGAAGACGGTGTTGACGATGTAGTTGATGGAGAAGTTGTTGTCGATGAAAACATTGATAATTGTGGTGTTGGTGATAAAATTGTCATTAATAATTTATTTTAATATTTCAAGGCTATTATATAATATAAAAGTCAAAATAGTTTTGGGGCAGCTGGCTGAAAACCTTTTTCCTGTGATCACAAGTTCCAGTGAAAGATATCAAAACCTGTTTATATTAATTTAATACCTATAAATATAGGTATTAAATTAAATTATTGCATCATTATATTTATTCAGTTCATCATTTGTTAGAATTGTTTTCTCAATATTCATAAAAGACATACATGTTTCTAAGTCAATTATTAATTGTTTTACATCAACTTTTATAATAACTTCGTGATTTTTCTCTAATTTTTTAGAATCAAATCGCGACAACATAACTTGCTCTAAAATTTTAGCTTTTTTTGTGTAAACTATATATTTAATTATAGACTTTGGATGTGTTCGTCTGTATTCCTTAAATCTTTCATTTACATCTTCACCATCATGGCCAATTTTATATTCTTCATCACCTAAATTAACTATATAAAAAGCAGGACCTTTTTGAAATTTATGATATTCACGTTTTTGTAAAATTGAATTGTGTTTTTTTGTAAGTTTTTTATATTCAATTATTTTTTCAGCTAAAGCATTCTGAATTTCTAATAATTGAGATTCAGACTTTTCCTGATCCTTAATTACAGCTCCAGTTATAGCAATTTCTCGAACCCATTTTGATACTTGTAATGCAAATTTTGGAGATATCCACTGTGCTAATTGAACAGCTAAATCAGGGTGAATCCAAGATCCTCCATATCGACCTTTACTTACATCTATACTTTTTAAAGCCGTATTTCCGTCTTTTGAGTTTTTTTTAACTCCGTTAATTCCCGGTTTTAAAAATGACCCGACTTCACTTTCCAAAGCCTTAATTAAATCTCTCGTTGATTCTAATCTTTTCCAATCGAAAAAATCTTTTTTACCTGCTTTGCACATTGCGGTTGCATTTACAAAAACATCTTCTTTTCTTGATTCTACTGTAACTCCATTGAATGTAAGAGCATAAACTGGTTCATTTTTAGTTTTCTTAATTTCAAGTAACTCACGCGTTTTCTTTTCTTTTTCTTCAACTTTCTTTTTCAGACAATCATTAATCATTTTTACAACATCATCTTTACGCGTTTTTTGTTTAACTTTTAAACCTAGCTTAGCTGCAATTTTGTAATATTGTTCACGGTTATATTTATTAACTCTATCGCTAGTTATTTCAGTTAAATTTGAAACTATATCATCAATGTTTTCGTCGAAATTAAACATAACCTCAACAGCTTTTGGTTTATTTTTCTTTTCTAAACAAGACTTGCAAAAAGAAAATTCATTTTTAATATCACATCCATAATAACAAACAAAAATATCATAATTCCTACTTTCATTACACCATAATTTATAAAAAAGAAGTATTATCACCCGCTGATGTAAAGAGAATATTTTCATTTTTCATATTTTTACTTTTACTTTTTTTCTTTTTATTTGATTTAGATTTTTTTCTTTTCTTTTTTTTCTTAGATTAACTAGTCCAAGTGGAAAAGTTTAGCCAATGGTAAGAAAACCATGCTATAACGAGCTTATTTGCGGAATATAATTTTAGTAAATTGTCTTTTTCTTTGTAGATTTGGATTTTCTTTTCATCTTTTTACTTATTCTCTTCTTAATTGATTTGGATTTTCTTTTCTTCTTTGATTTACTTTTTCTTATTTTCTTTATTGATTTTTTCTTCTTTGTTTTACTTTTTTTTATTTTCTTTATTGATTTGGATTTTCTTTTCTTTTTTCTGTATCCATCGGTCATCATCTTTTCTTTTATTTCTTTATCTGCAAATGACATTATAAATTTAATTTTATCTTTAGATTCTTGATCTAAATCATTTAAATTTAAATCATAAGATTCTTTACTTAAATTTTCGAGAAATGTTAAATAAGAAATATCTCGCAAACTTAAATTTTTATAAGAGATAAATCTAAATCCTATATTTTTAAAAATATTAAATATTACATGATTTTTCAAATTATTACATTTATCATCTTTATTATGATGATAATAAATAATTAAACGAATGTTATAAGTAGTATAAGTAGTATCATAATTTTTTATTTTAACTTCATTTATTTCAAGTATTTTAAACTCACAATTATCTATAACTATTAATTTTATAGGGCAACCATCAAAAGCAAATTCTCCAATCTTCGTAACACTACTTGGTATTTCCACAGAAGTTAAAGCAGTGCAACCTCGAAAAGCAAGATTTCCAATATTTTCAACACTATTTGGTATAATTACAGAAGTTAAAGCACTGCAATGTTCAAAAGCACCTTCTCCAATATTTTCAACACTATTTGGTATAATTACAGAAGTTAAAGCACTGCAATGTTGAAAAGCCTTTTCTTGAATATTCGTAACACTACTTGGTGATTCAAAATTAACAGAAGTTAAATTAGCGCAATGTGCAAAAGCAGATCCTCTAATCAACGTAACACTCCTTGGTATTTCCACAGAACTTAAAGCTCTGCAACCTTCAAAAGCATATTGTAAAATCATCGTAACACTACTTTCTGGTTCAAAAGTAACAGAAGTTAAAGAAATGCACTTACGAAAAGCACTATCTCCAATATACGTAACACTATTTGGTATTTCCACAGAAGGTAAAGATTTGCAACCATAAAAAGTATTATTTCTAATACACGTAAGATTACTTGGTAATTCCTCCTTAGATTCTTTTTTATAATCATCTTCTTTATTTTCACCTTCTTTACTTTCATCTTTAAAAGTAACAGAAGTTAAAGAAATGCACTCACGAAAAGCACTATCTCCAATACACCTAACACTATTTGGTATTTCCACAGAAGGTAAAGATTTGCAATTTGCAA
>Ga0214923_10000964_pt1 | contig 42158 bp, 32 predicted proteins | sample LL1510_MetaG_FD_177993 | JGI IMG/M metagenome (GOLD analysis project Ga0214923, IMG submission 177993) | Freshwater microbial communities from Lake Lanier, Atlanta, Georgia, United States - LL-1510 | ecosystem: Environmental > Aquatic > Freshwater > Lake | place: USA: Georgia | collected... | reverse complement strand
TGATAATAAGTATATGGAATTATATTTTCTAATTTAACAAATTGATTTGATACAGCAGCCAATAATAAATATTTATCATCTATCATTTGGGTTGATCCGAATAATTTATCATTTTCTTCTTTAAAAATTCCTAAATCATCAACTAATATAGCATGACCACCTGTAATAATTAAATCTTCTATTAAGCCATTTTCATCAGTTTTTTTCATTTTGTACATACAATTAAATTTTTCTGGATTATTTACAACAGTTTTTTTTCCAATTAAATCTATTTTTCTGTATCCGTGTTTATAGGATTTGACTAAATCCCCTTTTCTTAAATTCTCAATAGGAATATATTCTTCTTCTAAATTTTTATTTAAACAAAGAATTTTTGTGCCTTCGTTATAACACGACGGATCTGAATTAAGACGATATATTTCAAATGCAGGAGTATATCCGTAAACGAATTCATTTTTATCATTGTATGTATATATTACAGGGTATCTTGCATCGTTGATATGATTCCATAAGGTATAATATTTAGTATGTTGATAAGGTACAGAGAAAATATCCTTTACAGTTGTGCCTATATCTGTAAAAGAATAAGTAGTACCTGAATTTACGAGTTTAGGGGTATTATCTATCCCATCTTTCCCTTTATTTTTTGCAAATTTATTTGCAGCATCTCCAAAACCATCACCTGATGGAAAAAAACCATCAATGGTGTATTCAGTCGCAATAATCGAAGTTGTTCTAATAAACCCATTAAATACAAAATTAGGATTAACATCAAAAATAGTGATTTTAATAGAAAACCATGTAGACATATATATAATATATTATAATTTTATAAAATTATAATATTATTAATAAATTAACTTGTAAATTTAAAATCAAAACTAATAAAACTTATGAATGATTCATCAAAATTATTATTTATTTCATGAACATAACATGCATACATATTTTCTATCTTTGTAGTTTCTTTAAAATTTCGGGACAATATAAATTTAACATTATTTAATTCATAATCTTCAAAGGTATGTCCAGAGATATTACAATATCTAGTTAAATATTTTTCATTTATCAAAAAATCTAACTCAGAATAGGGTATTATTTCGATATTTAAATTAACACCAATACAACGAAAATATGGTTTTAAATCAGTAATATTATTGATATTTAGTTTTTTTAATTTATAACCATAAATAAATAAATGTAATAATACTTCAAAAAGATCTTCTTGAGAATTAAATTCAGTTAACTCTATTTGAACAGAAAATGGATCCTTAATAGGATCTTTAAAAATAACATTTGCTAGTTCAATTAAATTATTATTCATTATTAAATTAATAATAATTGTTTAAATTAAAAATTAATTTATATATTATAATATATAATGAGTTTTTCTGCAAAAAATTTATATCCTGAACAAAGAAAAAAATTAAAGTTTATAGATACTAAATTTAATTATGATAATCTTCAAAAAGATACTAAATCTGGTAAATTACAAAAAATTCCAGATACAGTTTTATCAACAATTGGTATGTATACAATGACCAAAAATAATCAAGAATCAAATGTACCAGTTGAAACAGAATTAAAATATGGTATCCACGATCCAAAAAAATTACAAGAAATGGTTCTTGATACGGGAAGATATGCACCGATAGAGTTTAATAAATTAACTGATGGTGGACATGTTATGTTAAATGCAAAATATGATAAATTAACAGTTTTACAAGATTTTGACGATTCTGTTAAAAATGCTGGTCAAATATTTACTTTTAAAAGTGCAACAAGAAAAAATAATTTAGATTATTCAGAATATTTAGTTCCTCCATTAAAAACTTATGGAAGAGGTATAGGTAATTTTGAAACATTAAATGATACTTATTTAGGAGATGAAGCAAGAACTGATAATTATAATATTAAAGGTTTTGAATTTAGACGTGAACAAGAGTTACCAATTGATTATTATGTTGTAAATAGAGATGATTTACCATTTCCAAAACAAGGTATAGATACAAGATATTTAAATTATAAGAATGCAAGAAGTAAAAATGTTATAAAAAGTTAAAATAAAAATTTAATATAGATTTAAAATTTTATCTTATATAATTATATAAATATGTCAGGAATCTTTAATAAAACATTATATGATGATTGTGCATTCAAACAAAGAACAATGACTTCAGTTGAACCATTATTTTATGAATTATATAATGGTAAATTTGAAAATGGAGTAACTTGTAAAAAAAATAAAGGTGCAAAAGTTGCAAATAACTGGACTACAATTGGATTACGTACTGATGTTGAATCTGAATTACAATATAGAACTATACCATTAACCAAATGTGCAACTGAAAAATATATTGCTTGTGCTTATACAGGTAATAATGGTAAAAAATCGAATGCATATACTGGATGTAAAAATAACGTAGTTATTACTCCAAATTTATGTGATAGAGATATTGTACCAACAAATATGAAAATGCCTAATTCAAAAGGCTTTTAAAAATCTTTACATTTAATTAAAAAGATTTAATTTTAATTATATTATAATATATTTCTTAATATATATTATAATAAATGTCAGGACATTTTTCAAAAAGAAAATATGATGATTGTTATTTCCAAGAAGTTATAAGACAGGAAGCAGCCCCTGGTAACTATCGTTTATTTACTCCTGAATGGAATAATGATGCCAAATGCCATTCTCTATTAGGTCCTCGTTCAAATAGACCTTCAAAAATCGGGTCAACTGGTGAATTTGATTCTGGTGGAATGGTAAAAAGAACTGAAGTTGAATCTTTATTAACTGATAGAAATTGGGACAGTACTAAATGCACACCACAAAATTTATTAGTTGTTAAAAATGCAGCACTTAAAAAAGCGCATGAAGATTTTAAAGCAAATAATCGCTTATGTAATAAATTTTTAGATTATCAATTTTCAAGATTAGATTTAGACACTAAAGAATATACCTATGCAGATTATAATAGATGGATAGATTTAATAATTGATCCTAAAGAATGGGTATTTTATGGAAATAAAGTTAAAAATGATAAGGATCGTTTTGGAGTTCAAACCAGATATGAAACCAAAAAGATATTAGACGATTTTAATAAAAAAATAAGAACAAATGCATAATTAATTTAGTTTTTTAAATATTTTATTATTATATAGTAATAATAATGGAATTATTAGCGGTTAGCGGTCTAGCATATTTAGGCACTATATTAAATCAACATATTATACGAGAATACGATGAAACTGAAGATAAAAATATAAATAAATCAAAGAAAAAAGAAAAATTTGCATTTATAAATAATCGAAAATATAAATCTATTGAAGGAGATAAAATAGATAAAAATTATAATAAAAGAATTCGAGAAATAAGAGAACTTTCTTTCATTCCTGAAAAATCACATGTAATACCAAGTTTTTATAATCAAATACCATCAGTTTTAGATGAATATGAAAATAATAAATATGAAATTCCTGGAAAATTAGAAGTTGGACTAATTACAGATTCAAAAAAATATTCATTATTAGATGAACAATTTCAATTTGGAAAATTAAAAAATGATGATCCAAAACCAGAAGGATTTGATATTGAAATTAAGAGTAATTGGACTCCTATTGAAGAAAATAATGATATGACATATGGAATTTTTAAAAAAGATGAATTAAAACATAATAATATGCAACATTTTTTTAGAAGAAGAGATGAAGCAGTAGAAAATATCGATGGAAAAATGACTGATGAAATTAATAGTAACAATAATACTGTAAAAATGGAACTATTTACTGGTTCAACAAGAAATTATTATCCAAAAGAAGCACCCCCGGCTTTCTTTGAACCAATGAAAGATATGCACTTTGTTAATGGTATACCATCATTTACAGAAAATATAAAAGATAGATATTTACCAGGTAATCTTAGACAAGGTGAAAAACCATTTCAACCTGTACAAGTACAACCTGGATTAGGTTTAGGATATCATGAAGAAAGTAAAATTGGATTTCAAGATCCTTATAGATCACCACAACCAACAATTGATTTCCAAAGAGTTGGTAATAGAATTCAAAAATCACATGCTGGAGTTATTATACCTGGTATGAAAGGACAAAAACAACCAGTTGATCCAAATGTTGCAAAAAGAAGACCAGAAAAAGCATTTGATGTAAGTGAATATATACATGGCGGTGGAAATGGTGGTGTAAGTAAACCAGCAAATAATCCAGAACAAATAGTAAAAGATCAAACACGTGCATTTTCAATGGAATTACAAAATGGTGGTCAACTTGCATCTGGTTCTTTAGTCGGTCCATTCAATCCAGATGGAATTAAAAGAAATCCTCATAAATTACAATTTGATGGTCCTCAATCAGCTGGACCAAATATGGAAAGTCGTCATAATAATAATTTACCATCATATAATTTATTAGATAATCAAAGAACTGAAACCGGATTTAATTATTATGATGGTCCTCAAAAAGGTCAAATCATGAAAAATAAACAATTTAATACTCAACCAGCTAATACAACACTAAGACAAACAACTGCCGAAACTCCTCAAGATGGTACAGCTTATGGTAATATAAGAAAAGTTCAACAATTTAATACTCAAGCTACTAATACAACATTAAGACAAACAACTGCTGAAACTTCTCAAGATGGGCACGCATACGGTGATATACGTAAAGTGAATCAATATAATATACAACCAACTAATACCACATTAAGACAAACAACTGCTGAAACTGCACAAGATGGACCAGCGTACGGTGACATAAGACAAGTTCATCAATTTAATACTCAATCAGCTAATACGACATTAAGACAAACAACTGCTGAAACTGCACAAGATGGACCAGCACACGGTGACATAAGACAAGTTCATCAATTTAATACTCAAGCTACTAATACAACATTAAGACAAACAACCGCAGAAACTGCACAAGATGGTACTGCATACGGTGATGTCAGACAAGTTCACCAATTTAATACTCAACCAACTAATACAACATTAAGACAAACAACAGCTGAAACTGCACAAGATGGTGCTGCATATGGTGATGTCAGACAAGTTCACCAATTTAATACCCAGCCAACTAATACAACATTAAGACAAACAACTGCAGAAACTGCACAAGATGGTGCTGCATATGGTGATGTTAGAAAAGTTCACCAATTTAATACCCAGCCAACTAATACAACTTTAAGACAAACAACTGCTGAAACTGCACAAGATGGCCCTGGATTTGGAAATGTTCGTAAAGTTCATCAATTTAATACACAACCAACTAATTCAACTTTTAGACAAACAACAGCTGAAACTGCACAAGAAAATCCGGCAAAACATACTGTATCAAAGGTACATTTATTTAATACTCAACCAGCAAATTCAACATTAAGACAAGTTGTAAATTATGATGATTATAGTGGACCAACACATGTAGTTGTTGAAAATTTAAGATCAAGATCAGATGCAAATGCTATGGAAGTACATAGCGGTAGAGAAGATACTACAACAAGTAGAACATTAACTTATTCTGGATGGCATGAAGGTATTAGTTTAAAAACTTTAGGTGCTCAAAATTCAAAAGAAAAAGATGTTAATAATAATTGGACAAGAGTAAATCCTCCTTCATTACAAAATAGACCAAAAGTTATTCAAGATATGAATGGATTTAATTTAGATGATAGAATAGTTTATCAATTAAATAAATTAAAAGATTATACATCTGTTGGAGATAGAATAGAAACAACAGTTGCAGAAGTATTACAAAATAATGAATTAATTAATAATGCTTATCAAAAATATGGAAATAAACCAAATAAATTATATCGTAATATACACGATATTAATAAATAATAATTTTTATTTAATTAATTTTTTTAAATCTAAATATTTTAATTTATATTTTAAATATTTTTGATAAAAACTATCTGGAATACTACCGTCTTTAGAAGTTTTAACATTTCCATTACCAATTCTAATAATATTGTCATATGATTCGTAAAAACATTTGGAAATAGTATCTATTTCTTCTATATGAAATAAATTAATTATTTCTTTTATTTTATATGAATTTTCTTCTATATTTAATATATCTGGATTCCTTTTATTTAAATAAAGTATTTCAATTTTAGACCATATTTTATTAATATCTTTTCTCTTCTCTTTTAATAATTTTCGAATTTGTCTTAATTTTTTATATTCGGTTTTTAATATTTCTTTATTTTCTAAATATTCTTTATTTTTTAGCAATTCTGGTCGAACTTCTTCATTTTTGGGATTAATTTCTAATAATATTTTTACATTTTCTTTAAATTTTGACATTAAATTTTTAACTTTTTCATATATCATCGGAAAGTACGATTCTTTTATTTTTTTAGAATGACTATATAATCCTTCAATATTCTCAATAATTCTTTTTCTTTCTAATTCCATTTTTTTTGATTCTTCTTTATCACCTATTTTTCTTAGTTCTTTAATTTCTCTATTAAGACTAGATATTTTTGAAGTTAATTCACTTATTTTTATCATATTTTTTTTATCTTTTTCTTTCTCTAATTCTATTTTAATTTCATCTAATTCTGCTTCTTTTTTTAATTTTATTGACATCCAATTTTCTAATTTATATTTGATTTCACTTTCTTTTTTTCTTCTGAATTCTTCAACTCTTTTTACTTCTTCTATTCTTCTTGCTTCTTCCGCTCTTTTTGCTTCTGCTACTTCTCTCATATGTAGTTCTCTTTCTCTTGCTTCTTTTTCTAATTCAGATCTAGATAATATTAATGCTCTATTAAAATTATCCCATTCTTTTATAATTCTATTACGATTACTAAGATAATCTTTATTACGAGCTTTTATGGCATTTATTTCTTTCGCCTTTTTTCCTCTATAATCTATTTTTATATCTATTTCTGGGGGTATCGGTTCTTTAGGAATATCATAACCATGTTCTCTTGCTCTGTTTATCGCGGGTTCTCCTTCTATAAATCTTGGATTAGCTACTAATTTAACAGAAGCTAATTCTTCTTCTGAATATTTTAAAAAACTCATATATATATTATATTTATAAAAAAAATTAAACATTCATATATAATTTTATATCTTTTCTTTTTACAATATCACTATGTTCATCTAATATATTTATAATAAAATCATATGCAGATTTTATATTATTACCATTTCTTGCTCCAGTAATTATAATACTACCACTTTCAAACACAAATATTGATATTGGTTTATCTTTTTCATGAGAGTTTGATGGTAAATATTTAATATTAACACATCTATGTGATAAAGGTTCAAATCTTGCTTTAACTCCTTTTTTAATTATAATTGGATATAAATTTTCAATATTAATTTTATAATTAATATAAAAATTACTATTAATCATATTTATCTTAAAATCTTTAATCGCAAAATTATAATTATCAACTAATTTAATTTCTTCTCCAGTACTTTCAATAAAAAATTTTTTTTTTAATATTCTAATTAAATGATGTATTCCACAATTAATTTGTTCAATAGATTTAGAACCAGCTATTTGTACTGATCCATTTAAAAAAATTTTTACACTAATACATTTATCTTCCGCTATTTTTAATTTCATTGTTAATTGATTATTAAATGTTTTTTCAGATATTTTCATATTTATTTCTTCACTTTGTTTAACTTCATTTTTATATTTCATTCCTAATAAAATATCATTCAACTTGACCAATTTGAATAAATATTTTAAATTAACTATTACTCCTAGTTCAAAAGTAACTCCAGTTGTTGAAACACTTACATTTTTTGGAATCTCGTTGAAACTATATGATTCAGTTGGTATAATTGTGGTCATGTGTATTATTATTAATATTTCCTTATATTAATTTAAAGAATATTCAATTTTATTTTTTATTTATAATATTATTTATATATAATATGAATGATTCTAATAATTTAAAAAATGAATCTGATAAAGATTCTTATAAAGATTCTGAAATTAATTCTAACTTAAAATGGAATACATCAATTGATAAAATGTTAGAAAATTGGGCAGATAATGCAAAATGTTATGAATGGATGTATACTGAATCTTATTCAAGATATAATTTTAGATCAACCGCAATGACTATCACAGTAAATGTTGCAATTGCATTTAGTGGTATAACTAATTTAATTGTTGGGACACCTACACAATATACAAATGTTTCTCCTTCTACTATTATCGGATGTGTTTCAATTGGAATTAGTATAATTAGTATGTTACAAGATAAATTAGATTGGATAACACTGGCAAATAATTTTAAACAAGCATCACAACAATGGGGTATTATTTCTAGAAAAATTATAGAACAAGTTTCATTACCATGGCAAGGAAGAAAAGATTGTGGTACTTTTTTAAAATATATCCGTGCTGATATAAATCAAATATCTCAATATAATTCAAGTATTCCGAAAGACATACGCGAAGCATGTAATAAAAAATTTGGGAAAATACCACATTTTGATATACCAGATATATGTGGTCAATTAGAACATACAACAGGATATGTAAATGATACAAATATAATAACTAAAATAAATATACCTGATAAATCAGGTATATTAGATCCTAAAATAGAATATATAAATGATTTAAAAAATTGTAATACTACAACTAGTATTATTCCGAATGTATAAAAATTGAAAATAATATACATTTTAATAACCTATAGACAATAAATTTAATATACTATATTTTATTATAGGTTCGTTATTAGGTAGTGTCGCAATTATTTGGACATTACCATTAATTCTTCTAAAAATATTTGGAATATCATTATATATGATTAATGATAAAAGAAAAATAGATAATATTTTAAAAAAAATAGATAATAAAGTAATAAGTTCAATGTATAAATATCAATTTGGAGAATGTAAAAATAATGGTTTTATTTTTACACGCTTTTGTACGGGATATATATTAGAGAAATTTGAAGATCATATTAAAACTCATGAATTATATTTATTAATGACAAAAAAAACATTTGAGTCATTAATTGATATAGAAGATAATGATCCGGAGATTGAAAAAGATATTAATATTTTAGGTAAAGAAATTGAAATATATGATAGAGAAGGAAATTATTATGGAATTTATTATAGCCCTCGAAAAATAATAATTGAAAATAATCCAACACCAGTTCAAAAAATTAATCAAGAAAATATTATTAGTAAAATAATCGAATATTATAAAGAAAATAAAAAATGTACTACCTTTATTAATGGTTTACCTGGCTCTGGTAAAACTAATATTGCTTTTTTACTTGCTGCAGAATTAAATGGTACTCTTTGTAAAAAATTTAATCCAGTAGAACCAGGAGATACATTATGTGGTTTAATTGATAGAGTTAAACCTACTTTTAAAAGACCATTAATTATTTTACTGGATGAAATAAATATTATGATACGTAAAATTCATACACAATCAGTACCATTACATAAAAATATACCAGTACTTGTTTTTGATAAAACATCATTCAATAGTTTCTTAGATGATATGAAATATGAATCAAATATTATACTACTATTAACTTCAAACGAATCAAGAAAACAAATGGATTTGCTTGACCCATCATATGTAAGAGAAGGAAGAATAAATAAATATTTTGAAATGATTGCATAAAAATTGATTTATTAAATTTATAATTATTTTTGTTATTGTTAGATATAAAATATGGGATATTTAAAATTAATTTTAGGACCAATGTTTTCTGGTAAATCTTCTAAATTAATAGAATTAATCAGAAAATATAAAATTATTAATTATAAATTATTAATTATAAAAAATGCGATTGATAATAGATATTCAAATGATTCTAAAATTATATCACATAATGAAGATTCAGAACCATGCATTTCTATTTCAAATTTAAATAATATATTTCAAGATCAAATTTTAAGTAATAAATATTTTGAATCAAAAGTAATCTTTATTGAAGAAGCACAATTTTTTAAAGATTTATATAATTTTATATTAAGTGCATTAAAAGACGATAAAATTATTTTTGTAGTTGGTCTTAATGGAGATAGCAACCAATTGAATTTTGGTGAAATTCATAAACTATTACCAGTATGTGATGATATTGAATTATTAAAAGCATGTTGTAAAATTTGTATGGATGAAACTCCTGCTTTATTTAGTAAGAGAATTATACAAAGAGAAGAACAAGTGCATGTTGGTGGAGTAGATGAATATATTCCTGTTTGTAGAAAACATTTTTAATTATATAATGATAGAAATAATTTTTTGAATATCTTTATTATTTATAACAAACTTTTTTTTATTATTAAATAAAACTGTTATCCATTTATTATCTATTGAGATATTATCAATTATTCCCTTAGTATTATTATAAATTCGATATGAATATGGTGGATTTTTCCAAAAATGTGGTATTCCTTTATAATATGAAGAATATAATAAATCATAAAAATCTTTAACTAGGGCATAATTTCCAAAATAAGCTTTAATAAAAATTGTATCTCCAATTATAAATTTTTTATCAATATTCATTATAATATTATATGTTTAATTTTTAAAAAATAAATCTATTAAATTGTATAATGAAACTTATATCTTATGATGTTGGTATAAAAAATTTAGCATATTGTATTGTTGATGAGAATATGAAAATATTAAAATGGGATATTATTGATTTATTAAATATAAATAATAAATGTTCTTTTTGTAATCTAAATGCGGATATTTTATTTTATAAATATAAATTGTGTAAAGAACATAAAAAAAAAGTTGAAGAATTAAAAGAGCCATGCATAGATCTAGAAAAAAAAAATAATGAAGAATGCATTGTTTGTAAAAAAAATGCAAAATGCAAATTAGGAAATTCTTTTTTATGTAATTTACATAGAAAATCATTTGAAACTAAAAATTATAAATTAAGAGAAACAAATGTTACTTGTGATAAAATTAGTACTGCTCAATTTAAATATAATTTAGTTACTGCTTTAGATACACTTCCAGAATTATCTGATGTTGATATTGTATTAATTGAAAATCAACCTTCATTTAAAAATCCTAAAATGAAAGCTATTGCAGATACATTATGTGATTATTATCTAATAAGAGGAGTTATTGATAAAAAAAGATTTAAATTAGAAGATATACATTTAATTGCTCCAAGTATGAAATTAAAATTATCACCAGTAGAAGGAATGGAAGAAGAAGTATTAAAACTTGATTTAAAAAAGAAAAAGAAAGTAGTTGAGAAAGTTGAAGAGAAAGTTGAAGAGAAACTTGAAGAGAAAGTTGAAGGAAAAATGACGTATAAACAAGGTAAAGATTTTGCAATAAGAAAATGTTTAACTTTAATAGATGCTACACATAAACAATTTTTAAAAATACATAAAAAGAAAGATGATTTATGTGATTGTTATTTACAAGCATATCATTACTTAACTAAAATAAAAAAAACTATTATTTAAATTACACCTTTAGATATTTAAAACGCCTTCAGGTAAAATAATAATATATAATAATATATAATAATAATATATAATAATAATAAATAATGTTAAAAATATTTGGAGTTTATTTTATTTGTTGTATAAATAATTATTTAGAAGTCGTCAAAGAGCAATTATCAGTTTTAAATCAAGGTTTATTAAATATAACATCTAATGTTGTAATATTCATAACAAAATATGATAAGGATCTGTGTAGTGAATTAGATAATATTTTAAATAGTTATAGTAAATTTATATTAATCAAAACATCCGAAAATTTATACGAAAAATACGCCATAAATAATTATAAAAATTACATAAAAGAAAAAGAATATTATTTGTATTATTTTCACACAAAGGGTATAAAAGATAAAAATAACCCTCTAATTCATATTTTTTCATCAGTAAGAAAAATATTAAATTATTATACACTTTTACAATATAATATTAATATAAAATTATTAGAAACCTATGATGCGGTTGGATGTAGTTTAACTTTATACCCCAAAAAACATTTTTCAGGAAATTTTTGGTGGAGCAAATCAAGTTATTTACAAAAATTAGAAAATATAAATAATGGTTATTTATCACCTGAAATGTACATATTAGATAATGATAGTTGTAAATATATATCCTTATCAAATGATACTAATGGAAAATTAATTGAAGATTATAAATTTAAAACAGAAACTGAAATATACGAAAAATTAACATCAGAATTTATTATTATTGAAGATTATAAAAAACTAATAGATTATTGTTAATAAATCGGCATTTTAAATGGGAAAAGAATTAAAACAAAAATTGAAAATTTTATATTCAATCTATTTAAGATATTCATATAAAAGATGTCTTTTTCGGATGATATTATTTCTTGTGGTATTGGTGTTAATACCGATCACTTTGTTAAGGTTCTTGCAAGCCCCTAGTTTAATAACTGGAAGTCAAAACAAGATCCAGCTTTTTTATACCATTCAATTGTAGTAGATGCAATAACCATGTTTGGTTCGAATCCAGGATTAATTCATATTACAACAGATGTAACATTCAACGGTCTTCGTGGAAAGCGGGTTGTTTTCATTCGCGGTGGTGCAATCGGTGTGTATGCCCGTCTTCGTTCTAAACAGACTGGGAAAATTTACGTAGTTTATATTCGTCAGCCTCGCAATGGAGTTGGCAAGCGTGACCTAGCAGAGATCATTGCAGGTATGCTTGACGGTAATACTGGAACTCTTGCATCAAAGGGTGTTGCTGCAAATGAGATCAAAGAAGAGGGAGGCTTTGAGATTCTAGCAGATGATCTTAAGCTGCTTGGTACTGGTATTCCGTCTCCTGGCGGCTGTGACGAATGGATCGACCTATATAGTGTCTTTCTAGACGCGAATGATGATTTTATTAAGAGCCTCATCGGAAAGCAGACTGGTGAACTCGGATCTGACGAGCAGATCACAATGTGTATCGCAGAGGTTGATGAATTCAAGACTATGCTACTTGACGGTCGATGCAAGGATTTCAAGGCCATGTCTGCAATGTGGCTTCTAGATACCCTAATTTCTCGAGGGTATGAGGACAAGCCTTCGCGTGAATTAAGTATATCACTTGCATCAGGCGGTGTATAATCAAATTTTACATTATTTAGTCTTCATTAAATTATTTAAATTATTTGCATTTCTTGTTATTGGTTTAGTTCTTTTTATTTTATATTCATGTCCTTGTTGAAATTTAAATGTATTATTTTTATATTCTTCTTCAATATATAATTTTAATGGTTTTGAAGGCGGATAAATTAAAATAGTATTTTTTGCAAGTATTTTAAAATCTTTTCTAAATTCTTCAATAGTTTGATAACCTCCAAACATTTTTAAACTTTGTCTTGGATTTGCAGGTTTAATAAAATTTGTATCATTTGTTAATTTATTTTTCAAAGCGAATAATAAACAATTTTTTTCTTCAGATTTATTATCATAATGTTCTAAATTATATGCTTTTGCACAATTAAAAGAACAAAAATATCCATAAGTATAAAATATATGTTCTTTATAATTATCTGGCAAACCAATAGGTTTATGATCAAATGTGTGACAACACCACCAACAATGAACATTATTCATTGATCCATTTTGAATGTCAATACTAATTTCATTTAATTTATTAAAATTAATTTTATTATATAATATATTTTCTAATTCTTCAATCTTTAATTTTAGTTTAGATACTACATCATCGTCATTTTTTTTATTAATTTTATATTTTATATTATCTACTTCACTTGAACATTCTGAAGTATGTAAAATTATATTTTTTAAATCACTTATAATTGTACTATTCGGTTTAATTATAGATTTATCTATTACAATATCATTGTTTGTTGAAATATCTTTAGTATCTTTCATTGATAAAGGTAAAAATGCGATTATACATTCATTATCAGTTTCAATATTTTTAACAGTTCCTTTTTCCATTTGAAAAATTTTACCCGTTGGTTTTCGACCACGTTTTTTTGGTATTTTAACTTCATTTGTTTTATTAATCGATGATTCCATAAAAACAATATTGATTTCTTTTTATATAATAATTATATAAAGTTATAATATATGCCAACTGGAGAAATAATTTTACACGAATTTAAAAAAATATGTAAAGTACTTCATAGATCAACTATTAATGAATTATTAAATAATACTGAAAATATTAATAATATAACAATATTAGATTCTGATGAAAAAAAAAATTTAGTATATATATTTCGAAATTTTTCAAAATTATGTAAAAAATTAGATATTAGTAGACAAAAGACAATTGATAATTTAGGTATTAATACATCAGAAATAAATAACCATTCTGAATTAAAAAATATATTAAAAGGAGGAAAAGGTGTTAAACTTCCTAAAAAAAAATCTTCTAAAGGATCTAAAAAAGGATCTAAAAAAGGATCTAAAAAAGGATCTAAAAAAAGATCTAAAAAAAGATCTAAAAAAGGATCTAAAAAAGGATCTAAAAAAGGATCTAAAAAAGGATCTAAAAAAAATTCCAAAAAGAATAAAAAGAAAAATAAAGACGGGGAAGAAGATACACAAGAAAATAATCAAACATCAAGTGATTCTTTAAATGATGCTTCAACAGAAAGTACGCCTCTAAATTCATCTACTGAAAATTCATCACCTCAAAATTCATCACCCGAAAATTCATCACCAAAAAAAAAATCTAAAAGAGGATCTAAAAAAAGATCTAAAAGAGGATCTAAAAAAGGATCTAAAAAAAGATCTAAAAAAAATCTAAAAAAGAAAGATAGCGAAGATTATACTTCAACTGATAATTCATCAAGTGAAGCATCTAGTTCCTCTGCAACACGAATGCAATCAGTACCTCAAATACAATCAGTACCTCCTTTTCAAGGTTCAATGCCAATGCAAAATTATTCTTCAAATATACCAAATCAAGGCCAATCTATGCAAAATTATTCTTCAAATATACCAAATCAAGGCCAATTTATGCAAGGTTATGCACCAATACAAAATAATATTCCATTTCCGATACCAATTCCATATAATATACCGCAAGTTCAACCATCTCAAACTAATAATGATTTTTATTTATATCAATTAAATCAATTAAATAATGAAAAAAATCAATTACTTGAAAAAATAAAAAAAATGGAATATGAACAATATAAAAATAGATTAGAAACAGAAGAACAAAAATATAAAGAAAAACAACAAAAATTAGATGAACAATTAAAACAATTAGATGAAAAGAAAAAACAATTAGATTTATCACCTAATTTTTCAACAACTTCTTCTGACGTATTTTCAAGTAAATCTGCATATACTCCATCAGAAAAATCTAAAAATAATATAGTATTATCTGATTTATCTTTATCAACTGATATGGCAATAAAAGAAGTAGTAAGAACAAAAGAAAAAAAACCTAAAATAGAAATTAAACCTGATGTACAACCTGTAGCAGAAGTAAAACCTCTAGTAGAATTACAACCACAACCACAAGCCGAAGTAAAACCACCTGAAGTACAACAAGGTGGTCTACAAAAATTAAACATAAAATCAAATTATTTTAAATTTTAAATAATAAATAATAAATAATAATAATTAATTAAAAATTATTATTATCTTCTGATATTTAATATACTTTTTTTATTTGCTACAGTTTTTTTAATATTATCTTTTTTTTCAGAATTTACTGTAGAAGTTCTTAGAACACGTATATCACTTGAATTTTCTTCAGTTACAGAACTAGTTTCATCATTTTTTGGTAAATTCTTTTTTAATCTATCTAAAATTGAATTTATATTAGATTTATTTGGTAAATCTTTTGGATTATTTAATCCCATTGTCATTTTGCTTTTTAAATTATTATTTTCTGATTTTTGCTGTTCAATTATTCTTTGTTGATTATTTTGCATTCTTTCCATTTCTAGTCTTTGTACTTCTAAAACTTTTTCCATTTGTTGTTTTTCTTGCATCATTTTTTGAAACATCATATTTTGTTCAACCGCTTCTACTTTTTCTTTACTAGGTGCAATACCATTTATTTTTGATTTTGTTACATTTTGAACATTTGCTTTAATTTTTTCAAATAATTCTGGATTATTTTCTTTTATTTTACCCATTCCTGGAACATTTGCTAAACTATTTGCTGTAACAAATGCACCAGCTGATCCAGCAAACATTAGCATTGCTCTTAATTCAACCGAATATCCATCAAATTTACTTTTATATTTATCATATAATTCACCAAATATTTCTTCATTTGAATTTGCATCAATTGCTGAAAAATGTTCACTCCATCCATTTAAATCAAATCCAAATGGATCAAACATTTTATTTAATTGTTCAACCCCTTTAGAAGCATATACAAATGTATTTTTCCAAAATTCGATACCATTCTTTTTCTTTTGAAAATTTGTATGAAATTCAATTTCTGCACACATTTCATCATAATCACTATTAATTGTATATTCTTTTGATAATGATACACCAAATTTTTCTTTAATATATTTTAATTGCATAAATTTTTCCAACCTTTTTAACCTTTGTTGTTGTGGTGTTAATTTATCAAATGGAATTTCATATTGATTATTTTTAATTTCTTCTTTTTGAATATTATGAGTTGATATTTTTGATTCTTTATCAGATACATATGATTCTGATTCATAATCAGAATCATCGGAATCAGATTTTTTTGAAGATTTAGAATTTTCAGAATGATCTTTTTCAGTTTGTTGAAATTTTAAATTACTTGGATTATTACCTTCTAAATTTAATGCATCAACCACATGTTCATCATTATCAGATGAATTTTCATTAATTATATTCATTTTTTGAGGTATTTGTTCTTTTAATTTTGTTTCATCTGCCAATAAATTAAGATATAAATCAGTATCTGTAGTTATTATTTTCTTAGGTTTAAAATTAGACATATAATTATATAGAAACTAAATATATATATTAAACGAATCTCTATATTAAAAATTTAAATTTAGAATTTTTTATTTTTTAAATATTTATATAATTTATATGTATTCAAATATTGATGAGGCTTGGCAAACTTCGATGGCTTTAGATAAATATAAAAGTGGATTTAAACCTGTAAAGAGTGTTGTTGATGCAACAAATGAATTAAAAGATAATAATTTATTAGAATCTGATGTATCGAATAAATCATCTGAAAATTCTATAGTTAAATTCAAAGAAGAAATAAGAGATTTAAAAAGCTCAATAAAATTAGATGATGGTAAACAATGCCAAAGATTATTTAGTCATTTTCAAACTTGTAAAAAATGTAGAAATAAAATAATAGAAAAATTTAGTTTAAATGATATAAATAATGAAACAGCTAGTTCATTTAAATTTACTGAAAATTTTATAGATCTAACAAAATATACAGAAATGTTTAAAAATAAAAATACGAATAATATAATCTCAATTATATTATTTGGTTTACTTATAATTATTATTTTATCATTATTAAGTAATGAATCAAAATAAAGAATTTGATACTTTAATTGTCAGTGGAGGTGGTTTTAATGGTTTACAATTTCTAGGTATAATAAAATATTTAGAAGAAAAAAATTTATTAATTAAAATTAATAAATTTATTGGTGTATCTATGGGAGCATTTATTAATTTATTAGTTATTGTTGGATATAAATTTAAAGATATCGAAAATTTTATAACAAAATTTGATTTTTCAAAAATTTTTGATTTAAAATTTGAAAAAATTATAACCGAAGATAATATAAAAGGTTTAACAAATGGTGAAAATTTTGATAAATTAATTAAAAAATTTTTAAATAATAAAGAATTAAAAGAGAATATTACGTTTAAAGAATTATATGAAATAACAAAAAAAAATTATATAATTATTGTAACAAATATAACAAAAGATAAAATAGAAATAATTAATCATGAAAATTATCCAAATTTACCTATATATATTGGTTTAAGAATGACTTCTTGTATTCCTATATTTTTTGAACCAATTGAATATAATAATAATTTCTATGTTGATGGTGTTATGAAAGATAATTTTCCAATTCAGATATTAAATGATGAAGAAATTTCTAAAACGTTAGGAATTGTTTTACAATTAGAACAATCTGAATATGATGTAAAAAATATGACAACATACAGCTATTTATTACACTTATATCGAGTTTTAACCAATGAACCAATTCGAAATAAAATTAAAAAATATAAAGAATTATGTAAATTATTTATAATTAATCCAAAAATTAATTCATTTAATTTTCAAATAAAAAATGAAGAACGAATAGAATTAATAAATTATGGATATGAATTATGTAAGAGTTTAATTTAATTTTTCTTTCTTAGTTGGTTCTGGTATTTTTAATTTATTATATGAATTTTCATATTCTTTCATTTTTTCATCTAATGTTAATCCTGAATCTTTATAATCATTATGAGATATACCCATTAAATTAAATGCTTCTTCAAAAGATGAAGTATTTTTTTCTTGAATATTTATTATACCAAAAGCATTATCTAATGAAGCATTATTATTATCTTGATTCCATGCAATTATTTCGGTATGAGGATTATCTTTTTTTCTATATTCGTCAAATAAATTATTAAATTTATTAAAATATTCTTTTTTTGATTCTTTAGATGATTCTTTAATTAATTCATCAAAATTATCAATACGATTAATTTCAAACACTTTATTTAAATTTTTTTGTGTATTTTGTCTAACTTCTTCTGCAAATTTTTCATTAACTTCATTTAATTTTTCATTTTCATTTTTAAAAATTTTTTTTGATGTATCCTTATCCCCATAATTAAATGAAAAATCATTAAATTGTTTTTTTAAATCTATTGCTGTGCCAGATTCTAAATATTCTTTTCTAGCTTTATTATATAAATCTTTACTATTTTCATTTGATAAAATATCGTAAGCTGTATTTACTAAATTAAAATGATCTTTTAATGTTTTTTTTTCATCTTCTGTTAATTCATCAGAATTTAAATATTTATCTGGATGAAATTTTATAGCTAATTTTTTATATTTTTTTTTAATTGTATTTATAGAATCAGTTGGTGAAATTTCTAAAATTTCATATAAATTATATTTTACATATACTTGAATTAAATCCATATTATAATAATATTAATATATATTTATATTATAAATGAAACATATTTTTTCTAATATTAGAGAATATAAATTAATGTATTTATCATCAATAATCGGATATAATTCATATATTATTGGTTTTGATATTGGTTTACAAAATGTTTTTATTAATAAAATTGATAATGATCAAAAAATTTATAATTTTCTTGAAACAAATACTTTTATATATTCATCAATATTATCTGAATATGGTGGATTATCACAATTAAAATTTAATTTAAATGATATACATTATTTTACAAAATTAAATGAAATAGTTTTTGATAATATAAATAATTTTGATAAAATACAAAATGAATTCAAAAAAAATATTAAAGATTATTTAACATCACCATTAAAAATAGATATTCTTAATGAAAATACTATAAATATATTACAGTCAAAAGGAGATCATAATAAATATTATTCTTTATTATTCATAGCAGTACCTTTTGCTTTAAAAATAAATAATAAAAATGAATTAATTGATAAAATTACAAAATTTATATCAATATATACTAAAGATATAAATCATATTTTATCAGCTGTAATTATTGGATTATTTATAAATTATTCAATAAATGAGATACCAATAAATATTTGGATAGATAATATTAAGAAAGATTTAATAAAAGAAGATAAATATTTAGATTTTATAAAAAATTACTATGATAATAATTTTAGAAATGGAAAATTTATAAATAATAAAATTGATAATTATATATTAATTCGAACAAAAAATTTTTTTGATGAATATTGTAATAAAAATAATAGAATTTTAACTGAAAATCCACATGAACAAGTATTATTAATATATGATACACTTATTAGATCTAATGATAATTGGGAAAAATTAATATTTAATGGAATGTTAAATTATAACGATAATATTGGAATTAGTTTAATATTAGGATTAATTTATGAAATAATATTTAGTTCCTCCAAGATTAATAAAAATTTACTAAAAAGATTTAGTTTTAAAAATTAATAAAATAATTTTATATTATATAATTATATAATATGACAACTCCACCCCAATTAACAGCAGCTGATTTAAATTTAGGACCATCTGCTAAAGCAGCAGATGTTTCAACACATGTATTTGATCAAGCACAGGTTAAAAGTTTATTTGGTAATAAAGATACAGTAAAAGCATTGTTAACTGATGATGTGTTAACAAGTTTATTTAGACTTAATAGACCAAACACTGTTGCAAAGTTTGTTGCTTTATTAAGTGATGCACATGTTGAACAAATAACATCAAAAATTGATGCTAATGTATTTAATTCAAATGGTTGCAAACTTTCAGGAGAATGTGATAATCCAGGTGAAAAAAGATCAGCTCTCTCAAAACTTTTAAATAAAGCAGAAGGACTTAAAAGCTATCTATCTACTTTAGTTGATAAAGCTGGCGAATGGACACCAACAAGCATAGACGAATTAAGAAATCCAGTAACTGGATTAAACTTATTACTTGCAAATCCAGTCGTAGCAGCAGTAGTTATGCAAAAACGTAAAAGAGATTTTGAAATGGCTAGAGCAAGAGTATTACCTGCCGCAAGTGGCTTTTCTGGCTTTCCTGGTATGGGTGGATTAAATCCATCCGTAATGGTTCAAATTCAACAACGAGGTGGTGGTTATGAAGGTGGGGAAAACTTACCAGTTGAAATGAGAGGTGGTGGCCGTTTATTAGCAGCAATGAAAGGAGGTAACTTTTTCTTAGGAACAATGGGATCTCCAACATCTTGGAGACCAATTACTGATTCATCTTTTATTTCTGTTTCATTAGAAGCAGCATATCAAAATTTAAAAGCAAATTTAAAAGCAAGTAAAGGAGCTGATTTAGCAGAGGACACACAAAACAAAGTAAGAGAATTAATAACTGCATTAAAAGCTGCTGAAGATGCAGTTAAAGAAAAACGTGACGAATTAAATAAATTTAATACTATCCTTTCAACACAAAACTTAAAAGATATTAATAAACAAACAGTCACCCAAGCTCAAATAACTGATATGGTTAAATTATACAACGACTCAATGTCCAGAAGACAATCCCTTGAAAATAAAATGTTCCGTGTAATTGTTGCATTAGGAAATCAAATGCAAACCGTAACCGTATAAAAAAATTGATTAATTATTATATTACTTTTATAAACCTAATAGGTATATAAAAATGAATAAATACCATCTAAATATTAAACTTCATGATGCATCTCTAAGTGATTTTTATCAAGAACGAAAAAATTATCAAAATGATAGTGGATATGATCTATATTGTCCAGAAGAAATTATTGTTCCACCAAATTCTGTTGGTACATTAGATTTTAAATTAAGCTGTTCTCCTGAATTTAAAGATGAATTTAGCCATAAAATTATTTCTGGTTATTATCTTTATCCAAGATCATCAATTTCTAAAACTCCACTAATAATGGCAAATTCAATTGGTATTATTGACCATGGGTATCGTGGAAATATTATGGCAAAAGTATTTAATACAAGTAAAGATCCATATGTTGTTAAACAAGGAGAAAGATTATTTCAATTATGTATGCCGACTCTTCAACCATTTACAGTTAATTTTGTAGATCAATTAGATAGTACTCTTAGAGGTAGTGGTGGATTTGGATCTACTGGTAAGTAATTAACTATCGAATGCCACACCAGCAATTCCATTTATAATTCTTAATACATTATAACTTAATGCATAAACTCTTGCTTTTCCAGGATTAGAATATGTAATTGATTTATCAACATTTAAACCTAATGAAATATCATCTATTCTAGAAAAATTACATGATCCACTTGGTTGATAATCTTCCGGATGAATTGCAAATGAATACATACCAATTCCTTCTGTTGAAGCACCATTTGATAAATATTGATAATTTTCAAGCCATGAAAAATATTGGTATGATCTAGATGTAATTCTTTCTTTACCATTTAAAAGAAATTGAACATTTTGTATAATACCATTTCCAATCTTTTTATCAAAATTATTTGTATAATTAAATTTATCTTTTATATAAGAATTTGGTATATAACTAATTTGAGCAACAAAAAATATTGCCTTTGTTGGATGATTATATAAAATATTTATTTTATTATTATTATTAATAAGTATTTTTTCATTATCATATTGTAAATATTCAAATAAATATTCATGATTTGATCTAGCAAATTTTATTCTTTCTGTATTATCTAAATAAATATAATCAACATATAAATATGTTGATCCTAAAGTAATACTACTTGAATTAAAAACACTGTTTATTTTACTTAAATAATTTATTTCATTACCAGAAGCTATAACTGAATAATTAGAATTTAAACCAACTATTTCAGTATTTATTTGAAATGGACTTGATGTTAATTTTATATAATATAATCTACTAGTATTTATATCAAATGATAAATATTTAGAATAAATATATTGATTATTTATAATTTGATAAATTATTTCACCACTCGTAAAATTTACTACACTTTCATTAGTTTGAATATAATGTGTTGGACCAAGAATTAATAAATCACTTAAATTATTAAATTCAACATTTATTTTAAGATCAGAATATTCTAAAGCAATTAAAGGTAATGCTAATCCTTTATACCTACTAAAATAAAATGGTAAAGGTATTTTTAATAAATAAGTTCCTTTTCCATTTTCATATTTTGTTAATAGTTCTATATTACCGATCATATTATTTAATCCACGTTTATTAGATCTTTGTGTTAATTCAGTCCATATATTTAACCAATCTCCATATAATTTATCTATAATTTTACCACCTAATTCAAATTCAACTGAATTTATTAAAGCATAACCAACTTTTTCAACCCAAGCAGTTATTGCAATATTTTGTAAATTTTTATCTTGATTAATAAAATTTGTATCTATTAATTTTGGTATATTTGGTAAAGTTACATATAAAATAATTTGTCCCATCAAATCAGCATTTTTTGAAATATTACATGTATATCTGCCTCCAAAATTAGGAGGATTTTGAAAAAATTGTTTTATAGCTTCTACAGAAAAATTTGTATGTCTTTTATATACCATTTTAAAATAGGTTATTGTTGGTTGATAAGTTAGATACATATCTTGTAATCCATATCCAGCAAGTTGAATTAAACCGCCTCCCATTCCTTTATCTTATATATTATTTTATTTAATATTATTTAACATAAAAATTATTTAATATCAAATCCCAATCCTCCGTAACCACTCATTACTCTAAATAAATTATAAGAAATACCTATTATTGTTACTCTAATTTCTTCACTTTGTATATTATTAAAATCAATTAATAAATTTAGATCATTTAAAAAACTAAAATTAATTGTACCAGATGGATGTTTTTGCATTGGATATAATCCAAAATTATATACATTTATACCATTAAGATAAGAATTATTAAAAAATGTATAAGGTCTAACTAAACTAGTTTCATCTGAATAAGATTTAAATCTATTATGTCCATTTACTTTTAATTCTGATTTTTTTATAATTGGTATTTGAGATGGTTTAACTGCTATTTGTAATTGAGATTGAACATCTTTACTTAGACTATCATAATTTCTTTTTAATATAGTTAATTTATCAAATCCTAAATTCGTAAATTTAATTAATAAATGTTTATCTAAAACTTCTAAAGTTGATAAATATTTATTATCTGTCTCATCTTTATCAATATATTTGTTAATATTTAAATAATAAGGTTCAGATGTATAGTTATAGTATTGTTTTAAATCAATATTTTCTTTTAATTGAGCAAACCATATAAGAGTTTTTGTGGGATTTTTAAAATTTAATTTTATCTGATTTGTATTTAAAAATGAATTTGTATTATATGTTAAACTTTGAAATTGTTCTATAATATACTCATGTTTAGATTCTGCAAATTTTTTTCTTTCATCTGCATCTAATAATATATAATCAACCATCAAAGTCATTTTTAATTTATCTAATTGTTTGACAGTAGTATATTCTAATTTATTTAATAAGTTATTAAGTGTTTTAATTTTAAATTTTATGTTTATTTTATTATATAATAAAGCAATAATCGGTATTGCAGATGTTTGACTGTTTTTATTTCTATTAAAATAAAATGGAATATCTATATATAAACTATAATTTCCAATTAATGATTTTTTTATTATTAATTTATTATCTTGACCAATCATTTTTGCAAATGCTTTAATCATTCCTGGTTCAATATAAAGTTCTTGTAAACAATTTATTATATAATCATCTACTCTATCAATTAATTCACCACCAATATATAATTCATAAAAATCAGAAAAATACATACCTAATTTTTCAATCCAACTCATAACAGCACCAGTTGTTACATTTGGATCACCTGGTCTTAATTTTAAAATATCTATTAAATTATTTGTATAATAATAGTTATCAATATCCCCTTGAGTATTAATTAATTCTGCATTAACATTATTATATAATCTATCTCTTTCTTCAATTATATTTACTTTTTTATTATTAATATCAATATTTTTATTTAAAACTAATACATTTGAATCACCATTTGTTTGATAATTATAATAATCATATGTTCCATTAACATATTTATTATTTATTGGTATTGTTGGTAATTTATAATCACCAATTAATGATTCTGATAAAAATATTTTTTCATAATTTAATGTACCATTCATTGACATTATAAAATACCAATTTACAATTTCGTTAAAATGATATAATCTCTCAATGTTATTAGATGGTAATATATTTGTTTTTTCAATTAATTTTTCTACTTTTTGATAAAATATATTTGAATTATTATTATATTCACTACCAAAATTCATTACTTGATATTTTGTATATTCTGTATCATATTTTAAAGGATTTAACATAAAATAAAAAAAATCTTTAATATTAAATGTTGTTGATTTATATTGATTTATTCTATCAATATATGATTTATAATTTAGTAAAATATCTTCATCAATTTTGATTGTATTATCTTTAATATTAAATGTATTATTATTTAATTCTAAATTATAATTAAAATTATTTTGTATTACTAGTGTCTTTATACTATCAATAAAATCACTAAAATACATATATGGTACTATATTAGCTGTATCTATATTTGATCCAATTTGATACGTAATATCATTATATAAATTATTATATTGAATATATACATCTTCATATATGTTTGCAAATGTCTCATCAAAATAATGGTTATGTGTAACTATAATATTACTATTTGATACTTCATAATCATATAATTTTGGTAAATAATCAAACGGTAAATAATAATATTGAACATATCCTTTTTTATTAATTTTTTGTAAATTTTTCCATTTTCTTCCTAAATATTGATTAATTTTATATTTTTCATCATTAGATAATATATCATTAAATATTAATATTTCCATAATATTACCTTCAAATGATTCTACAAATGATCCTGATTCGGATTTATAACCAGGAAATACAGACATTGTTATATTAGATTCAATTGGTCTGTTATAATATTTATTAAAAGTAGAATAACCATTTAAATATCCATTTATATATTCTCCATTAATTCTTTCCGTACAAAATATATTATTATCTTTTAATCTATATCCAAAATTATCTTCTAAATTAAAATTATAATCATTATATATAAAATCACCAAATTGTCCATCTGTAAATATTGTTGGGCCAATATTTGATGGACCAATATTTGATGGACCAATATTTGATAGGCTAATATTTGATAGGCTAATATTTGATGAAACTCCGTTATCAAAATATAAACAATATCCCGCACCAATTGCAATATCTGTTACAATAAATATTGTTGATTTTTGTTCAATTTGAATATTACAATTGAAAAAATTTGAACCATTAAAATTAATACCATTTTTGGTATATATTGGTGAAGGAGTAATATTTGCATTTATTTGAAAACTTTCACCAGTTAAAGCTTTATTTTTCCATTTTTTAACATTATCACCATTTGTTACAGGTGTAATACCATTATCTTTAAATATATTTGACTTATCTGCACCATCCAACCATAATTTTAATGATGAAATATTAGATGGATTAAAATCTTTATTTGTATTATCATATTGTTGAATTGCAATTGTACTATTACTTAAATATAAATGAACATCTGTAATTATATTACCATTGTAATTTAATTGATCGATATTTAATTTATCATATGATATATTAGCATTACTATCAAAATTTATATTATTTATGATTACATTTGAATTTTTTATTTCATTTAAATAATATTTAATTATATTTTGTTTAACAACACGTATATCATTCATATTTATTAATAGATTTGTATATCCATTATTACCTAATATTTCAATGTTGAAAGTTTGTAAAAATATATTAGAATTTAAAATAGATGAATTACTTATTTTATTATAATCATCATTCGTAACGACAATATTTCCATAAAATTGATATATATTTGAAATATTCATATCACTTAAGTATTGTTTTTGAGTTTTATTTGGATTTTTATTTATATATTGTAAATATTTATGATTATAATTAGTTAAATTTATTAAATGTTCAAAATTTTTATCATTAAATGAATTTTTTATTGAAAATATTATAGCATAATTTTCAGAATACAAATGGTTCTTTTCTATATTGTTTATTTTATAATCATTTTTTATATTAAATAAATCATATTTTTTAATATCATCATCATATATAGAATTTAAATAATATTCAATCAATTTATCGTAATTTTTATTTTTTATGATTTTATTGATAAGTGAATAATTAATTGTATTTTGTATTGATTCATCAATAACTATTTTTCCTCTTAATATTAAATAAAAATATTCTGAAATTAATGTTCTATATATTTGTATAAATTGATTATCAATATTTCTAATAATATTATATTTATTAATATTCAATAAAGTATTATAATTACATCTCATATTACCATCTAAGATGTATAAATCAAATAATAAATATTGTAAACTATTATAAAATATATCAAATGAATTATTTATAGTATATGTAGTCATATTAATAATATCAGTTGTATTTAATTGTATAAATGGTATTGTTAAACTTGGTAATCCATTTGAAAATAATGTAATATTAGAATAATTTATTATATCATTAAAATTTTTATCTGGTGTTGTTATTGTTGAATTATCACTATTTAATTTATAATTAGTAAAAATAACATTGTTCGATAGATAATCTCTCATATAATTTAAATCATTTTGAGTAATATTTTGATTTATATTTGAAATATAATTATCTAATATATTTAATGTTTGTATGTAATATTGAGAATTTGATAATATTCTTTGGATATCAAAATCATGAATATTATAATTACTATCTATTTTGAGCTGATTTACTATTTTTAATTCAACATTAGATGGTATACTATAATTAAATAATTTATTAATTTGAGTTATATAAATTGGATATGCTAAATAAGTATTATAATTTTCCAAAGCAAAATATTTTTTTAAATAATTTAATTCATAATCTTGAATTTCATGTTCTGATCCAAAAAAATAGGATTGAATTCTTTTAATTTGAAAATCGTATGTTTGTGTATAATATTCATATTTATATGTATCCAAAATTGGATTATTATAATATTCAATATTTGAAATATTATTAGATGCATTTATATTATTTTTATTATAAAACGCATGTGTAATATTATCTAGATTATTAAATATTAAATCTCTATTTTTATCAATTTCAAAACCAAAAAATTTTCTGTTATATACTTCAAATTGATCTAAAGATGATAATGATGGAAAATATCCACCAGAATCTAAATTAATAGATTTTATGGTTTGATTAATACTATTTAATTCAATATCATCTCTAATATTTAGTATACCATTGTTATTACTAAAAATTTTATAATCATTTTGAAATTCTGTACAAAGATCTATTAAGAAATCTTTTACATTTAATATATTAACATTTATTTGACCATATGAATCATCATTTTGGATATAATTAAAGATATCTGAATCAATAAAATAATTAGATGTTAAATCATATAAAATTTTATAAGATGATCCAATAGATATTGTATTGTTTATATTTATTAAAAAATTATAATAATTTTTAGAGTCATTATCAAAAGCAGTTATTAAATCATTATATAAATAAGAAATACGAAAATTATTTAATGAATCATAAAAATTAGATTTTTTAAAATATTCTAATTCATAATCATTCAAATTCTGCTGTTTTAAAGACGTGAATGTCTTAATATTTAATTTATTATATAATTGATTTTCTGATATGATATTATTATAATTTAATATAATATTTAATGTATTAATATTATCAATATAATCATTAAAATATCTTATTAATTGTTTTATATCTTTTGCAAAAATATTTATTGTATCTATTTTTGTTTGATTAAATTTACTATTAGGTATTCTATTATTTGAATAATCTACTAAATCATTTAATTTAATATTATTAGAATCATTATTATAAAATAATATATTTTCATTTATAGTTGAAAATCCAATTATATTAGAATAATAATCTGTTTCAGGTAATAAATAAACATTTCCAATAGGTGAAATATTACTTGTACCAATAAAATATGTTAAAGTTTGAGAAATTAAATGATCTATATCACTATAAGAAAAATAACTATATTTAGAAATTGGATAATCAATATTTCCTTTTATATTTGAAGATAATGTATTTTCAATAAATCCAATATTTAAATATGCATAAAATAGATGAGGATTCATATTATATTTATAATTTTTAAATACAAATTGTTCATTAGTTACATTACTTAAATAATTACATATATTATTTACATCGTGTATATTTGACTTTGACCTTAAATTTTGTGCAAGTGTTTTAACATTTGCTAAATCAAAATGACCATCTCTTATTGAACAAGAATTAATTATATTTGAATTAAATTGTGAATATATTTGATTACCATAATTAAAATATAAATAAGTTTTTAATAATTCGCCTTCTGGTAGATCTCGAATTGGATCATCATCAATTATAAAATTTATAAAATTTGAAAATGACCTTATATATGGATCACTTACAATAATTGAATTTGATTGGAATGAATTAACAAAATAATATCCATTTATCATAAAATTATCATAAAAATTAAATACAATATTTTCATATAAAAAGTTAGTTAATTTGATTCCATCAGTTAAATATTCAAAATCTGATATAAAATATTCAATATCATTAGTTGTAGTTATTTTGTTTTTTAACTTAATATTTTGGTTATCTAAATTATTAATTAATTTATGATATTCTAATGATATAAATTTAATTAATACAACATTATCTAATATTGTTAAAGGATTATGATAATTATTAAAATCATATTTATTTTCAATATAAATTAATGATGAATTTTTTATATATTCAGAAAGTTGAAATATATAATCTTCAAAAATATAATTACCAAATAAATACTTCGAATTATTTGAAAAATTAATAACATTTAAATTATACGTATCATCTGCATAATAAATATCATTTATTTGAGTATTAATATTACTATTACCTGATACATTAAAAAAATTTAAATAATATCCATTTTTTATATTAAAAATATTATCTAAATTATCAATATTCTCATCTATATTTAATTTGATATTATAAATATTCGAAATATTACTAAAACTTATATTTGATAAATAGATATTTCCAATAAAATCATCATTATTTGTAGATAATTTAACATTCGAATCAAAATCTATTAAACTAGAAATATCCTTATCAATATTAATTTGAATAAATTTTGTATTATTTTGTAAATAATCAAGTGTATTATTTAAAGATACCATATAAGAAGAATTTTGAATTAAATTATTTAAATTATTCCAATTTTTTAAATAAGATTGATTATAATTTAATATTTGATCATTAATTAATGTTAATAAATAATTATTATTTATTTTGTGATAATTAAAATCAAAGTTAAAATTACCAATACTAATTAATGCATCATAATTTGAAATTCCAGATTCAATATTATTTAATGGCATTTGAAAATATAAATTATTAGTACTTTGTTTAAAATTATTTGATATAATATTATATAAGATTGAATAATTATCAATTAAATTTTTAATAATATAATTTGTAAAATTTGTTTTAAAATTATTTTTTTCAATTAATTCTTGATTAGTAGTACCATTTAAATCAAAGTTTGTATTATTACTATTTGAAATATAGTGTTTATATAGATTAAAAGAATCTAAATCTATTGAAATTTGTGTTACATTTTTAATATCATTTGATTCAATTAAATATGTATTATTAATTAAATATAATAATGTATTATCAAAATTTTTAATATTAAAATTTAAATCAGATCCAATTAAAATTAATTTTTGATTATCTATATAAAAATTCTTAATAATTAATATACAAAATGCTAAGTTATTATTACCATAATAAAAATAAATAAATCTATTTATAAAATTAATATTTTTAAATGGATCTAATATAATTTTATATGTTCCATTCAATAATTTTTCAAAACTATCTATTAGTAATATTTCACTAAAATTATTTAAATTAAATGTATAATTATCAGTTAAAGGAGTAATTTTTATTCTTATATTTGGTATATTATTTTTATTATTTAATATATCAAAATTATTATAAAATACATATGAATTTATATTATCTTGATAATATTTATCAATTTTTAAAATATTAATTAATTCAAAAGCTTTATTTTTAAAATATACAATTATATTAGATGTATTTACAGCATCTTTTAAAACATCTTTTAAAACATAGATTAAACGTGAATCAATATTATTAATAGTTAAAATTAAATTAACTTCTATTAAATTTTTTGTTTCATAATATGTTAATTTATATTCATCAAAATTTTTTAAATCATTATCACCTCCATGTAAATTATTAATAATTGTATCATAATCATATAAATTATATGGTCTAATAAATCTAATACTATCAATATATTTATTTAAAATATCAATTGGACCAAATTCACTATTTATATAAATATTATCTTTAATATTTTTAATTAAAATATTTTTTATATTATTAGATGTTAATAATACTGTATTATCCTTCTTATCAAATAAATTTTTTATTAAATTAAATGTTGGAGATAATTTATTATTTCTATTTGCATATAATAAAATTTTATTATAAAAGGTTGTATAATCATTAATAATTTCAGGAGTATCAATTTTTGGATAATTAAAAATTATATCTGGATTATCAAAAATATTTGAATCTGGAGTTACATTAAAAAAATATTCATTATTTGAATTTTGAATAAATTGATTTAAATCTATTTTAGGAATAACAACAGAATATGTTGCAGTGTTTAATTCTACATCATATTGAAATAATTGATAATGTGTTATAATTTGTGTATTTTGCTGTTGATATTCTAAAATATTTTTAAACATATTCAAATTGTACAAATTATAATTATATATATTAATATTAATATCTTTATAGTTATTTGTTTTTTTTAACTTTTCAATTTCAATTGCTAATGGATTATTGTATTGAATTTCTATTTTTGGTAAATCTATTTTTAACATTATTTTTTTTAGCAAATCACCATTTTTTGGAATTTCAACTTGTAGTAAACTTCCAAATTCAATACTTGATGTAATTGGTATTTGATAATTAAATATTGAAAAATTTGAATATTTTCTATATACTTGTATAAAATAACTAAATTCAGGGTTACACATTAAAATTTTATCTTCACCTCCTGCAATAATTAATTGGATTAATCCACCTCCCATAATATTATATATATAATTGAGCTTTAAATAAAAAATTATATTATAAAATTTCTATAAATTTTATAAATATTTAACATAAATAAATTTTTTCACTTGATTTAAATCCATTAAAATTAGTAGATGATACAGTTGTATAAGCACCCATATTTTGAATTTTAAAATAATCTCCAATTTCTAATTCTGGTAATTTTGTTTCCAATATTTTATCTGCCGAATCACAAGTTCTACCAAATATAATTGAATCATATTCTTTTTTATCTTTTGGCTCTTTTATTAATTCTAATTTAGGTTTAGCTACATCATATGTAATATTAGAAAATGATGAATAAATACTTTCATCAATTATATATACATTTTTATTATTAGATCTTTTTTTAGCTATAATTGGAGTATATAAAACATGAGTTCTAGTTGCAAAATATCTTCCTGGCTCTGAAATAAATTTTATATCTTTAAAACCATTATTAAATAATTTTAATCCATTACTTATTTGTTCGGCTTGTTCAATAAATTTTTCATCACTTTCTCCATTAAATCCACCACCAATATCTACAATTTTATAATTATGATTTAAGTCCTTAGTATTATTAATTATATCATATATCATTTTAACTGCATCATAATATTGAACAGAATTATAACATCCTGAACCAACATGAAAAGAAAATCCAGATATATTCATATTATATTTTTTAGCTAATTTTAATATATCTCTTGTCTCTTCATAATCTGCTCCAAATTTTGAGCTAAAAGGCATTAATGATTCCTTATCATTAACTTTAATTCTTATTAATATTTCTATATTTTTATTTCTTAATTTTTCTAATTCATTAGTTGAATCAACAACTGTTAAAGATATATTTTTTTTAACTGCATGTGCTATAGCGGATGAACTTTTATAAGGGTTTGCATAAATAATTCTATTATTGTTTATTCCTAAATTTAGAATTTGATCAATTTCACCTGGACTTGCACAATCAAAATTAATACTATTATTTGATAAATTTTTAACCATCCAATTATCATTATTACACTTTAGTGCATAATATGGTTGAATAGTTGGTAAACATTTTTTCCAAAGATTAATTTGGTTAATTAGAGGTTTACTGCAGATTGTAAAAAAAGACTTTTGTTCTTTAACTAGCACATTGATTCTTTTCAGTATTATAATATTATTTCATGAAAATTAATTTTATAAAATAACATTTTCAATTTTTATGTAAAAATATACATAACTAAACTTTTTGTCAATATTTATATTTTATTAAATATTAAATATTAAATACTAAACCAGCATATCCATTTTGTAAAGATAAAATATTATAACCTATTGCATATGTTTTTATAGTTAATGTATCATTTACCTTAATTAAATGATCTATTAATTTTTGATGAATTACAAAAACAAAAGATTTATATTTATAAGTACTTAAATTAACAGCTCCACTTGGTTGATATTCTTCAGGTAATAATGCAAAAGTATAAATATTTATACCATCTGATGGAGTTTTTGTATGATATTGATATGGAATTACATAATTAGTATACGAGCCATCATAATTATTAAATCTATTGTATTGTTCAAAAGTATAACTTGTAGTAATAAAAGGATTTTTGCCATAAAAATATCCACTTGGATAACTTTGATTTTGAATTATTGGTGATAGTTCAACTAATTGAACAAAACAATTCTGTTCATTTTTCCAAAATCTTGAATAGATATTTATTGATGTTGAAGTAACACTTATAACTGTAAAATTACCATTGTAATTTTCAGAATTAAATATATTAACAATATCTCCAATTGAAATAATATGTGCTCCTATACTAATATTTACTATTTGTGATGAATTATTAGTATATACTTTAGTAATATTAGTACCTAAATAAATAATAGCTAGATCATATATACTACTAATATTATTAGTTAAATTAATAGTATTTTGAACTACCCAAAACATTTCTTTAATAGAATTTATAAAAAATGATTCAATAGTTACATTATTCGAATTAATATTAGGATAATTATAATTTTGAACTACTTCTATTAAATATTCTTGCGACGATTGAGCAAATTTTGATCTTTCATCAACATCTAAATAAATATAATCTACTAATAAACTAATATTAACTAATTCGATATTATCTTCAAAATTAAAATCTGACGGAGCATCTGTAAAAAATAATTTACGAATATCAGTTAATTCTAATTGAATTCTAACATCACTATATCTTAGAAATATTAATGGTATTGATGCGGAAATATATTTATTAAACCAAAATTGTAAAGGAACATATAATGTATATGAATCTTTTGAGCTATTATCAAAAGTTGTTAGACTCGGAATATTTCCAATCATTTTATTATATATATTTTCAAGTTCACTATTTAATGATAAATCATTCCAAATATTAAACCAATCAGAATCATGTTGATCAATTTTTTGCCCACCAATTTCTAATGATATATTATGAATAATTTTATGACCTATTTTATTTATCCACGCATATTTATAATTCGGATAATTACTATATATATATTCATATTTTTGTATTTTTAAATAAAAAAAGTGATCTATTATTCTTGATATAGTTTTAAAACTTGGTAGATCATAAAAATTAATTTGATATAAAAAATCAGCGGATGTTAAATAATCTGATTGCTTATAATTATAAAAAGTTTTTACTAAATCTATATTATAAACTAAAACGGTATTAAATCTATTATCTTGATATACATTATCTGCTAATACTTGATTATCATATGTGTTTCTTAAAATTATATATTCATTTAAAAAAATAAGAGTATTATATGTTGAATTATACGTAGTTTTTAAATTATTATATTCAGTAGATGTATAATATGAATTAGTAATATTTTTAATTTGATTAAATAAATTATTATAATTAATATTTTGATTTATTTTTGAAATATAATTATTGATTTCAATATAAAATTTATATATATATTTTAATATAATTTTATATTCATTATACTGTGTTTTTAAATTATTTATTTCTATTTGATCTACTTCATTATAATCTGAAATATAATTTGGATTTGACAAATATACTTTTGGTAAAACAATTTTTAAATACATTTTATTAACTAAATCACCAACTTTATCAAGAGTACAAGATATTATATTACCAAAATTTTTAATTCCACTGAAATCTTGTTCAATGTTTTCTATTGCAAAATTAGTATGTCTACGATACACTAATTTAAAAAATGTTATTTGAGGCATTCCAGTTAAAAATACATCTGCAGTACCATATGCGACTATTTGAATTAACCCTCCGGCCATTATTATAATATATATTAGAATATTATAATAACAAATTGTTATATATTAAATCATTAAATTGAAGGAATAAATTCCCAATTTAAATGATTACATATTTTTTTCCATATATTTATATCCATATCTTTTATTTTTTGATCTGATTTTAATAAATGTATAAATGGTAATATAAAATCTAATTCTAATAATTCACACAACTTATATATAATATATGAATAACTAATTAAATTTTTTCGAATATCTGGTTTATATATTTTAAATGGTTCTTGAACATCTCTAAACATTTGTCGTAATTTTTCTTCCTGTTTTCTGGTTAATTGTGGCGGTTCTTTTCCAGTAGTTTTAAAAATAATATATGGAATATCATCGTAATATTTATTTAAACCTAATTTTGATAATATTTCTCTCATTTGAGAAGGAGTAATATTTTTAATATTTTCATTTGTATGATATTTATTAATTTCTTTTGTAATATTATTACATAATTCTGTTGATAAATCAATTACTTCTTTTCCTTGAATTTTATTTAACCAATCATTAAAATGTACCATTGTTTTATATGCAACATATGTTTTTGTATCATTTGATTCTTCTTTATAATTTGGAATATCACTTTCTACTAAAATCATTTGACTTTCTCCACATATTTTACATACCATTAATCCATTATGTAAATCTAATATCATTTCATCTTTACAATTACTACACATTTTTGAAATTTTATCAAATTTATTTTTTTTACCATTACCTTTTGTAATTGTTTCTTTATCGACTTTAGATAAATATTGATTTAATAAATTAAATTTATCTTTTGAATCATCCTCATAATCCATTAAAATATTAAATGTATCATGAAGATAATCATATTCATCATATAATGATAATTGTTGTATTTTTGATTTTATATCTGTTATTTTTAAATTAATATTATTTTTATCGGAAATATTAGTTGTAATCATCAATGTATCATCTAAAAAAGATAATTCTGTATTTAATTCATCTATTCTTTTTTTTTTATTTTCTAATTCGGATGTAATTTCTTCATGTCTAGTTGCAAGATTCGATTTAGCATGTGTTTTTTTTAAAGATTGTAAGATTGAATGATACTTTGAATTCTTTTTTTTAAACATGTATATAATAATAAATTATGGTTTACTTTTAAATTAAAAAAATAGTATAGTTTTAATTAATTTAATTAATTTGATTCTGGAAATTTTTTTTCTATAATATAATTATATATATAATGGGTGGAGGTTTAATGCAATTAGTCGCTTACGGCGCTCAAGATGTTTACCTAAACTGTTGGGTAGAAAAGCAGGCTGCTTAAGAATCAGATATATAGATTCTTAGGATAAAATCAGTTAGTGATATATATCTATTTGATGTTCCCATCATCAAATATTCACACCTGCTAGTTAATGATTACAATGAAAAAGATAAATTAAAAATTTTAAATTATAAAATGAATAAAAAATCATTAGCAACACTTTCAAATTCAGGCGAACTCATAAAGCCGCCCTGTACCAAGTTAAGTAAGAAATTATTTAATGGCCAAGAATAGCAACCTTGGGTATGGTAATAAGCAGGCGGATGTAGATAAAAATGTATAATAAAAATCTTAAATTGATAAGCACTGAGCCAAGTCCTAAAGATCGTTAAGCAAGATCAATGGATGCAGTCCAGAGACTAGATGTAAGTGGGTCTGAGAGAATTAGCAATTCTCTATGAAGGCTTAAGGTATAGTCCATCCCCATAACGAAAGTATGGGAACCGATGTACAGGTAATCCTCAAATCACTTTTTTCAAGGTTAACTTCTGTTTTTAACCGGCCTTGAATAGTAACTATTAAAAGTAGTTGCTAGTAGAAATAAAAATTATATGTTAAATGATATTAAAATTTCTGCTACATTGTCAAATTGACGGGAACCGCTTAAAGACGTATAAAATATATTAATAAAATGTTTATAAAAATTGAAAAAAAATTATATTAGTTTTACATAAAAATAAAATTTATAATAATGAAAAAAATTTGTTCATTCTGTAATATAGAAAAGAATTTAGAATTATTTTCAAATGATCAAAGACAAAAAGATGGTAAAAGACCAAATTGTAAATTATGTAAAGCTATAAGTGATAAAAAATATAAAGAATCTAATAAAGAAAAAATATTAAAAATTTCACAAGATTATTATCAAAAAAACAAAAAACTAATTAAAGAAAAATCTTCTAAATGGTATAATGAAAATTTTGAAAAGTCAAAAGAAACTAAAGCCCTCTATTATCAAAATAATAGAGAAAAAATGGATTTAGCAAAAAAAGTTTGGCATGAAAAAAATAAGGAGAAAATGAAAATATGGACGAATGAATATATGAAAGATCGATATCATACTGATATCGATTATAGAATAAAAAGTATGATGAATAAACGTATTCGAGATTATATTAGATCTAAAACTAAACCTACATTAGAATTTCTTGGATGTTCTATTGAGGATTTTAAACTATGGATAGAATACCAATTTGATAGTAATATGAATTGGGATAATATGGGTAGTTATTGGAGTTTTGATCATGTAAAGCCATGTAATTCATTTGATTTTTCAAAAGAAAATGAGATTTTAGATTGTTATAATTGGACAAATCTTCGTCCATTAAAAGCAACAGAAAATAGTTCTAAAGGTTCAAAAATTGATAATTTAATTATTGAAAATCATAAAAAAATATTAGATTCATTTATTGTATAAACATATATTAATATATGGTGCACCAAGTTAGGATGGAAACATTTTAATGGCCTAGAATAGGAAACTAGGGTATGGTAACAGACACTCGTATGCGTTAATTTAAAAGTAAAATGAAATTAACAAAATAGCAAATCCGCAGCCAAGTCCTAAAGATCGTTAATGCAAGATCTATGGATGCAGTTCAGAGACTAAATGTCAATGGGCCTGATAAGTTTTAGCAAAACTTAGATGACGGCTTAAGTTATAGTCCACCCCCTTAGGAAACTTTGGGGAATAAGTGCGTTTACAGAAGACACACAAACTTTGCAATGGAATCAATCGAACAAACCTTCAATGGAACCGGTGATTTCGGACGTAAAGTACAATGCCCCGTAGTACGTAATGGGGATTTAATAACAAAAATGTATCTCAGAGTAGCAATATCAGCTGGAGATTCAACAGCAGTTACTACAGGAAATTGGAATAATGTTCAATGGGCATGGGTTACATCCCTTGGTCATGCATTAATCGATAATGTTGAATTAGAAATCGGTGGTACACGTATCGATAAACACTGGGGAGATTGGTTAACAATCTGGAATGAACTCTCAAGAAAAATTGGCCAAGATCGTGGTTACAACACAATGATTGGAAATGTCCCAGCATTAACAACATTAGCACAAGCACACCCTGCATATGTATTATGGGTCCCTCTCAGATTCTTCTTCTGCCGCTTTGATGGCTTAGCATTACCATTAATTGCTCTCCAATACCATGAAGTTCGTGTTAACTTTGAATTTGTAGCAGTTGAAAATTTAATCAATTTCCAACAAATTGGTACTGGTGGTGCAAAAGCTCTTGCAAACGCATTAGGCTTAGCAATGACAAGTTGCTCATTATATGTTGATTACATCTATCTTGATTCAGAAGAACGTAAACGTTTTGCACAAGCCTCTCACGAATATTTAATTGAAGCATTACAATACCCAGGAGCTGAATCAGTAGTAGGTCTAGCTTCAAAAATCAGACTCAATTTAAATCACCCCTGCAAATTCTTAATATGGACAACCAAATTAGGTCGCTATTCAAATGGTTCTTCATTCATAGGTAATGCAGGTAGATTTGCATTAGCATTTGCTGCATCGGGTAGTGCACCAACAAATGCAAACAGTAATATTTACACTGGAGAAGAAGGACAAGTCGCATTTGTTACAGTTGATTCAAATGGTGTAATTGTACCAAGAAGTGCATCCTTACAAGCAATCTATAACTATATGCAACCCGTTTTAATTGCAACTGAAAATGGTGTTGGTGTTGCTGAAGTTAATAACGTTACTCTTTTAGGTGTAGCTTTATCAGAAGTATTCTTATCTACTCCAACATCTCAATACACCTCAAGTACTGTAGTTACATTTGCCGATGGTCATACAATTACAGCAGATCTCTCTACCAGAAACTCAGATACTGGTAATGAAGGAGCTTCAAAATTTGATATTTTCATCCAACAATATGATAATTTTGGAAATCAACTTGATGGTTCTGAAAATCCAGTACTCCAAGCATTACTCCAACTCAATGGTCAAGATAGATTTGACCAACGTGAAGGACAATATTTCAACTACGTCCAACCATGGCAATGCTTCTCCAATACACCATCAGACGGTATTAATGTATACAGCTTTGCCCTCAACCCTGAAGAACACCAACCTTCAGGCACATGCAATTTCTCACGTATCGATAATGCAACATTATCAATTAACTTTGGTCGTTTAAGAGCAGATGGTGATGCAGAAAGTTATTACCAATCAAACTACATTGGTTCAAACGGTACAGCAACATCAGTCTGGGCAGTAAATTACAATGTATTACGTGTCATGAGTGGAATGGCAGGCCTCGCTTACTCCAACTAAGCATTTTACAAAAAATGTATTTTAATTTTACTCAACTAAAGAGATATTATGTATATATTCTATATATAATGCCCCTTCCAAAAACAATCAAGATCCACCGCACAATCGTTCAAGAATTTGAAGTTATCAATCATACAGATCTAAAAACTAAGCTTCAACAAGCAATATTAATATTAGAACAATATAAAAAAGAACACCCAGATTATGCAAAATTAGTCGATGATCTTAAAAATAAAGATAATTGTAATGATCTACGTAAATCCTTTAACGATATTCTACAATTATCAGGTTTCCCCCAAGCAATCATTGACAAAAATTTAGCACCATTAGAAGATGAACCACAAGAAATAATTGATCAAGATGCAAAAGATATCGCTCAACAATTAATTGATGAAGGATTTAAAGGAGTATCTAGTAATTTACCAGGAAATTGTGGAGTTACTTCAAACATGATTCCAAAGTATTGTTATTACAAACCTGCTTCTGATAAGAGAGGTGATAAATTTATTATTGAAAGACATCCAAAATTAATTACAGAAGGTAAACGACAATGGGCAACTACAGAATCAAAATTAAAAACAACAAAAGAAAAATATGATTTAATGATTCAAAAATTAAATGAATTAAATAATTTAATATAGTTTTTTTTCTAAATTAATTTATAATGCATAATATTGTAGATTATTTAACAGATTATTTAAGTATATTTACAAGAGGGTCTTATGTCGGAGGTGATTTAAGTGAACCTGTAAAAGGATTTATTGAAAGAGTAGATTTTAAATCAGTATTAAATTATTATTATAAGGATGATGAAAGTAAATTATTAGAATTAAAATTAAAAGAAGATAAAAAAGAAGAATTTAAAAAAGATCAAGTTGAATTAGTAACAAAGATGTTGGAAAAAGTTGATAGTTATAAAAAACTGGGTATTTCTGGAGAATCAAAAATTAGTCAACTTGGTGGAAGTAAAAATGGATATTGGCCAATATTAGCGGTTGCTGCTACTCTTGTGGATGGATCTTCTGCACCAACAGCTAAACCATCTTCTGGATTACCAGCAGCAGCAGCACCAGTAGCAGTAGCAACACTACCAGCAGCAAAACCACCAGCACCAGCAACAGCACCAGCAGCAGCACCAGCAGCAACACTACCAGCTGCACCACCTGCTACTGTCGCTGCTCATATTATTGCTGATCCGGTAGTAGCACCAGTAGTATCATTGCCAGCACCTTCAGTTGTTTCTAAAGAAGAAAGTCTATTAAGTTTGATATTAAAATATATGCGTTCATCAGATGATAGTATTATAGATGCTACTGAAAAATTAATTACAGTCGCTAAATTTACTACTGATGCGAATGATTACACAAAAATGGAAGATTTAGACAAAGGTATAAAAACTAGTAATCCGCCACCAACATTTGTATTAGTTTCTATTTCTGATTTAGCAAGCCATTTAAATAAATTATACAGTGAAACTACTGATAAAGTTTTAAAAGTTAATATTTCTGATATAAGAATGGCAGTATTAACTAAATATGTAAAATAATAAAATGTAATAATTAAAAAATCATTATAATCATAAAGAAAATTAATTGAATATATATGAGTTATTAATAATATTTGACAATATTATTAATAATAAATCAATGATATAAAATGAATATAATTTATAATTATTTTATATAAATTATTAGATCAGCATAATTATTATAGTATTAAAAATATTTAGATTTTAAATAAATTATTATTATATAATATATAAATGAATAGATTACATAATTATATCAATTTAGTAAAAAATGTTGAATCTAATTTTATAGGTGGAGTAGTAGGTGTAAGTCCTGCTCAAATATCTAATATATTAGCTGAAACTGATCCTAAAAAAAATGCTGCTGCTTATATTACAGTTTTAAATGAGTTAAAAAAAGATAAAAGATTAGGAACAGTACTAGGATCTAATACAGACTTAGATAGGGAATTATTAGGTGCTTTTCAAAATGCTATTGGACCCAAAGATGATAAAGTAGCTAAAATAAATGAATTTATTACTGCTTTAACACCTCCTCTCGCAAAACCAGCAGCAGCAGCAAAAAAAACATATGCATCAGTAGCAGCATCACCAGCATCACCAGCCTCAGCATCAGCCTCAGCATCAGCAGCAAAAAAAAAAGCAGCAGCAGATGCAAAAGCAGCAGCAGATGCAAAAGCAGCAGCAGATGCAAAAGCAGCAGCAGATGCAAAAGCAGCAGCAGATGCAAAAGCAGCAGCAGATGCAAAAGCAGC
>Ga0214923_10000963_pt1 | contig 42168 bp, 39 predicted proteins | sample LL1510_MetaG_FD_177993 | JGI IMG/M metagenome (GOLD analysis project Ga0214923, IMG submission 177993) | Freshwater microbial communities from Lake Lanier, Atlanta, Georgia, United States - LL-1510 | ecosystem: Environmental > Aquatic > Freshwater > Lake | place: USA: Georgia | collected... | reverse complement strand
TCACCAAGAACAAGAGACCATGAATACAACTCACGCATTCAATAAAATGACATCACTCACGAAGACTCAGATCTATTGAATCACTTAGGCTTTGGGAAAGAGCACGTCGCGGGGTTTAAGAAAAAGCTGCCCAGAGTACCTAGGTTTAAAAGCTTCGAAGATAACGGCTAACCTCCGCAGGAACGGGAGAGGTATCTAGAGCCCCTAGTCCAAAATTTTGAATAAATGAAAGAGCAGATAGCGCTTTAAGCGAAGGCACCTCTTGTGGACCAAATCCCAAAAGTGAAACAGCAAGATTTTTTCTTTCAGGAGGCAGGTGATTTCCAGCTAGATCGAGAAGAATGATGTCTTTTGTTTTAACGCGAGGAAAAATATTTTTTAAAGCACGGCGTTGGTCTACCGTCATTGCTTCTATTTCAGGCAGACTTAGAAAAACAGTTGTTATATGCGATAAGCTGCCTACCATGACGGCTAATTCGTCAACGGTTTTAGAGTGAAAGTCATTCCCGCTCAAATCAAGCGATTTTACGCTCGCAGGTATTGCTCTAAACATGTCTGCTAATTCGGCACCGGTTTTAGATTTAAGGCCAGTCCTGCGCAAATTAAGCCATGTCACGCTCGCAGGTATCGCTTTAAACACGTCTGCTAATTCGGCACCGGTTTTAGAGTGAAAGCCATTCCCGCTCAAATCAAGCGATGTCACGCTCGCAGGTATCGCTGCAAACGCGTCTGCTAATTCGGCACCGGTTTTATGGTGAAATTCATTCCCGCACAAATTAAGCGATGTCACGCTGGCAGGTATCGCTGCAAACGCGGCTGCTAATTCGGCACCGGTTTTATGGTGAAAGCCATTCCCTCCCAAATTAAGCGATGTCACGCTCGCAGGTATCGCTCTAAACGCGGCTGCTAATTCGGCACCGGTTTTATGGTGAAAGTCATTTAAGCCCAAATTAAGCGATGTCACGCTCGCAGGTATCGCTGCAAACGCAGCTGCTAATTCGGCACCGGTTTTAATGTGAAAAACATTGCATCTCAAATCAAGCGATGTCACGCTCCCAGGTATCGCTCTAAACAGGTCTGATAATGCGGCACCGGTTTTATTGCCAAAGTTATTCGCGCTCAAATTAAGCGATGTCACGTTCGCAGGTATCGCTGCAAACGCGACTGCAAATTCGGCACCGAGGTCATTCGCTCCCAAATCAAGCGAAGTCACGCTCGCAGGTATCACTCTAATCGCGGCTGCTAATTCGGCACCGGTTTTAGAGCCAAGGCCACCTCTTCCCAAGTGAAGCAATGTTACGCCGGCAGGTATCGCTGTAAACGCGGCTACTAATTGATCACTGGTCATGGCAGTAAGGTTTTGTAATCGATGGTACATCATGCCCCCCCTTGGGGTTGTCGAATCAAAATAAAGCTTGTTTGCTGTTTTCAAGGCAATTATATCATACAAAAAAAATAATGCACATAAGTCGCGCATTATTTTTATAAAACTATCCAACAGGCCGTTTGTCGCTCAATAATTATTCTTTATTGAGTCACTCGTTATTTTATTAATCTTCACGCGTTACCAATGAGCCTTCGGATATACCACCCACGCACAAGGCCTACCTCACCAAGAACAAGAGACCATGAATACAACTCACGCATTCAATAAAATGACATCACTCACGAAGACTCAGATCTATTGAATCACTTAGGCTTTGGGAAAGAGCACGTCGCGGGGTTTAAGAAAAAGCCGCCCAGAGTACCTAGGTTTAAAAGCTTTCAAGACTTTTTTCTTCCAGAAGGCAGGTCATTTCCAGCTGCATCGAGAAGAATGATGTCTTTTGTTTTAACGCGAGGAAAAATATTTTTTAGAGCACGGCATTGGGCGCCGTCATTCATAAACCTCTTTTCGATGTTTGACAGCAATGATAACGACACTATGATGCTGCGGCTCAATACGATAAACAATTCGATGATCTTAAAACAGAATCAGTATATCATAGCCCTATTTCGCCTATTGAGTATGATATGTCTACCACGCCGCATTTGACTGCCAAGCGCCAAAGCCTGCTCCGATCCACCTCGTTGGTGTCTGTGATGACGTTAATGTCTCGCTTGATGGGTTTTGCTCGTGACATGGTCTTAGCCAGTTATTTTGGTGCACAAGGGGGGATGGATGCTTTTTTGGTTGCGTTTAAAATTCCTAATTTTATGCGCCGGCTATTTGCAGAAGGTGCTTTTTCACAAGCGTTTGTACCCGTGTTGGCGGAATATCAAAAAACCAGAACGGTTGCTGAGGTTCGTTCATTTCTTGCCCGTGTTGCCGGAAGTTTGAGCGCTATTTTAATGTTAGTGACCATAGTCGGTGTGGTTGCATCTCCGGTAATTATTTTTATATTCGCCCCAGGCTTTGCCCATGATCCGATGCGTGCAAGCCTTGCTACCGAAATGTTGCGTTTTACCTTCACCTATTTGATGCTTATTTCTTTAACGGGTATGGCAGGAGCTATTTTAAATACCTACGGTTATTTTGGAGTCCCGGCATTTACGCCAATTTTACTCAATATCAGCCTGATAATCGCTGCAGTCTATTTAAGCCAATGGTTTGCACAGCCTATCGTGGCCTTGGCTTATGGCGTTCTTATTGCAGGAATAGCACAACTGCTGTTTCAAATTCCTTTTTTGCATCATCGCCAGTTATTGGTTAAGCCAAAGGTGATGTTAAAGGATGAGGGGGTCATGCGAGTTTTAAAGCTGATGGTCCCGGCACTGTTTGGTGTGTCTATCGCTCAAATTAATTTGCTTATCGATACGGTATTTGCCTCTTTTTTGAAGGTGGGTAGTATCACTTGGTTATATTTTACCGACCGCTTGACTGATTTTCCATTAGGGGTTTTTGGAGTAGCCATTGCGACGGTTATCCTCCCTCATTTGTCCAGACGACATGCAGAACAAAATGCCTTGCATTTTTCGAGAGCATTGGATTGGGGGTTGCGTCTTTTGCTATTGATTGGCTTGCCCTCCGGCTTAGGTTTGGCTTGTTTTTCTATGCCACTGATTGCTGCCTGTTTCACTTACGGCACCTTTTCATCCATTGATTTAATCCAAACTCAAAAAAGCTTGATCACCTTAGGTCTTGGCGTGCCGGCATTTATGATGGTGAAAGTCTTGGCTTCCGGGTTTTATGCTCGCCAAGACATTAAAACCCCGGTAAAAGTGGGGGCTTATGCGATGTTATTCAATACCATCCTCTGTGCGTTGTTAATTTTACCATTGGCCCATGCCGGCTTGGCATTAGCCTCGTCTTTGGCTGGTTATATGAACTGTGGCGCATTGATATATTTACTGATAAAGCGCGATATTTACCAACCTTCTCCAGGTTGGCGGCGGTATATTTTACAATTGGCCGTTGCCAACACGCTTGTGGGTCTTTATTTATTGTTTATGGCAAACAGCATAACCTATTGGTTATCCATGTCGTTATTGATGCGCGTAGGAATGATATTATTCCATGTGTTGGTGGCTGTTATTATTTATTTCTTGGGATTGTATTTAAGTGGGGTACGCATAAAGCAATTTCGAGGTCAGATGAAGGAGTAATGATGCAAGCAGATATTTTTTATCAAACGACAACAGAAAAATCCATTCCATTGGTCTTGTTGACGAAAGCCGCATGTGCCGATGGCTTGCCATCGTTAACGGCGTATGAGAAAAATTGCTTGATCAATCAGGGTGTCAAAGGCAATCTTGGTGATATTGGGATGATTTTTGATAATCAAGGACATTTGGTGCATATCTATGTTGGTGCTGATGACGGAACCAAAGATGCCTTGGCTATGGCATCCGTTGCAACCTTGTTACCGGTTGGATCATACTCTCCTGTAGAACCATTATCCGATACCGCGTCTATCGCTTGGTCTTTGGCACAATATCAATTTGATAAATATAAAAAGACCTCTTTATCACCGAGGGTACTTGTTGTTAATCAAAAAGACTTACCATCGGTATTGTCTTTTACCCAAGCGGTATTTTTGGTGCGTGATCTTATAAACACACCAACCAATGATTTAGGTCCTTTGGAGTTGTCAAACGTACTAAAAAATCTTGCTGAACAGTATGGTGCTGAATTTGAGCAGTGGGTGGGTGACGAGCTTCTTAGAGATAATTTCCCTGCCATTCATGCTGTTGGAAGAGCCGCAGAGACAGCGCCGAGATTATTGTCAATGGTGTGGGGCAATCCAAAACATCCTCGGGTAGCGTTGGTGGGCAAGGGCGTGTGTTTTGACTCCGGTGGTCTGGATTTAAAACCTGCTGTGGATATGCGCCTTATGAAAAAAGACATGGCGGGCGCTGCTCATGTGATAGGGCTTGCGAAGTGGTTGATGGCAGAACAAGTTCCCATTTGTCTTCATGTCATTATCCCTGCGGTAGAAAATGCCATTGGCAAAGATGCGTATCGTCCAGGAGACGTTTTAACGATGCGTAATGGTTTATCAGTAGAGATTCATAATACCGATGCTGAGGGGCGATTAGTATTGGCAGATGCGCTGACAAAAGCCGTTGAAGGAAAGCCAGAATTAATCATTGATTTTGCAACCTTAACGGGTGCTGCTCGGGTCGCAGTGGGGGCTGATATTTCGGCGATGTTTGTCAATAATGATGCCTTAGCAAGCGAGCTCTCATCCGCCTCGATCGAGGTCAATGACCCTATCTGGCGTTTGCCGCTATTTAAGGAATACAAAGAACTGTTTGCATCAAGCATTGCTGATATGACCAATGCTGGTGAGTCTTCCTTCGCGGGCGCTATCACAGCAGCGCTTTTTTTAGAGCGTTTTACCTCAAAGGACATCCCCTGGGCACATTTTGACATTATGGCATGGAATTTGTCGAACAGGCCGGGGAAACCGAAGGGTGGTGAAGCCATGGGAATACGAGCCGTTGGCCATTACATCAAGAAAAAATATCAAAAAGATTAGGCTCGCTCGATCATTAATCCAACTGATGAGTATGCAAGTGGCATTGTTGCTTTCGATAATCACGATAGTGCTCACGACTGATTGCTTTGGCCGCTTCATCTGAGGCAACAATTTCCATGACGCGGCGAAACTGGGAGAAAAAAGGGGGGATGGTCGCAGAGAGGTTCAATAACAGATCGTTGAATCCTTGTGGTGCTGTTTTATAACCTATCTGTATTGGTGGGGGGGGCGTTGGACCCTCGCCTTGAAGATGATGGGGTATGAAGCTGTCTTCTTTAAAAGTCCATAAGTATTCATCAAGATCTTCAGCGGTTTTTTGAGTATCACAAAAAACAAAAACACGATGCCCCCGTTGATAGGCTTTTTCTAGTAAACGGCAGGCAACGAGGAGGGTTGCCTCTGTGTCGGATTTATTTAAAAGGTAAAAATCGACGCGTAGTTGCGGCACAGCGTTCCTATAATGAGTAAAAACTGTTAGTTTACCTAGGGGCTAGTGACAATTCTACTTTTATTATTATCAAATGGTGTGCCTGTGATTATTTTTCGATATCTTTCAAAAGAAGTGTTCATCACCTTAGTATCACTAACAACGATTTTGTTGCTGATTTTTATGAGCAATCAATTTATACAATATCTAAATCGCGTGGCTAATGGCCAGATCCCCGCTATGTTATTAATGAAATTGATGATGCTTGAATTGCCAACCTTGTTGGTGTTGTTATTGCCGCTGGGCTTTTATATGGCGTTACTTGTGGCGTACGGTCGACTCTATGCTGAAAGTGAAATGACTGTGTTGCAAGCGTGTGGATATGGTCCGCTTAAATTGCTGGGGCACAGTTTTATCATGGCATCGATGGTGGCTTTTATGGTGCTTGTGATTGTAACCTGGGCAAGTCCATTGGTTATGGCTGAGCGAGCAAAATTATTGCGTGCAACAGGCGTGCAAACCATCATCAAAACGCTGGTTCCTGGGCGATTTCAAGCTGTTTCAAAGGGTCGCCAAGTGTTTTATGTTGGCGCGATGAATTCAGATCATACTGTTGCTGAAGATGTCTTTTTAGCCCGTCAAGTGGAACGGAAAGGCCAATTGGAGTGGGATGTTTTATGGGCTAAAACCGCTTACTCACAAACAGAAGAAGGAACTTATGAAGATTATGTCATCATGCAAGACGGAAGGCATTATCAAGGTATCCCAGGTGATGCCGATTACCAAGTGGCAAAATTTGAGCGACTGAAAGCCCGACTACCGCATCCAAAGGTAGAAATTACCGGCGATGTGCGCACGCGGCCTATGTCAGAGCTATGGCCGTTTAATAATCCGAATTTATTAAAAGCCGCAGAATTACAATGGCGTTTTTCTATTCCGATTATGGTCCTTACCCTCACCTTGGTTGGGGTTCCCTTAAGCCGAGTCAATCCTCGTGCCGGTAAATATGCAAAATTACTGCCAGCGATGGTTCTTTATATTCTTTATGCCAATATGATGTTTATTGCCCGGGATTGGTTAGCTACTGGGAAAACGCCAATATGGGTCGGTATGTGGTGGCCCCATTTAACGGTGGTCATGATAGGATTATTTATTTTTTATCGAAACCAGAAGAAACCAGCATGAAAATTCTAGACAAATACATTGCTAAAAACGTATTGGCTGCGATTGGCTTAGTAACCGTGATGTTATCTGGTTTACAAATTTTTATATTGTTTGTCAATCAACTACCAACGCTTGGCAAGGCGAATTATGGATTATGGCAAGCCGCTTGGTTTGTGCTATTACAAATGCCCTATGAGGTGTATTTGTTTTTTCCTATGGCAAGTTTACTCGGTTGTTTGATTGGTCTTGGTGTATTGGCTAATCATAGTGAATTGATTGTGATGCGTGCCGCAGGGATGTCGATAGGGCAAATTGCTGGAGCTGTATTTAAAGCGTCACTTTTGGTAATTATTTTTGTAACCGTGATAGGCGAAACGCTGGTGCCTAAATTATCACGACTGGCAAGTGAGCATAAAATGCAGGCATTAAGCGGACATCAAGCGTTATACACCGCTAATGGCATGTGGGTTCGTTATCAAAATGATTTTATTAGCATTCGATCGATACTTCCTGGGAATGTGCTCATCGAGGTGAATCGATTTCATTTTGATGAAGCACATCAATTGCGACTGGCAGAGAAAATAGCAAAAATAGACTATACAAATGGTCAGTGGTTAGCCCATGGAGTTGATCAAACCATAATCAATGACAATGAAACACAGTCAAAACATATCGTTGAAATGCCGTGGGCGATCACGTTAAACCCGGGGATCTTAGGTGTGGGTAGACGTGAGCCAGATGAGTTATCACTGGTTGAATTGCATCAGTATTTGTCGATGCAAAAAAAGATTAAGCAAGTCACTTTGAATTACGAACTATCTTTTTGGCAGCGCTTGATACAACCATTGACGACTATTGTCATGATGTTATTGGCCATCCCCTTTATTTTCGGACCGCTGCGTTCATCCACCATGGGATCTAAAATGGTAGCCGGGGCTGTCGTCGGTTTTGGTTTTCATATTATCAATCGATTTTTCGGACCGCTGAGTCACGTGTTACAAATGCCCCCACAGATAGCCGCCATCGCTCCAACTTGTTTTTTTACATTGCTCGGGCTTTATATGATGCGGCGGGTGAAATAAGCTCGCTGTCAAAAATAGACCTCTTGCATAACGTTTATTTTTTTAATTAATGCGGCATTCTGCGTGAGGTTTAATGATTCAATGGTGATTTATCCTGTTAAACCATCAAATTAAACGTCGATTGGTGTTGAACAAAATTAATATAAAAAATACTCGAAGCCGGAGTCCGGTGCGCCACGAAAGTGCATCTTCGTTAGCAGCTAAATTCTTGCTGAAAAAATGCGACCGAGCATATTTTATATCGTAAGAGCAGCCTGAAGAATTAAGACGCGGCCATATATTTACGAGCAGACAGAGCAACATTCATTTCATCAAGCTCTAATTTTGGTTTGAATAGGCTATGTTTACTTAAAACGGAATTCGCACCACTTAAGGATGATATCCCAGCACTTATTACAGATCCAGATAAGGCTGCGCCTACAACTGCCAACGGTAGTACACCCAAGCCTAGGCTAACACATGTGAGTAAGCCAATTAATGCGCCAACCACTAATCCAATTGCTGCAAAAATAACGGTTGCAATCACACGAGGTAACACGCTTGCTTTGGATAAGCAGTATTCTTCATAACGGGTTATAGTATCCATTGCATTTGAAGCAGGAATAGTTCGTACTGACCTCACCATTAAAATAGTTTCTCTTAGCGTTTTCATTGCATGACTGTTTTGTATCTCGGAAAATACTTTATGATTTTTTGCTTGACTTTCTACATCCCGAGCCAAATCATCTCGCAAAACGCGTAATGCACTAGCCAGTTTTCCCGCATTTATTTTTAAGGCCTTCTCTTTCTCAAGCGATTCAATGTGTTGATTTAATTCATTAAAATAAATCTTTGGTAATAATACCATCGTCGTTAATATATCGTGATCACCATCTTTGTAAGAATCGCCATTGAACCGCCCTTGCTGATGACGTTCAATCAAGATAGACAAAACATGGCCAACGGCAGGAATGTTTAAGTCGCTCAAAATGCTCCAGCGTTGTTCTGGTGAAAAACGTACAAGTAATGCAGAAAATCTATTGGGTTGAAAATCACGAAGCAATTGACGAAGAGGGGACTGAGGCCCATTAAGCTCCTCAATCAGTTCTGACATTGGGTAAAGGTGCACAACCCTAAGGTATTCAGCAGGCTCGGCGCCATAATATATTTCATCTAATAGGCCTCTGTTTTTTCGCAAGAGATCCAATTGTTGTTTTTCACTCATTGAAATAAATGAACCAAAGACTTCATTAATACGTGTTTTTGCATTTTGTTCACGTTGTTTGAGCTCCTCGGATTGATGAGCAAACATGACATCAAAAAAAGTATTGAAGGAATAATTCACTACTGAACTGCCTTTATCATAGTCTTCTGTATCATTGTTTTTTAGGCATTTATCATAAGTGCTTCTTTTGGATGTATCTGATAGTATCTCGTAAGCAAAAGCGATTTTTTGAAATTTCTTTGTCGCTTCAGCTGCTGGATTTTTATCTGGATGAAAGCACAAAGCGAGTCTATAATATGCTCGTTTAATATCAGGAAGTGAAGCATTTTGCGCTATTTCCAGAGTTTCATATAAGCTTGGCATTGCTTTTTCTGACCGATAGAACAATAAGTGCAAAGAATTCTGTCATATAAATCATTTTCTGTCTAGAAATCTCCGGCTTCATTTGAAGTTAAAAAAGTTGCTGGTCGCTAAGAAATAGCACACCACGACCAATAGGGTGCCTCAACATGCCGTATGCGGCGCTCAAGTCGAAGTAATTCTGCTTTACTTGCTCGACATAGTTGATCAAAGCCACTTGCCAAGCGCTCGCCTTCGCCTGGATCTGTCGGGTGCGCAAGCGTCCCAGCACATCCAGGCAACTGGCGGAACGGAGGTGGTTGTTCAGGTGGCCACCAAACTGCAAAATTAAAACCGAGACTAAAATATGAATTAGTAAGAGGGTAATACTCGCCATTATTATATGTAAAGTTAAATGAGCGTGATAGCGGCTTTTTTTCCTTGAGAATTAAATAAAGGCCTTGGCAGATAGCTTGTGCGTAGCAAGCCGGAAGAAAACGCTGCGTATAACCCACAATCGTACCCCAGAATGAGTTACGTTGAGTATCTGACCACGATTTAAATTGTGTGTCGTAGATCTTTAGCGCAGTAATGAAATGTGAAGGGTTAAAAAATATTTCTTTCATTACCAAATCTGTAAAGGTTTCTCTAAATTTCTTTAAAGCTTGGTCAAACGGCGTATTATTATTCTCCCGTCGAAAAGCTGCCTCAAGATCGTCATCTTGACTCTCCGAAAAAACTTGAATGATCCAGGTAAAATCATAGGGTTTTTGCTGAGGCAGGCCATCTGGAAATAGTTGTCTAAACTGGCTCAATTTTTCTGCTGCACCGTTCGGTAGCTTATCAAAATAGGGCTCCATTTTGAGCATCATGGTAGAGTCATGACAGAGTAAAGCTGCCTGAAAGGGCGTGACATCCTTATAGGAGCGACCAGAGTAATCTGTGGCTTTAGCGCGAGTGCACAATAAACTAGGCTTGGCAGCAATCATTTTAAGAGCTTCGGCCTCTTCACCTTTAACAATATGAGATAAAAGCGTGGTTGCCAATCGGTCACAATACGTAAAGAACAGGGTGCTTGATACTTTAGAAAGTGCCAACAAGTCTTCTGTTGACATGAATTTTCCTATCGGCCCTTGTAGTAGCTCTGTTGGAAGATTCTCAAATGAATTTAGTAGAGATCCTTTATCTTCCCCTTTGTCGTTCATATTTGTTTCACTAAGAATATAAAAAAACAATTAAATCAAAAATCGTTTCAAATGTAAATAGGGTGAGTATATGGATGAAGATGAAAACGACGTGCCCACCAATGGACTTAGGCCGTTGATGTTAGCTCATTTCAACCATTCTGTTAGTATTTCAATGATCTTCTGCGCTTGATCATTACTAGAAATATTAAATTTGGATTTTTGCCAGTATTGATCATTGCGCTTTTGATATCGTCTGATCGTGTATTTAACTGGACCATAGGTTTGTTTCGTCTTATCCCAGTCTTGATATCGGTATACGATGGTGGTCCATGCGCCTTTAGATAAAACGTATTTATCTAATTCTTTGGTTAGCTCAACGCCATCTTCGCTAAAAGAGATGGTCAAATCATCAATGGTTTGGCTCATGGATTGGTACCTAATTTAAATTAATTGATGGATTGTAGTTTGCCATCAATAAATGTCAAGCTAATCGGTGATTGATATTGATTCAATTGATAAACCCAAAGAACTGGTTTGCCTTTACTGGGGATGACTTGGTTGATATAGCTTTGATTGATGATTGTTGGGGTTCCACAGGCGTTATACACTTTGGTCACGCTATCCCCGCTCTGAATACCGCTGCCGCCACACATGGACATCGAATTGGTGCTAGTCCCATTGATGGTGACTCCGGTGACCTTGTCATTGATGATGTCAATTTTAAGATTAATGCCGCTGCTGCCACTAGGCAACGACCACTGGGTGTAGTAAGCCGCATTAAGTCCAGGGTAGACGCTGCCAGTATTAAGCGCTGTGTAGATAAGTTCTTGAACGGGTATTTTTTGAGTTGCCGGCATATTGGATTCTATTTTGCTCAATGGTTGACCACAGGCAGCAATCACCTGCTCTTGGGTCATGCCAACGGAGATAAATCGCGCATTCTGAGGGCAATAGACCCCTTGTGCCAAGCATTCCGTGCATAAGAGGAGGAAGCCGACCCACAGCAGAAAATACCGTGATTTCATATGCGTTTCCTTCTAATGCTAATATGAACAATTATAGCTCTGATTTGGAAATTTTGTACGCTTTTTCGGGTTAAATAAGATGAAGTGGTAAGGACGCATCAATGTAAATTGTAATGATTTTAAGCAATACCAACATTAGGTAAGGAGAGAAATCAAAACCAGAAATATTAGGGATGATTCGATGGCCCAGATGCAAAAGCGGATCGGTGAGTGCTCGAATAACATCGGCGACTGGGTGGTGCCATCTCGGATTAACAAAGCTCATAACCATCCGGATAATGAGTGCATAAAAAAGCAAGTTACAAGGTTCTACAATCAAATCTGCAAGAGTGTAGAGGGGTATGAAGCCCCAGGACAGGTTTTGATTGATGAATAAAGCAGCAATAGACGTGAATTTTAATAATTCGACGAGTATGAGTATACAAAAACAAGCCCAATCATAGCGATTGACTCTTCTTTTCTTTTTGGTATGGGCAAAGAAGTGCTCAAAAGGGAGAACCACGGGGTTTGTTAAGTTATTAATGGCTTGGCTTACCGGGTGAAGTGGGCTGATGCGAAGATAGCGCAATGCAATGCGTGCCCACAATATAAAGGTCAGTAGACTAAAGACTAATGTAAACAAAAAGTAACTGATAACAATTAATCCGCGCATTATGTCTCCCTAGAGATTATGTGGCAAGTTGTTTTGCTCGGTTATAAGCGGCATGGATGGCCTCATCAATGAGTTCTTCCAGTTTATGAGCAGTGAACACACGAAGTGCTGCCTCTGTCGTTCCTGCTTTTGCGGTCACTTTATTTCTAAGATCTGAAATATCAAGCCCGCTTTCTTTCACCAAGTCTACCGCACCTTGCAGGGTTTGTAATGTAAAAGTCGTGGCTATTTCCTTTGACAGGCCTAATTCTAGTGCTGTCTTTATTATTGCCTCCATAAAGAAGAAGACATAAGCAGGCCCACTGCCAGAAACAGCGGTAAAAACATCGATGTCCCCATCTTTGGTGACCCATGTCATGATCCCTAGTTGTTTAAAGACTTGCTCCACGAAATGCCGTTGGGCTTCAAGAACATAGCCATTGGCAAGTAACGGAGTGGCTGATGCACCAACAGCTGCGGCTATGTTGGGCATGGCTCGAACGATAGCCTGTTGCGGGAGATGGCTCGCATACCAATCCAACGTCAGACCAGTTGCAACTGAAATGACCAAGCATTGCTTGGGTACTTTTCCACTAATCTGCTCCATGACGGCCTTCATATGGAAAGGTTTTACAGCAAGGATGAGAACATCAGCATCTTTTAGTACAGTGAGGTTGTTTGGGTAAGTATGAATCCCCTGTTCATTTATTCCCTCAGGAAGCGAAGGAGCCGCCGCAGACAGGTGGTGTGATGCATCACAAAGCAAGCCCTTGGCAATAGACTTGGCCATGTTGCCAAAACCAATAAAGCTAATCCTCATCACTACCCTCATTAATCATTAAAAAGACCGTAGACAATCGCAGAAATGGCTATTATACCCATAATCGTAATAAATCCATGGATCAGTGGATTTTTATATTTTTTCATTGCCGGTACTTTAGCCATCGCATACATGGGCATTAAAAATAAAATCATGGCAATGACAGGGCCACCCAAGGATTCAATCATTTTCAAAATATTGGGATTTAATGTGGCGGTGATGCAGCAGGTGACTACGATGAATCCTTCAATACTGTTTTTAAGAATTTTAGAACAACACGTTTTAGAACGAGCACGAGCATAGTTATTTACCAAGCCAGCAAGGCCCTCACTCGCGCCTAGATAATGGCCAAGGAATGATTTGGCAACAGCAACAAAGGCAATGATTGGGGCTACCCAAGCAATAAAGCTGGTGTGAAAATGATTGGCTAAATACGATAAAATAGAAATGTTCTCTTGCTTGGCTAAGATTAAATCCTGTGGGGAGAGACTAAACACGCAACTAAAGACAAAAAACATCACGGTACAAACCATCAAAATATGACTAATTTTAAGTATTCTGGCGCATTTTTTGTCAGCATGGATGCCAAATCGCTGTTTTTGACTCACTGCAAACGAAGAGATGATAGGGCTGTGATTAAACGAAAAAACCATCACGGGAATAACCAGCCAAAGCGTCATTAAAGGGTGATGAGAACCCTGCTGTATGCTTGGCGCTTGATGGAACATTGATCCATTCCAATGGGGTATTAGGTGAATGGCTAGGAACATTAACGTCGCTACAAAAGGATAAACGAGACAACTCATGAACTTAACGATACTTTGTTGCCCGAAACGAATAATCACCATGAGACCACTAATCAAGATCAGAGCCAATAGGGCTCTTGGTGGGGCAGGGAGCCCTAATTGATGGGTAATAAAGCTTTCGGTGGTATTGGTAATAGCGACGCTATACATGAGCAAAATAGGGTATATTGAAAAAAAATAAAGAAATGTTAATAAATGACCAAAAATCGTTCCAAAATGTTCATTGACAACGGCTGTAATGTCCTTTTTGGAGGAAGCACCTGACAGAACAAATTGACATAACGCCAAATGAGAATAATAGGTCATCGGAAAAGCAAGAATCGTAATGATGACTAAGGGCATGAGACCATGCAATCCCGCATCAATGGGCAGAAATAAGGTGCCTGCACCGATGGCAGTCCCATAAAGACCGAATATCCATAAAATATCTTGCTTGCCTTCTTTGGCCATCGTTGTGGGGTTTTTTATAGCCATTGCCTGTTTTTCTTGAGACTCCATGGTGTTTTATGCCTATAATTAATAAAAATTGTTCCATATATTACCACAAAGCGAATTAATTTTATATAGCAAATCAGGAAATTTGGAGATTGACAGGCTCCCATCTATTGAATACGATTGGTCTTTTTTCGAGGGATTGGTATCTCATTATGTTATTTCAATTATCAGAAAGAAGATGGACAAATGACGAAGTAAAGGACGCTTTACAGGTTCTTCGTCGCCACGCCCTTGTTGAGAGCTCACATTTTGCAGTCTCAGCCTTTGTCGAAGTATGGTTACCTGAGCATAACTCCTTTGCGTATGTTGGCGGTGTGAACGTGGAAAATACCGAGCATAATCGGCTAAGCCTGCATGCCGAGCAAAATGCCCTGACTGCTGCCGCAAGTTTGTTTGGTGGTAAAATCACTTGTTCAACTGTTTGGGTGATGGGTGCACCGGATAATGTTGATAAAGATAGCAAGGAGCCCTCTGCAGATAAATATTGTATGCCTTGCGGGCATTGTCGCCAACTTTTGCTCAGTTTTTCATCTCCGGAAACTGAAATTTATTCAGTCAAGGTAAATGGTGAGGTTGGGCCTATGAACTACTTAGCCCAATTGCTTCCTTTAGCTTTTAGCAAAAATGATTTGGAGCCGACTATTCCAGAGACCAAAGCAATGGTTGCCACCAGTGCGAGTGCGAGACTTTTCCAGGCTGAGAAAGCACCAGAAATTAAACCGTTGAAGCAAATGGTATTTGATAATGAGCTGCCTCCTAAGGCCATTAACAGGATGTTAAAGGCAATCACCCCCACTATCATTAATCCTAAATTTAAAACAAGCCCAATAGAGGCCTGTGTTATTAAAATTAAACAACCTCCGAAGGTGCACTATTATCAAGGTGCGTTGGTACAAGATGTTGCTTTTTTGACGACAGACGCGATTTTTTCTTGTATTGGTCAAGCAATTACAGATCTAGGGGCTGATCTAGGGGCTGATCTAGGGGCTGAAAATTGTGTGATAGAAGAAATTCATATTCTTACAACATCGATGGACCCATCGCAATTATCTGGGGCTGAACTTCATCTCATTAAACGATTTGCTGGACTAGAGACACGAATTCTATTCCATTCAAAGGAAGAGCCATCGCTAATTCGAGAATTTACTCTAGGTGATTGTATCGAAGCTTATGTAAATCAGCTGGGATTTGGCACCCCTGCGGACTACCATGATATTGGAATGCAGAAAAGTTAGGGGACCCAAAAGGGTCCCAGGATATACCCTTTCAACCCGCATGGCCTGAACCTCATCATCGAGGTCAGCGCTTTGCCGTTCTATTTGGTAACTGATTAATTGTCATATGGTTATGAGTCTTTGATTGTTAAAAGTGGAAAAGTGTTGATTTATTTTTAATCTTGATGTTTAATCTTGTGTTAAATTAGCTTTAGATTAGAGATAAATCATCATGGGTATTTTAAGAACATCAATTATGACCTCTTGTGATATTGTTTATAAAAATCCAACAGACCGTTTTAAAGATGAGCTTCATCTTACCCCAGTTTCTCCTTCAAAAATGAAGAGTATTAAAGCTGACATAGAGTCTTGTATGAAAAACAAAGAGTCTGAGAGATTGAAGACTTTATTCTTGAGTCCCTTTATCTATCCAGACAAGTTATCGGAACGGGAAGAAAAGGTTGAAGAGGTTGATCGCATTGAGACCAAGAAATATGAGGATTATCATACTAGGCCGGTGATCGAAGCCATTTTTTTTCATGAAAATGAATTTTTTTGTAGACTGGTGTCGCAACTATTTGAATTGAAGGCGTCCCCAGTTCATGAGGTGTTTTTAGGGGTCTTGTTTAGCCTTGATTTATTTCGTGGGTTTACAACGCCTTGGGATGAGGCAATATTTAAAAAAATAGACGCGGGTATTCGAGAGCTTGAAGCGTTTGGTGAAGAAAAAAAGTTAGATGCGCGGCGAAATCAAGCGAGTATGCACGCAAAATCGATAGCTGGTGAATTAAGAACCCATTTAGAATCCAAGCCTAAATTTGAAAATGTAGCAAATTTTTTAGTTGATTGGATTTATTTTAAATGCAAATTTGTTGAGATTCTTCACAGCAAAGATTCTGTGCTTCCAAAGGATTATGGGGTAGCCTGTATTCTTAAAAATCTTGCTATCTTTGTTTTTAGTGTCGGTATTTCCCATCTCATTCATTGGGGTGCTACTGGTCATGTGCTGTTTTTTAGTCCTAAGAAAACAAACCATGTGATAGCCGACATGGATAAGTTGATAGATAAAAAGCACTTATGCCCTTAGTGGAAACCTAAAAAACACACGGGGCTCTCTTGTCAGCTTTCAATGGTGTTTTAAATGATTTTTTAAAAAATTCACCATGGTTTCATAAGCAAGGTCTCCGGCGGTGCTCATGCCGATAAATATCGGGTAGGCATGAGGCATCCGATCCCCAATCAAAACAACCACTTCTTTTGTGGATACTTTTTTAAGCTTGTCTACGAAGCATTGATTTTCAACAAGAAGTGGATCATCACCACCAATGATGACCAATGTTGGAGGGAAATAACTCAAGTCACCATACACAGGGCTATAATGCGGCTCCCGCCATTTATCTATGGGGATAGACACAGCGCGTTGGAAGGCCGCAACGCCATAGCTAAGAAATACATTTTTTGTGGATTTTTCAAAAAAAGAGGGGTAATTTTCAAAGATGAGATCCGTGACTGGAGATAACATCATAATTGCATCAGGCACAGGGATGCCCCTGTCATGACAGTAATGCACCAAACCGCCAGCCATGCAGCCTCCAGCAGAATCACCTGCGGCTGCTAGGTGTGTATTTTTGATGCCTAAAACCAAAAGATGGGAGCGAAGCCACTCAAATCCTTGGAAACAATCCATGTAGTAAGTTGGGAAAGGATGTTCAGGAGCCAAGCGATACTCGATGCTAAAAACATTCATCTGGCTTTGCCAGGCTAATTTTTTCGTGGCCAAATCATACGCATTTCTGCAATCCATGACCCAGCCACCTCCATGAAAATAAACAACGCTGGGCAGATTTTTGAAATCAATCGTATTGGGTTTGTACCATTTTATAGAAACATTGCCGCTTTTCAGTGGCGCTGTCATATAGTCTACAGACACGTCTCGTTGCATTTTTTCAAGGTAGGGGATTGTAGGTAGACAGTCGGTATCAATTTGATGAGACATCCACCGAAACGTATTAGCCAAGAGTTGATCGGTGCTTGCTGGGGGTGTTCTTGAAGATAATATGCTGCGATAGATAGGGCCTGCGGGACCTGCAAAATCATTTCCAGATAATTCGGCTTCTTTGTATTCTTTTTCTGAAAATCGATCAATAATAGACCAGACAAGGTGTAAGTCTTCCATTATTTGCACATCCAGTGTCTGTTTATGTTGCCTTATGAAAACAATTCCAGTGCCGCTTATTTTTTTCCCAGTGGGGAGGCTATGGTAAAAAATACCGTTATGCGTGCCACGTAGTCGATAAGAGAGGTATGCAAAGGAGGCGTTGGCTTCCTTTGCAATGATTTCATGGCTTAAATCAGTAAAACCGATGCGCCATTTATTAAAATAATCAATGCAGTCGTTGTGCGTCAGATTAGGTTCTGAATTAATGTGAAACCGTGCATTAGACCATGCATGGTTCTTGTTTGGTTCATGAACAAGCGAATTAAATAAGTGTTCTATATCGATAGGGCGCATCCGTCACTCCTATTCTTATTAGCCTTAGAGCCAGTAAGTTAAGGAAAGACTGTCATCCCCGCGCAGGCGGGGATCCATTTCCCTTATGGCATCTAGCCCGAGTCGGGGATGGATTCCCGCCTGCGCGGGAATGACAAGGTCTCTTAACTTAATGGCAGTGCTTATTAGCCTTACTGTCGAATTAACCGGATATTTTTATAATCCAGTCCATTGTTTTTTGTTGTGCGGTATGGATTAATGTCTAATCCCCCACGCCTGGTATATCGCCCAGAAACAGTTAATGAGGTGGGGTTACAATGTCGCATAATATCTACAAAAATTCGCTCTATGCATTGCTCATGAAATTCATTGTGATTTCTGTAGGAAACAATGTATTTTAACAAGCCTTCTCGGTTAATTTTATACCCCTTATAAGCAATTTGTATACTACCCCAATCGGGTTGATTCGTCACAAGGCAATTAGATTTCAACAGATCAGAGTATAGTACTTCTTCCACTACTTGCTCACTGACTGAAAGAAAAGAAGGTTCTACCAAATAAATAGAACATTCAACATCAAGCGTATCAAGACATGTTCCTAGCATGGTCGGCTTTATAGTGACTTCGTTTATTTGTTCGATAGGATGAATTTGAACAATGACTGGCGCGTCAATGCGTGCTTCTAAATCGTCTTTTATGGTTTTTTCTAGTTCAGTAATCGTGTTGACTATGGTGTTATTAAAAGAGTTAAAATAGAGCTTAAGTGATTTTGACTCCACAATATTTGGTGAGTTGCAATCATAATATATCTCGGCGATGGCTACGACAGGCTTGCCTTTTGGATTTAGCCAAGACACCTCGTAATGATTCCAATAATCAAATCCTAAAAAAGGCAGATGGTTTGGGTCAATCCCAATTTCTATTCGTTTTCCAGCCCGCGGGATTGGGTATAATCGATTCGGATTATAAGTTTCTCCATAGCTTGACACTTTCCCTAACTCCGAAGCGAGTTTTGTGGGCATTATTCGTTTCTCCTAGAAAATTCTTGAGTTAAATTTAATCGACATGATTTCAAAAAGATTAGATTGTATCATGGGTTGTTTTGTCGGCACAATGAATTCTCTCAGAGACCCTTTGGTAACATGGACGGATGGCAATAGGGGTTGATTTGTCTACTCCAGCGAGTGGGCTTGAAATCAGTAATATTTAGCCTGGATAATTGTAGTTACTGTCTATTGGCTCAATGATTTTAACGGGTTGTACCGTATTCACTACAATTTTTTTAATATGGGCAAAAGGTTCATTGGGGTCGTTTAAGACTTGCCATTCATGGTGAGTTTTAGCGCTTCTTAACTGATCATCTAAGGTGACACAAAGCCAATCAAAATCTACGGTAAGAGTCATGTGGTTGTCACCCCGGTCGATTATCTTTAAATTTTTTTCAAAATGGCAGCTTGATTTTACTTGATTGTCAGTTTGGAGCAGCATTTTTTCTAAGGGAGGCCAGGTCTTCATGACCGTCCCGTTGAAGAGACGCCATTCAAACTGGGATGTGAGCAAGCTTCTTAAGGGCTCTATATTCTCCTTCAGCGTTTCCATATAATATTGCCAGCAGTGCAGCAAGGACCCCATTCGATTTTGAAGGTAAGTATCCTCAAAATTATCCATTGCAATGGCTCCAAGGGAGTTGATCCTCATTTTATTAATAATGGGGAGGCCGCCTGGCACTGTGGTCATAGAAGATTCATAACGGAATATATTGCTATGAAGAGTTCCATCGGGCAGTTGCATTTGGTGCAATACTTCTGCTTCCAGTTCTAAGGAGTTGTCATTCCGTTGCTTTACCCGCGCTTCTTGTAAAAAATGAGATACTTTCAATCGTTCAGTTGAATGCAGTCGTTCCTCATATTCTTTTTTTCCTTGACTGATTCCAAGCTCGCTGATAGATGTGACCGTAATATCGTCTGCTAAAATAGACATTTGATTGCGTATGGTGCTGGTCGTTAAAGGGCGTTCATAGACTCCAAACCAGCGGTAAAGTTGAGTGAGAGCTAAATGTTTTATAGTGCCGTTTTTAATTCGATCCATGATATGGGGCCCCAGCGCGCGTGATTTATCATTGATGTCGTCCAACTCCCCAGGTACGTCATTCTGAACGTATTGAGGGATCCCCAATGGATCAGATCCTAGCCCGATTCCGAAGATCCGTCACAACGTTCAGGATGACGTGGGTTCCGTTTGATTGAATGAATATCAAACGTATCCATAAGCTGGGGATTGACGTCGTTTATAAATCTATCACTTTTTTTGCAATCCAGTCAATGCAAGTTCCCTAATTCCCATCTCTGGGATCTTGAAGGCAAGAGCTCTTTGCTGGCAATGAACCTCCAGGGGGTAGCTGCTGGATTCTTAAATCAATCTTTGATTTTTAATATCCACAGTGTATTATATGCTGCCAATCATTGTTGTGGTTATTTTATATGCCTGTCGATAAAGACTTATTTGATGACAAAGGTAATCGAGTTTTTGTCACATTATTTGAATCCTATTTAGCAAAGTTTGTTTTGGAGCATCCAAAATTTTACCAAGAACCTTATATAAAAATTCTTCCAATAATCCTATCTCGTCTTAAGGATTTGGAGACAAAGGAAACATTTAAGGCATTTTTAGGGAATACCAGCTTGGATAGGCGTTTGTATAGCATTTTTAGTTTATTAAATAGTTCATATTCCAACTATGATTCTATTGAGAAGCTGGTTGATAACTTTTATTTACCTGCTGCGGATTATTTTCTTAAATTAATTGCGGATTATATTCTTGTCCCTTTTGCGTCTTATAATAAGAAGGCCTTACCGATAGCGTCTCCTGCTGCTGCCAGTGCGCAGCAACGATTTTTCTCTCCAAGAAGCCCATACAACCCATCGCGCAATTCATTATTATTTACGGAAGAAAATCGTGGTGTGATGAATGCCTCTTTAGAACGTGGTTTGTCAGAGTCACACACCCCTCCGCTCCCAGAGTTTACAAAAGACCTGGGAATTGTATCGGGTACGTTTAAACCCATCACATTACGCAATTATTTCCCTCAGGAAATCCAGCCAGCAGGCCTTGGTTATAAACCGAAGGAGGACAGCTTTGTTGCTATGTGGTTGCGAGAAAGAGGTTGTCCTGTCATCTCCGGTGCATCCGGTTCAACAGAAATGCTGTGTTCAAAAATATTTTCTTTGGTTGAATTAACACAGGAGGAAAAAAAGACAATCATCTTTGCACAAGCCTGTAATATGATCGCTAATGGCCATCATTCGCTGTTTGAAACATTAATTGTCGCCATTGATTTTGGATTTCCAGTGGATATAAAAGAGACGCTGTTGGATTTTTACCTGCAATGCCTTCCAGAGGCTATGCGTACTGATAGTGAATTCACCGCATTTCTTGAGTCAGAAGATATTCAATCGCTACCCATGAGGCTAACTATGTCGGCATTGATTGAACTCCCTCGGGACGTTTTATTAAAAAATTGAGGGGAGTGAAAGAGATTCGTTGCCCCCACATGGCTATGGGGGCCTTGGAAAAATAGGATTACGCCGCTGAGCCAATAGGAATTAACAGACTAATCCCGTTTGGAGCTTGGCTGGTTATGATACCACCCTTGCCATTGGTTATGGTGTAAGCAACGGTTAATAGTGGTTCAGAAACAATAGAACTTTGGTATGAACAAGTCACAGTTCCAGTGACGCTGTCATAAGACGTACTAAAATTTGTATAATTGATCAGGCTTCTAGGGGCATCACCTATGCAATGTTCAGATTTGAAATAGATGGGAATCGTTGTAGAAAGAAAGGACTGTTCTCCATATCCTGCTATATAACTTCCAAAATTAGTGATGACGTTATTACTAAAGTTGGTACCGGGGCACGCTAAAAAAGTAGAGACATTAATCGGGTTTGCAACAACAGGGCCAGGAGTGACCGCTACAGCAGACAACAGCATGGTTGCTAAATAATTTTTCATAATTAGTCCCTTATGGTTTATTTAAATGATGACATCCTTGCAGCTTAAAAAATCAGCTGACCTTGAGATTATTGCTACAATGGAATTTAATTGTCAACGTCAGGACTTTGCTTTTTTTGATAAAACACCGAAAATGGGTGGAAGCAATGAAATCATGATGATGCCATAAATGACGATGGAAAAATTATCTTTTATAAAGGGTAGGGAGCCTAAAAAATAACCCAGACTTAATAGGCTTCCAATCCAAAGTACGGCACTGATGATATTATAAAAATTAAATAAGGCGATGCTCATATCACTGATCCCCGCAACGAAGGGCACAAAGGTACGAATGATGGGTATAAAGCGCGCGAATAAAATGGTTTTTCCACCATGTGTTTCATAAAATTGGTGGGCTTCTGCAAGGTGTTTTTTATTGATCCATCTGGAGTGCTTTTTAGAAAATAAATAAGGGCCGATAAAACGCCCTATGAAATAATTTAATTGATTCCCTAACCAACTAGCAATGATAAGCAAGGGTAATAGCACAACGATGTTTAATGGGTTTTGACTATTAGCGGCAAGGCTTCCTAACGCAAAAAGTAAGGAATCTCCGGGAAGAAAAGGAGTAATCACCAAGCCGGTTTCTGCAAAAATAATAAAAAAGACGACGACATAAGTCCATAAACCATGTGCAGCTACAAATGAAATTAAGTATTTATCCAGATGAAGTACGGTTTGTAAAAGATAAGACAAATATTCCATGCCATTTTTCCTAGAATGATGTTGGTTTAAACATTACAATTTTTGACCTTGTCTCTGTATGCAAAGACCGATGCAGCAGGATAACCGATTCTGAGGCCGAGTGAAATGCTTGCAGGCATTGACGAGGATCATTTTGTATCCAAGTCATGTGCCAACAATCGGCGGTTTGCACGAAAATAAGTGAGTGGAGAATGTTCTAATAAATCAGCCAATTTTTCCATGTAGATACACGCGTAGCGATCCACCTGGTAGGCAAAGAAACTTTCTTCTGCGCCGGCACGAAAGACCCTATCCCATTTGGGATTGAAGAACGCGTGTTGAGCACGCAGTAATTTTGAAATTTTTTGGTCAATGGCTGTAATTTTGATTTGTATTTCTTGTAGTTTGAGATCATATTTGTCGGTTTGTTCATCAATGCGTTGGGTGTGCAATTCAATATATTCCTGCTCTAACTTTTTCTTAATTCCCATCTCGGCGATGATGTCTTCTTCTATGGGATGGGCTTTAATCTGTGCTTGAATTTCTGAACCTAATTCCTCGACTACTAACGCCGTACGCCAATTACAATCTTTTTTTAATCGAAGAATATCTCCATAGATATGATCGCCGATATACAAGATTTCATCACCATTTAAAGCCAGGTCGTCGGTAAATTTAGTCGCGTAACCACCTTGGTAAATCCCGGGCGTTATTTTTCCGACAATATTCGCCATCGCTCCCGATGCGGGATCTATCTTTAAAAATCGCATGTTGTCATAAAAAAATCGCGGTTTATTGGCAAGTGTGATGACGTATTCAAACAGTGTTTGCCATGTTTCTCCATCCGTTAGAAAGGGATTGATGGCATAATCTAATAGTAATTTTGTATAAAAATAATCAGAATTGGTGAGAATAAAAACGCGTTTTCCATGTCGGATGCAACGCTTGAGACCCTCAACCACGATTCGATCCTTTATGACGTAGTTTTCAAGATGTTCGCTAATTATTTTTTTTAAGCTACCATCGGCATGGACTTTATCAACACTACCCAGAACATCCAGCGCGATGACGCTATAATTTGGTAATTCATGGGGGTTTTTGTCTTTCAAATCAATTAGCTGACCAAATAGGGCGCAAAACGCAATGGAGAAGGAGGTGTCAATGGCCATGTAATTGGGATCGTCTAAATCGACATAAATGGTGCGATAAAATTGTTTTTGATCCGCATAATCCATTTTTTTAGTGCCATGATAACTTAAGCGAATGGCGCCGTAACGACTTAGTTTTAATATATTGCCATTTTTACTGTCAACAACCAGCCCACGAATAGCATCCTGAAATTGAAAATGCAGGTTTTTTAGTGTTTCAGGATAGCCCCTATTTTGGATCAGTTCTTCAATGACAAGTTTGTATACAAGGGCTTCAAAATTCTCAGTTTTGTAGCGAATTAACGTGTGGTCCATGTCCAACCCAATGTACTTGATTTTTTTCATGTTCAATATGCGGTTGACGAATACTTTTTGAGTCATTGCTTATCCTTGTTGGTTTTCTTTAATGAGGTTTTCTACCACCGTTGCATCGGCTAACGTTGATAAATCGCCCAATTCATCGAAGGCCTTGACTGCAATTTTTCGCAAAATGCGCCGCATGATTTTACCGGATCGTGTTTTCGGTAATGCGGCTGCCCATTGAATATGTTCAGGCGTAGCCAGAGGCCCAATGATTTCACGAACGCGTTGAACCAGCTCTTTTTTTAAATCTTCGGTGGCCATGACGTCGGTTTTAAGGGTGACAAACACATAAATATGCTCGCCTTTGATGCTATCAGGAACACCAACCACCGCTGCTTCAGAAACCATCTCATGAGTTAGTAATGCATTTTCAACCTCAGAGGTCGAAAGGCGATGACCTGAAACTTTGATTACATCATCATTGCGCCCTGTAATAAAATACTGGCCATTTTTATCTGTTATGCCCTCGTCACCGGTATAAAAATAGCCAGAACATTTTTTAAAGTACGTATCGATAAATCGCTCTCTATTTCCATAAATGGTTTGCAAGAGGCCAGGCCATGGTTTTTTAATGAATAATTGTTGGGGTGTTTCAGTGCTTGATGGCATGCCTTGCTCATCCAACAGTTCAGGTACGATGCCAAAGAAAGGCCAACCGACAGATCCGGGTATTGGTGGTGTTGCTCCTGGAAAAGGGGATAGTAAAATCCCACCGGTTTCTGTTTGCCACCACGTATTTACGATAGGACAGCGTTTTTCACCCACCACATCAAAATACCATTCCCAAACGTCTGGATTGATCGGTTCCCCTACCGTGCCTAACAGTTTAAGGCTCCGTCTATCGGTGCACGTGATCCATTTTTTGCCTTCTTTTCGTAAAGAACGAATAGCCGTAGGGGAGGTATAAAAGAGATTGACCTTATATTTGTCAACGATTTCCCAGTAACGAGAAAAAGAGGGGTAATGGGGAACGCCTTCAAATAATAAAGTCGTGGCACCATTAGCCAATGGCCCATAAACCAAATAGGTATGTCCTGTAATCCAACCTACATCAGCGGTGCACCAATAAATATCGTTATCTTGATAATCAAAGATGTAACGATGCGTCATAGCGGCATACAACAGATAACCGCCTGTGCCATGCAAGATGCCTTTGGGTTGCCCTGTGGAGCCAGAGGTGTATAAAATGAACAAAGGATCATTCGCTTCCATGGGTTCAGCCTCAGAGTCTTGGGCTGCCTCAACCATGGCTTCGTGGTACCAGACATCGCGTGCTTTATTAAAGGAAATGTTTTGGCTGGTGCGTTGGACGACTATCACGTGTTTAACGTTAGGGCAGTCGCGCAGTGCCTTGTCGCTGTTTTCTTTGAAGGGTATTTTTTTTTCACCGCGCAAGCCTTCATCAGCAGTGATAAGCATGCAACAGTCCGCATCAAGAAGGCGTTGTTTTAAAGCCTCCGGCGAGAACCCACCAAAAACGACGGAATGAATAGCCCCAATTCGTGCACAGGCAAGCATGGCAACGATTATTTCTGGAATCATGGGCAAGTAAATGGAGATTCGGTCGCCTTTTCGAATCCCAAGCGATTTTAAAACGGTTGCAAACTTGCAAACGTCTTCATGAAGTTCAAGGTAGGTGATGGCTTTCCTTTCATGGGGTTCATTGCCTTCCCAAAGAATGGCTGTTTGCGAACCGCGCGTATCAAGATGCCTATCAACGCAATTATAACAAGCATTTAGTTGCCCATTGATAAACCATTTTACGTTGGCATGTTCAAAGTCACCCGAGGTTACTTGATCCCAGGGAGAAAACCACGACAGATGCGTGGACGCTGCCGTGTCCCAGAATTGGGTAGGATCGGTAATCGATTGCGCATAGAGTGCTTGGTACGCTTCTTGGTTGAGAAAAGGCTTCCGTTCACGTTGTTTCATTCCGTTGTCCTTACAAACTATCCCCATTGCCTGTCTAATTCATTGTGAACTAGAACGACACATTGGGAGGCAAATAATACTTTTTTACCTAAACTAATTTTTTTAAGTCCGCGGCGCTCTAAACCTTTGACACTCTTTTTAGGGAGTGCGATGTGGTCACTTAATACAAAAACACCCTGAGATTCAAATTGCAGGGTACGAATGTCATCGCCTTTGTTATCTAATAAATACACAACCCTTGTTTCTTGTAATGCTTTTAGTAAGGTATCAAACCCGTAGCCATGAACTTCAATGCCCGGAGCAATCGATTTCACCTCACCCAACGCCACATGTTGCCCTCGTTCTTGGGCATTTGCAACAACACCAAGAATCGCTTCTTCATGAAATCCTGGAAAAGAAAGTCCATCATTGGATGAAAATTTTATAGTTTTTGGAAAATCAGCAGCGCTGTCTAATACCACGTAAACTTCGACATCGTTTCGTAATTGATTAGAAATGTAAAACGCATTGGCTAACGTATGGGCGATGATCTCAACATGTTCTTTTTTACCGACCGTTGCTTTAAAGTGTGCTTTCCTTGCGCGAATAACGAAAGTGCGCATTCATGCTCCTAATTCTTGCTAAAAATTCTACGTGGCCTTTATCCTTCCGTGTGTGAACGACATCATCGATTTTTTTACCCCAGAAGCATGGTCACTTTCAATGACGTTCATGGCTATGTGATGCATCCGCCTACCATAATGCCGAGCACATTCTTCGGTGAGCATGGGCAAATTTTCAAAGGAGCTTATCATATTGAAGTGGATTGATCATGCGTGCTTCCTTTTTTTTCTAAAATTTCTCTAAATTGGCGGCATCCCAATATTTTTTAAAACTCTCGGGAATTTTACTAGATAGCAATTGCCCTGGTTCTAAGTATTCAAAAATGTCGTTCAACGGCTTTGCTAATTTATTGTTGACTCTGCGCATGATGAAAGAAGGGTGCAGTTCGCTTGGGTTGCTTAATCCCATGGCTCCAATGATTTCTAAGAAACTATGCATGGTATTTTTGTGGTAAGTAGCGACACGGATTTTTTTTTCATCAACGACAAGACCGTGTTGTAAGCGTTTATTTTGTGTGGTTATTCCGGTGGGGCAGGTATTTGCATTACACTGTAGAGACTGGAGGCACCCAATGGCAATCATCATGGCACGGGCGGAATTGCACATATCCGCACCCATTGCAATTTTAGATACCAGATCAAAGCCTGTTGCTATTTTTCCACTGCAGATGATGCGTATTTTATCGCGTAGATTGGTTCCTACTAAAGAATTATGAACAAAGAGTAAACCAGTCTCCAAGGACTCTCCAATGTGGTTCGCAAATTCCAAAGGTGCCGCACCCGTGCCTCCTTCGGCTCCATCGACGGTGATAAAGTCTGGAAGAATATTGGTTTTAAGCATGGCTTTGCAAATACTCAAGAATTCATCTCTACGCCCTAGGCATAATTTAAAGCCCACCGGTTTCCCATGGGTTATTTCACGAATTTTTTTAATAAATTCTAATAAACCGACTGGTGAATCAAAGGCCGTGTGAGCAGCCGGTGCTTCGATATCAACTCCGATTGGCAACTGACGTATTTTAGCAATTTCAGCAGAAACTTTTGCAGCCGGTAAAATGCCACCATGAGACGGTTTGGCGCCTTGGGACAGTTTGATTTCTATCATTTTTACTTCATCGTGATTGGCAACAATCGTAAATTCTTTTTCGTCGAAATGACCATTTTTATCACGAAAACCAAAATACCCAGTCCCTATCTGCAGGACCAAATCGCCGCCTTGCAGGTGGTATGGGCTTAAACCACCTTCACCAGTGTTATGAGAGAAGTTTCCAATTTTTGCCCCTTGGTTTAATGCCATGATCGCTTTAGCAGACAAGGCCCCAAAACTCATGGCTGAAATGTTAAGACGTGAGGCGTTATAAGGTTTGGTACAGTCTGGGCCACCCACCATGATGCGTGGTTCTACTTCTGATGGTTTTTTAGGAGCCATCGAGTGCAGAACCCATGAGTAGCCTATATGATTGATGTCTTTTAGGGTGCCAAAAGGAATGGTATCTCGCTCTCCTTTTGCTCGTTCGTAAATAATAGAGCGTGTTTCACGATTGAAGGGCCGCTCTTCTTCATTATTCGCAATAAAATATTGTTGCACTTCAGGTCGAAGGAATTCCAAAATGTAGCGCATGTGTCCAAGTATTGGGAAGTTGCGCAAAATAGAATGTTTTTTTTGAACCAGATCATAAATTCCCAAAGCAGCTAGCGGAATTATCACAACACAAAACCAAATAGCGTCGTGTAACATGACCAAGAATAAGAACACACCGACTAAAACAATACCAAATCCTAGATACCATTGGCGACGCATGACTGCTCCGTTAATTTTTATCGGATGAATTCCTCATATTCCGGGGACCACATCGTTTCTTCTATGGCTACTTCTATCTCTTTTTCACTCATTTTCGGTATATGTCCTTCCTTGATTCCTTCCAGAATCATTCCTTTTGCAATGTGTTTGCTGACGGATCTTATGGTGGTTAAAACGGGAAGTAAGGCTCCCACGCCTGTTTCCATGGCGGGGGCTAAATCACTTAGTGCCATGGCGGCTGCCATCATCATTTTATCAGTAACTCGTTTTGCTTTGCTTGCCACAACCGCAAGACCTGCGCCTGGAAAAATATAGGAATTATTACATTGAGCAATAGGAATGGTACGTCCATTTATTGTAATGGGATCAAAGGGGCTACCGGTTGCAACGAGTGCCTGCCCATCAGTCCAGTGCAATAAATCATTAGGGACTGCTTCTGCCTTTGATGTTGGGTTAGAAAGGGGGAAAATAATAGGACGTTTGCAAAAACTTGCCATGTCACGGATCATTGCTTCTTTAAATTGGTTGGGTTGTCCTGAAACACCGAGTAATATTGTAGGGCGTGCATTATGGATGACTTCGGCTAAGGTAATATTTCCCTTATCGGCGACATTCCAATTGGTTGTCACCGATTTTTTTGTTGCAAAATGGGTTTGGAAGGGGAGTAAATGGTTCATGTCATCCTGTAACAATCCATTTCTATCTACTAAATAAAAGCGTGCATAGGCTTCTTCTTTCGTTAACCCTTGCAAAACCATCGCATTGACGAGCTGTTCACTGATTCCACACCCGGCAGAACCGGCACCCAATAAAGCAATGCGTTGATCTTTCAATTGAATTTTGGCAACGTTTGTTGCAGCCAAAACGGCAGCGACGACGACAGCCGCAGTCCCCTGAATATCATCATTAAAGGTGCACAGTTGATCCCGATAACGCAGGAGTATGGGATAGGCGTGTTGTTGTGCAAAGTCTTCAAACTGTAGAAGCACGTGGGGCAAGTGACGTTTAATACTGGTTACAAATTGATCGATGAAATCATCGTAGGCTTTCCCGGTAATGCGTTCATTTCGCCAGCCTAAATATTCTGGATCTTTTAATCGCTCTTGGTTATTCGTGCCTACATCTAATACAATCGGAAGGGTGAAAGCTGGGTTGATACCGCCACAGGCCGTATATAAGGATAATTTTCCAATTGGAATGCCAAGCCCACCAGTTCCTTGATCGCCCAAACCTAAAATACGTTCGCCATCTGTGACGACAATCACTCTGATGTCACGCGTTTTGGCAACCATTTTTAAGACGTTATCCATTTGATCAGCCTCAGGATAAGACAAGGTTAAACCCCGAGGTTCGCGATAGATATGATGAAATTGCTCACAAGCTTCTCCAACTACGGGTGTATAAATAATTGGCATCATTTCGATCAAATGGTCTAGAATGAGTCGATAAAAAAGCACTTCATTGCGATCTTGCAATCCACGTAAATAAATATGCTTTTCTAAATCGTTTTGCTTGACACGGAAGGAATCGTAGGCCCGCGCAACCTGCTCTTCAATGGTTTCTACGCATGGAGGTAGGAGCCCATAAAGGTTGAAGGTTGCTTTTTCTTCGGAACTGAAAGCCGTTCCTTTGTTCAATAAAGGATTTCTTAGTATGGAAACACCCTGCTCGTTGATTTTTTTTGTCATGTCCATTCCATGGTAACTTAAGGTACAATTTGTTTACATCATCCTATATCTCACTTTAGTAGTTGTTGCGGCTAAATTCAATTGAATTCTTCTTAAGGCGAAAAAAGCAAGAGCGAAAATCTGTTGTCTTTAGGTCGAGTGGGTATCGTGGGTGGGGCCCTACTTTTGGCTGAATGAGCACGCAACAGGTCAAAATAGATACCATTTGTAATTCGTATTTGTTACAATGCGCGCCTAGATTTAGTCCGCCTATCCATTAAGTGATGGAGGTTGGGCCATTAGGCCAAGGCCCAGCCTCCAAAATCGTAGGAGTTATGATGCAAGAGGTAGAAGAGTTAAAAGGATTTAACATGTTAAAAACGTCGATCAAGCCTTGGGTTATCTGTTTTTCAGCGTCATTGTTTTTTTTCTATCAGTTCATTCAAGGCAATATGTTTGCGTCCATTGCCGACAATATTATGCATGATTTTCATATAGAAGCGGACAAAATGAATTATTTGTCCAGCGGCTTTTATTTATCAAATGTCATCTTTCTCTTTGTTGCGGGGATGGTATTGGACCGATTTTCAACTAAAAAAACGCTTTTGTTGGCCATGTTGTTGAGTGTCGTTGGTACCTTTACTTTGGCATATTCCTCCTCCTTTTCTACGGCATTAGTCAGTCGTTTCATGACGGGGACTGGAAGTGCTTTTTGCTTTTTAGGCCCCATTCGATTGGCTTCGCTTTGGTTTCCACCCAAACGCATGGCATTGGTTACTGGTTCGATTGTAACCATGGCGATGACCGGTGGGATGTTGGCACAATACCCCATGACCAGGCTGGTGCTGCAAATGGGATGGCGAGATTCGGTCGTGGTTGTTGCTTCCTTGGGCTTGGTGTTGCTTTGTCTAATGGCTATCGGCATTGAAGACAAACCCCAGGAAAATCGCAATCACAAGCCACACAGCAGGGACCTTTTATCGATATTAAAAAAAGCATATGCGAGCCTACAAACCTGGCGAGCAGCTTTTTATTGCAGTTTAATGAATATGGGGGTTGCTGTATTTGGTGCCATGATGGGTTCTTTATACTTGATGCAACGGCTTTCTGTGAGCAAAGCAGAGGCTTCCATGGTTAATTCCATGCTTTTTTTAGGTTGCATTGTCGGTGCTCCTCTTATTGGTTGGTGCTCTGACAGACTTCGTCTGCGCATTTTGCCAATGAAAATCGGTGTGGTTACCTCTTTACTAACCATCCTTGCAATATTGTATTTGCCAGTTTCTTTACCGGTCATGGCAATCTTGTTCTTTTTGTTGGGTTTTTTTACGGCGGCACAATGCGTTAGTTATCCACTAGTCGCAGAGAGCAGCCCAGACCATCTCATTGCAGCTGCCGTGAGTATCGTATCTATCTTGACGCAAGGGGGATACATTTTGTATCAGTATTTATTTAGCCAAATCCTCTTGTGGCATGGAGAGATGCATATGGTCAACGGAGTCCCGATTTATTCTTTAGCCGATTATCAGACTGCTGCGTTGATTTTACCGATAGGGTTCTGCTTGGCCTGGGTTGCGCTGCTGAAATTAAAAGAAACTCATTGTCATCCAGTGGAGGAACACATGGAATGAATGCTAAGGGACGTGTTTGTGTTTTATTGATGGATTCGTTGGGCATTGGCGCAAGCCTTGATGCTCATTTGTATGGTGATGAGAATGCCGATACCTTTGGTCATATTGCAAAATTTTGTCAAGACGGCTTGGCAGATGTGCCCAACGGTCGTAAAGGCCCTTTAGATATTCCAAATTTAACTCGCTGGGGTTTATATCACGCTGCCCTTGCAAGTTCTGGTTTTAAAATTGTTGATTTAAAAGATCTTAATGAACCCGTAGGGCTTTATGGTTATGCGGTAGAAAAAAGCTTGGGCAAGGACACCCCCAGTGGTCATTGGGAGTTAGCGGGTGTTCCTGTCACCTATGCTTGGGGGTATTTTCCAAAAACCAATCCATGTTTTCCTAGTCCTTTAATCGAGGAGTTTATTGCAAAAGCGAAGTTGCCCGGTGTGTTGGGTCAAATTCATGCGTCTGGCACTGAAATTATTCAATCGTTAGGCCAAGCTCATTTGGAATCTGGAAAACCGATTGTTTACACGTCGGCAGACAGCGTATTTCAGGTGGCCGCTCATGAAGAGGCTTTTGGTTTAAATCGGCTCTATGACGTTTGTGAGATCTTGCGCACGTTGGTGGATGACTATCAAATTGGTCGGGTGATTGCAAGGCCATTTACTGGTAAAGACGGTCAATTTAAGCGCACAGGCAACCGTCGAGATTACTCCATGTTACCCCCAGATAAAACGCTACTGGATTTTTTGAAAGAGGAAGGGAGGGAGGTCGTAGCGATAGGAAAGGTCGATGATATTTATGCTCATCAAGGCATTACAAAATCCATTAAGGCGGATGGTAACATGGCCCTTTTTGATGCCACCTTATTGGCCATGAAATCCCTGCCTCCAGGCGCGCTCCTTTTCACAAATTTTGTGGATTTTGATTCCTCCTATGGCCATCGACGTGATGTTGCAGGCTATGCCCTGGCATTAGAAGCGTTTGATAAGCGATTGTTAGAATTGGAAGCGGTACTGCAACCCAATGATCTCGTGATTATAGCGGCTGATCATGGTTGTGATCCAACCGTTGGTGGTTCTGACCATACGCGCGAACACATACCCGTATTGGTATTTGGCAAGAAAGTAGAGAGTAGGTTTATCGGACGGCGAGATACATTTGCTGACATTGGACAGAGTATTGCTTCGCATTTAGGCATCGCACCCTTATTGCATGGGATCTCTTTTATAAATTAGAACGCTTTGAACTATCCTGATTCTTTTTTGATGTATTGCACGTCACTTAAAATTAAATTAACGTCCTTACGTAAAGAAGTCCTTTATATTTTATGGCAAGCCGAAAAGCCCTTGAAAGCCTACGAAGTTTTAGATAGCCTGCTATTGGTCAAGCCAAACTCCAAACCAACAACGGTTTATCGAACGTTGGTGTTTTTCTTGTCTGAGGGTGTATTGCATAAAATTGAACATATTCAATCGTATATGCTCTGTAATGAGCCTGAAAAACAGCTGTCTTCTGAAGTCTTGATGGTCTGTACCGAATGCCATCAAGTCATTGAAATTTATAATGAACAACTGTGTGATTTGGTGGAGAAAATGTCCAAAGCCAATCATTTCAAGTTAACAGAAGGAATCATCGAATTAAGAGGCAGTTGCCAACGTTGCAGTGATTTTTTATCCAACACCCATTGATTTTTATGAAAGAACCCCAATCTAATAAATTTGGATGATAGCGAGGTCTATTTTGGAACAGTTTCGTGGCACCACTATTTTGTCAGTTAGACGAGGTAAAAAAGTAGTCATTGGCGGAGACGGGCAAGTGACGCTTGGTAATACCGTTATGAAAGGCAATGCCCGTAAAGTCCGTCGTTTATACAAAGACAAAGTCATTGCCGGTTTCGCCGGTGGTACAGCAGACGCATTCACCTTGTTTGAGCGTTTTGAGAGTAAATTAGAGGCGCATCAAGGGCATTTGGTTCGAGCTGCTGTTGAGTTAGCTAAAGATTGGCGTACCGATAGAATGTTGCGTCGACTAGAGGCCCTTTTAGCAGTTGCTGACTCTAAGGCCTCGCTAATCATTACAGGCAATGGCGATGTGATTGAACCGGAAGAGGGTTTAATGGCCATAGGTTCTGGAGGCCCTTTTGCTCAAGCAGCGGCGAGAGCCTTGCTTGAAAACACCGATTTATCAGCAAAAGACATTGTCACCAAAGGCTTAACCATTGCCGGTGAAATTTGTATTTATACGAACCATCATTTAACAATAGAAGAATTGGATAGCGATTGTGAATAATATGATAACAGTGATGACTCCACGCGAGATAGTACAAGAATTAGACAGGTATATTATTGGTCAAGACGATGCTAAACGTGCGGTGGCTATTGCCCTTCGTAATCGTTGGCGTCGAATGCAAATCAAAGATTTGACGTTGCAAAATGAAATCATGCCTAAAAATATTTTGATGATAGGTCCTACTGGTGTTGGTAAAACGGAGATAGCCCGACGATTGGCAAAATTAGCCGGTGCTCCATTTATCAAAGTAGAGGCGACTAAATTTACTGAAATAGGATATGTTGGCCGCGACGTTGATTCCATTGTGCGAGATTTAGCAGATATTGGCGTCAAGCAACAGCGTGAATTGGCCATGAAAAAAGTCGAACGACTTGCCGAAGACGCCGCAGAGGAGAGGATATTAGATGTATTGCTTGCTCCTGCTAGTAAGGATTTAACACCAAAAGAGAAAGATTCTAACACTCGCCAAGTTTTCCGGAAGCAATTACGCGAGGGGCTTTTAAATGACAATGAAATTGAAATAGAAGTCTCTACATCTCCAGTGGGTGTTGAGATAATGGCACCTCCTGGTATGGAGGAAATGACCAATCAATTGCAATCGATGTTCCAACAGGTAGGTAGCAGTCGGTCTAAATTGCGTAAATTACCAATTGGCAAAGCCATGAAGATTCTTCGGGAAGAAGAGGCGGCCAAGCTTATTAATGAAGACGACATTAAAACCCGTGCCATTGAAAATATTGAGCAAAATGGCATTGTGTTCATTGATGAAATTGATAAAGTGGCGAAACGCTCTGAACAAGGCGGTGATGTGTCACGCGAGGGGGTGCAGCGTGATTTATTACCTCTGGTTGAAGGGACTAGCGTATCAACAAAATACGGCATGATCAAAACAGACCATATTCTGTTTATAGCCTCTGGCGCATTTCATGTTGCAAAACCCTCCGATTTAATTGCTGAACTGCAAGGAAGGCTACCTATTCGTGTTGAGCTCACGGCATTAGGTGTTGAAGATTTTGTCCGTATTCTTACCGAGCCAAGTGCGGCATTAACAGAGCAATATAGTGCGTTAATGGCGACAGAAGGCTTAACCTTGACCTTTGAAGCCTCTGGGATTCAGAGAATTGCGGAAGTGGCTTGGAAGGTTAATGAGCGTAATGAAAACATCGGTGCTCGTCGATTGTACACGGTCATGGAGCGCTTACTAGAGGTCATTTCATTTGAAGCCACAGATAAAGCAGGTGAGTCGGTTATTGTAAATGACCAGTATGTAGAAAAGCATCTGGGAAAATTATTGGCAGACGAAGATTTAACGCGGTATATTTTATAAATTTCTCAATCGCTGGGTCGGCGCTTGCAATGAGCGCGCACCTGGCTATTGGATCACTGGCCTGTGATTCATTTGCCGTTGCTAAATAATGTTTCCAAACTCAACGAGCACAATGCTTTGAGTTCGATATCTGCCTTTTGAATATATAATTTCCAGTTTTTAGTAAAATCAAAATCGTGATTGGCCAGTTCTTGTGAGTTGGGTAAGCGATAAGGGAGCAGTTGCAGAAGTTCATACACGGTTAACTGGTTTAAATTGCGACAAAGCAGGTAGTGATCATCTATCGTGATTTTTATTAGTTTTAAAGTCGTCAACTTATTCAGCATGTCGATACCATCTACTTCGTATGATAGTGTGCTTGAATCCATTAGCTCACTCAAAGACAATCCTTTGCCATCGACTTGAGCGGTTCTTAATTTATAAAGCCATAAGAGGGCTTGTGAAAACCCATCCAACGGGCGACCTTTTCGTTGTTGGTGGTCGACTGAAAGGGCGTAGCTGATTTCTGCCCCAAGCAGTGTAATAAACCATACCCAATAAACCCATATAAAAAAAAGCGGAACCACTGCAAAGGCACCGTACAATAATTGATAGGTGTTGTAATGAGATAAAAAATAAGCGAACAGGCCTTTGGCTGATTCAAATAATAAGGCGGCGGTTGCTCCACCCATTAATCCGTGGGAGAAGCGAACAGGGCAATTGGGAACGACCAAATAAAGCAGGGAAAAACCGACCAATGAGCAAACAAAGGGAAGAAAATGCAAGAGTGCTGGGGCGTCATAGTTTGCAAAAAAAGGGATGGAGACGATATAAGAGCTAGCAGCAAGACTAAGTCCTAACAAAAAAGGGGTGAAGGAAATAATCGCCCAATACAATAAAAAAGCGGAAATCCCATGTCGTGAAGTGCTGATGCGCCAAATTTTGTTCATGGAGCTTTCAATGGTATACATCACTAACAAAGACACGACAAATAGAAAAATGATTCCTACCGCTGAAAGTTTTGATGCTTGGGAAGCAAAGAGCTGCAAATAATTTTGTACAATTTTTCCAGTGGTGGGTACAAAATTCGCGAAAATAAAATCTTGAACGGGTGTTGCAAAACTTTGAAAGACAGGAAATGTCGATAAAATAGAAAAAACCAACGACATCAATGGGACAATGGCGAGCATGGTGGTAAAGGCTAGTGCGGAAGCGCGGTAGGGGCAATCGTCTTGTATAAAATGAATGCCTACAAAACGCAAGAAGCGTTTGCATAAAGCCCATTTCTCAGTTAACGTTTCTTTCATTTTTATGTCTGAAATTTTAAAAGGACCATTGCATTACTATCGCATAAAAAAAACAAAGAAAGCCAGTTTTGCTGTATAAATCTTAATTTGGAGAGCTTATTCATGACGACACCCTATGTATTAGTACTTTATTATTCTCGCGGCGGTGCTACTAAAGAGTTGGCACATTATATCGCTCGGGGTATTGAGTCTGTTGGGTTAGAGGCCCGTTTACGCACAGTCCCTCAAGTTTCAACCACCTGTGAAGCGGTTGAGCAATCAGTGCCTGATACTGGGGCACCTTATGTGTCTCTTGAGGATCTTCGTGACTGCAGTGGTTTAGCTTTAGGAAGCCCTACCCGTTTTGGTAATATGGCAGCCCCTATGAAATATTTTTGGGACAGCACGTCCTCGTTATGGCTTTCTGGAAGCTTGGTTGACAAACCTGCCGCGGTATTTTCGTCTTCAGCATCGATGCATGGCGGTCAAGAAACCACCTTGATTAGCATGATGTTTCCTCTGTTTCACCACGGGATGGTCTTGGTTGGCGTTCCATATACGAATTTGGAATTAACAACCACCCAAAGTGGCGGCACGCCCTATGGCCCAACACATGTGGCTGGGATCAATAGTGATTTACCGATCAGCAAAGAAGAAATAACGCTAGCTAAGCAGTTGGGCGAGCGGTTGGGTCACCTGGCCTTAACCATGCAAAAAAGTCGAGAAAAATAATGAAGGTGATAAGCTTTAATGCGAATGGTATCCGGGCAGCAGCTCGCAGGGGTTTTTATGATTGGCTTCAAAAGGAGTCTGCTGATTTTGTGTGTATTCAGGAAACCAAAGCACAACTGGACCAATTAAAATCAGATCCCATCTATTTTCCAGAAGAATTTCATTGCGATTATTTTGATGCTTTTAAAAAAGGGTATAGCGGGGTGGCAATTTATGCAAGACAAAAGCCAGACGCGGTATCCAAGGGGATGGGTTTTGATTATTGTGATGAAGAAGGTCGCTATATTCAGTTTGATTACAAAACATTTAGTGTGATTTCACTTTATCTTCCATCAGGCACTAGTGGCGATGGAAGACAAACAGTTAAATACGACTTTTTGGAGCGATTTAGAGCGCATTTAATGGCATTAAAATCTGCTGGTCGTGAGCTTATTATCTGCGGTGATTACAATATTGCTCATAAAAAAATAGATCTTAAAAATTGGCGCACCAATCAAAAAACGTCGGGTTTTTTACCCAAAGAACGAGAGTTTATGGATGAATTATTTGGTGAATTGGGCTTTGTTGATGCCTTTCGCACGATCAATCAAGAAGAAGGACACTATACTTGGTGGTCCTACCGTAGGCAAGGGTGGGAAAAGAATGTGGGGTGGCGTATTGATTATCAAGTGATTACCCCAGGATTAGCAAAGGATGTTAAGAGGGTTAGTATTTATCGAGATCATCAATTTTCCGATCATGCGCCTTTAATCATTGAATATGATGGATTAAAACATGACTGAAGCGATACACCTTGCAAGTTGGAATGTAAATTCATTACGCGTTCGGTTAGAGCAAGTATTGGAGTGGCTGCAAGCCTCTAAGATTGATATCTTGGCATTGCAGGAAACCAAATTGACAGATGATTTATTTCCAGTAGACGCATTCGAAAACATTGGCTTTCACGTCGTTTTTTCAGGACAAAAAACTTACAATGGCATGGCGATTGCCAGTCGTATGCCGATACAAGAGGTGGTGACGGATTTAGAGGATTACATCGATCCGCAACGACGCATCCTCGCTGCAACGATTGCCGGAATTCGGCTTATCAATCTTTACGTTCCAAACGGTGCGGCGGTGGGCACGGACAAGTATGATTATAAATTAACCTGGCTTAGCAAGGTGACCTCTTTTATTGAAAAACAGTTATTAGATTATCCATTGGTTGCCGTGGTGGGGGATTTTAATATCGCACCAGAAGACAGAGACGTTTATGATATAAAGACCTGGTCCGGTGGGGTGTTAGTCAGTCCTCAAGAACGAGAGGCGTTTGCAAAACTCTTGTCCATAGGATTAAAAGACAGCTTCCGACAATTTTCACAAGCAGAAGATATATTTAGCTGGTGGGATTATCGCACGGCAGCCTTCAGGGGAAATCGAGGATTACGTATCGATCATATATTACTAAACGAGCGTTTAAGTGCAACATGTTTGGAGTCTAAGATTGACATAGAGCCACGGCGTGTAGAACGTCCTTCCGATCATGCCCCAGTGATGGTTCGTTTTACAAAGGACTAGGCTCAAAGCCAACCATTCACCAAGATTTTGGCATACCCCCTTGATCTATCTCGATGAAATTAGATGGTAAAAGGGGAGTTGTTGCCAAAGTCTGATTTGCCATATGTTGCAACTTCTTGGTTATATATTTTAGTCGTAAGGTCATCTAAGATGGCGTTATAATTCTTGTGAAGGGATTCGGTAGTGAGACGCTGAAGATCCTGTTCAAGTGCTGCTTTCTTCTCAGGTGTTAACTGATTTGTCGATTGTAGATCGACAAGTTTGAGCTCTATATCCCAAATTTTTTGAACCAATGCATTATTTTCAGCTAAAACCCTTCGATAGGAAGCTCTTAGCCGCTCAATGATCTGCTCTTCAGTTTCATTTCTATGAAATTTTGTCATTTTTAGAAGACTCCTCGGCATGTCCTGTTTGTAAATAATACACCATTTTTTATTAGGTTATAATCAAAATGGACTGTTTTCTCTCCCCAGATTTATTGCGCCTGTTCCGGTGGCTTGGTTACTTCAATTTTATAAGGATGAGATTTAACCGTTTTACGGTGCTCTAATGGTGTACTAAACAATTCCGCTTCAATTCTGCTCATCTCTCCTCTCTGCCTTTCCGCAAAGATGCTTTTTGCCTGTCGCAATATGGAAATTTCCTCTAACTTGTCCTGAAATTCTGAGGAATTGAGCTGATGATAAGCCTCTTCTAAATGTCTTAGGATTTGAGCCTCTTGGATGCTCTGACCTTTAAATCTCTCATAGTAGTTTTGATTTTCATCAAGGACTGCTTTGACTGGGGCATCTTTTTCACCGGTATTTTTATAGTACGTTGCGATTGCCCCATATAAATGCAGGTATTTATCGATGAACTTGGTCTCTTCTGCGTCTAGAAGAGAACGGTTGAGTGGGGGCAATGGATTTTTTAGAGAGCGATATTTCACCGTCATTTCTTCGAGATGTCTGGCTAACTCAGCTTCGCTGAAGATGGACTGGTCTCTCGAACGAAAGGCGTTCACTTGAGCCTTCATTTCTCGATGAGCCCCCATCGATGCATCTGAATTTAAGAATTCTATAAAAGATTGATTCTGGAGAGCGCTGTTTATAAACTCATCTCTATGCTGTTTGAGGATAGTCACGATGGCATATTTTACTGGACCATCATCTAAATAATGACCTACGAATTGGTCGATAAAGGCATCAGATAGAATGCAAATTTGAAGAACAGCAGTATTGATTTCTTGACGAAAAATAGGATCTTTCGTTAAAGTAGGATCGACAATATAAGAAGATGCAAACTTTCGAGCATTTTTCTTTAGATCCAACCAATTAAATATGGATTCATTTACAGGCATAGGGAGTGCGTCTAGAACCTGTGGTGTAATCATAAAATCTTGTTCAGGGCCATCTATTTTAGAAGAGGCAAAACACCAGTCCCCATCTATTTTAACTACTTTTTTTTCGGCATTAATCCCTACATTTCCAGGTTTTAAATCAATTTCTTCTACGAATAAAGCCAAGACCATAATGCATCCCAAGCCTGATATTTGGCCATTTTTGACTGCTTTGCAGGAATGATTTGGTAAAAAATGAAAATCTGAAATTTCTTTAGAAAGCACATATCGTTCTTCACTTGCTTTAGCAAGGGGCGTTTCTGGTTGAGGCATTTGAGCGAGGCGCGTTTCTGGTTGAACTGGGTTGAACAATCTAAAAAGTTCTTGCGCCAGTACTTCTAGTTCTGGCAGGTCGTCCTCTTTCGTTAGTTCTTTTGCAATCCATCTCCCGTCAGTTCCCTCAATCTGTACCACCGATAAAGTATGAGAAAAAAGAGTATCTTCATTACAATGAAAGGGTTGAGTCTGTGTTATTATATCTAAAGGTAATGGCATAAGGCATTTATTGTTTATTAAATTATTTAAAGTATAGTATCAAAACATTAAGATTATATTATGGCATTGTGAGTGATGATATAATCACAATGCCCTATCTTGGTATAAAACTGGTTCCGTTCGAATCTTAGCCAAAAATCCTTATCTAAATTTGATCTAAGGGGCTAATTCTGGTATTCTTCCGCGTCATTTTAGTTTTATAGAGAGCATTGTGCCTGGCCCGTTTGGGTAGCAATGCGATTATGCAATTTTGAGAGAGTGGTATTATGAAAGCTTCGATCCATCCTGAGTACAAGACCATCAAAGTGATCTGTAGTTGTGGCAGTTCCTTTGAAACGCGATCTACATTGTGTAACGACCTATCCATTGAAGTTTGCTCACAATGTCACCCTTTTTACACTGGTAAGCAAAAACTAGTGGATACGGGTGGGCGGGTGCAGAAATTCCGCGATCGCTACAAAGTTCGTGGCGAAAAGCAGCAAGACGCCTAGTTTTCTCCGTTATGTTGAGAGTAAAGGATAAGTATTTTGGAAGATGAGCTCAAGCAGCGCGCATTGGATTATCACGAATTTCCAGTTCCCGGGAAGTTAGCCGTTCATCTGACAAAACCGACCAACTCTCAGGATGATCTTTCACTGGCCTATACCCCTGGGGTAGCAGAACCAGTCTTGGCCATTGCTGAAAATCCAGAGAATGCCTATCGGTTCACCGCAAAAGGCAATTTGATTGCGGTGATGACAAACGGCACTGCTGTTCTTGGTTTGGGCAATGTTGGGCCCTTGGCTGGAAAGCCGGTTATGGAAGGAAAGGCGGTATTATTCAAGCGGTTTGCGGATATTGACGTCTTTGATATTGAAGTAGACGCAGATTCACCAGAAGCCTTTATCGATACAGCCCTTCGCATCTCACCGACGTTTGGCGGTATTAACCTCGAAGACATTAAAGCACCCGAGTGTTTCCGTATCGAAGAATCACTGATAGCCCGCCTAAAAATTCCAGTATTTCATGATGATCAGCACGGAACAGCGATAGTAGTGGCTGCTGGTTTACTGAATGCACTGGAGTTACAACAAAAGAAACTCTCGACGGCACGCATTGTTTGTATCGGAGCCGGGGCGGCAGGGATTGCCTCTATGCGTCTCTTGGTGGCTTTGGGTGCTAAAAAAGAAAATATGTTTCTCTTGGATACCCAAGGAGTTATTCATACAGGTCGTGAAGATCTGAACTCCTACAAATACGCATTCGCTCGTGAAACGTCCTGCAGGACGCTGGCGGAGGCACTGGTTGATGCTGATGTGTTCATTGGTGTGGCCAAACCTGACCTTTTGACCATTGATTTGTTAAAATTAATGGCCCCTAAACCAATTATTTTCGCTTTATCAAACCCAAACCCTGAAATTAATTGGTTTAGGG
>Ga0214923_10000962_pt1 | contig 42186 bp, 36 predicted proteins | sample LL1510_MetaG_FD_177993 | JGI IMG/M metagenome (GOLD analysis project Ga0214923, IMG submission 177993) | Freshwater microbial communities from Lake Lanier, Atlanta, Georgia, United States - LL-1510 | ecosystem: Environmental > Aquatic > Freshwater > Lake | place: USA: Georgia | collected... | reverse complement strand
TTATTTTGGGTTCAGGGGTAGTATCTCTTTGGATGCGCCATGCCAGATCGTTAAAGGATCGTAGGCAAGTCACTCAAGGATTGATTCAGCGTCTTAAAAATGAGGGGTTTAGTGCAACTGAGTTAGATATGGGAGACAATTTCAAAAGAGCAATGATTGCTTTTTGTATCTGTTCGGGGAAATCTGAAGTTGTTACCGACCACCTCGAAAGAGCAAAACGAATTTTTATTGGGGAATTTGAAATTGTTCATGCCAAGACTGAAATTTCTGAGATGGAAACTGAATTTGAACTACCTTTTATCGATGAGTAAGAAGAGATTTTTTTAAGGCTTCCATTTCAGGATCGACTGGAATACCAAACCATACTCTCCAAATGTCTGTAACAAGGCTCGAGCCTTTTTCTTGAATGGATTTGTCATCCGTAAAAACAAAGATATGTTCTTTGTCATCGGTTGGGATTTTGTATCCTGCTAAGTAGACCCGATCGCCAGCATCTAAGTAGTATGTTGTTTGTTCTCTGAGGGCTGAGATTTCCGGAGAGTATAAATTGACATGATTTACATCTAAAGCATCATCAAACTCGGCGCGGATATCCTCGGGGGTTACATTTTGAATCATCTGCAAAATCATCAATCGATTTCTGGCTCCACTAAGACTTTCGACAGGCGTTTGAGCATTGAGTACAGCGGGATTATCGAGATAGTGAATAGCAACGTAGGCATTCACTTTAACAATGGCCAAAAACTTTTGCCTTAGTCCCTTTCCACTGAGGGAGAGTTTCGCGATCTCCCCAGTAGGCAAATTTACATGAGCTTCGGGATATATGTTGATAGATGTTCCCCCGACTGAGTATGGCGTTGGAGTTCCATGAAAAGAAACTACATTTTGTCCTCGAGCAGAGTTCAAAACTCCCAGTGATAAAAAAAGAGTTAAAACAAGGGTGCTGTACGTAGATGATAGTGTGTTTGTCATAAGTCCAATGATATCCATAGTTTTTAGGACGACAATGGGAAGTTTGGAAATTCGGGGTCATTCTGCCACCGATAGGGTGATTATTTCAGAGATAAACCGCGTACGAGCCTCTCAGCAGCTCTTTTTAGGCACAAACTCGGAGATTGATAGGTATCAAGAACTTGGTCTACTAACTGCAATCTCTCCTCAACAAGTACTTAACTTTTTCAAGGAGGAGAAAAGTGAACGGGTTAAAGAAATGGATTGGGTTGGGAATAATGATTCTGCCGCTAGCACTGGCGAGGGGAGAGTTTCACTCCCCCGGGGGATCTGTGGGAAGATTGATCCATGAGTCTCAGGAACTAACCCAGGTCGTGAGATATGTGGGTTTGCCCTTTCAGGTTCAGCAAGCAGTTGATCAGTTTAATTTCGGTGTCTACCAGTTGGCTGATTGTGTGCGCATGACCTGTGGAGGAAACATGCAGTTCATGGGTGTACCTCAGCAGTGCGGTCAACAACTTCACATGGCTCGAAGAAGCTTCATGATGGTGGAGAGAGTTCTTAGCGGGGGGGCTTTTCAGATTCCGCAAGTTTACCACTCTTTCATGCGAACTCGAGATGCTCTGTTGAGTCTTCAAGTGACCGGATTTCCCGCCGGCCCAGGGCCTTATCCTAGTCCAGGACCCTATCCAAGTCCCGGACCGCAGCCAGGTCCCTATCCGAACCCCGGACCTCAACCTGGTCCCGGACCGTACCCAGGTCCTGGATGGGGTCAAGTCTCCTGTGTCGCCGTAGATGCTGGTTGGGAAGAGCATGGAGGTGGGCATGTTGGTTATGGTCGTCGAATTGGCGAAGCGCAGCGAGCAGCTCTTGCAAGCTGTCAACAGTTTCACGGTAGATGCCGAATCCAACAGTGTAGGTAAAGTAGGTTGGAATAGTTCAATGATGAGGGCTTATCCTGTTTAGGATAGGCCCTCCGTTTTTTCTTTCAGTTCTAGAACATCGCCACGAATCTTATTCACTATTGATTCCAATTCTTTAAATTCATCATGTTCGGCAAGACGTAATTTGTGGCTCCAATCGCCCCGAGAGTAAAGAATGAGTTGTCGCTTGAGAGTAGCGACTGGGGAGGTGAGTTTGCGAACCATGAAAAAGGCTGAAATAAAAATAGCGAAAATTGAGAAAAGAAAAAGAATAAAAAGCCATGTTTCTAAAATCTGTTGTTCATGTCGAACTATTTGAACCACTTGAGCACTCACTCCCAATTCATCACCCATAAAGAGGTTGTAGTTGCGCTGAATAAACCAAGCCATCACAAAGATCATGACGAGCGAAGTAAAACCACCGGTCAAGGTGAGGTACATGACATATTTTAATTGAACAGGAAGCGTCTTTAAGTTCCGCCCAGGTTTTAAATTAACTGAATGGGTATTTTCATGAGGCATAGCCCTTAGGATAGCAGGATTTCGCCGATTTGAGAAAGAGTCTCAAGGTCGTGGATCTCTTCTGATCTTTTCTCCAAGCATTTTAGAGGAGTTTTTCCTATCGATGTTTCAAATCGAGATAACCAGTATTGCTGCTGAGTGGCTAAGCTGTAACGATAATCGAGAATTTTTTGAATCTGCTCTCTACTTTCTTCAGATAGATCGGAGGTTTTTGTGATCTCTTTCGGGAATTTTTTTTCTAGGCGATTTAGAATAACTCCAGCAAGTGGAATCCCTTTTTCTTTGAGAACTCGGCTAAAGTCACTCGATTCGTTAAAGCGTACTTCGCTTGGGTAGGATACAAGAAAAAAACCTGTCGCTTTACTTTTGAGTAATTGAATCACTTCAAGATTGCGATCTCTAAAACCGGTGTGCATTCCTTCGAGATCATCCATGACTTGAGCTAAAGCGCGGAAAAAATCACTTCCAAACAGTTTTTCCAAAAGTTTCATGGCCATTTTGGTGCCCTGTCTGAATAACGAAAAAGGAGTGTTGGAACTCTGAAACCATCGCAAAACCGAGTTGTCCATGAAATCGGCCAGTTTTTGTGGGGCATTGAGTAAATCGAGAGCATTTTGCGATGGGGGGGTGTCCACCACAATTTTATCGAAAGAATTGTCTTTGGTGAATTCAAGGAGTCGTTCCATTGCGGCGTATTCGTGACTCCCTCCAAGGCTTTCAACCATAATTCTATAAAGCCGATTGTTTAAAATTTTATCTCTTTGTGTTTCTGAGTTCGCAAAACGAGAGATTACTTTGTCAAAATACCGTTGGGTATCGAGCATAGATGCAAAAAGTTTGGGCTCTTTAATACCTTTTAAGTTTACTGGCTGTAAATCGTTTGTGAAATTTTCAAAACCCAAAGCTTGTGCAAGTCGTTTTGCAGGATCTACCGTAAGAACGACGGTTCTATAACCTTGTAAAGCAAGCTGAGTTCCTAAAGCTGCAGCTATAGTCGTTTTTCCGACGCCTCCGGGGCCTCCGACAAGAAAAATCCTTTTCTCTTTCCAAGCTTCTGTCACTTCTCCTCCATGTGAGCGGCTATCTGTTCAATAGTCTCTTTGACAGCTTCAGAAGAGAACTTAGGTATCTTTTTCACAACGAGGGGCATTTTTTTTGCTTCTACTAAATTTTTGGCTTCGCGTTCTAATCTAAAACGGTGATCTTCGAGGCATTCTCTAATACTTTTATCAAGAGTGCTCGGTATTTTGTCGGGGACTTTTAAATCGGGTGTACATTGGTTGAGCCACAAGAAACCTAAATGAAATTTTCCTAAGCCCATCAGGTGTTCGACAAACTGTCCACTCTCAACCAACGGCATTTCTTCCGGAAGCGTGACGATGTCAACTCGAGTGTAGGGATCGACAAACATGTCACAAATATTTCCTGCTTGCCTGTGGACAAACCCTGTTGCAAACATTTTTTCAATTCCCATCGGAGATTTAAAGAAAGACAAAGCATGACCAGTGGCCGGAAGATCGACGACAAGAGTATCTTGTTCCCCTCTATCAAAAAGGTCCCACACTTTTCCAGCAATAACCGTTTCGGAAAGGCCGGGGGCGACTTCGATAAAAGCTTTCAGTACTCGATTTTCAAAAACGGCGTCAAAAAATTTTTCGAACTTGAGAGTTTTTAAAGCATACTCTTTGAAACAGGCAGCCGCTTCTAACTGATGCCAAGTGATACCTAGTGATTTTAAAGTAGTGGGTTCTGAAAAGCTTTCGAAAGGGCTCCAGCTGATGAGTCTTACTTTTCTTTTGTTTCTAGAGAGTGCAAGAGCCGTCGCCCAAGCTACGGCAGTTTTTCCGACTCCGCCTTTACCCGTTAAGAAAATGACTTTTCTTTTCAGTGAATCTTCAAGAAAGGATTGTGAGTTTAAGTGTTTCACAGCTAAGGGATCATACCAGCGCAGAGAAGGGCTTTCGACCCCTCGATTTTGAAGAAGTTGTTACGTTTTTAGTTAGAGGCAAATCAGGTGATTCTTCATCCAAGTGAGACAAAGTGATCTCTAAAACTCTTTTAGAAAAAAGTAATCCTGCGTGCCCCACTCGCGATAAATGAATGTTTCTGACTCCCTCCCACCAAGTGCAGTCTTTGGGGCGAATCACGATATCGAGATCCCCCGATACTGCCACGGCTCTGGTGTATTTCGGTGGGGGGCACTGGTTTAAAAGTTCGATCGTTCTGCTTTGGGGAGCCAGTTCTCTAATGTGGGGTATGAGGGAGTATTTAGACCATTCAGTTCCCCGATGGGGGGTTCCCAACGTGATAAGGTTTCTTACTAGCCCATCTCCCCCTAAAAGCTGAACAAAATATCTAGCAATCATTCCCCCCATGGAGTGGGCAACGATATCGATTTGGGGTACTTGGAACTTTTTGACGAGTAATCTCGATTCTCTTGCCACTTGTTCGGCAAGTCGCGGGATAGGATGAATACTGGTTAGAAGATTTACTTCTTTAAAATGACGAAATCCTTTGGAATAAAGGCGCTGTTTGAGCCATGCGAAAGTACTTCGGTTATGGAAAATACCATGGATAAAAAGGACAGGTAGTTTTGGCTCGTGGCGTCGCATAGAAATCGTAGGCAAAGTGGGTAAAGACTTGGAAATCAGGCCTAGAGGGTAGAGTTCGTAGGTCAAAATAGAGGCCGCAGATTCTCGGGCTATATCCCATCCCAATCGGGATGCTGTGTGAATGGAGTGTTTCCGCTTCATTTTGAATCAGCTTTGACCTAAAATCTTCGTTTGGCAAGGTGGTCAGCGAAAAAGAGAGTTATCCTCATCACTTTGCTAGGTTTTCTTTGGCGGATTTGACCTTGACTTGGAAGCCTAAGGAAACGATAAACAGGGGCGTTAAAAATAGTAGAAGTTGAACTTTTATTCATGGTGGTCACATATGCCAACACCTAAATTTCCCGAATCTGAAAATGCCATCACACGAAGGGATTTTTTCAACTGGGTCGTAGTGGGCTGGGCCGGTTTTGCAGCAGCCATGGGAGGATTTCTCACTGCAGTAGGGCGACTCTTCTTTCCCAATATCACTTTTGAACCCCCTCAGCAGTTTAAAGCTGGGTTTCCTGCGGAGTATGCCGTTAACAAAGTGGATGAAAGATTTAAAAAACGTTACGGGGTTTGGATTGTCCGAAACGAACGGGGTATTTTTTGTTTGTCCACAGTTTGCACTCACTTAGGTTGCACCCCAAATTGGTTAGAAGGAGAAGCCAAGTTTAAGTGCCCTTGTCACGGAAGTGGTTTTTATTCGACCGGCATCAATTTTGAGGGACCCGCACCACGTCCACTTGAGAGATATAAAATTGGTCGATCCGAAGATGGCCAAATTTCGATTGATAAAAATGTGAAATATCAATTTGAGAAGGGGCAATGGAATGACCCCAATTCATTTTTAGAGTTAGCTTAAGAGGGTAGTATGGCATCATTTAAAGAGTTTTCAGAATCGATCACGAAATCCCAAGCGTGGAAATCTATCTTTCGTCATGGAGCCCCTAACAATGCTCGAAACCGAGTGCTAGTGGTTCTAATGAACGTGTTCCTGCATTTGCATCCTATCCGGATGAAAAAATCCGGGGTTCGAATGAGCTTCACTTGGTGCATGGGCGGTTTGACGTTCTTCCTGTTTCTTGTCGAGACCGTGACTGGGGTTCTTTTGATGTTTTATTACAGACCCACGGCTGAATTTGCTTACATGGATATTATCGCTCTACGGGAGCATGTTCCGATTGGGATCATGCGAGAAGTTCACCGTTGGGGTGCTCACTCAATGGTTATTACAGTTTGGCTCCACATGTTCCGCGTGTTCCTAACAGGATCCTACAAACCGCCTCGTGAATTTAACTGGGGCATCGGAGTTATTCTATTAGTGTTAACTTTGTTATTAAGTTTCACGGGATACTTACTTCCTTGGGACCAGTTGGCTATTTGGGCTATCACTGTGGGTTCTAATATGGCCCGTGCTACGCCTTTCCTTGGACACGAAGGTCCGGGGGCTTCATTTATTAACACTGTCATGGGTTTTGATGTCGTTCATGCGGGCAGTGACGCTAGGTTTGCGCTCTTAGCTGGCCGATTGGTCGGTGAAGCCACACTTTTAAGGTTTTACGTACTTCATTGTATTTTCATTCCTCTAGCAGCAAGTGTTTTAATGGCGATTCACTTTTGGCGCGTGAGAAAGGACGGGGGCATTTCAGGGCCTCTGTAAATCAACATGGCATTCATCGGAAACTTTTTAACTTCGGCGATCAATGCATTTTGCCAGCCGTCGATATTATTCACTGTCTCATGCATACTTTTCTATTTTGTTTTTTTTCGATGGCGCGAAAAGTTTGGTGAGAAAAAGTCACTGTACTGGATGGAAGGCTCAATGGCCGTTTTCATCGTGGTCAGTTGCTTGAACCCCACCTTTAGGGATGTCGTAACCAAGCCTGATAATATTCCAATCGTCGGAATGTTGTTTCTAGTAGTCTTCTTTACTTGGTTAGCTGTGCATAAAATGGTGATTAACGATCGGCTAATCGATCAAGGTCTTGATGTAGAGAACAAAAAAGAGGCTAAAGAACTTGTTTTCACTTGGCCCGACCTTGTTTTCAGTGAGTTTATTTGTGCCATCATTGCATGGTGTGTTTTGTTAGTTTGGTCGATTGTTCTGAAAGCTCCGCTTGAGGAACCCGCCAACCCGGTAGAAACTCCCAATCCATCCAAAGCTCCTTGGTACTTCTTGGGGCTCCAAGAGATGTTGGTTTATTACGATCCTTGGCTTGCAGGGGTTGTGTTCCCGACTCTGATTGTGGTGGGACTTATCTTGATTCCCTACATCGATATCAATCCTAAGGGTAATGGGTATTACACTTTTAAAGAACGAAAGTTTGCAATCACGTCGTATCTGTTTGGATTTCTCATTTTGTGGATTCTATTGATCATCTACGGAACCTTTTTAAGAGGACCCAACTGGAACTTCTTTGGTCCTTATGAAGTGTGGGACTTGCACAAGCTTGAAGTTCTTAAAAATATCAATCTTTCCGAATACTTATTTAGAAGTACAGGACTTAATGGCGGAAAACTTCCAGACAATCCAATAGTTAGAGAGGGTTTAGGAATCGTACTGGTGATTGGATATTTTGTTTATGGTACCATCCTGTTGCAGAAAAAATGGATGAAGGACATGTATGAGAAGATGGGCAAACCGAGATTCTATATCTTGGCGGGTCTTCTTCTTTCGATGGGTGCTTTGCCCATCAAAATGGTGCTTCGATGGCTGATCAACTTGAAATACATCGTGGCGATTCCCGAGTGGTTTTTTAATATTTAAGGGACGTAGTTATGGCCAACAATGCTTCAGATGATAGGTTTTATAAAGGCAATACGCTGATCAAAGCCTTCGCGATCTCTAGTATCGTGATGCTAGTTTTCACGTTCTGGATGGTCCTCGACGATTTCGGTCGTGAGTGGAAAGGCTATCAGAGTCAGTTCATGGCTCTTAAGGCCAAAAAATACCAAGAGCAAATTGATGCGGCCAAAGGGCAAATTGATGAAGCTAAGCTCAAAGAGGCCAAGGACAAATTAGCTCAAGCTGAACAAGAGATAGAAAAACGTTCAAAAGATGAAAATAAGATTGAGAAAGATCTCACCGACGCCAAGACCCGCATGACTAATGCCACTGTTAATTTCCAAGGTGAAAAAGCGGAATGGGACGTAGAGAAGTACCAGCATGAAGCGAAATATGGGCATAAAATCGCCGAAGGTCATATGGAGTTGACGGACCCCAAGGCCAAGAAATCTTACGACAAGCTCATGAAGCACTGGGATGAGGTTCAAAAGCTTCGAAATATCATGAATGTCAAAACTCAGGAGTTTGAAGCCAAACAGGCAGAGCAAACTGCTTTTATGTCTGCAAAAACCCAAGCGGAAAAGGACATTAAAAATCTTCGTGCTGAAGTCGAAAGACTCGAAACTGCCAAAGAGGGGGCCGAACTTACGTTGGCTAAGCTCCTTAGGAGTGCGCCGATTTTAGACATGGCCAGTCCTACATTCCGCTTGCAGCAGATTGTATTGCCCACGATCCGTGATGATATCTATTTTTCACAAGTTCAGAAAGTCGACCGATGTACGACTTGCCATTTAGCGATTGACCTACCCGGTTTTGAGAAAGAGGCTCAGCCTTTTAGAACCCATCCGAAATTAGATTTAATGCTTGGAAGTACTTCGCCACATCCGATCGACAAAGTAGGTTGCACGGTTTGTCATGAGGGGCGTGGAACATCGACTGAGTTTTCTCGAGCTGCTCACACCCCAAGAAACGAAGAGCAAAAAAAGTCTTGGGAGAAAAAATACCACTGGCATGAACAACATCACATTATCGAAAAGATGATTCCTCTTCAGTACACCGAGGGCAAATGCCGCGTTTGTCATAAAGGCACTGAATATGTGCCTCGAGCTGAGAAGTTGAACAAAGCTGTCCAAACCATTCGAGGCGCCGGTTGCTATGGTTGCCACCGCATTGAGGGATGGGACCACATGAGAAAACCCGCACCTTCTTTAAAGAGGGTGAAGGGGAAACTCAATCGTGATTGGATTGTAAAATGGGTTCGCAAACCACGTTCTTTCAATCAATGGACTCGAATGCCAGCACAGTTTCATCAAAGTAACATTACTTCCGATGAGTTTACTCAGTATCAAGAAGCAGAGCTCAATGCTTTAACCGATTACATTCTTGAGGAATCGGAAGAGTACAAGCCGAACTACTACACAGCTCTTGGTAACAAAGATCGAGGTAAAGAGTTGTTTGGTCAGGTAGGTTGCTTGGGATGTCATCAGGTCGATGATTTTCCAAGAAACCATGGACGATACGGACAAGCCCCCGACCTGAGTACCGTTGGCAGCAAAGTTTCCAAAGATTGGTTGACCACTTGGCTTAAGAATCCCAAGCATTATTGGCAAGGAACTGTGATGCCGAGCTTGCGCTTAAGCGATGGAGAGATCGGAGATCTGTCCGCGTATTTACTCAGCAAGCGCAATGAAGAGTTTGAAAAATTAGACACTGGCAAAGCAGATCTTGAATCTCAGAAGAAAGTTTTGAAGCTTTATTTATTAAGAGATCCCAAAATGGCGCCTGCTACAGAAGCTAAAGTGGATACTTATATAGCCGAGCTCAAACCCCACGAAGTTGTGAGTAAGTTGGGTAAGTTTTCGATGACTCGTTATGGTTGCTATGGTTGCCATGAGTTTAAAGGTTTTGAAAAAGCTCAAGGTACAGGGGTTGAATTGTCGGATTGGGGTAGTAAACCAACCAACAAATTGGATTTCGGTCTCCAAGAGATGGAGCACACGAATTACAACTGGGCCCACGGTAAATTAACTAACACTCGGGTCTGGGACAAAGGTGTTGTGAAAGAATACCTCGACCTACTTCGGATGCCCAATTATGAAATGGAAGAAGAAGACCGAAATAGCGTCGTCACTGCTCTGTTAGGTCAAACGGCTCAGAAGATTACGGCGCCAGCTGCGAAAGAACTCACTTCTAGAGAAACAATCATGGAAGAGGGACAACGAGTTGTTCATCAGTACAATTGTCAGGGCTGTCATATGATAGAAAACATGTTCCAGCCCCTTCCAGATGATGATCCCAATAAAGAGGATCATGAGAAGAAAAAATGGGATCTCGAGGGTAGAATTCTCACCTATTATAGTGAAGACGAAACTTTAGGGCCCCCGCCACTCGTTTCAGAAGCGACTCGTGTAAGGTCGGATTGGCTCCATAACTTCTTAAACAATCCAAGTCATAGGCTTAGGACCAAGTTGAAAGTTCGAATGCCGTTGTTCTATTTGACCAACGATGAAGTGAACAAGATTGTTAGCTATTGGGCGGCTCAAGGAAATCTTCCGACTCCAGTTGCACCTCTTGAGCGGGTTAATTTGTCACCGACCCAGTTAGCCAATGCCAAGGCCCTGTTTAATAAGTTGCAGTGCGCTAATTGCCATACTGTAGGACGTGATGCAACTCCTGCTGAGTTGGTTGAAGAAGGCAGCAGTAAAGGATTGGCACCCAATCTTGCGAGAGCCCATGGTCGCTTGAACAAAGATTGGATTGTTCAGTTATTGAAAGAACCTGCTAAAATGGTGCCTGGTACTCGGATGCCTGGTTACTGGCCGGAGATGCAATCTCCAGCGCCAGAAATCATGGGGGGAGATTCAAAAGCTCAAATGGAGTTGCTTGCAGATTATGTTCTTTCGCTCGGTCAGGGCGGATTTGGAACAAAGTCTGAGAGTGAGATGCAGTCGACATCGGCTACAGAATCCTCAACAGGCATGAAGCTCAGTACCAACAAATAGAATTAAGTCGTCAAAAATCAACGATGCGGCTTGGGATTAACTTCTCTAGCCACATTTCAAACGAGGGGTCATCTATGTGTGTGAAGGCAGCTTTTCTTTCCCTGTTAGTTTTTTCCTTTTTAATGACGGGATGTGGTTCGAGACAATTTTCTCAAGGTAGCTATGATGATATCAGTGAAGATCGTTTGTTGGATGATAAATTCAACGAAAGCGATATGCGCCAAATTGCCGACACCATGATCAAATCTCTCACTGAAAGTTTGGTTATCAGGGAAGCCAAAACGCCGCCGATAGTGCTCGTGACTCTAGTGAAAAATCGTTCTCAAGAACACATCGACATGAAGAGCATGACCGACAAGATCAAAGTGGCTCTCATCAAGAGCGGTCGGTTCAAATTCACTGAAAAAGAGAACCGAGAAGAGATGGCAGGCGAGACAGAATACCAAGAGCAATCGGGATATGTGGACCCTGCGACGGCTAGAAAAAAAGGGCGTCAAATTGGAGCTCAGTATTTTCTCACGGGCGAAATCACCGATCGAGTCCAAGAGGTCGGAAGCAAGAAGTATGTCTATTACAAATGTACTTTCAATCTAGTGAACATTCAAAGTGGCATTCTTGAATGGGCTGACGAAAAAGAGATTCGAAAATATTACACTAAAAAATCGGTTGGCTTCTAACTTCTTCAGGAAGAGGGAACCCCTATGAGGCGATGCCTCGGTGTCTTTTTGTGCCTTTCACTTCTCTTTGTCATGGGGTGTGCGACCTATGCTCACAAGATCAGCGGAGCACGAAATCTTTTTGAAATGGGCCAGTATGACTCCGCTGCAGCAGAGCTAAAATTATTGGCTGATAAAAATGATAACGATCGTCTACTGTATCTTTTAGAACTTGGGATGGTTTATCATTCTGCTGGAAAATATCTAGATGCTATCAATGCTTTTAAAGAAGCCGAGAAGATTGCAGTACTAAACGACTACACTAGCGTATCGCAGGAAGTCGGCAGTGTTATCTTGAATGATTCTACTAAAGTCTACAAAGGTGAGGATTTTGAAAAGATTCTCATCAATGTCTATATGGCCATCGATTATACTCTGCTCGGGCAGTGGGAATCTGCACTGGTCGAATGCCGTCGAGTGAATCAGAAACTCGATGTCATGATTTCGCAGGGCAAAATGCCCTACCAGTACAACAGTTTTGCAAAGTACCTAGCTGCTGCCCTCTTTGAGTCACAAGGAGAGATCAACGATGCCTTTGTTGATTACCGAACGGTCAAAAAGTGGATGGGAAACTTTGCTTACCTCCCTGGACCTTTGATGCGTGTTGCAGATCGACTGAAAGCAAACCAAGAGCTCGAAACCTACGCAAAGGAGTATCCAGCCCAGAAGAAATATGTGTTACCAAAAGACCATGGTGAAGTCGTTCTTCTGCTTGAGCAGGGAAGGGCACCTTATAAAAGTCCTAATCCTGCTTTTGAACTTATTCCCCAGTTTCTTCGGAACCCCTCGAGTTATCAAAGTGGCAGTTTTCGGGACTCAAAAAAAATAGCTTCTGCAAGTCCCGAAATTCTTTTTGATATTGAGGACACCGCAATTAAAGAGCTGGATGAGAAAATGGCTCTGATTACTGCTAAGAAGATTGGCGGAGTCGTTGCAAAAAGGGCCGTCGCCTACGGTGTGGGTAAGGCCACAAAAAGCAAAGATGCTGAGCTTTTGAGTTTTTTACTTTTACGACTTACCGATCAAGCAGATTTAAGAAGCTGGGTGACTTTGCCCTCAAACCTTCGATTGGCTCGACTAGCCCTTCCTGCTGGACGACATGACCTAGTCCTTGATATGGTTGCCTATGGTGGCCCAAGAGAAGTAAAACGATGGGAGAAAGTTCAGGTTAAGCCTGGGAAAATAACTTTCCTCAATTATCGGGTTTTCGAGTAGATCTAGGAATAAGATATGTTGGAAGCGCAATTTGTACCGAAAGAGGCTGAGTCTTCAATCTATGAGTTTTGGCTAAAAAACGAACTTTTCAAGGCAGATCCTGGTAGTACAGCCCCCACTTATACCATTGTTTTTCCTCCTCCCAATGTCACTGGTGTTCTTCATATGGGACACGCTCTGACCTGCACTCTTGAAGACATTTTGGTTCGACGTAAGAGGATGCAAGGATTTAATACACTTTGGCTTCCTGGAACTGATCATGCCGGAATTGCAACTCAAATGGTAGTTGAGCGCAATTTGATGAAAGAGGAAAAGAAAAGTCGACATGATTTAGGAAGAGAAAAGTTTTTAGAAAAGGTTTGGGAGTGGAAAGAGAGATCCCAAGAAACGATCATAAGCCAGATGAAGAAAATGGGGGGAAGTTTTGATTGGAGTCGGCTTGCCTTTACTTTAGATGAAAATGTTTCGCTTGCGGTGAGAGAGTGTTTTTTTAGACTCTATCAGGAAGGGCTAATCTATCGAGATCAAGCAATTATTCAATGGTGTCCGCGGTGTCACACAGCGCTCTCTGATCTCGAAGTAAAGTTTAAAGAAACTCCTGGAAAGTTTTGGCATATTAAATATCGTTTAAAAGGTGAGCCATCGAAATACCTCGTTGTTGCTACAACACGTCCTGAGACCCTTTTGGGAGATACCGCAGTTGCAATCCATCCGGAAGATGAACGTTTCACCGAGTTTCATGGCAAGGAGGTCATGGTCCCCCTTGTGGGAAGAGCAGTGCCGGTTATTTTGGACAGTTATGTAGACATGCAGTTTGGTACGGGGGCTTTAAAGATTACCCCCGGGCATGACCCCAACGATTACGTCGTCGGAAAAAAACACAACTTACCCATCATTAATTTGATGGATGAAAACGCAGTTCTCAACAAAGAGGCCGGCCTTTATCAGGGGCTCGATCGACAAAAGGCTCGAGCAAAAATTTTACAAGATTTAGAGCAGCAAGAACTTTTGGTAAAAGAAGAAGACCATTCTCATAACGTGGGTCATTGCGATCGCTGTGGAACGATTGTTGAACCTCGAGTGAGCGCCCAATGGTTTGTGAAAGCAGAGGAACTTGCGAAAGATGCGATTAGAGCTGTAGAGACAAAAGAGATTCGTATCGTTCCTGAAGAATGGGAAAAGACCTATTTCGAGTGGATGAGAAACATTCGGCCTTGGTGTATCAGTAGGCAATTATGGTGGGGCCATCGAATTCCAGTTTGGTATTGTAACGATTGCGGAGAAACTCACGTCGCTATCCATGCGCCCACGCAATGTCAAAAGTGCAAATCTAAAAACCTGAAACAAGATGAGGACGTATTAGATACATGGTTTAGCTCAGGACTCTGGCCGATTTCGACGCTGGGTTGGCCCGCAGATAGTACTGATCTGAAAGCTTTTTATCCTACCTCTGTTCTTGAAACCGGTTTTGACATCCTCTTCTTCTGGGTGGCTCGCATGATCATGTTGGGAATGAAAATGACTGGGAAGATACCTTTCCATACCGTTTATCTCCACCCTATGGTTCGGGATGAACATGGTCAGAAAATGTCAAAGACGAAGGGCAATGTTGTTGATCCGCTTGAAATCAGCGATCGTCTAGGAACAGATGCCCTAAGGTTTTTCCTTAGCTGGAATGCTTTTCATGGACGCGACATGAGAGTTTCTGATGAGGGAGTTGAGAACTGCAAGTTTTTCGTCAATAAAATTTGGAATGCTTCGCGGTTTGTTCTGATGCATTTTGAAGATGTAAAAAAGTCGAATGTTGATCTCTCTAATGAGGTCAATCAGTGGATCTGGTCGAGATTGAATCACATTAAGGGCGAAGTGAACAGATCGCTCGAACAGTATCGGTTTTTCGAAGCAGCTCAGGCCATTTATCACTTCATCTGGAGTGAATATTGCGATTGGTTTATCGAGTTTATAAAATCAAAAGAAGAACTGGAGGCTAGGAAAGCGGCCAAGGAGTCGACTGCAGTTGAAGTATTGGAAGAAGTCCTCCGGTTACTTCATCCGTTCATGCCCTTTGTGACTGAAAAACTTTGGCAGGAAATGCCGATTCGGGATCAACAAAAAATCTCAGTTTGCATTGCTAGCTACCCTCAAGAAGATTCAAAGAAGGTGTTTCCGAAAGCTGAAGAGCGACTGGCACTTGTGATTCGTCTCATTGAGCAAGTTAGAACCACTCGTGGACTTCATCAATTGTCACCGGCAACTGAAATTTCTCTTTCGGTCAGCTCTTTGGCTGGCGAGAGTCTTCTAAAAGACCTAATACCGTTTAAAGAACTCATAAAAAAACTGGCCAAACTCAAAGAGATCGAATTCATTCATCAAGAGCATGGGAAACAAACTCACCTTTCGATTGTGATGAGAGATCTCAAACTATTTATTCCGAAGGCAGACTTGGGTGACTTAACTAAGGAACTCGAGAGGAAGAGAAAAGAGCTACAGGAAAAGACAGACGCTTTGCGCAGAGCTGATGAAAAGCTGAGAAATGAAAGGTTTATGAACAGTGCGCCTCAGAATGTCAGAGATGGAGTTGTGAAACAAAAAATGGAGCTTAAGCGCGAAGTCGAAGCTCTTCAGCAATACTTGGATGATTTAGGCTAATGCCCTTACTCTTTTTACTCCGAAGATATTTAGTGCCCAAAGAGGGAAACCTTCTTTCTTTTGCACTCTGGGTGTCCGTTGTTGGAGTTGTCATTGGCATCATCCAGTTGATGCTTGTTTTGTCGGTGATGTCTGGCTTCTTAGATTTTCTTGAAGAAAAATACACAGCTATTTCCTCCGACATTGTGGTGATTCCCAGAGGCACCACTCCTGAAAGCAAAGTAGGCGATGGGCTAAAAACCATTCCGGAAATTTCTGCTATCACTCCATTTGGCTTAGGGCAAAGCATGTTGGTAAAGACAGGAGTCGCTGGGGTAACTCTTGAAGGGATTGAACTTGAAACGGCTAACAAAGTGACTAATTGGGAAAAGATATTTTCCTCACAACCCTTAAAGTCAGACAAAGTCCCATCAGGGCAGTGGATTTGGCTAGGCAATCAACTTGCTAAAAAAATTAAAGCTCAAGTCGGTGATTCTGTTGAAATCATGATTCCGGGTCAAAAAGATCAACTGCATCCCTTTATTGTGACAGCAATCACTAAATTTGGCCTCTATGATCACGATCTGCATTATGCTCGTATTGATCTACGAACTTTAAAAAAGATTTTTAATAAAGAAAACGTAGCACCACTTTACAAAGTGAAATTAAAAAATAACGTTCCCTTAATGATAGGTGCCAAAGCTATTAAGGCCCGATTCAAGCAGGATGTGCAGGTCAAAACTTGGAATCAGATTAATCAGAATTTGTTCTTAGCTGTCGAGGATCAAAAGAGCCGATTGTTTTTGGTCTTAGAAATTATTGTCGGACTTGCGGGAGTGAATGTGATTAGTCTGTTAATGATGAGTTCACATTATCGGAAACGGGATATGGCCATTCTAAGGGCTATGGGATTGAAGGCTCGAGGCGTTTTCCTCTTTTTCATAGCTCAAGGAGCTGTAGTAGGAGCTATCGGCGTTCTCTTTGGAGTTTTCTTTGGAGTGGTCGCTTGCAAACTTGTGGAAAGGTTCCAACCAGCTATCCTGAGTGAGGCGATTTATAATACCGATCGCTTACCCTTTAAAATTCAAACTGTAGATATTATGTTAATATCTGTCGTTGCATTTGGCCTGTGCGTTATTTTTAGCGCTATCCCAGCTCTTAAAGCAGCCTATGCTAAGCCCGTGGAGGCATTGAGATATGAGTGATTTGCTCTTATCAGCTCGAGATATTTCTAAAATATATCGTCGAAAAGGGGAAACACCTGTCACTGTATTAAAGCGGGTCGATTTGGATATCGCTCCTAATGATAGAGTGGCTATTTTGGGCAAAAGTGGTGCTGGTAAAAGTACTCTCCTCCATGTTCTGGGCACACTCGAATCCCCCTCTCATGGAACTGTGCTTTTTAAAGGCAAGAATATTTTTGAGTTGAACGAGAATAGTTTGGCCAAGTTCCGTAATCAGCAGATAGGTTTTGTTTTTCAGTTTCATTATTTGATGCTCGAATTTACGGCTTTAGAAAATGTCATGATGCCTGCTTTACTAGCGGGGCAAAGCAAATCAATTTCAAGAAAAATGGCCGAGGGCTTGTTGGAAAGAGTGAACTTGAGAGATCGGGTCAGCCACAAACCCAATCAGCTCTCTGGGGGAGAACAACAAAGGGTAGCTATTGCTAGAGCCCTGATGATGAAACCCAAACTACTTTTGACCGATGAGATGACTGGAAATCTCGATTCAGCAACAGGACGGCATATTTTTAATTTGATTCGAGAGCTGCAGGAGGAACACGGTATTGCCCTAGTTTCGGTGACCCATGATGAGGAGTTGGCTAAAACTTTTCCTCGCATTTTACGACTCGATCAGGGGGAACTTTTCAATGTGGGAGCCATTCGCCACGACACGCCGAATCATTAAAAAAGCGCAAATCTGCGAACTCGTCGTTTACAACAGAGGTTCTCTGAGGGTATTATCCAACCTCGTTTCGTTGTTTAATAAAAACAGGTACTTAGCTCGATAAAATCAAGTGAAGTCGATAACTGTTGAGAGCCAGAGTTGTATAGTAAAAGTTTGAGAAAATTTTCTTTGGTTTTTCTCCTGTTGATTGGGAGAGCCACGGCACTTTTGGGTGCTGAATCCGTTGTTTCCAAAGTTGAAGTTGTTGGAAATCGTAAAATTGAAGCAGCGGCTATCAAACAGAAATTGCATACTCAAGTCGGAGCTACGCTCAATAAACAACTGGTCAGAGAAGATATTAGGGCTTTGTTTGCTCTCGGTTTTTTCGAAGATATCTCGGTTGTTCAACAAGATACGGAGCAGGGACTCAAAATCGTTTTCAAAGTAAAAGAGAAGCCCACCATCTTAAAAATTGATTACGAGGGATTAGATGCCATTGAGAAAGATGACTTGAAAGATTTAGTCCTCGTTAAAGAGTATGAGCTCTTAAACCGGCAAAAGCTTAACGAGTCGGTTGAAAAAATTGTACAGAAATACGAGGAAAAGGGCTTTTATTTGGCGGATGTGAGATATGAAGTGACCCCAATGCCAAACAGCACCGATGTTCAAGTTACTTTTAAAGCTAAAGAGAATGACAAAATAACTGTTCGAAAAATTAATATTATTGGAAATAAAGTTATTCCTACCGATGAACTCAAAGCCATCATGCAGACCAAAGAGGGAGGGGTGTTTTCTTGGATGACTGGAAGCGGTTCTTATCGGGAAGTCGTTTTCGAGCGAGATATTGCGGCTTTAGGATTTTATTATGGAACCCAAGGGTATGTCAGAGCCCGGTTTGGTAAACCAGAGGTCACAGTATCTCCCGACAAAAAGTGGATCTATATTACTTTTTTTGTTGAGGAGGGGTTGCAATACACAGTTGGGAATGTTGATTTTAGCGGAGAACTTCTCTTCAATCGAGCCGAACTTAACGAAAACATGGAGCTCATCTCCGGCGATACCTTTAACACAGAGATTTTGAGAAGAGACACCCTTCGGTTAACCGAGAAATATGGGGACTTAGGTTATGCTTTTGCTAACGTGGTTCCACAGCCAATCATCCACGACGATACGAGACAAGTCGATATTACTTTTGATGTCGATCGGGGACAGCGTGTTTACATAGGTAAAATTGAGGTCACGAGCAATACCAAAACTAAAGACAAAGTTGTACGTCGCGAGTTGACGATCCACGAGGGTGAACTTTTCAATGGAACTAAAAAACGAGAGAGCAAAGAAAATGTCACTCGTTTAGGATATTTTGATTCTGTTGAGTTTCATCAAACCACTTCGAAAGAGGATCCGAACGTTGTCGATATCGATATTAAAGTGAAAGAGAGATCGACGGGACAACTCGTCATTGGGGCGGGATACTCGACGGGGGGAGTGGGTTTCATTGCAAATGCACAGCTCTCACAGAATAACTTTCTAGGTAATGGTCAAGTTGCAAGCTTTTCTGCTCAAATCCAGACGGGGACAAAACTTTATGAATATTCTTTGAGTTTTCAAGAGCCCTACTATGGAGCAACTCTGTGGAGTGCCGGAGGGGACCTCTACCAAGTCAGACGAAATGTGGCTGTCCTAGAGGCCGTGAACAGCTTTGAGGAGATCAAAACCGGCTCGGCAGTGAAGTTGGGACATCCTGTTTATAATTTCATGAATATGTTTCTTACCTACAAGTTTGAACATGCGTACGTCCGACCCTCATCTATTATCGATAAAACACTTTATCCGAAAGAGGATGTGAATGGTTATACGAGCTCGGTTGCGGGTAATTTAGTGTATGATAAAAGAGATGACCGCTTTGACCCCAGAGATGGCTTTTTTGGAAGTATTACTTCAGAATATGCGGGGTTGGGGGGAGATAGGTATTTTCTAAAATCAACAGCGACTGCGAAATATTTTCATCCTATCATTTGGGATTTCGTATTTCGTTTTCATTTGACTGGCTCCAATATTGCGAGAACGGGCTCTAGAAGAGTCCCTAATAATGAGTTGTATCTTATGGGAGGACTGTTCTCTTTGCGAGGATTTGATCCGTTTAGTATCGGGGGCGATCCCGTGACATTGAGTAACAATCCCGATGATCTTTCGGAGGAGGCTAAGAAAGCAGGGCTTGCTGGTAAAAAAATTCTTATCGGCGGATTAAATCAAGTTTTAATGAATGCTGAAATCGAGTTCCCTCTTTTGAAAGAAGCAAGAATTCGGGGTGTAATATTTGCCGATGTTGGAAATGCATTTAATGATTTCAGTAAAATCACAGGTCCAAAGTTATATGCTAATTTAGGGTGGGGCTTTAGGTGGTTTACTCCGATAGGCCCCTTGCGTTTTGAATTTGGCTATCCTATGGTTAACTCAGGCGCTTCGAAGTTCTTTTTCACTATCGGGCCGCCATTTTAATAAAAAGGAAAACACACATGCGCTTACTACTCGTCACTTTATTGTTTAACTGGGTTGCAGTCTCAGGGTTTGCAAATGAATCTTTTAAACTTGGGCTCGTCGATCTTCAAAAAGCTCTGCAGAACGTAGATGCAGGAAAAAATGCGAAAAAGTCTCTTGAAAAAGATGTGACTTCCAAACGAACTGAACTTGAAAAAAGACAAAATGAATTACAGAAAGAGGCCGAGGCTTTTGAAAAAAAATCGGCTCTTTTAAATGATGCTGCTAAGACCAAAAAGCAACAAGAGTTGCAAAAGAAGTTTATGGAGCTTCAAAAAGAAGCAGCGGAAAGCCAAATGGATCTTCAAAAGAGGGAACGAGAGCTGACCAAGCCGATTATCGATGAGCTTCGTACAGTCATTGAGGGGTTGGGCAAGGAGAAGGGTTTAACTTTGATATTGGAAAAAAATGAGGGTGCAGTTCTCTTCACTCAAGGTGGCGAAGATTTAACTGAACAGGTCATCGAGAAATTTAACTCCACTCGTAAATCCGGTAAAAAAGCGAACTAAGCCCTACAGAACAAGAAGGCTAAGAACCAAAATAGTGAGCGCTGCTAAAACTCGGAGAGTCCAGTCGTCTTTGAGTTCGCTTTGCAGGTTGTAGAGCCAGTGTGACTTTGAAACCACAGCTTGATGGGGCGTTGTTCGCCCTTCGAGGTTGATGGTTCGAGATGGCTTATCTATTCTAAGTTGAGATGAATCTGATTCCTTCTGGGCAACAGCTTTAGTTGAGAGAATAATTTCTGTTGTTTTATCATCGTGTATCACTTCAAAACCCCTTCGTTAGCTCTAGCGAGAGTAATAGTTAAGCACTCGACCGTAAGGTGAATTTCCTAATCTTACACTCACACACCCAACCAATCGGTTATTCGAAATATAAGCTGCGCAGTTGATACCGATGTTAATTCGGATAGTCTCTTGGCCCATCTGGTTTCCAGTGGGAGGATAGTATCCAGGGTAACTTGAGTAGGGATTATAAAGAGGCACTTGAACCACTCCTGACAAGCTCATGGAGATTGCACCATTTCCCATGCTGTAGGTGCCTGGATTTGAACCTGTAGAACCGATGTTGTTTGAGGTTACGCAAACGTTGGAATTGGTATTGGTGTAGTTACCTAGAAGAAGACCAATGTCTGGAAATACAAAAGCACCACTACCGACAACATTTTGTACCCAACTTCCAGGGCCCGTGTAGTTTGCGAAAGAGAGAGCTAAAGTTAATGAATTTTGACTGCCCCAGTAACCCGATTGAGTCGATTGCAAAGAGCCAAAAATAGGTTGCCCATTTTGTTGTAAAGGGACTCCTGTGGCGTTAAGTGGACAGTTGGTGCCAGGAACTGTTGTGTTAATCGGAGTTGGAGCAGGAGCTGGGGCCGGGGTAGATGGAGCTGGTGCTGGGCTCGAATCTTTCCCACCTCCACAGCTAACAAGTACACAGCAGATCGCGACTGCAGCTGTATAAGTCAATCCTTTGAGCCAATTTAAAGATTTCATTGCTCCTCCGAAAGAACTGAAATGTTACTAAATGGAGTCGTAAAATTCCCGAGTCGTTTAACCTGTGAGTTGGTGGTGTTCATATAGTTACGACAAGGAGTGACTGTATCCACTGGAGCTGAGTATCCGGGGCAGGTCTGACCGTCTGCAGGAACAAAGGAGTAGGTTCCCCAAGGATAAGTGACCGTGCAGGTGACCGTTACAGTTCTGCAAGCATTCTCACCTGGTTGTCTCAAACGATAGTAAAGTGCTCCAAAGAAGTTTTGGTTAACAACGACTCCTTGAGCTCTTACGATTAAGTCATCATCAGAGAAAATGATATCGATCGTTTTTCCAGTGGATGTTGTGCTTTGGATTCCAGTCCCTGGAAAAGCGTTGTCCCAAGAGGCTCCCCAGAATCCAGACTGATCTTCGAAAGCGATGAAGAGCTTGCCTTGAATCGACTGAGACCGTGTATTAGTGGTACGAAGTCTGACTTTGACGTCTCCTACGAGAGGTGGAGTGATATTTCCTGGACGCCCCCCGGAACCTGTAATGTCAATAAGTCCTGAGTAGTTCACTTTGTCTGCTAAATCCACAGCAACACTGTTTCTGACCTCTTCGCCGAATGGATCTTCAGGCGGTGTTGTAGGAGTCGTGATTGTTGTGACCGTGGGATTTTCACCATCTCCGCCACCAATAGGGGCATCATTGCTCGAAGATTGTGAGCAACTCACTAAAGCTAAGGAAAAAATACAACTTAATATGATAATATGCCGTTTCAACTTCACATCCTCCGCGTCAACTTGAACTACGCTTCAACATCAACTCAACAAGGCATTTTTATGAGTGCAATATCTGCAGAGCAGAGTAAGACACTCTTGCGCTAACGGGAAGTTTGCAAATGGAGTACCATCTTAAAAGCGGTTCAAAGCGAGGGGGATAACCAGTATTTTAGCCCAAAGAGTTGTAAAGAAATTTTACACTCAAGGCCCGCTCTTCGACTGAAATGGCCTATTCCCAGCGGTAAACAGGGTGTCTATAATCTAATCAGCCCAGGGACACAAAAAGGGAACCGAAATTTTTCTCGCCTAGCTATTCTTTTAATGTTAATTTCTTACAGTATTTAAACTCTTTCTGGAGGAATGTATGTCCTATATCGTGACCCAGCACTGCGTAGATTGTAAATATACCGATTGTGTAGCCGTTTGCCCTGTGGATGCTTTCCATGAAGGGGATAGAATCCTTTATATTAACCCTGATACATGCGTGAACTGTGATGCTTGTGTTCCTGCTTGTCCAGTGGAAGCTATTTACTCGGAAGAAAATTTGCCCAGTAAGTTTCAAGCTTACGTAGACATTAATAGAGATGGTGCTGCAGCAAATCCTGTGATTAATCAGAAAAAAGATCCCATGCCTTCAGCGAAACCTCTCGATGAACTCAAAAAAATGGATGCTCAGGGCTATGTGCCAGCTAATTGGCCCTAGTTGAGATACATTTAAGATCGTTTTCAATTTCGAAAGGAAACCGTCGAAGACTTAAGACTCTTCGGCGGTTTTTTTTACTCAAAAAAACAAATTTGGCCACACAGATGACTCATTTCTAGTCAGTATTCTCGGTTGATTCGCCCTAAATCTATCAAAGAACATGCGGTCAGTTTTGGCATTTAAAATGCTCCATTTCATTTTTGTAGATTTTAACTGAAACGATCAAAAAGTTCGTGCTGAGGTGGTTTATGTTCACACAGACGCTGAGTAAAAAGAAATTTTACTTTGTAGTTGTTATTTTAAGTTTATTTGTCTTGATGCTGACCGAAGAGAATGCGGAAGCTAGAAGACGGGTTTTTTTTCGAAGAAGGGTCTTTTTCGGTAAGAAATTTCGGCCCATGCCGAGTCGAAGAGCAGTTAGATGTTGCAAGCGCCCCAACCAATTTGCTGGAATCCCACATCAGAATAACAGATTTAACCGCTTTAATGATTTTGACCAATTAGCTTTGGCAAGACAAGCAGTCGACCCTTTTTCCAGTTTAGCGCTGGACCCCACGGGGGATATCTCCCGACTTGGCGGACTTGATGGTGTTCGAGGGCTCCAACGTATCGATGGGACAAACATCGCTTTCAATAACCGCGGTGAGTTTTTTGAGCAGTTTAACAATGATTTCGTAAGCACAGACAGACCCCTTGTCTTTAATGACGGTAAGATTTTAGGGGGCGCTGTGGTTCCATTGCGTGATGATACTTTGGAGCAAGTGCGACTCCTCAACGCATCTAGGTCTTTGAGATTTGTTAGACGTAGATAATGCGAAGGATTGTGTCGCTTCTAAAAAAGGGTGTCTAAATGTTGAACAGTATTCCTAAAGTATTAAATCGATTAGGAAATAGAGCGGGAGTGGAGCAGATGCTTGAACCTACTTCTGATTCTAGGGGAATACATTTCAATAAGGTCATTGGCCCCCGATGTGCACTTGGACTAGGGCCATAAGGTTTTTGTTTGAGTGGATATTGAAAGGCAGTAGTGGTTTTTACTATGAAGCTCGCTCAAAGTGGAAAGTTGAAAATTCTAGTTTTAGCGCTTGTTCTTTTTCAAGCGACGCCGTCTCATGCTTTTATTTTTAGGTTTCTTTTCGGAAGACCCCTGTTCGGTAGAAGAACGCTCCCAGCAAGACGGCCTGCTGTGTTGCCGCCATCTTCAAATGTCGGATTTAATGGAAACAACGTCCGAATTAATCCCAATAACTTGCAAGAGATTGCAGGGTTTTCAAATCTTCTTAAAAATGGAAACAGTTTAGTTGAGCGGAATGCAAGAGGCGAAATACGACCTCTTTTCATTGATGGTGCAGGTAATCTTCGCGGAGCGACTGAAGTTGATACCCTAAGACAAGCGCGTGAATTTTTTCTTACTAACGGTAACCAATTTAATGCAAACCAAAGAAACGCGGTTAATCGATTTTTAGCGAGAAACGGTGGAATTTCGAATGGTAGGTTTACATTTGATCTCAAGAATATCATTTTGCCAGATGGTGTGCCGCCAGAGAGAGCTTTGGAAGCTGGTTTGGCATCATTAAACTATCTTCTTAATACGATACAAACCAATGTTCGTCTTAAAATTCCTCCATCCAGCATCAAAGCAGACGGCACTGTTGATGTGGATTTGAATCAGTTCTTACGTGGAGAAGCTTTAGCTTTGTTACAATTAGCTGATCCCACTTCGGCATGTACGGGTAAGTTTCGATTAGACCGTGTGATTGCGTTTGCGATGGATCCCAATAATTATTATAAATTTATTAATGCTCCAAAAACGCGTGCAGAAGTAGCTGCAGCGATTGGTGTCAATGAAGATAAAACTCAAACCTCTGGTAACAAACTTCTTGTCGGCACTAATAGACAAGGAGAGTTTGAATCAGGTGTAACTCGAAATCTTCGTGTGATCGAAGTCCAATCATCTCAAAGAGTCCCGGGCAGTTCCTGTTATAGAAGCTTAGATGTGATTGATAGAAACGCGCCTGGTGGACAGTCAGCTTCGAGAGATGTCCGACAAACAGGTATTAATTTCACGCACGATGCAGAAGAATGGTTGTGTTTAGGGCGAAACGGAATGATGCAAGGGTTTTTATTCAATGCCAAGGGAGACCTTCTTGGTAGAGCCCCAGCAGAAATTGCGACAGGAGCACTAGGAACTGTAGGTCCGGCAATTTCATCCGTAGTAGCGTGTTTAGATTGCCATTCGAATGGCTTTATTGCGGGTGGGCCTATCAAAGATGGTGGTGGTAAGACTTACACTGACCGGTTTAATGATATTCCCGATACCAGTACCGTTTTTAGAAACAGCTTTGGACAGCGGTTGACTCACAAAGATTTCTTTACAAACAACGCGACCTATCTTCAAAGGGCACAAAGAGATAGTCAGCTCTTCCTTGAAGCTCAAAGGTCAACAGGTTCCTTTTTCAGCGTCGATGGTAGAAATGCTTTCCCACTACTTCCGAAATACGTCAGAAAATTTGATGACCCCATGAAAGCGAGTGATATCGCTCGAACTTTGGGAGTATCTGAAAATGAAGCAAAATCGATTATTCCTCCAGGGGAAGAAGCGATGGATAGAAACGGATTTGAAGCAAAGTTTTGTAATTTACGCACCGGTTCCGCTCTTGATATCAATGAGAGCCGAGATAGAGAGCTTTTCCGCCGTGAATTACGCCGTAACCAGCCCTTTAGTGGTGGAAGCCACTTACGTTAAAGTTATTTCTTGATGTTTTGATAGTAATCGTAAAGTTCGAGATCAAAAATTTCTAACGCTTTGACTTGGGGCGAGTTTCTAAATTGGGATTCACACAAGTAGCAACATCCGACTTCGCCGACTCTTTTATAAAGAAGCCAGTCCACAATAGTTACAACTAACAGAGAGATTCCATATGTAAAAAAACTCAAACCTATTCCTATGAACAAAAGAGCGATCCCAAGTTTGCGATTAAAATCCTTTTGACGATAAATATGAGCGGCTCCGCAATGTGGGCATTGGTTAAACTCAAAAGAACTTTTAAATAAGTCAGTTGCATTTGGGAAAAGGTTTTTGTTGCAATGGACGCAAGGTTTGTCTTGATAAGTGTTGAGTGTGAATTCTTGATAGGTTTTGCAATGAGGACAAAAGCTTGAAAAATCCATTTAAAGATTCATTCCATAAAAAGCGGCAAGATATAGACTTAAAATCTCTCCAGTTACAATGAAAAGGACTATCACGTAAAGTAAACCTGTAGCTGATTGGGTCGAGCGAATCTTCACAGTGCTCCAAATGGGATAGGCCAACGCTAGAGGTCCCAAAAGTCCCCAGAACCAGCGCATGAGAACAAAAATACCAGGGGTAGCCGAGAACAGGTATTTGTAGATCTCCATTTCCGGTTTTCCGTAAAGAAGCCCTACTAAAGTGTAAGTGCCAAAAAGAAATCTTAGAACAATCAACAAAACCAAAACAAGACAAACTCTCTTAAGTTCTTTGATGGAGAGTTTAGGTTGGACTAAATACCAGTGTCCCAAAAGCATGGCATTCATCGAAAATCCTAAAAGCAAAGTCGAGAGCCCAGCGTTTAGGATCATGGGGATATGAAGGGGATAGGGGTGAAGTGTAGTCACTTCGAGCACAATCGCTCCTAAAATGGAGAGAACTCCCAAAAAATAAGAGGCAAGGGGAGTGCGATTTCGGCTACCCACCGTCACTGAAAAAAGGGTCATAAAAACACTGGTAGCTAATATCCAATAAGAGGTATCGGCATCTAGAAAGCTCCGGCCTGCAAAAAAGTAGGCTAAAACTGTGATAAGTGCGGCCCCAACTCCATGGTACACAAAATATGACCTTCCTAGTTGAATTTGGCGAAGGACTCCAAAGCTAATAAAGGTGCCCCCACAAAGATAAAAAAGGAAGTCAAAAATAACTTGTTTGATACTCACTCGTGTTCCTTTTTAAGACTTCCCTTGTGCCTAAGCTTACCAGCAAAGTCAAATTGACACCCTACTTAAGAAGCCCCTAAGATTGGAGCATGATGAACGCTCTCGTAAACATCAATGGTCGCATATGTGACCCAGAAGAAGCGAAAATTTCAGTTTTTGATAGGGGTTTTTTATTTGGAGATGGTGTTTACGAAACTGGGAAAGCCTTAGATGGGTGTTGCCTTTTCTTAGAAGAGCATCTGAAGCGCTTGAGGCGCTCAGCGAATAAACTTCAGATTCCAGTACCTCTATCGGAAGAGAAACTCACCGAAGAGCTTTTTAGAACTGCTAGGGCCTTTGGGAGAAAAGATGCTTACTTTAGAATTGTTCTTTCAAGAGGTGTAGGGGCCTCGTTGGGGCTTGAATCTTTTAAAGAGTTTAAGCCTACCCTTGTCATCATTTTTCAGCCCTTAAGTGAAAAGCTAGATTTTTTAAGGGCTCACGGTATTAAGCTTCTCACTTCCACGGTTGTCAGAAACTCCTCAGCGGCTCAGGACCCTAATATCAAGACCAGTAATTATTTAAATAGTCTTTTGGCTCTGCAAGAGGTTCAGGCCCGAGGGGGGGAAGATGCGGTTCTATGTGATTCATCCGGCAATGTAACAGAAGGAACAACGTTCAGTATTTTTGGTGTTGAAAACGGAAAAACTCTTCTTACTGCGAGTCTAGAAGTAGGCATTTTAGACAGCATCACTCGTCGATATGTGTTGGAGTTAGGGAGCAAGTTTCTTAAAGTCGAGGAGGGCTTTATTCCGTTAGAGCGGTTTAAAAACTGCGAAGCTGTTTTTATAGCGAGTAGTGTGCGGGAGATTGTGCCGGTCAGAGAGTGGGACGAGAAAAAATATAACCTACCCGATTCAACGACTGAAAAACTTAAACTCGATCTAAAAACTGAGATTCGAACCTATATCCGAGAACATGTTAAATACTTGTAATCAGACAACTAAAATCCATGATCCTAGACTAAAATAATGCAATGTGTTAAATTCCCCCATCTTTTTTCGGTGGGGGGGTTTTTTGAATCGTTTAGTTGTTTTCTCCTTTCTCTTTCTAAGTCAGCTCTTGTTAGGTGCTATTCAAGTTGAGCAAGTGGAGGCTTGGGCTCAAAATAATCCCAAAAGTAATTTCGAGGATTTTTTAAATTGGGTCAAACAGACCGATCCAGAGCAATTATCGTGGTTCACATTGATGAAACAGAGTCAAAGTGCCCAAGGAGCCAGTTCAATTAATCCTAGGGCCATTGTTTTTGGTGCTGAAGCAAAATTTATTTTTACTTTCAACGGTGATCCTAAACAAGATGGTTACAACGACATTGAAATGCTTTTTTTTCGAGAAGGGAAGGAGGCGAAATGGGAATTAAGAAAGCTCTCTTTCGACACCTCAAAAAAGAATGTTTCATTCTCAGAACCTAATCCCAACAGCTGTTTATCTTGTCATCAAAATCCAGTGCGACCTATCTGGAGCCAGTACGATATCTGGAAGGGGGCCTACGGTGAGAACGATGATGCCATTTTAGATTTTGAAAATGACAAATATGCTGGAGGATCACTTTCGGATGATCAGAAAAACAGTCGAAAAAAAGAGCTGACTTCTTTCAAAAAGTTCTTGAAAAACAAAGAAAAGCACTCTCGGTATTCGAAACTTCAATTTCCTGAGGGCTCACCTGTTTCTCCTTACAGTACCGAAAACAGAAGTTCCAATTACCGTTTTCGCCCTAATCTAAAACTTACCGAAGCTTTGTTGCCCCTTCATTCTAAAGTGCTGGTCTCTAGGTTAAAAACTCATCCGGAGTATGAAAAAGAAAAAAAACTTCTAACAGCGCTTCTGTTACGGTGTGAGGATTACTTAGAAGATTATTCTAGTTCAATAAAAGCAATTTTTAATGATCTCGATTCTCAATTTAAGACTTACAACAAGAGCAAAGTGCCTTGGAATCAGGTTGGATACACGGGGGCGGGATCAAGAAGACATTACCTACTTTATCTCTTGGGACTAGAGTACTCTGACTTCTCGCTAGAGAAAGAAGCTACAAAATGGTCCTATTTCGGTGGTGAACTCTACAGCGAAGAGAACCTTGCTATTGAACTCTACACTCAACTCAGTGATTCTGAACCCAGTTTGCCAGCTTTAAGTTATGCAGACACGTATAATCACGACTTAGTGATTCCTAAAGGTTCTATTCGTGAACAAAAATCGATCCAAGAAGTCTGTCGTCACTTGCTGGAATCGAGAGTTTCATCAGGTAAGGTTGAGGCTTCGGGTCCCAAGCCAATCGAGAATCCTTTGGTCACTTGTTTGGGGTGTCATTATCAAGGAGGACCTGCTCCTTACGTTCCATTTGATAACAAAGAACGCATCTTAAACGATAAAGTTCTAAAAGATATTATTCTTTCGAAGATTACAAGCGAGGACCAAGACTACAGAATGCCCCCAACAAGGCATCTTTCAGAGAAAGAGATTGAGGGAATTCGTCTTTGGTTATCCCAATAAAATTAGGATTGGCTTTTTAGCTTTTTGAGCTCTTCTGTTAAAAGCGGAACGACTTCAAAAAGATCTCCGACAATTCCATAGTCTGCTTTTTGGAAAATGGGCGCTTCGGGGTCTTTGTTGATAGCTACGATTACTTTAGAAGTTCTCATCCCTGCCAAATGTTGAATGGCTCCGGAAATTCCGCAAGCGATGTAGAGTTTGGGGCTTACAGTTTTACCTGTTTGCCCAACCTGCATGTCGTGGGGTGCGTAACCCGCATCGACTGCAGCACGGCTAGCTCCTACAGCAGCTCCAACGGTTGCTGCACAATCTGCGAGAATTTTAAAGTTATCGGCACTTTTTAAAGAACGTCCACCGGAAATAATAATGTCAGCTTCAGTGAGCTCCACTTTTTTTATTTGAGAAGCTACAGTACTAACTATTTTTGCCTTTACAGTGCCTGGATTAGCAGCCACTTTCTCGACGCTGCCGGATTTGCTTCCTGTTTGTACCGCCAAGACATTGGGTCTTACTGAAAAGATCGCAGGAGCTCCGCTAAATTCGACCTGTTTTGAGCATTTGCCTGCATACACCGGTCTGCGAACACTCACTTTGTCTCCCGATAATTGAAAAGAGGTGCAGTCGACAGCTATCCCAGTCGTGAATTTTGCCGCTAATCTCGGCAAAAAATCCTTCCCGTGAGACGTGGCTCCTGTCACGATCACACTTGGGTTCTGAGAGGACAGATATTGGTGTAACGCGTTGGTATATGCTTCTGTGTTGTATTGATTCAAAGCTTCGTGCTCGAGCACAACTACTTTTGCAGCACCATGATTGACTAAATTGTCGGTGACTTTCGACAAATCACCAAAACCTGGCACAACCGCAGTCGCAGCAACACCCTGTCTCGTCAGTTCGGATAAAATTTCTAAAGAAACTCTTTTAACATGACCGTCTTTTTGTTCTGCAATGACAAAAACATTTCCCATAAAGTCCTCTTTCTTAAAATTCGTTATTAAATGACTTTGGCTTCTTCTCTTAACAATCTAACCAATTCTTTGGCCTGTGCAGACGCATCTCCCTGAAGCTTTTTCCCAGCGGCTCTTTCCGGAGGGAGCTGATAATCAGAGTCAATTGTTTTTGAGTTTTCTGCTCCAAGACCTAAATCGGTAAGTGTATATGTCTTGATCTCTTTTTTCTTAGCTTTCATGATTCCAGGCAAACTTGCATAGCGAGGAGTATTTATTCCTTTATTAACGGCCAACACAGCCGGCAAAGAAGTTTCGATCACATTTTTTGCTCCACCGTCGCCTTCTTGTTCTACAGTGGCTTTGCTTTTATCCGGAGAGATGTCGCACTTCACAACAACAGATGCACTTGGAAATTGTAAAAGCTCAGCAACGTAGCCAAAAGTGGCTGCTTGGTCGTCATCAATGGCTTGTTTTCCTGTGAAAATGATATTGGCATTTTCTTTCTTGCAAACTTCAGCGAGTGCTTTTGCTACAAGATAGGTGTCTAGCACACTTTCTGTTTTTACATGAATAGCATTGTCGGCGCCCATGGCAACTGCTGTTCTGAGAGCCTCTACAGTTCTATCGGGGCCCACAGTGACTACCGAGACCAAGCCTTCTTTGAGGCGCTCCTTGGTTTTGAGCCCCTCTTCGATGGCGAATTCATCATAGGGATTAATAACCCATTTGATGTCGTTAGTTTCAATACCACGTTTATCGGCAGTGATACGAACTTTGGTTTCTGTATCTGGAACTTGTTTGATGAGTACAATAATGTTCATAAGTGTTACCTCTTGAGAAATCTAATCCTTTAATAAATGTCGCGCGATAACGACACGTTGGATTTGGCTAGTCCCTTCATAAATTTGAACAAGTTTTACATCTCGCATAATTTTTTCTACAGGGTATTCTTTGGTGTATCCGTAGCCCCCATAGATTTGAACTGCATCCGTTGCGACCTCCATGGCCATGTCCGCAGAATGTCGTTTTGCGAGCGCGGAAAAATAGCCGCCTTGTTCATCTTGACCGTTGTCTATGAGCCAAGCAGCGTTGTAGCAGAGAAGTCGTGCCGTTTCGATTTTAACTGCCATATCTGCGAGCATGAATTGAATGGCTTGAAAGTTTGCAATCGGTTGGCCGAACTGTTTTCGCTCTTTCGCATAGTTTTTTGAGTAGTTCATCGCAGCTCGAGCAGCACCTACAGCTCCGGCAGCAATAGGTGTTCGGGTTCTGTCGAGAGTTCTCATAGCGATTTTGAAACCCTCGCCCATTTTGCCAATGAGATTTGATTTGGGGACTTTAACATTTTCAAAAGTGATGGAACGCGTGTCTGAGCACCGTTGTCCCAATTTGTTTTCGTGTTTTCCAAGAGAAATACCAGGCAAGTTAGCAGGAACTGCCAGACAGATGATCCCTTTGGTTTTTAATTCTTTGTTAGTTGAGCAGAAAACTGTGAAAAGATCGGCGTGGCCGGCATTAGTAATCCACATTTTTGAGCCGTTGATGACAAAATGGTCTCCTTCTTCGCGGGCCATAGTCGAAAGAGAGCCAGCATCGGAACCCGATCCAGGTTCCGTCAAACAAAAGGAAGCCAATTTGGGAGAACTTAAGAAAGGGACTACAAATTCTTCAATTTGAGCGTCTGTTCCGCCCAATAGAATCGGGTATAAACCTAAAGTATTGACTGCAATACTGGTCGTCATTCCTAAACAGCCGGCCCCCATTTCTTCGTTGATGATTACATCGCCTAATACTCCAAGACCCAGTCCCCCAAACTTTTCTGGAATGGCGATATTCATTAGGCCTGCTTCCCAAGCTTTGTTAATAACCTCCCGTGGAAACTCGCTTGTTTCATCGTATTTAGCTGCATTGGGGATGATCTCTTGTTGGACAAATTTTCGGACCATGTCTCTTAAGGCTAATTGTTCATCGCTTAAGGAAAAATTTAGCATCGGCAGGACTCCTCGGTTAATTTTTTGCGCTGTAAGAAAGTATGCGGAAAAGTAACGCTTTTCAATAGTTTTTCGCTCCACAGATGAGAGATTTTCGTGTAATTTTGGAAGCACCTCAAAGAAAGGAACTACTGTGTCATCGGATCATAGTGCACAGGGTCGAACTGGGATCCTTATCATTTTAGATGGCTTCGGAATTAACCCCGACAAGCATTTCAATGCTGTTGAAGGGGCCGCGATGCCCACTTATCGAAAGCTATTACAAAAATATCCTCATAGTCAGCTTCAAGCTTCGGAGCAAAATGTAGGTCTGCCCAAGGGGTTCATGGGTAATTCTGAAGTAGGGCACTTAAATTTAGGTGCGGGCCGAATTGTTTATCAAGATTTTTCCCTCATCAGTAAAGCGATTGAAGATGGTAGCTTTTTTGAAAATTCAGCACTCAATGACTTAGCTCAAAAACTAGTATCTACGGTTCGAAAACACACGTTGCATTTGATGGGACTAGTCTCCGATGGTGGGGTTCATAGTCACATTAGTCACCTGTTCGCTCTTCTTCAGTGGGCTAAAAAGAAAAATATCTCAGATGTTAAAATTCATGTTTTTACGGACGGGAGAGATACTTCTCCCACAAGTGCCAAGAAGTTTATTTCGGAGCTTAAAAGTTATAGTGAGGATCTAGGCCTAGGTCGGATCGTAACAATCTCTGGTCGGTTTTATTCGATGGATCGAGATTCTAGATGGGATAGAACGGAAAAAGCGTATCAAGCGATTGTGGAGGGAAAAGCCAAGTTTTCTTTCACGGACCCCATCCAATATATCGATTCCCAATATCAGCTTAATAACTCGGATGAGTTTATAGAGCCGGGAGTAAGCCGAGGTTACCAAGGAATTCAGGACGGGGACGGTGTTGTTTTTTTAAATTTCAGAGCAGATCGTGCACGTCAACTGACTCGAGCTTTGAGTCAAACTGACTTCACTTTTTGTCGACGAGAAAAGTTTCCGACATTATCAGGGTTTGTTTGCATGACACCCTATGATGCCGCTTTTAACCTTCCAACAGCATTTGAGAAACCCAAAGTTCCTATGACCCTTGGTGAAGTTGTTAGCCTTCAGAATTGGAAGCAGCTTCGAATAGCAGAGACTGAAAAGTATGCTCACGTGACCTATTTTTTCAACGGTGGACTCGAAACAGCCTTTGCTGGTGAAAATCGAGTTTTGGTACCCTCGGCTCGAGAAGTTCGAACTTATGATTTAAAGCCAGAGATGAGTGCGAACACAATCACTGAAAAACTGATCCATGAATTAGAGTCGAGCGATTATCGGTTTGTCGTTATTAACTTTGCAAATCCGGACATGGTAGGACACACCGGAAACTATCCTGCCGCTGTAAGATCACTTGAAGTCATCGACGATTGTCTTTCGACCATTGTAGAGTGGGTTGAGCAAAATAACGCTTTTGCTGTTTTGACGGCTGATCATGGCAACTGTGAAATGATGCAAGATTCTCAAGGTCTTCCAATGACCGCCCATACCTTACTCCCGGTGCCGTTTGTTTTGATTGACCCCTTGCATCCCAAAGTAAAGCTCAGAAACGAGGGTAAGTTGTGCGATGTAGCACCCACGTTTCTATCACTTTGGCAACTTCCCCAGCCCGCACAAATGACTGGTAGCAGCATGGTAGAGTCATTCCAATAGATTCCCCAAGCCTGCTTAGGTATAATTAAGTAGTCCTTTTCTTTATAGACGCTTTAAGTCTGTTAACTCTCATTTTACAAAAGGTAATCATCACTTATGTCAGCTACCGGTCGAAAGTTGGGTGAGCTCCTTTTAAAGCAAGGCCTCATTAAACAAGAGCAGTTAGAGACGGCCCTTGAACACCAGGATCAGCACAAGACTCGTATTGGAAACTCATTGGTCACATTGGGGCACATTAACGAGAAAGTTCTAGCTACTTTTTTGAGTAAACAATTTGGAATTCCCGCAATCTCCTTGGACGGAGTCAATGTTACCCCTGAAGTCGCTAAGCTTATTCCTAGGGCATTGTGTGAAAAAAACCATATCGTCCCTCTTTCTGTCGAGGGTAATAAACTTGCCGTCGCCATCGCAGATCCCTCCAATGTTCATGTGGCGGATGATATTAGATTTATTGCCAACCTTGAGCCTCAACTTTATATCGCGACCGAAGGAGCTATTACAAAACTTATTTCTAAAGCCTATGATGCTATCTCCTCCTCTCTTCAAGAGCAGCTTGACAGCATGGTGGATGTTGACCAGGACCGAACTCAAGGTGGCAACACGAGCCCCAAAGAATCCTCCACGGTCGCCGTAGATTCTGACAACTCCGCAGACAAACCGGTCATTCGTCTGATTAATAAACTTTTTGTCGAAGCTATCCGTAAAAAGTGCAGTGATATTCATATTGAACCTTTCGAGAGTTTTTCAAGAGTGCGGTTTCGTATCGATGGTTCGTTATACGAAGTAATGAGGTTGCCTCCTCAATTTAAAGCCTCAACCCCTGCTAGAATCAAAGTCATGTCGGAACTTGATATTTCCGAGAAAAGGTTACCTCAAGACGGAAGGATTCAAGTCAAAACAAAAACCAGTAAGCTTGATATTCGTGTCTCTATTCTTCCTACGATGTTTGGGGAAAAAGTAGTAATGCGTTTGCTGGACCAAGGAAATAAAACACCGGATCTCACCAAAAATGGTTTTGAAGAAAGTCAATTAGCTACGTTTAGAAAGGCGGCCAGTCAGCCCTATGGGATGGTTTTGGTCACAGGGCCTACAGGTAGCGGAAAATCCACGACTCTTTATGGGATTTTATCTGAACTCAACACTCCGGATATCAACATATCCACTGTGGAAGATCCCGTCGAGTACAACATGGCAGGAGTTAATCAGACCCAAATGAAAGAAGCCATCGGGATGAATTTTGCTGCAGCTTTGAGATCGCTTCTTCGACAAGATCCTGACTTAATCATGGTGGGGGAAATCCGAGACCATGAAACAGCTGAAATTGCAATTAAGGCGTCTCTTACAGGCCACATGGTATTCTCAACTTTACACACCAATGATGCTCCGGGAACTATTAGTCGATTACTTCACATGGGGCTAGAGCCATTTCTCATAACCGCAGCTCTCACATTAGTGGAAGCTCAAAGATTAATTCGTGTGAATTGCTCGCATTGTTCCGAACCTGATGGTCGAGTTTCGGAAAATGATCTCATTATGGCTGAAGTTCCACAGGACTGGATGGGCAAGTTCACTCCAATGAGAGGTAAAGGTTGTGACGAGTGTGGTGGAACAGGTTATGCGGGTCGTCGAGGTGTTTACGAAGTGATGCCCATGTCTGAAACGTTGAGAAACCTTATTATTAAGGGGGCGAACACAGACACTTTAAAAGAAGCTGCTATTTCTGAGGGGCTCATTACTTTGCGCAGGAGCGCACTTCTTAAATTGTTTCGTGGAGAGACCACATTGGAAGAGGTCCTCAACAACTCAAGGCCCGATGGAGATTTAATAAAAAAATGATCACTCTAACTCAATTGTTAAAAGTTATGCTGGAATACAAAGCTTCCGATATGCATATCACCTCAGGTAGCCCTCCCGGTTTTCGTGTGTTTGGAAGTATTAGTCGCGCAAAAATAAATTCATTGACTCCTGCTGAGACAAAGGAATTGTGCTATTCGATTCTGACAGAATCTCAAAAAGCTCAGCTTGAGGAAACTAAACAGATTGATTTGTCTTTTGGGATTCGAAATTTAGCCCGATTCAGAGCTAATATTTTTTATCAAAGAGGAACTATTTCAGGTGTTTTTCGGCATATTCCTTTTGAAATTCCAAAACTCACCACTCTGGGGCTTCCCAAGGTCATCGGTGAACTTATCCATAGGCCGCGAGGATTAGTCTTAGTAACGGGCTCCACAGGCTGCGGAAAATCGACGACCCTTGCATCATTGATCAACGAACTCAACGAAAACCACAGGCTTCATATCATAACGATTGAAGATCCCATCGAATACATCCATTCCCATGCCAAAAGCATAGTTAATCAGCGGGAGATCGGTTCAGATGCGGTTACTTATGCCGACGCTGTAAGAGCTTCTCTCCGTGAGGACCCCGATGTCGTATTGATAGGTGAGATGAGAGATGCAGAGACAATCGAAACCGCATTGACTCTGGCTGAGACTGGGCATCTTGTTTTTAGTACACTTCATACGAATGGAGCTCATCAAACGATCAATCGCATAGTTCAAGCTTTTCCATCTGATCATCAAGAGCAAATTAGACTTCAGCTTTCCCTTGTGCTGGAAGGAATTGTCTCTCAAGTGTTGATTGAAAGAGCGGATAAAAAGGGAAGGGCTCTTGCCGTTGAATTGATGGTCGTTAATGATTCAATCCGAAACTTAATAAGAGAAAATAAGATATTCCAAATTCCTTCTGCAATGAGAATGGGTCAGGAAACTAGTGGGATGATAACGCTCAATCAGAGTTTGCTTAACCTCATTGTTCAAAGAGTTATTACATTTGAGAGTGCATTAGAAGTTTCTCCGGATAAAGAGGAACTTACCAAAATGCTAGCTGCAGTCGAGCGAAAGGCGGGTTAATCCCAAATGAAGTATCGCTACTCCGGAATTTCTAGAACACGTGAAAAATGCTCGGGCATCATTGAGGCAGAGGACCCCATTGAAGCACGAGTGAGATTGCGAGCGATGCAAATCAGACCGATGGTCATTCAGGAGTCGAAAACATCCTCGCTTGAAAGTTTTGGCTCTAAATTAACACTCGGCAGCCCAGTTAAGCTTAAACAACTGATTATCTTTACTCGCCAATTATCCTCTCTTATTGATTCTGGGGTTTCTGTTGTAAAAGCGATTGAGTTATTACAGGTCCAAGAAGCGAATAAAGCATTTCAGAAGATTCTAGGAGATATTAAAAATTCAATCGAAAGCGGTGGTACGTTAGCCGGAGCACTTGAAAAATATCCGCATGTCTTTGGTGAGTTTTTTATTCGTGTGATTGAAGCTGGAGAGATTTCAGGGACCTTAGACAAGTCTCTAAAGAGTGTTGGTGAACAACTTGAAAAGTTAGCAAAGACAAAAGCAAAAGTGATCAAGGCTATGACCTATCCGGCTATCACTTTGGTGGCTTCTATCGTAGCTGTTGTTTTTCTACTGATAAAAGTTATTCCTGAGATATCGAAGTTATACGGTTCGAGCAAACTCCCAGACATTACGGTGATGGTTTTAAATTTGTCGAATTGGTTTCAAACGAATTTAATCATTTTAGTGATAGGTATCGTTGCTACTCCCATTGCAATCATGTTTGTCTATCGGTTTGATGCCTTCAGAGATGTCTGGGATCCCATTGTGCTAAGAACACCTCTTTTTGGTCAGCTAGCTGTGCGTTCTGCCGTTGCAAGATTTTCTAGGACTTTATCCACCCTTGTAGCCAGTGGAGTTCCCCTTCTCAAGGGGTTTGAAATTTGTTCAAAAGTTATATCTAACCGAGCGCTCAAAAAAAGCATTCAGCAAGCAGCTACAGGAGTCAGTGAAGGAAAAAGCATTGTCGAGGGGCTGTCCCAATTAGGGCATTTTCCTCCAATGGTTCTTCACATGATTAATATCGGCGAGATGACGGGGCGACTCGATGAGTTGCTGTCCAAAGTAGCTGAGATTTATGACGACGAAGTCGATAACTCGGTTGATGCTGTGACAAGTTTGCTTCAGCCTGTGTTAATTATTTTTGTTGGCGGAATTATTTTGTTTTTAATGATCGCGATGTACATGCCAATCTTTAATCTGGGCGAAAAAATGAGCGGGATCTAAGTCAAAGCAAATGCTAAAAACTGTTTACAGGATCAAAAACGAAGTGGGGCTCGCTGTTCCGTCCCACTTTGGTATGGCAGAGGCTTTTAAATGGCTATTGCTGGCACGGATCTGCGTTGTTTTCGTAGTGTTGTTAGCGCTTCTGACACGAAGCTTCGTCTCCCGAGTTTCAACTTATGAGCTTGAGGTTCAGTTGGGGCTAGTGCTTATTTCGGCCAGTTTTTTTGTGACTTTTGTTCAGTCTTTATTTCTAGAGAAGATAAGTGTTAATTGGTTGTGGGTTGGGTTTCAGATTGCATTGGATTCTATTTTAATCGGGGTTTGGATTTCGGTCGGGCAGAGAACCGTAAGTGTTTTTCCTCTTTTCTATTTAATACAGATTTTGGTGGTTTCATTAACTTTTTATCAGCGAGGGGCTTGGCTTTCGAGTTTAGCTGCTGTCGTCTCCCTAGGTGTGGCGCTGTGGGGAAGGTTTTGGGGTGATTCTGGAATGGGATTACTTTGGGCCACTTATTCAGGCATTTTTGTGGTGCTTGGACTTATTGGGGGGTTTTTGAGCGAGGAATTGCGAAGAACGACCGAGAATTTGCGAGCGAAAACCGTCGAAGTCGAAAAGCTAACAGCATTTCAAGAGAGAGTCATATCAGAATTGCCGACTGGGCTATTGACTGTAGATCATGAAATGAAAGTGAACTTTATTAATCCGGCAGCTGAACATATTCTTGGGGTTCTTGCCAGAGAGGTCGTGGGTCATCCCCTTGAAAAAGTAAGTGAGGAGCTGCTGCCTTTTTTTACCCAGATTGACTCTCAGGAGATTATTGAAGAAGAGGCCGTGGCTGATTCGAGAAAAACCTCAGTTTCGGCAACGGGTAGTGAGTTTCATAGAAGCGTTTTTTTAAAAGCCAAATCTGAGACAGGCGGACAAGCCCGACTTCAACAGACTGTAGAAATCGGGTCGGGCTTGGGAAAACGCACACTCAGGGGTGATGTCGCTGACATCGACGTTGAGTTGGGTGGGGGAAAAATTCTACAAAGTGAGGCCCAAGGTGGCAGAGTTCTCCTGTTTCAAGATGTTACTAAAATTATTCATCTGGAAGACAAGTTAAAGCAAAATGAGAAACTAGCAGCTGTAGGACAGCTCGCAGCCGGTATAGCCCATGAAATTCGTAACCCCCTAGCTAGTATGTCGGCCAGTATTGAGATGCTAAAAACAGCTAAAGATTGGACAGAGCCCGAAAATAGAAAACTCATGGATATCACCCTGAAAGAAATTGACCGATTAAATGGGCTGGTTTCAGAATTTTTAGATTTTGTAAAACCAGAGAAGTTCAAAGTGAGCGAGATCGACCTTGAAGCAATGCTCAAGGATATAGTGACTGTTGCCGCTGAAACCAAGGGAATTAAAGAAGTGGCGCAAATTCAGACTAAATTTAAGTCCTGTAGAGCTTTAGGAAATGGAGAAAAATTAAGTCAAGTCGCTTGGAATCTGCTTCTCAATGCCGCTCAGGCCATGGATAAAAAAGGAATCATTGAAGTTGGATGCGATACTTCTACTCCTCAGAGAGTGAAGTGGTGGGTCCTAGATACTGGCCAAGGAATGACTGAAGAGGTATTGGCACATATGTATGAACCCTTTTTCACAACGAAGCCAAAAGGAACAGGATTGGGGTTGCCAACTGCTTATAAAATTATCGAGGCTCATCAGGGAGAAATCAAAGTAACTTCAACAATCGGGAAAGGAACCTGCTTTGAAATATTTTTGCCACGCGCTTAAGAAACTAGGGAGTTTTATGACTTTTTTATTTTTTGTATTTTTCTCGATGGCTCAGGCCGCCGAAGTAAGTCCCACTGATAGCAGTGTGACTACAACGACCATTCCTGAATCGGCACCTTTGCAACAGGATGAGGCTTCTTCTCCGAAACCAATGCCTCAGGCCTTAAGTGGCTCTGAGCCAATAGCTGCTGAGTCGAAAACACCAGTAGAACTTCCTCGCCCCACCAATAGTTTAGGTTTTAATGTCCGAATCGATGCCGCGTATTCTGGAGGAGGAGCAGTTTACCAAGGATTTTCAATTCCTTCTGTTCGGCTTTCTGGTTTTGGGGAGATAGGAAAAAACTTAAACTATCGTTTATCACTTGGGCAAACGCGAGAATTTTCAACAGCCTCTTTAGCTCAAGTGCTTCCGGTAGAAGCCTTTGTTGTTCTGAGCTTGAATCCGAATATTGCTGAGACGAAAACTAATTTGCGACTGAAAGCAGGGCTTTTTTCCCCTTCTTTCAATCCTATTTGGACACCTGATTTAAGTTACATCAATGTTCCTGATTTCAATGAAACTCATCGAGCGCTGTTTTTGGGTCGAGAAGCAGGAGCTGAAGCTATTTTTGAGCCATTCAAAAATTATCTGGAACTTGCAGTCGGTGCGTTTAATGGGACGGGCGTTTTTGCTCAAAACACTAATAACGCAAATGCCTTTACCGCCTATTTGAGACTAAATATTCCCCTTCAAAGTTGGACTGTTTTTTTGGGCACGGGAAATTACTTTTTAACTCAAGCTAGCGTGGGAAGTGTAAATTATAAATCAACGCGAGTGAATGATGTCTTTTTTGGTGTTGAGATTCCCGATCGCAATACTCAGTTTTATCTCGATGGATTTACTTCAGATTTTGAGGATAGCGTGAAAAATATCAAACCGGTGGGGGCGTCTGCAGTTCTTAATCTAGGCATCACCCAATGGTTGGGGCTTTTCGGTAGATACGAGTACTCCTCTCAGTCACCCATTTTAAGTGGCTGTATTCGGCAGTTCCAAGTGGGCCCAGAAATCTATTTTGATCCGAGTGTGAAGTCCTTCATCAACTACACTGAGCTAGAGACAGGTGGGACTAAGGAACGATCGTTATCTGTGCGGCTTCGCGTTAATATCTAGCGCGCCTAGTTATATCGAAAATTCAGATAAATACCGATAAGGAAATGGGAGAATCCATTTCCTTCTATGCCAGTTACTTTTTTACAGCGCAATATTAGGCGAATCACAGATCGGATCGATCTGCTGACTTTGTCTGGCCAATTGAATGAGCGGCAACGTCAAAATCTGTTCAGAGCTCTTTTCTATCTTTTGATGGGAGAGCCTCTTATTCCAGAAAATTTGGTTGATTTTTGCTGCAAAGAAAAACTGGAGCCCACCTTAAAACGACTTTTTGAGGCTATGGGCACTACTTGTAAATTACCTCAAGCCCTGCATTCAAGAATGTTGAAGTCTGTATCGCTGAAGAGAGTTCAAGAAATTTGGGGAGTCACTAAATCGGATTTAGCACTAGTCAAAAAAGTGGTGAAAGAGGCCGATCTCGATCCTCAAGATGAGCACCATCTTCTACATAGATATTATGAATCAAAAGATTTAGATTGGTTTGCAGAAGTTGAAAATGAGCAGGATGAAGTCGACGTCATCATCAGCGTTCAGGCCCTTGAGGAAATGTTGCTAGGAGTTTTTGAAACATATAAAGTTCCCAAATCAAAGCGTGAGCCTTTTTCAGAAGTATTTGGGTTGTGCTTGGGCATGGCCAGTAGAAATCGAGTCACGAAAAAGGGTTCGGGGCAAAAAACCAAGTGGTTTGTTTATGTGGAGAAAGCCGTACCACAAATCAGAGCTAAATCTGGAGCAAGCTCGGTCATACCGAATGCTAAAAGTATTAGCGCTTTAGTTGAAACTTCTCAGAGCCTATTCCCCCAACTAGAAATCATTGGTGATTACCATTCTCACCCCTATCACACAGCAGCTCAAATAAGACGTTACAAAGGCTGGCAAGCGTCTTCTCAAGATGCAAGTGACATTGCTGTGCTCTATCGCGAACTTAGAGGTTTGAAAGAGCGTAAACATCGAATGCGAGTTTCTTTCGTTATTGCGATTGGAAAAGGTAAGGCCACTAAAAGCTCTCAGCAAAATTTGGGCTCGCCTAATGTGGTTAGATTTAACATGGCAGGATGTCATGTTTATATCTCTGTTTATAGAATTTTAAGTGATGGGAGTATGAGTGAAAAGGGAGTTGTTCTTCAAAGTCCGTACCGAGAGACATTTTTGAAAGCTGCTTAAACTCAATACCTGCCCCCTTTGAGTGGACCTGATGGGGGTAAAGGGGGAAGAATTCATGAGTAATTACGCTTCTCTTAGGCGATTGATAGAGGGCTAGAATTGCAGTACTGGCTTTTTTGTGAGA
>Ga0214923_10000961_pt1 | contig 42190 bp, 51 predicted proteins | sample LL1510_MetaG_FD_177993 | JGI IMG/M metagenome (GOLD analysis project Ga0214923, IMG submission 177993) | Freshwater microbial communities from Lake Lanier, Atlanta, Georgia, United States - LL-1510 | ecosystem: Environmental > Aquatic > Freshwater > Lake | place: USA: Georgia | collected... | reverse complement strand
GAATGTAAATGCGAATGTCATAATCCAAATCCAAATCCAAATCCAAATCCAAATCCAAATCCAAATCCAAATCCAAATCCAAATCCAAATCCAAATCCAAATCCAAATCCAAATCCAAATCCAAGTAATTTATTTAAAAAAGTTTTTTGTTATTTCTCAGAATGGTCTATTTATGGTAGAAAATTTAGCGTAGAACAAATTCCTGTTAATAATTTAACACATATAGTTTATGCTTTTATGTTACCAAATCCTAGTCAAGGAGATTTTGATATATTTAAAAAAAATAACTCGTTTCCTCCTTTACCTTATTATCCACCTCCTCAGAGACTTGAGGGTTCTTTGACAACTCATGATGAATATGCAAATCAAATAAATATTGAAAAACTTAAAATATTAAAACAAAAAAATCCAAATATAAAAATTTTAATTTCTATAGGTGGATGGACTCTATCATGGACTTTTTCAAAAATAATGAAAGATGCAACTTTAAGATCAAATCTTATAATATCTAGTATAGATTTTGTAATTAAAAATGGGTTTGATGGTATAGATATTGACTGGGAATTTATTGGTAAACAAGGTATAGGATTTAATTATGTTGATGAAAAAAATGATGGATCTAATTTTTTAATTTTCTTAAAAGAATTAAGAGACGAAATGAATAAAAGATCTCCTACAAAATATTTAGAAATAACTGCTGCTACAGGTTGTGATCCAGTAGTTATTAATAATTATAAAGGTACAGATAAATTTCTAGATTATATTCTGCTTATGACATATGATTTTAGTGGATCTTGGGATAGTTACGCAGGAAATTTAAGTGGAATATATTATGACCCTGATAGTAAAATGAATGACCAATTTAATGTTAATGCGTCTGTTGAAAATGCTAAAAAAATAGGCTATTCTCCTTCAAAAATATGTGTAGGAGTACCTTTATATGGTCGTGGATGGAAAAATGTTCAACCTATAGATATAACAAAAGGAATATATGGTCCATGTTCAGGTTCTGCAAATAGTCTTTCAGGTACTAATGGAGAACCTGGAATGTCAAGTTGGCGGGATATGAGAGATGCATTTAAAAAATCAGAATGGATAACTGGTATAAATAAAAAATCTATATCTGCGTATGCATATAATAAAAATACTAAAGAAGGATGGACTTATGAAACACCAGAAACAGCTACACAAAAAAGTAAATTCATTGTAGATAATAATCTAGCAGGTGTTTTATTATGGGAATTATCTGATGATACACGTGATGGTAAAGAAAATATTTTAAGTACTTTAATACAAAATTTTAAAATATAATTTAAACGTATTGTTTCATCTAACAAAAATGAGATATCCATTTGTTGTTTTATTTAGACATGATAAGTATTCAAATATTGATAAATTCTTTTCTGAAAATAAAGATTTATTATTATGTACAGTAGAAATAATTAATGATCCTAAAGATTTAAATAAATTATATAATTCTGATAATCAAATATTAGTAACATATGGAAATGATGTTAATGAATATATTAATTTATGTAATAATTTTATTTCTGATCGTATTAGAGATAGATGGATTCATTATAATGAAATAAGAAATATAAATACTTTTAATAATAACGTAAATTATTGCTTCATTTCTAACTGTTCATTTGAAAGAGAAAAAATAAGACCTATATTTTCCGCTTTTACAACAGCTTATAATTCATTTGGGAAAATTTTAAGAGCATATGATAGTTTAAAAACACAAACATTTAAAGATTGGGAATGGGTTATTATAGATGATTCACCTAATGAAGAAAATTTTAACTTTTTAAAAGAAAAACTTTTAGAAGATAATCGTGTAAGATTATATAGAAGAGCGAAAAATAGTGGAAATATTGGAAATGTTAAGAATGAGGCAGTATCATTATGTAGAGGTAAATACGTTTTAGAATTAGATCATGATGATGTAATTTTACCTGATGTTTTTACGGATTCTGTTAGAGCTTTTAATGAAAATAAAGATGTAGGTTTTATATATATGGATTTCGTAAATGTATATGAAAATGGCGATAATTTTTGGTATGGAAATCATGTGTCAAAAGGTTATGCTAGTTATTATTGTCAAAAATATAATGGAACATGGGTATATGTATTCAATACTTCCGATATAAATAATAGTACTTTAAGTCATTTAACATGTTGCCCGAATCATCCAAGAATTTGGAGAAAAGAAACTTTAATAGAAGCGGGAAATTATTGCGAATTATTACCAATATGTGATGATTTTGAAATTTTATTACGTACAGCATCAATAACTAAATTTGCTAAAATTAATAAACTAGGATATGTTCAATATATGAATAATTGTGGAAATAATTTTTCATATATAAGAAATGCTGAAATAAATAGAATAGGTCCTCAATATATTAAACCTATTTATTATGAAAAATTTAAGATTGATGATATTATGAAAAAACAAGATGCATTTGAAAATGATGATATTGAGAGAGTTTGGTTAAGAAAAAAACCCTATAAATATTCAAATTTAATAATTAATTACGATTATGATAAACAATATTGTATAATAGGTTTAGAATGTTTTATAAAAAATTTACAAAAAATAATAGAACTATATAAAAATCCTAGAAACGATTTCTTACTTTTAGATAAAGATTATGATAATGATTTTCTTTTTTCTAAATTATCTGAATATAATATGGAAAGAATTAAATTTTTTAATTTACAATTTGAAGAAAATTTTACTGATAATGAAATAATTAAAGGGATGAAAAATTATTTTTTATTAAAATATAAAAGTATTGAAAACTATGAGTTTATACAATAAAATTACTTTTTATGATAAATTTTTCTATTTTTTATAATCATTAATAATAAAAAATGAAAAAAAATAATAAATACTTTATTTTTATATATTCTATTATTATTTTAAGTATTATACTTATTATTATATATTTTTTATTTCGAAAACCAAAAAAATATTCATGTTCTAATGGAAAGTGTGTTGAAAATGAAAATGGAGAATATACAGATTTAAATTGTGGAGGTAAGTGTTCAATAAAACCATTAATAAAAAAATATTCGTGTTCTAATGGAAAGTGTGTTGAAAGTGAAAATGGAGAATATACAGATTTAAATTGTGAAGGTAAGTGTTCAATACAACCAGTAATAAAAAAATATTCGTGTTCTAATGGAAAGTGTGTTGAAAATGAAAATGGAGAATATACAGATTTAAATTGCGGAGGTAAGTGTTCAATACAACCAGATATTTCTAAACAAAAAAGGATAGTATATTTAGGATATTGGATTGAAGATAAAGATGTTTCAGACCTAGTTAAAAATCTTAAAAATGCTGGTATTACACATATTCTTTTAACATTTATAATTCAACCTGATATTACAAAATCATTAGATGGTTCAAAATCTATGTTACCTGCATTTAAATCGTTAAATTCTACGAATAAATCATTATTATTATCAAATTTTAATATTGGTATATCTATTGGAGGAGCTTTGGGAATGCCTGCTCCATATAGTAAAACTTTTGATGATTCTTCTTCTTATTATTATAATAATCCTGAACGTTATGCTACAGATATATATAATATGTTAAAAGATACAGGTTTAGAAAATTATATTGATTTTGACATAGAGCATATTGATAATATGTTTAATGAAACTGCAGATTTTATAGGAAATGTATGCAAAAAATATAAAAGTTTAAATCCTAATAGTATAATAGGTCATGCTCCTCAACCCCCTTATTTTACTCAACAATATGGAAATGTATATAAATTAATTTATCAAAAATATAAAGATTATTTTGATTATTTCTTTATACAATATTATAATAACGGTCCTTCTAATACATTTGACGAAATATTTATTAAATCAGATCCTTCAGTAGCTCCAAATACATCTGTATTAGAACTTATAAATTCCGGAATAGATTCTTCCTATTTAGTAGTTGGGAAAACTATTAATGGAGAAAGTAATTCTGATAATGGGTATGTAAATTTACCTAATAAGATGACTTCAATAATAAAACAAGCGTTTGATACTCCTTCTCTTAGTTCTTGGAAGAAAAATGGAGGAGAGGGAGTTTGGTATTATAATAGTCAAAATAATTCTGACATTAATAATAATGATCTAATAACATATTTTACAAATATATCTAAATTTTAAAAATAGTTTTATTATATAAATTATACATTAAATTTATTAAAAATTTTAATAAATTTAATAATAAATGAATAAATATTATTTATATATTTTAATTATTTTAGTTACTCTGATAATTATTTATATTTTATATAAAAACAGTAAGCATAGTAATGATTTGGGACATTTAAAAAATAAAATAAATGATATTAAAAATTCATTTGATAGTAATTTAAATGATATTCAAAGTTCTTTAAGTGAAAAAAAAGAAACTATAGATCCAGAACAAATTAAATTATTAACAAATGATATAAAAGATTCTATAAAAAAAGATATAGAAAATGAAATATCTCAAAAAGTTAGTTTAGAATTTTTAAATAATAATTTCTATGATAAAACATATATTAATAATGAAAATCAAACATTAAAATCATACGTAGATGGAAAATTAGATGAAAATAAAAAATATGTAGAAGGTTCTTTCTATGATAAAAAATATATTAATAATGAAAATCAATCATTAAAATCATATGTAGATGGAAAAATAGATGAAAATAAAAAATATATAGATAGTTCTTTCTATGATAAAACATATATTAATAATGAAAATCAATCATTAAAATCATATGTAGATGGAAAAATAGATGAAAATAAAAAATATGTAAATGAAAAATTAAATAAAGATAATATACCAGAAAATTTTGATATGGATTATATAAATAAAACTTTTTATAATAAAGAACAAATAGATAATCTTTTAGATAGAGAGAAAAGTGATAATTATGGTAATATAGATAATCTAAGGGTTGATATGGAAAAAATATTATTAGAAAAAGTCGATAAAAATGGTTTAAATAATTTTTATGATAAAAAAGATATAGATGGATTTAATAAAAATACAAACAGAGATATCACAATTTTACAAGATAATTTAGGATATTTAAATAGCAATATTTATGATAAGAACTATATTAATACTAATTTTTATGATAAAAAATATATTGATTCAATTTATTATGATAAAACAGACATAAATGATAAAATAAAAATTTTAAATGATTCATTAGTACAAAAAATTAATAAAGTTGGAGATTCTCATACAGATATAGATATGAGTAATATTCCTACTTTTGATTACTTAAAAAGTAATTTTTATGATAAAAATTACGTAAATAGTAATTATTATGATAGAAAATATACAGACAAAGAATTTTTAAATCTAGATGATAAAATAGAAACAGTAAATTCTGATATGTTTAATAAAGTTGACAAAAAATATTTAACTGAAAATTATTATAACAAACAAAATATAGATGATACATTATCAAGCGTATTTAACAAAATATTAGAAAGAGATTCCGAATTAGTATCAGAAATAGATAAGAAAGTTAATATGGAATATTTACTTCAAAATTATTATGATAAAAAATATTATTCATAATTTATTTTATCATCCTATTTTTTAAAAAAATATAATATTAAATAAATAATAATGAAAAATAAAATTTTAAAATCTTCAAATATAAATATTACAAAAATAATTTTAGTTATAATTATTATTGCTTCATTTGCCGGTATTATGTATTTTGTTATTAAATATTTTAAAGAATCATGTCCTGAAGGTTCTACTTTTATTAAATCATTTAATAAATGTGTTGAAATTTGTCCTCCTGGACAGGTTAATGTTTTAGATGGTTCTTGTAAATGTCCTAATGCAAATGATAATTATGTAAATAATAAATGTGTTCCTAAATGTACTGATCCTAAACCAGACTTGTGTGGTGGTATATGTATTAATTCAAATTTTACGAAATGTTTAACCATAAATGGTATTGATACACCATGTCCAAATGATAATGTTTGTGGTGATTATTGTGTAACTCCAGGATTTATGTGTACAAAAGGAAAAATTATGTATCCATTAAGTGATACTTTTATATTAAATGAAAGTCAAAATTCTATTACTATAACGATACCAGCAAATCCGCAAGGATATCTTTTAACTGGTATTTTTCCATCTACAATAGAAAAGGCAATAAATGATGCAAAACCTAAATTTAATTATACTGTTAAAAATGATACAGATAATCCTAAAAAATTAATTTTTACTGTTACAAATAATCTAACTGCAGTGCAACCAATTTTAAATTTTAAATCAACCTTAAATCCTGAAAAACTTGGTTTTAGTAAAGATGAATATACTTTTACAAATAATACATTATTATCTAAATATTCTATTGAGGATTATACACTTATAGAAACAAAATGTACTAATCCAGGAGAAGAAAATTGCGGGAATGATTGTTGTAAATCTGAGGATTGTATACAAGATGAATGTTGTACTGATAAATATAATAAAGAAAAATGTGGAACGGGTTGTTGTTTGAAAAAAAATGAAAAAGGAAAGGGTGGATGTTGCGATGGTATTTGTTGTAAACCTGAAAATAACGAGGAATGCATAGATGGAAAATGTCAAAGACTATGTGAATATAAAGGTGTAGATGGTAAAACACCAGTATATTGTGATACTAATAATCCTCAAAATGCATGTATAAGTGTTCCTAATCAAAATAATAATGGCGAATATATGAGTTATTGCGGTAATATAAAATGTAGATTTACAAATGAAGTACCAACTCCTGCTGATATTCAAGGTATTCCAGTATGCCAAACTTCAGATGTTGAACATCCATCTCCTTTATTTTATAGTAAATTTGTACCCAATAAAGGATTAATAAGAAGTACGACTACTAAGTTTTCTGTTCCTGCAGATTGTACAGAAAATGATTGTGTTAAAAAATTAGCAGAAGTTGGCGCGGATGATTTTAAAGCGGATCCAAACGGTAATGTTTGTAATACGACATTTAATTGTGAAACTGTATTAGAAGATTTGAAAGATACAGATACATGTCCTTTAAGTAACCAGAATCAATGTTGTATAATAGGTGGTAAATTCAAAGGACAGGTATGTAAAGATGATTTTTTTGCAGTACCAGTAGGAGATGATGAATGTATGTGTGTGAAAGGATGGGGAAGTTTTAATGATCCTCACGGTAAAGTATGCAAAATTATAAAGGATGGAGATGATTTTAATGGGACAATATATCCAACGAGTGCGGAGTGTCTGAAAAAGGAAGGTGGATGTAATATAGGATGGGTTTGGGATAAACAAGGAGAACAAAATTCTAATTGTAATTATTTTTTATGTAGAGATAATAAGGATCGTCCAAGAGAAGATATGTGGACTGCAGAATTGCAGGATGGGATTTTAAGATGTTTTCATAAATCTCCTTCATATGATCCAAACGCAAAGGATTTATCTGGTAATGGTAAATATTGTCATATGTCTCAAGGATTAGGTCAATGGTGTAATAATTGTAATGAACCATTAAACAGTGATATTTTTGATAAATGTAAGGATAGTTCTGGTAATTGGGTAGGAGAACAATATAGATGTAATTCATTTAAACAAGATCAACCGGTTCCTGGATATTTACCAGCATGTTGTCCTGATTTATTTTCATGTAATACAGCAGCAGTTGATATTTCAGGTTTTACTGTTAATTCTCCAAGTATAAGAAGAATAGATAAGTTAACTGGACAATATGTTGAATATGAAAGTGGCGGTGTTCTTCCACTAAATAGCTCTGGAGATTACGAGTGTGAAGGACAAGGACACCATCCTTTTAATGCATGTCCATATGATTTTCAGCAAAATATGATTGACGGAAATACAATCCCAGATCCTTTTAAACCGAGTTTATAAAAATGAAATTTTTTTAATAAATATAAAATAAAACTATTTTATATTTTTATTAATAAATGAAAAATATAAATATCATATTTTTGATCTTAATATTGGTTCTAATAATATTTTTTTTATTTTATAAGGAAATGTTTAATGAACAAAAAATATGTATATGTATGTCTTATACACCTAATATAAAATCTTATTCTGAAATAGCAGAAAAAATTAATAAAAAATATGCATTAAAAAATAATTACGCAATAAAAGTATTTGATAAGGAAGTTAAAAATAGAGCTCCTCAATGGTGTAAAATAGAAGTAATTAATGAATTATTACAAAAAAATATGTATGAATATTTATTTTGGATTGATTCAGATGCATTTTTTAATAAACATAATATGAAAATAGAAGATATTATAGAAAATGATAAAGATAAAAATATTATTATATGCAGCGACGATGTAAACAATGGAAATGAAGATAAAAATAGAATTACAGTAAATACTGGAACCATTATTGTTAAATGTAATGAATGGTCAAAAGATTTTTTTAAGTTAATTTGGGATTATGAGACTGAATATAGATTTAAACCTTTACATGAACAGACTGTATTAGAAAATTTTATAAAATTAAATGTGATGGACTGTAAAAAATACATAAGTGTAAAAGATGGTAAATTATTCAATTCAGAAACTTATCAACAACTTTATGACGGAAATTTATATAATAATTTTATTGTTCATTTAGCTGCTATGAGCACAGAAGAAAGAATAAAACATATGGAGGATTGGTTTCATAAAAATGATAATTAACTTAAAACTTTATTTTTATAATAAAATGTTAAAAAAAACTAAAAAAATACCAAATATTAATGCTAGAGATTTTGGTACTATTTTAAATATTAATCCGTACCAAAATTCTTATCAACTGTTAGAAGATAAGATTGAAAAAAAATATCCATTTTTTGGTAATAAATTTACAGAACACGGACTAAAATATGAAAAATCTGCTATTAAAGTATATGAAAATTTTACTGGAAATATAGTTGATTCAGATCAAACAAATATAAAACATCCAGAATATGAATGGATTACTGGAAGAGTTGATGGTATAGTAGAATATGAAAGTAAAAGTAAAATTAAAAAAAGAAAAAGAGATACTTATGAAAATGATAATATAAAAAATTTGGTAGTTGAAATTAAATGTCCCTTAAAAGATGATAGAACTATACCATTAACTGAAGAAAATATGCCAAAATATTATTGGGCACAATGTCAGGTTTATATGAATATGTTAGATTGTGATTTATGTGATTATGTAGAATATTATATTGATCCAGATTGTAATGATGATTTATCTGGTTCTTTACATTATATTAGAATAAAAAGAGATATAAATTGGTGGAATGAAAGTTTGCCAAAGATTATTTTATTTAGAGAAGAATTAGAAAAATATCATAATTTAGGTTCATTGGAAACACATCCAGTAAGAATTGAAGAAAATAAATGGAAAGAATTATTTATGTAAATTATAATATATAAATTTTATATATTAATTAAATTTTTAATATTAAATCAGTAATTATTCTCCAAGAATGTTCACCATATGGAACAAATTTTGCATCAGATTTACTTAATATAGTATATGTATAATTTTTATTTAATTCATTTTCAAATTCTAAATAATGATTATAATCATCTATTAACATAATAGTATCATATTTAATATTATATCTTATTTTACTATACCATTTTTTTCTTAATTCTCCGTGAGGACCATCGATAATAATAATATCATATTTTTTATTTGGAATCTTAATTTTGTCAATATCTTCTAAATTATACATAATCGTATTGACATTTTTATATTCAATTTTATATTTTATATCATTTTCATATGTATCATACTCAATATTATAACAATATCTATCTATGATATCATAAAATATTTGTGTAGAACTTCCTGCGCCAAATTCCAAAATTTTATAGGATTCTCTAAAATTAATAAATTTTAAAAATTCTCTAATTTCATTAGGTGTATATGACCATCCACCTTCAAATTTTACTATATCATTTTCAGAATACATTTTATGACCTCTATTAAAATCACATATTATGTTTGTATAATGTTGTGTTTCATTTATATATCCTCTATTTGTAGAACCTTTCATATAAATATCAAGAGATGATCCAACATCAATAAATTGACAATTTGAATATTTTTTATATAAAATTGGTATAATATATTTAGAAATTGGTCCTGCTGAAAACATAAAAATATTAAAATCTTTAATTATTATATTATCTATCCATTCTATAATATCTTTTATAAAATTGTCCTTTTGTAAATCCCAATTATTAACTAATAATTCATCTATATTAAAAATATTTTTAACATTTAATTTAAATGAATTATTTTTACAAGGACCAATATAATTGAATTGAGTTTGTGATTCTATTAAAAAATTTATAAATTTATTCCAATTTCTATTGCAAAATATATTAGCATATGTAATTTGGGCATCTTCTAAATTCCAAATATTTTTATACCATTCAACTCTTTCTTTACCTTGACAATCTGGACAAGGTATTCCTACGAAAAAGTTATTTAAATCTTTTATTATATCTTTAACACTTAAAAGATCTTTTTGTAAATTTCCTCCTTTAAACTCCCAATTATCTTGTGTATTAAAATATTTATTTGTCATAATTAAATACTCACCATCTCCAGGTCTAATTATTGCAAAAGACTCTTTTTTCTCTATTTTTGATATAAAAAAATTTAAATGATTAATAGAATTACTATTTATATCTAAATTAGAATTCATAATTTTAGAATTCATAATTGTCTTAAATCCTTTGGAAATACATAATTTCAATACCTTATCAAATTTATCAGAACCTTCATTAAGATAAATAGAAGCATTATCATTTCCATATTTCCATGCTGTATTAGGAATACTTCCCCATAAATTTATGTTATTTACAGGATGTGGAGGAACATATGTATTTATTCCTATTTGTTGTAACTGATAAGAAAATGCTATATCTTCTCCTGCACATAACATAGTATCATAATCTGGATTAAATTTCCATAATTCTGATAACCATTCTCTTTCAAAAAACCATGAATGCCCAACAATATCTACTTGTTCAATGTTTTCACTTGGTCCATCCCACCCATATCTTACTTTTCCTTCATAATTATTACCTTCTTTAAATATTATTCCAATAGTTCCGAGTAAACCTCTTTTTACTTTCATAGTATCTAAACAATTTTTAAACCAATCTTTTCCTGGAATAGTATCATCATCAAATATACATACATATTTAGTTTTTGCTAATAATCCTAATGAAAATCTAGCCCATACTCCAAAATTATTTGTGGAGTCTATTATTGTTAAATTTTTTTTTAAATTTTCTGGAATTTCTGGTAAAAATATATTTTCAGCATAATTTTTCCATAATATAATAGACTCAGGTTGTATTGATTGATTCTGTATTGCTATTAATTGTTCTATTAAAGTGTATGGTCTTTTATATAAAGTTAATATTACAGTTATATCCATTTTTATATTTAAAAATCACTTTTTAAATATATTTAAAAATAAATAAAATTATTTAAATATTTTTCATAATCCGTTGGTAAGTTTTTATTAAATAAAAATAAATTATTAATATAACAATCTTCATGAGAAAATATAACAATATCATCATTTTTAACATTCTCATTTTCTAATAAAAATTTCATTCCCTCAACAATTGAATTATAACAACTTAATTGCCATCCTTGATTTTCATCCTTGATTTTCATAAAAAAATTTACAAGATACATTATCATCTTTATTAATTTTAAAGTAATCTTCTATCTCTTTATTATTTGTTATTATATAAAAATGTTTTATATTTTCTTTTAATAATTTACGATTATTATCTATAGTAAATAAAAGTTTATTTAAATTTTTATATATTGGTCCTATAACAAATATTATCGACATTTAATTTTTTATTTATTATTTTTAAATATTATTTAATAAAATATTATATATAAAATATTATGATATTAATTTGTTTTGGAACTAGACCTGAATATATAAAAGTTCAGTCTTTGATTAATAATTTAGATAATATAAAAACATGTTTTACAGGACAACATAAAGATTTATTGAAAGATATTATGGTTGATTATTATCTGAATTTTGAAGATATTTCAAATAATAGATTAAACAATATAATGATAAATATATTAAAATCTACATATATATTTAAAGATATAGATTATGTTTTGGTCCAAGGAGATACTACAACTGCAGCATCTATAGCTTTATCAGCATATCATATGCAAATTAAAGTTATACATTTAGAAGCAGGTCTTCGTACAAATAATATATATGATCCATATCCTGAAGAATTAAATAGACAAATAATTAGTAGAATAGCTGATATACACTTATGTCCAACTGAATTAAATAAAAATAATCTTTTAAAAGAAAATATTACTAAAAATATATTTGTAGTTGGTAATACAGGATTAGATAATATAAATAAAGATGGTTGCGAATATTCTAATCAAGTTTTAGTTACATTACATAGAAGAAATAATTTTCATAATATTGATAAATGGTTTACAATACTTGAAGAAATTGCAAATGAATATGACGGAAAACTAGAATTTATATTACCTATACATCCAAATCCAAATATTAAAAAATATAAATATTTACTTAAAAAAGTTAATGTTATAGAACCTTTATCACATGAAAAAACAATTGAGTTAATTAAAAAAACAAAATTTATAATATCAGATAGTGGAGGAATTCAAGAAGAAGCTAGTTTTTTAAATAAAAAAATAATTATCTGTAGAAATGACACAGAAAGACCTGAAATACTAAGATCTCATGGTATTTTATGTAAAAATCCAGAAAACCTAAAAAAATTTGTTGAAGAAGTTAATAAAAATTATTTTATAAATGAAGAATGTCCTTTTGGTGATGGTTATTCTTTTTTAAAGATAAAAAAAGTATTAAAATTATTTATGTAGATGTTCAATTATTTTATTTAAAGCTGATAAATTATTATGAATAATTAATTCTTTTCTATTATTAAAAATTATTATTTTACAATGCAATTCTTTTTCTTTTTTTAATTTAATACTATTAAAGAATGTATAAATTGTATCTGCTGAATAATATTTCATTAAATATTCAGAATTATAAAAATCTAATGTAATTTTTTCAATATATTTTTCATTATTTCCATAAAAATATACACTTATTTTATTTAAATTTTCTACAAAATCTTCTAATTTAATTACTCTTTTTTTTAACTCTAAAATCTCATTTTTTAAATTTTTACAATTCCTACAAAACATAATTTATTATATAACTTATAATTAATTTTTCAATATTTTAATAGTATCCGAAAAACTAGAATATCCACTTCCTTTAAAATTTTTTATTTTTGAACATATAAACATATCTATAATAGAATCTTTTAATGATGTTTGTCTTAGACTTTCTACTGGATAAATCATTTTATATACATATATTCTACCTTTATACTTATCTAAAAATTGTTTTTGAGTTTTAAAATTATCAGTTGCTAAAAATATTGGTGTATTAGAAGGAAATAATTCGATAAAATCATAAAAATCTTTATCTGAAGTATATTTTCCTTTTTGTTTCGCTAATTCAGAATGATCTGTTCTTCTAACATGCAAAGATATTCCATCTTTTAAATCATTATTTTTAATAAAATTATCTACAATATTTTGAATGTTTGGTAATAATTTTAAATTTTTATAAACATTTTTTTCTTCGTTAAAAGAATAACTTATATTATATTTATTTAAAATATCAGAATAAGATTCATAACCTATATAATGATATTTTGGTTGATAACTAACAAATTCAATATTATCTATTGGTTGAAATATATCTAAAAAATCATTATTTTTATCATCCCAATAAACTTTAATTTTTTTTTTAATTTTTGTTGTAATGTTTTGAATGCCATTATAACTCTTAATCTATTAGAAACCCCTTTTGTAGGATAAATAAAATATTTTTCATTCAAATTTTTAAAATAAAATATTATAATTATTGTAGATATTAATAATAAAATAAAAATTATAAATTTTAAAGATATCATTTTATTTAAAAATAATATTTTTATATAAAAATATTTATATTTCATTACTACTAACAGAATTTTCTATACAACTTAATAAATTATTATACAAATTTTCAGAAAAACTATCTCTATTTTCAGTATAATATTCAAAAATTATATCTAATAAACTTATAAAATAAGATTGAGTTGATAATTTTGTCAAACTCTTATTTTTTTTAATATTTATTTTAATTTCTTTAGTTAATTCATAACGTTCAATATTATTTTTATTAAAATTATATTCTATAATTTTATCTAATAAATTTAATAAATCTTTTATTTCTTTTTTATCTTTAATACCCATATTTTATTTTAAAAACATATTTTTTATAATAAAATGTTTAAATATTTTTTTTATATAATTAATCTTATATGTTTAACTATAGCTAGTTCTAATATAGAAACAATAATATATAAAAATATAGATATTGATAATAATTTTATATATAATAATCTAGAAAAAACAAAATTAATATATCATAATTCTAATATTGATATAAATTTTTATATAAAAAATATATATAGTATACAATTAAATTTTACTAATCTAGATCAAATAATTGAAAATTTTAACCAAAAAAATTATACAGATTTAACATTGTTATTTCTAAATATTTTTGATGACTACTCAACTAATAAAGGAATATCTTATTTAAATTCTTTATGTTCAAAATACTCAATAATTGTTATAAATTATTATAATATTAAAGATAATCTAATTCCTTATGTAATTTCTCATGAATTAGCACATTCATATGGCGCAATACATGATGATAGTAATAAAAATATAATGAATTCTGTTATTTATGCAGATTATAAATATTATTTTAATAAAGAAACTAAAAATACTTTAAATTTGAATAAAAAATGTTTAATAGATATTCCAAAAGAATATTTATATAAAACATCTAATATAATTAATAATACAAATTATATTAAATATAATTATTTAACTTTTTTTTCTATTTTAATTTTATTTTTAAATATCTAATAAAGGTTTCTTCTTTTTAGTATTTTGTAAAATATAATTATTATGAGAAAATCCAAACATAATATTCATATATCCAATTATTAAACTAAAATATAATAAAACATTTAAATCATCAGGTTTGCAATCTATACAATCTCTCCAAAAGATGATGGAACCTAAAATAAGCCAAATAAAAGAAAAAATATTTGTTAAAGACATTAAATATAATGATAATATTTTTCCAAAATCATTATTTACTATAGCAACATAAATACAAATATTAAAAATATTCATTATTGTAACTGAACCTTTTACTATTAACCAAATACTTAAAGGTATTTTAATACTAGATACACAATCAATCTCACTATAATAATGAGACCCAAAATAAATTTCTAAAATTGGAAGAATTAAAATAAATAAAGAAATTATAAATAAACAAGTTAATAAACAAAAATAATTCATTAAATCAATACATGTTATAGTATTATTATTTCGAAAATTATGTTCTAAAGAAGTCATTTTTACAAATTTTTAATAATATTTTATTAAAAATCAATTTTAAAATTTTAACATTTATATCTACAATAATTCGGCGTATAATATTCAAAATAATTTTTATCAGTAAATGATGGAAGTTCTTCTGTTAAACTTTGATCTAATAAATTTCTATATTTTAATTTTTTATCTTCACCAATTTCAACATTTATATTTAATGGAATATCTACAATATTATTTATTTCTTTTATCATAAGTTCAACTTTATCATCATCTACTTTACCTGTTATTGTATTATCGTCTGTATTTCCTGTTCTAAAATTATAAAATGACAATTTACCATTATCTATCTTTTTAACTAAAACAAAATCACTCTTAATACTAGTAGGTTGTCTTAAAATTATATATTCATCTGATATACTATAGACTCTATTATGTTTTGTTACTGTAGCTTCAATTATATATTTTATATAATTATTTATTAATTCTAATTGATATTTAAATGTATTACTTTTACTCTCAAGTACCTTATTATTATATAATGATTTTAAATCTTTTATATTTTGGTCTAATTCTTTTTTAATATTTTCAGTTCTAATATATAATCCATTTAAATCTGTTAGATTAGTTTGAGCTCTTGTTATTTCACTTTTTAAAGTATTTATGATTGTATAATTACGTTGGATATTAGATTTTATAGTATTTATACCCAAAAATGATAAGGCTTCGTCAGTTAAAAATACAAAATTTACTTGTGATGGTATTAGAGTAAATTTAAATAATTCTGATATTTCATTTAAAATACTTATTATTCTAGATACTAAATTATCTAAAGATGATTTAAATCCTGGTAAATTAGTTTTATGATCTCCTGGTCTTTCTACTTTAATATCAGTAAAAGTATTACATTTTGTATTTACAGTACTTTCATTTACTGATAATTCATCAAAAATATCAGAATTATTTTCAATTTTTTTTATAGATTTTATTACATCAGAATTTTCTTGTAAATAAATAATATAACCATTTTGAATATCAAAATAATGATTTATTGTACCTCCATTCTCTTTAAACGTAAAAAATAATTTATCATTTAACAAATTTTGTATAAATAATATATCTTCAATATTATCATTTTGTTTTTGAATATCAGAATAATATTTTTGTCGAAGTTCTAAATATTCATAATTTCTCATATAAAAAGTCTTATCTCTTTCAATAAAACCTTCTGTAGGTTTAATAGGTTTTGTTGGTATTGTAGTTAAACTTAATGATTTAATTATATCTTCATCTAATTTTAATTCTAATTTGAAAAAATTCGAATTCAATATTTCAGTTGTATCAAATTTAGCTTTAAAATTATAATTAAGACGACCTGCATCATAAAATGGAATTTCTAATTTTCCATCAAAATTAGGTATATTTATTTTATATATATTCTTATTTTCTTTTATAGCTAGACCGTATGCTAAATTATCTATATTAAATTTTTCTAAAAATTTACTTGCAAGATCTTTATTTTTTATTGATATTCCTGTGAATTCATTATAACATACTATACTACGATTTCTTGTTGAATCTGTCCCTTCAGTTCCAGGAGACATAAATGGATTTGTACAAGTAACTAAAGCATTTCCTTGTTTACAATAAATATTATTATTTATACCAGGATAATTATTTGGTATATTTGGTATTTTAATCTGAAGATTACTATCAAAATCTCTATTTAAAAATAGAGGATTTGAACAATAACTTCCAAAATCTTTTATTTCTGTAGGATTATATTTATATCTTAATTCTTTAAAATTATCATATAATTCTTTAGCTTTATTATAAGAACCATATCTTTTACCGAAAGGAAAACAATTATTATAATTATAAACTATTTTATCATTGTCAAATTTTAAAATTATATCAATTAAATCTTTTATTCTTAAATCAGCATTAATAAATATGTCTTCTTTATTAAAAACACATTTTAAATAGTATAAAGGAAGATTTTTTAAAGCATATTTAGATGTTGGTGGTAGTGTAGCAGGAGAAGTAGGTAGAGGAGTTGTAGGAGGAGTAGGTAAAAGAGGCATATTTTTTAATTCCGAAGAACCAAATTCATAATAATTAACTTGATAAGAACCCCACTTTTCATATATTCTTAGATATTGAGCGTAATCTTTAACAAATATATCATTTAAAACTTCATCTACTGTTCTAAAATAATTTTTTAATGTTGCTAATGATGATATTCCACAAACTTCCATAAAATTATTTATAACATCTTTAAAATTCATACTTTCAACAAAATCTATTAAACACCCACATTTTCTATTGTTATAAAATATTTTATTCTCTCTTGGTGTTGTATTTTCTGAGTTTGTATAATAATAACCTATATCACTTAGAACTGCCTGTCTTTTTGTATCATTTCCGATTCTTAATGTAGCTGTAGAATCTGGCAAAGGTAATTTATAGTCATCGTCTCCGTCTTCTGCATTTTTATTAATAAATGTATAATTATTAGAACGAGTTGTACAATCATTTCTTCTTTCCCACCATAATTTTTGTCTTATATCTCCTAAATAAAGATCTTTCTTTAACGTAAAATGAACAGCATTACTTATATTACCTTTAGAAGGTGTTAATGGGTTATCTCTAGATGCTTTATCTTTATATTCTCCTTTATAATGGATAACTCTATCACCAACAACAATATTTTCAGTATAATGATCAACCCATCTTACAAAATCTATATTAGAACAATCATTATAATATTCCATATTATTATAATACAATTGTATTATTTTTTGTATTAATTCAAAATATTCTTTACATCTTTTTTGTATATTTTGTAATAATCCTGAATTTTGAGGGCCAGATGTTCCAATAATATCAATATTACCTATATTTTTACTTAACCAAGGATTTATATAATAATAATTAGAAGCCTTACATGATGGTAAAATTATAGATAAGAGTTCATCCTTTTTACTTTTATCTCCTGGCATCCCATCTAAAATATCCTTTATTTGGGTATTTATATTTGTTATCATCTTTGAATTTTTGTGAAAATTATCAGCTAATGCTTTTTCTTGATAATATGAAATTTCAATTAAAATTAACTGAATATTTGTATTATTTATTAATTTTGCAATTTCTATACTATTTCCAAAATTATAATTAGATGCAATCTCTAAAATATCTGAATAAATTGATGTACACTCAGAATACATTAATCTATCCATTTCTTTTAAAGATATATTTAATAATTCACGTTTTGTATCATTTTCTTTTGGATCCTTTTTAGTAATATTTGGATCGTATTCATTTTCTTTTAAACATTTTATAATATCTTCACTTCCAAATGATTCATCATCAAAATTACAAGATGCATAATATTTTACTTTTAATGGAAGATATACTGTAGCCATATAATACTTAACTTTTTGTAGATTCAAATTCATATTCATAGATAGAGTTATAAATCTTTCTTTATATAAAGAATCAGTTAAACTTTTTTCTAAATCAGCCAAATTTAAACTAGTATCTTCTTCAGCTGGTAAGAATCCTTTAAATAAAGAACTTAATGGACCTAAACCTACTGCAGCCAATGTCATACTTATAGCAGTTATACCTACATATCTTAAAAGATCAATCATCAAATCTTTTTTCTTCTTTGTTTGTAAAAATTGAAATAAATATGAACTAAGTTGATCTGGAATGTTACCTAAAGTATTTGTTATTAATTCTCTAATTTTTAGACCATCTACATCTCCTAGTATTGTACCTGGAATACCAAATGTTTTAAATCTTAATTCTCTTTTATCAACTCTATCTTGATCATCTGCGGCAGATTGTTGTTTAATTAAATAATCAGAAATTTTTGTATTTAAATCTTCATCTCCTAAACCTTCATAAATATAATTTTCTTTTTTATTTTTAATTTTCATATGTTCTTGTTGTTTTTTATGTAATAATTTATAGTCTATTATATCTGGTTTTGATTTTGAAAATTCTATTAAAAATACAGAATTAAATGGATTATTTTTATGACTTATTTTAAAATTTTCATTAGATTTTGGTCTTAACCAAAAATATAACAAAATTCCTAAAACTAGTATTATACATATTATTATAATTATTTTTGTGCTATTTTTCATTTATTATATACATAAAAAAAAATTGAATATATAAAAAAACTATTGTTAAAAATTTAAAAATGTTCAGAAGTTTATTATTAATTATTTTAATTATTCATACAAATGGAAATTATATTAGAAAACCAAGAAAACTACTTAATCCTGATAACATTTTATATGATATTACAGGAAATGATGGTTATAATGAAATTATTGAAGAAGATTTTAATTTAAAAATATATAATAATAATGTATGATTTCGTTTGAAAATTATTTTGATTGGTTAAATAATGAAATTTTTAAAAAAAATTGTTCAAGAGATAAAGAAATAGTTTTTAATTTCATGTTAAGAAAGACAAAATATGCAAAAAATTATTTTAATAATATTCAAGAAGAAGATAAAGATAATTATTAATATATTACAAAAATATTATTAAAAAATATTAAAAAGATATTGATATATTCGCTAACTTAGTATTAATTGAAAAAATAGAATATTTGGAAAGTAAAGTTAATGATAGTGATAATGATGATACAAATGAAATATTGAATCTATTAAAAGAATGTTATACTTATTTGAGTATTTAAATATTTTTATAAAATATTTTATAAAAATATTATTTATAATAAATGTCATGTACTAAATCAACTAATGCAAAATATAATAAAAGACCTGGACCTCCATATCCTGCGCAAAATTGTAAAAATCAAAGAAAAAAAGGTAATGATGGTGTATATTATGTATCAAAAGCAGATAAAAATGGTATTTTTAAATGGGTTAAATTAAAATCAGTAAATAAAAAATCATCCAGAAAGTCTAGAAAGACATCTAAAAAATCATCTAGAAAGACATCTAAAAAATCATCCAGAAAGTCTAGAAAAGTATCTAAAAAATCATCTAGAAAGTCTAGAAAAGTATCTAAAAAATCATCTAGAAAGTCTAGAAAAGTATCTAAAAAATCATCCAGAAAGTCTAGAAAAGTATCTAAAAAATCATCTAGAAAGTCTAGAAAAGTATCTAAAAAATCATCTAGAAAGTCTAGAAAGACATCTAAAAAATCATCTAGAAAGACATCTAAAAAATCATCTAGAAAGACATCTAAAAAATCATCCAGAAAGACATCTAAAAAATCATCTAGAAAGACATCTAAAAAATCATCCAGAAAGACATCTAAAAAATCATCCAGAAAGTCTAGAAAGGTATCTAAAAAATCATCCAGAAAGTCTAGAAAGACATCTAAAAAATCATCTAGAAAGTCTAGAAAGACATCTAAAAAATCATCCAGAAAGACATCTGAAGCAAAAAGTTTTGCTGTTTTAGCTTATTATAAAAATGAACCTAAACCTAAAAACACAAGATTGGTAAAATATGTACAAGGTCAGATAGAAGATTATGATGAAAATTATATTTTAGATGCAGTATTAAAGAGTGATAAAAAGAGTAATATAGAGACTTATTTAAACAGTATAGGTAAGGTTTACTATATTTCAGAAATAAAAGAAGTTTAAAATATTATTTAAAAAAATTTATTGATGTTCTATCTAATAAATTTAAATATTCATTATAATGTGGGATAACATACTTAATATTTTTTAAACAATCTGAACCATAATATATAAATAAATATTTTGTTGGTTCTTTTGGAATATTTACTTCTATTCCTTCAAATTGATCTTTTAATAAAGGAAATAATTCATCTTCAATAAAATATTCGTTCGGAAAAACTTTTTTAGTATATTCATTATCTGCTTCTATTTTATCACCATTTTTTACATACGTAAAAAGATCTATAAAAATTTTAGAATTATTAAAGAAAATTTTATAACCAAAAAAAGTTATCTATTTTTAAATCATTAATATTAAAAATATTATTTTTTTCCATTGTTTTAAATATTTCATCTATATTATTTTCATATATTACTAAATCTATATCATCGTCGTGATGTATAAATTTTTTATCATGTCTTACATAACCTAATAAAGTTCCTGAAAAAATCCAATATGTTATTTTGTGTTCTTCTAAAAAATTTATCACTTTTTTAAGTAATAATCTTAAATTATTGTGAATAGTTTTATTATAATTTATTATTTTTGGCAAAGTTATCTTATCTCTATGATTTTTTTAAATATTTAATCATTTATATTTAAAAAATATATTTTAATAATTTATTATCAAATTGGTTTATATTTATTTATTATACATTTATTTATATCATACTTATTTTTATTAGTAAAACAATCAAAAGCTAAATCTTTATTTTTAAAAATTTTTAATAAATAATTCCAATACAAAATTTTATCTGTAATTTTAAAATAATGTTTTTTTAAATCTTTTATATCAATATTATTTTTTTCTAATTTATCATAAATTTTTTGAATTTTACCTATTTTTATTTCATAGAGAAATATTTTAACAGCTTGAGATAATTCAGTCATTTAAAAAAATATTAATAAAAAAAAATAAAAATCAATTTTTTATTTGTTAAGAATGGTGCCCAAAAAAAAGTCAGAATATTATATTATTAAATACAAAAATCATAATTTTATAATTTATTTATAAAATTATGAAAAAACTTTTACAAAAATTATTAACTTATGAAGCCGGATGAAAAGTAACTGGTGCCTATGTTATCCAAGTTAACGCTTGCGGAATATATAAACCGCTACTAGGGGATATCTGGATGCTAACTGTAGTACCTCCTATAATAAGGTGTGTTGAATATAACAGATTGACTACCAACCCATCCTGTTATTGGTATTAAATTATTATTTATTTCTTCTAATCCATTTCCTTGGGGTCCCTTAAGACCCTGAGGACCCTGAGGACCCTGAGGACCTGTAGAAGATTTCTCATCTGTTTTTGTTTTAATAATTAAACTTCCATTTGTTATATATAAAATAGATTCTTCACTATTAAGTGAGTAAAAATAATCATAATCATCTATAAAGAAACTTATTTATTTATAAAATGTAAATTTTTTATTTTTTTTTATTAAACAAATTTTTATTTATTAAGAATAAATGCCTAATTATATGCACTATGTTAATTCTAGCGAACCTTTTACTTATGATATTATTTGTAAAAAATATTTAGATAAAAATGAAAATCTTACTATAGACTTGAATCAAAAAAATAGTATTATTAGTGATTCTAAAAAAAAAATTAGTGAAATGACAACTGAAATATTTAATTTAAGAAATAAAGTAGCAAATCTTCAGAGTAATTTAATATTATGTAATCAAAATAAAATAAACAAATCTATTTCTCCTTCATATCCATTACCTACAATGACTCCTTCATATCCATTACCTACAATGACTCCTGAGTATCCATTACCTACAATGACTCCTTCATATCCATTACCTACAATGACTCCTTCATATCCATTACCTACAATGACTCCTTCATATCCATTACCTACAATGACTCCTGAGTATCCATTACCTACAATGACTCCTGAGTATCCATTACCTACAATGACTCCTGAGTATCCATTATAGAGTAGTTATTAAATCTTTTAAAATCATAACAATTATAAGAAATAACAAAATTATAAAAAATTTCATATAAAACTTTAGAATGTAAATTTTCTATATTATTTCCAATTTCTGTAATTATTAGATTTTTATCATCAAAATATATTTCTGAAGGATTTTTAACAATATTTTTATTTTCTGTTACAAAATATCCTTGATTATCTGATATATATACAAAACTTTTATAAAATTTATTATTGTCTTTAGTATATACTGTAAAATAAAAATTATTAAAATAAAATATATTTTTTATACATTTTTGTTCTATTAAACTATTATGAAGATAATATTGCGGATTTTCTTCAATTAATAATTCATAATTTTTAAAGGTATAACAGTTTTCTATCATACATTATTTTTTTGATTTATTTTTTAAAATTTTTCAATTTTAAAAATTGATGTTTTTCTTATATTATCATTTTTTACTTAATTTTTATATTATATTTTGAGTATTAGATTCATCTTGAAATTCACTATTTAAATTACAAATTTTTGGTTGGATTATATAAGATTTTTTTATTTTTAAAGGTAATATAATATCTATTGGATCTTCTATTGGTAATAAAGAATTTAATTCATTTAAAGAAATATTTTTCCCATTTACTACATATGATTGTAAACCGTATATTAAATCAATTTTTTTAAAATCTGAAAAAGGTTCATAATAATTATAACCTACAAATAATATTTTAAAATCTTTAGGTGCTTCATTTATTGCTTTTTTTATATTTTCTAATTTATTATTATCAATTTCCACATCGTCTTCTAATACAAGAATTATCTTTTTATGTCTTACAGCTTTTGTTATCATATGCAAATGACTAAAATAGCATCCTATCTCACCTTTAGTTAATTGTCTTTTATTATCATTTAATATACCATGTTTCAATAAATAATTACGATTTATTCTATTTCCATTAAAAGAATAAATATAATTAACATTAATGTTTGATATTATTTTATTTCTTCTTTCTTCGTCCTTTTTTAAAGATATAAGAAAAACAGAATCAATATCATATTTTTCTATATAATTTTTATATATATAAATTATAGTTAGAATTAATAATATAAATATTGAAATATATATCATTTATTATTTTAAAGAAATAAATAATATATATAAATGTTTTTTAGTTCAGAGATACATGTTATAATTTTATTAGATGTTTCCTATTCAATGTCTGCTCATATTAATAATTTTGTATATGCATTAAATAATTTTATAAAAAAATTAAGAAACTTAAATGATTCATATATGTTAACCATTGGAGAATTTAATACTCAATTAAATTTTATCACAGAATATCAAAATGTTGAAAGTATTAAAGAATTTTCATCTAGTGATTTTAAAATAAATGGAACTACAGCATTATATGATGCTATTTGTAATACAATTAAATTTATAAGTAGAAATATTAATATAAAGGCTAAAAAAACAAAAATGTTTATAATAACAGATGGTGATGATAATGCATCATTTGTTCATAATAAGGAAGATACTGACCGTTTAACAAATGATGCTATTAATTTTGGAGGATGGGAAATAACACATTGTCATACCGATTCAAATTTATTAAATATACCTACTGTAACCTACGATGTTAATAATATCATGGACATATTTGAAAATTTGAAAATTTAAAAATTTAATTTTATATTTAATAATATAAAATGAGTCAATTCTTACAACCATGTCCTCCAGGAACAGTAGAAAATATTAATGGAGATTGTGTCAAACAACAATATTTAAGACCTTTCTTTGAATATGGTAGTTCATATGGAAATGAAGATACAATAAAATCTAAATGCAAAACTCAAATGGGAAGAGATTGTGAAACATGCGGTAATTTTGCTAATAAAAAAATCTATCCAAAATGTGAAACAGGATATACTTCTCCAGGAGAAAATGCTCCATATACTGAATGTGAATATTGTGCACCTGCAATAAATACGTCTCAAGTAATGGTTCCTAGATCTAAAAGAATAGCAAATTTAGCATCTCAACAGGATTTTGCAAGTTTAAATACGAGATTTACAGATTTTGATACTAATTTTAATAAAAGAGTAACTGATGTTTATTTACCTGATTATAATAAAACTGCCCAAAGAGTCCAACAATTAGCAGATAATGTAGAAAAAATTACTGGACAATTAAATACTTTATTGACAGTAGATGTAAATGGTACTTTACAAAGATTAACAGCAAATATAAATGCATATGAACAAGAAGCAAAAAAGGCTGTTGAAGAAAAAGGCGCTCAAATAGAAAATTTAACAAAAGTTTTAAATCAAGTTAAAGGAGATTACAGTAAAAGTAATGAATTAATTGCAAATATTACTTCAAAAATTAAAGATCATGAAGTTTTAATTAATAAATTTATTGATGATAGAAAAGCTGAAATAGATTTAATTAAAAATAGATTGGCGGATTACTTAGATCAAAATCAAGTAAATGCACTAGTTGCACAAAAAATAGCGGCAATACAAGATATATACGCATCTAAAGAATATTTAGATAAGGAATTAAAAGCCTTATCTTCTACATATTTATCACAAAAACAATTTCAAACAGCATTAGATAATGCTAGAAAATTTTAAGGAAATCTATATATTGGAAATGCTTTGCAGAAAGGATCCATTTTTAAAAATTTAAATTGTGCTTTTATAAATAAATTTTTAACAATATCATCAGTACAAAATACAGTCATTTCTTCTATTATTTTCAATTCATTCAATAATTTAAGAGCAAATCCTTTTTTTCTAAATTCTTGAAATGTATATATATAGTTAACATATACTGGGTTTTTATGTAATTTTTCTGGATCTTTGGCTAATTTTGTAATAAGAACAAAAGATTTAAGTTTTGAATCTTCATATAATAAATAAATTTTTACATTTTTTTCTTCAATCCATTCTTTGATATAAACATCATCTAAAATAGTTCTAAAATTATTATCGGTATTAACGAAATTTTTAGCACTTTCATTTTCTAGAATTTTAATATTCATTTAATATATTAAAATTTATTTTAAAATCTAAATTAAAAAAATTTACAATTTTTTAACTTCTTCCATTAATTTATTTCTATTCATAATTTCAGTTACATTTCCATTTTTAACAAAAAATAAGGTAGGGAATCCTCTGACGCTTCCAAGAGCATTATCTAAATTATCGCGAGATTTATTACCTTTTTTCAAATCCATCGGTAATTTTGAATCATCAGGTAACTTACCTTCTTCAGCTTCAACAAAATCATAATCTCCGCTATTACTACTTTTAATATTATCCCAAGTTGGTCTATAATTTCTACAATGACCACACCATTCAGCAAAAACAAATATTACACAACCATTTTTAGATCTTTGTTGAAAATTAGGCATATTAGGAATATTAGGAATTCTTGGTAAATTATCTACTGATAAATTTGGTAATTTCCAATCATAATTTTCTCTCTGATTTTGCGGCATACTACAAAAGTTTTCTCTATAATTTTGTCTATATCCTTCTTGAGGTTGAAATTGAGGTTGAAATTGAGGTTGTCTATAACCTTCATAAGGTTGAAATTGAGGTTGTTGAGGTTGAAATGGTTGAAATTGAGGTTGTTGAGGTTGAAATGGTTGAAATTGGGGTTGTTGATTAGTCATACCTGACTGAATTAATTGATTACAGCATGGACAAACATAATTTCCTTGATTTGAGAACATTTTATTTAATAATAATAATAATTTTTTAAATTTATTTAAAAAAAATATTAAAAATAAATATAATGTACTCAAGAATATTTGATTTTATGTCAGAACATCCAATTGCAACAGTATTTATTACATGGGCAATATGTGATGTACCAATTAAATTAACTAGAATTATATTTCTTAAAAATAATATTGAATTATTAGAAGAATTAAATTCAATGAAGGAACATTTAAAAGATTTAGATAGAAAAGTAAAAATTTTAGAATGTATTATAAATAAAAAATTTACTTAATTAAGAATTAAAGAATTATATATATGATTAATATATAAACAAAATTATGATAAAGTTTTAGATCAAATTGATGAAGGTTCTATTGTAATGTTTAGATTATTTGTAATGAATTTAAAAAAAATGGGTAGAAGAATGGAGATTATCTAAAAATTATTATTGTTCAGACTAATAAAAATATTTCATCTGTTGTTCCTCAGATAATTTAGTTCCACCAGCATATTCATAAGCTAATTTATTTTGAATTAAAATATCTTTTAAAGATACTTTATTTCCTTCAATATCTGTATATATATCACACAAAAGTCTTCCATATTTATCAAATTGATGACATTCAATTTGTAATAAATATACTTCATTTTCTAACACATTTTTTATTTCTTTGGAACTAGAAAAATCTTTATTACAAATAGTTTTTAAAATTTTATCACGTGCTGCTAAAGCTTTTTCTTTTAATTTTATATTATTACTATTAATTTCACAAGTATCTATACCATTTATACGAACTACAAACTTAAAAAATTCATCTTTATATTTAATCACAAGTTTCATTGTATCTCCATCATGAATATCAATTAAACGAGCATATGTCTGCAAGCCTGATAAAGAAAATATGGGTGTATTTGAACCATGTTTTAAAAAATCGTTCTTATTCATTTTTATTAAAATATATAAAAAAAAAAGAATTAAAGAATACAACAACAGTTACAACATCGTCTTTCTTTTTTTAAAATATTATCAAATGAAATATATTCTTCACTTCCATCATGTAAATTAACAAAATTTAAATCATCTATTTTATTTTCTAATTCAAAAACTTTATTTTTTAATAATGTATTTTCATTTTCTAATTTTCTAATTTTTTCTTTATATTTTTTATCAATTATATCAACATTTTCTAATATACTTTTTAAATCTTCATTTATTTTTTTATCGTGATTAGAATATTTTATTTTATTCAAATTTTCTAATTTATTAATGATAATTTTTAATATATCATTCTCTGTCATTTATATTTTAATATATAAATTTTAAATAAATTTATATTTCTTTATTTTCTAACATATAAGAAGGAGCTGACGGGCTGTACATGTATGTTGTTAACATTACCATTTCATATTCTAAAAAATCTATTTTTCTTTGTAGACTAGTTGTTTTATTATACATATAATAACAAAATAAACATGATATTACATTAAAAAAAGTAAACATTCTTTATAATCTTTATTATATACAATAATTTTAAATTGAATTTTAATTTAAAAAAAATAATTTAATTATAAAATGAACCCTTATATTCAAAATTTAAGAAATATTATTGAAGATTATGATAATAATAAAATAAAAGATCATGAAGTTATAGATGAATTATGGGAAATTTGTAATAATTGGAATAAAGAATTGACTTTTGAACCAAAAGTCAAAAAATTAATTAAAAATTATGATGAATATTTTGATAATCAACTTGGAAAAACTATAAAAAATGAAATTATTGAAATTTTTAATAAAAATGTAGTATTTTATCCACAACTTTCTCCTCAAAGAATAAGTTTTAAAAAAGTTGAAATTAATCTAATGAAAGATAATTTAGATAAATTTTTAGATAAATTAGGTTTTAATGAATTTAAAAAGTTAGAAACTGAAGAAGATATTTTTTACATTTCTAGACTGAAGTAAAATTTTAAAGATATTTAAAAATTTTTAAAATTTCCAATTTATTATACATATTATAATAAATGTCAGATTTATTAATATTTTTTATAGTAATATTTTGTTTTATTTTAATTCTTTTAATATTATACATGATCATGGTATCTAAAATATGCGATAGTAAAAGTTCTCTAGAATATTATAAATATAATAGTATAAATTATAAACCAGAAGAAAAACAACCAGTTATTCTTATGTTAGGATCTATACATGGAAATGAACCATCTGGATATTACGCCCTAAGAAAATTGATGGAAGATTTAAATACTAATCAAAAATCATTAAAAAATGGTCAACTAATAATAATTCCGGTTGTAAATTATTGTGCTTTTCAATTAGGTATTCGGTTTATACCTTTTATAGGGGATATGAATAGAAAATTTCCAGATAACTTAGATCATACTCCATCAAATCAACTAATATCTCAAATAGTTGAGTTGATTAAACAAGCAGATTTTATTTTAGATTTTCATGAAGGATGGGGATTTAATAGACAAAATTCAAATAGTATGGGTTCTACATTAACTCCTACTAATAATGAATTATGTAATAATTTAGCAGTAAAAATTGTTAATGATCTAGATAAAAAAATAGATAAAGATTATATGAAATATAGAATATATACTGATAATGAAGAATTATTAAAAAGTAATTCAGATTTATATCAAAATCAACATAAAATAAAAGGTGCTTTATCATACTATTGTCAGCTTTTAGGTAAAAATTATATTCTTGTTGAAACATCAGGACAAAATAATGTTATGCCTTTAGATACTCGTGTAGACCAAAATAATACAATAATTAATGATGTTTTATCAAACTATAATATGATTTAAATCGTATAATTAATTCCTTCATAAGTACTAATAGCTTTTCTGATACATAGATCAAATTCTGAGGGTGTTAAAACTTCTTTAAATTCTTCGAATAATTCTTCTCTTATATCTGAAATATATGTTCGAAAGAATAGAGAAAAATTTTGTCTATTTGCATATTTATATGAATCTAACATCATTTCGTTTAAAACATTTTCTGCAAAAAATTCAACACATTCTTTTATTTTTATATCTTTATCATCTTCTAGAAATTTTGCAATAAGTTGTTTCATCGTAGGTAAAAATGTAATATTTTTATCTCCAATTATTATATTTATTAAATATTTTCTTAACTTATTATTTGAATTTATATATAATTCAACAATATCATTTGATTTATCATTATAAAATATTGAATCCTCATCCAAAATTTTTTGCGCTCTTACATTTAATCTTCCATTCATATTGGCTATTATTTGATCTTCGTATGAAATTCTTATAGATAATTTTTCATCAAATCCAGAAAGAACATTAACAAGTCTTGATACAAAACCTGATGAACATGTTCCACTCATTTCATCTAATTCTTCAATTAGTCTTTTTAACATTTCATCTTTAAACTCGCTTTCATTAATATAACTCCATAGTTTAATTAAAATATTAGATAATGTACTTGTAAACTGACTATATAAAGTTCTATCCATAAAAATTCTATTCAAAGAAATAAATATTCTATCCTCTTTTTCACAAAATTTTTTGCATTCTTCTGAACAATATTTATTTTCCAATTTTTCCAATTTTTCTTTTTCATCTTTTAAATTTTTATTATTCTTACAAATATTTTCACAATTATTTCTAATATTATTTAATATATTTATAATTTCCTTTTCTATATAATGAAAATCAATTTGTATATTATTAATTTTCAAAGTTTTAACACTGCATATAACATTCAATATTTCTAATACAGATTTTTCTATTTCTTTTGTATGTACATTTTGAGCATTATCATAAACTGTTTTATTATTACCTCCAATTCTTCCCAAACATACAATTATGTCTCTTGCTAAATCCTTATATTCCTGAGTTCCTAAACTTAATAATGTATCAGCAGAATCAGCTCTTAGATTATAATCTAAATCTGTATCATTCGCAAATCCTAGTAAAATATCTTGAATTTGTATTTTTTCTTCTACCTCGCAATGTTGTAAAAGATATTGTGCTGCTAAAATACGATACATTGTCATATTTTTATCATTATTTAAAAATTCTAGACAAGCATTTTTAATAAAGAATTTATAATCATTGATATTTTTCTTTTCAAGAGATAAAATTGTTTTATAACGATAATCACAATCTATTTTTAAATCATTTATAAATAATTTTAAATAATTATTAGAATTATTAATATATTCAGAATTTTTCATTAAAGTAACTAAAGCATCTATTTGACAAGGTATAGATATATCACTGTTTCTTAATTCTGAACATACAATATCTAAAGCTTTATATCCATCTTTTATTCTTAATTCATTCCTTTCTTTTATTTTTTTATTATTTTCATCTTTCATCTGTTTATCCTCTGCAGAATCACCTTTTTCATATTCTTCTTCTAATTCATAATATAAAATTAAATTTTGTGCAGATTCTAATTTAAATACACCTGATAATTCATTATCTTTAACAAAATCATGTAGAAAATTTTCAATAATTTTTGAACCACTAAACTGGTACATACCACAAATTCTATAAAGTAATTCCATTGAATCATTTTTACGATTTGTATTATAAAACTCTTTAAATAATTCTATTCTTAGTTTATTTTCCAAACTAAAATCTAGAATATTTTCAATTAATTCTTGAGACATTTTATAAAAATTATTTACTATTTAAATAATTTTTTTATATTTTAAATACAGCAAAAACAATATTATCTGAATTTCCACACATATCAACACTCCAATCAGAATATTCTACTATACCTTGAAAAATTAAATATTTTTTTATATAATCTAATTTTCTTTAAAATCATCTATATAATCACCATAAAGTTCGAACGCAGATTTATATGCATAATTTTTTGCTGTTTCAATATTATCAGTTTTAAATACAACTTCGAAAGGTTGTTCTAAATTAAAATATTTTCATATTTAATAACAATATACATAATTATATTAATTTAATTTTTAAATATTATATTCAAAAATTTACATTTTTTCTTACATTTTCTTACTTTTCTTACTTTTTTTACTTTTTTTACTTTTTTTACTTTTCTTGTTCCATAATTTAGAAATTTCTTTCATTCTCTTAGAAGGTGACAATCCTTTCATACCTGCTTTCTTACTTTGTTCCTTTACAAATTTTTGATAAGCATTTAATTTTTTTGATTTCTTAGAACTTTTAGACTTTCTTGAAGTTTTTCTAGATTTTCTAGATTTCCTAGAAGTTTTTCTAGATTTTCTAGATTTCCTAGAAGTTTTTCTAGATTTTCTAGATTTTCTAGAAGTTCTTCTTGACTTTCTAGATTTTCTAGATTTCCTAGAAGTTCTTCTTGACTTTCTAGATTTCCTAGAAGTTCTTCTTGACTTTCTAGATTTTCTAGAAGTTCTTCTTGACTTTCTAGATTTTCTACCAGGGGTCTTTAAAGATTTTAGCTTACCAATTCTTTGTTTCAAGTTTTTAACTATCTCAGCAGACACTTTTTTTAAACACTTTGATTTTTGAACCTTTGGTTTAGATTTTGGTGATTTTTTCATAGCCTTTCTAATACAAGTTTCATATGCCATCTCATATTTCTTCATTGTTGCAGATTTTGATTGTACCATTTTATTACATGAAAAGAAAATAAAAAATAGTTTTTAAATTAATTATTATAAATAGTTAAAAATTATATTAAAATAATTATGTATTTACCAGGTGAGTTAATCAACTTAATTTTTACTTTTTATAATCCATATAAAGATATTTTTTCAAGAGTTTTATGTGAAATGAATAATGATTGGGTAGACTGTTTTTATTGCCAAGAACCAATTAAATATAATATGAGTAATGGAAATTATATATTTAACGAATATCATTTTCATAATTACAATGGAGAGATGTGGTTAATGTATGATATTCAAGGTCTCCAACCAATCTTAAATTTTAGACAAAAATCAAAAAGATATATATGTAAAGATCATTCTAAATGTAAATATTATGGTCTTGAATATACATGTAATAGGTTTTATATATAAATATTTTTAGTTTTTAGCTATAATCATTTTAAAATTAATACTTAAAGCATTTAAAAGAATAAATAAATGTTCTTGTCAACAAATTATAATAAATTAGTAAAAGAATTTGAAAATAATAAAAGTAAAAAATGGAATGAATGGTTAAATTTTGAAAAAGTTTTAGATAAACCTAGTAAACAAGGTGTTGTAGGTCTATTTTCTAGTAAAAATGATGAAAATAGAAAATATATTTTTAAAATGTCACAAATAATTAATTATTTAGCATATCATGAGTTGACAATTATGCAAGGGTTAGGAGAAATAGCTAGTTATTGTCCTCATTTTTGTAAAGGAGTAGGAACAATTTTATGCGAAACAGAACCTTCTAGAAAATCTCTTGAACCTTTTAATATAAAAAGTAAATATTCTATAGAAAAAGAAGTTCTTTTATGTGAATATATAGATAAAAGTACCAAATTTTATAATTATATTAGAAGTGAAAAAGTTGATGAAGAAATATTATATTCTATTATAAAACAAGTATTATTAGGAATAGATATAGCACAAAAAAAGAAAAAATTTACTCATTACGATTTACATTCAAATAATGTTATGATTAAAAAATGTAATAAAGATGTTGTTTTCATTTATAAAATAGACGAAGAAAATCAATTTTGCGTACCTACATTTGGTCATTATCCTATCATTATAGACTTTGGATTTTCATATATTGAAAATATGGAAAATAATCCGTTATGGACTAGTTTGGCGCATACAGATGTCGGTTTTATGTCTGATAGATTTGACTGGGTAGCAGATCCAAAATTATTTTTAATAACAGTTTCTGATGAAATTAAAAATAAAAGACAAACTAAAAAATCTAAATGTTTAAGAAGAATTGTTAGAAACGTATTTTTACCTCTAAAAATAGAACTTGATTCTGGATGGGATAATGTAGATGAAAAGGGAGCTGTAGATTATGTATTAGATATTTTCGAGTCACATAACGAAAGTTCCACAATTTTTAAAGATTACGATTATTATTGTATCGATATACTTCAGTCAATGATTATTTTACCTTTAGAACCACAAGATTATAAAGATATCGGTAAAAACTTTGAAATTTTTATAAAAGAATGGGTTAAAATTGAAAATGAAATATCTAATGTATTTTTTAATTTATATATATTAAAAGAACTTATAAATGTAGCTAGAGATGTAAGACCTTTATATTTACAAGATGAAACACGCGAGGAATCTTTAAAAATATTTAGACACAAAATTTACAAAGCAATAGAAAAAGTTAGTAAATTTTGTAATCCTAAAAATGTTAAATATGAAAAATTACTATGTTCTCTAATTCTTTTAACAAAAAATATAGAAGGTGTTTTATATGATATTATAGATTCTAGAATGTCCGAGAAACAAGCTGAATATTCTAAAATGCCTTTAAAAAATATTGAACAGATATATGCGGCTATAGACGTAAATATAACAGATAATTATGTTTATAATGAAAATACTGTTTTTATTATAATGGATTGTGTAAAAGAAAACTTTCAAATTTTTGAAATTCCTGAAGATGAAATAAAAAATATTAATAAAATGAAAAATATGATGAGAGGAACTTATGTTTATGATTTATATACAAATTCTCTAGAATAAAATATAAAGAATATAAACATAAAGAATAAAATATAAAAAAATGCAAGAAATTAATTACACATGTTCTTTAGGGACTCATTGTCAAAGTAGTATGATATTAAAAAATAATAAATTAAAATTATGTTCATATCCCTTTGATTGGATTTTTTCTGATTGTGATATTATTATAGATTGTATAAAGGATAATTTTTCTAAATTTTTAAATAAATCATATTATATTAATGTATCAAACACTGTTTGTGGGCATTCTCTTTATAAATATAAAAATGAAAATATATTTAATCATAAAAATCCACTAATCAATGAAAATGATTATAATTATTATTTAAGATGTGTTGATAGATTTAAAAAATTAATTAAGAAAGAAGGATACAAATTATTCACAATGATATTTGTAAACATGAATAATATTAATGAATTTAATAAAAATAAAATAAAATATTTTAATAATGAATTATCAAAATATACTTCTAATTATATATTACTAGTTATATTACATATAAAAAATAAGCAAAATAATTATCATAATTTCATATATGATGATAATATACATTTTTTAGAAATACATACTTTATCAGAAAGTGATGGTGTAAATTTTAATAATAATTATGATAATGAATATCTAAATAATATTATATTGACTTATAATTTTAATCTTATAGATGATATAAAAATATAAAAGAAAATTCATTATTTTATAATCTAATATTATAAAATAATATTTTTTACATTAATTTATTAAAATTATGAATAAAATATTCTTTAAAGGACTTTTTATCATCATAATATTCATATTGACCTAAACAATGAGGACACCACCTTTTTTCTAAATTTAAATCAAAATTTGTTCGTGGCATTGGATATGCAAAATTTGTTAAATTATAATCAGGATTATACTCTTTAAGCATAATTTTATCATATGGATTTCTATGTAATTCAAAATCTCTTAAATTATTATATGACATTTATTTATTGAATTATTTTTTTTTTAATTTTTTGACGAAATTTGGTTTTCTTACAATTTCTTTAATTTTATCAGTAAAATAATCAAACCATAAACAAGAATTTGGATGTTTCCATTCTATATCCATTCTATCACATTTATCTGTTCTATTTCTAAAATTTTCATAATCTAAAGTACATTGATGACATTTTGGTATTATTTGTAAATCTGGATTAATATTTGGATTAAACCAATATTCATCATAATCTTTTTCAAATTCTTTATATTTTTTCAAAACGTATTGTTTATCCATGAATTCCATTTTATGTAAAATTATAATTAATTTATAATTAATTAATTATAAATTTCAATTTTTATATTTATATCTGATTAATTTATAATACAATTTTCATGATATGTATTTTTAATTTGTAAATTTTTATTCTTAACTTTTTTATATAAATCTGAAAACACATAAAAACTAAATATAATAGTTCTTAGTTTTCTTAAATAATATCTCTTATTTCTACTTTTTGAAATATATTTTTTATAAGTATCGTAATTATTATCAAAATATTCAACAAATTTTGTTAAAGAATCTTTTTTAAATTCTTCTATTTTTTTATAAACAGTATATTTAAATTGAGTGCTATCTTGAATAATTCTTTCTCCTATATCAGTTTCTAAAATTTTAAAAATAATCATAGCATAAAAAATTTTTACGTATTTTGAAAAACTAAATTGTAATTTTTGAAGTAATTCTTTTATAATATTTGTAAATTTATGTTTTTTAACTTCATAATCATAATTCTTATGATTCATTGAAATTATAATATTATCATATTCTTTTAATTCCTCGATGTTAAATTCTTTTTTTTCATAATTTTGATCCTTAATTATATCATTATAATCATTTAACAATTTTTCCATAGTTGGAGATAAAGTTGTTTTTAATTTTTTACTATAATTATTTTTTATATCATTCATAACTATGTTATATTCAATAAAATATTTTAATTTCTCCAAAAATTCCATATCATTACAATGATTTGATGTAAAAATAAAATAACTAGTTAAGCTCATTTTATTAAATCAAAAATAAATTTAATAAAAATTTCAATTTAAAATTCTGTGATTTATTTATAAATCTCTATTATTCCTAACAATTATTCCTAACAATTATTCTAATTTAACATTTTCTATATTTAAAATTTTAGAGAAATTAGAAAGTGATATGATAGAAAGTCAAAAGAATTATGAAAATTCTGTGAAAAATTGTGATTTATTAAATTGTAATGTAATAGAATATAACAAAAATTTATATTTAACGAAAACTAAAATTTTTAATACTTTATATAAAAATTATTTAGAATTATTAATTAAAGAAGAAAGTGAAAGTAAATAATTTTAGGAGTATTAAAAAGATTTATAATTGAATTTTTATTTTAATTTATGTTTAAATTCATAAAATGATTAATATTGATAAAGAAATACAAAAACTCAAGAATATCGAGTTAGAAATACAAGATAAACTGGATAAAGAAAAAAGAGAAAAAAGTTTTTTAAATATTGATAGATTTAATGAATTTTTAGAAGAAGATGATTCATGTTTCTTTTATAATTTTATTATGGATATCAAAAATTGTAAAAAACCAAGTTCAATACCTGTATTTTATAATGGTTGTGAGGAGGTAAATAAATTAATAGATTATGTTTCAACTTATTTAGTTTATAATAAAGTTATTATAGTTAAAGGAATTTGTGAAAAAATAATAGAAAGATTAAAAAATAATGAAAAAGAGAAAAATCAAAATAGGTTAATTATTTTAGATAATACTATAGACAAAACAATAGATTTAAATAAATTAACAGAGATAATTTTAGATGATAAAATAAAATGGCATTTTATTTTAAAAAGTTATACAAAAAATTTATCTGAATCATTATTTATTATTTTAAATTTAAAAAAGAAATGGAAAAACGATTATAGAATATATCAATTTAGACACAATTTTGATATTTATGATATTAAAATTTTTCTTGAAACATTAGAAAATGACGATAGAAAATTACTAATTTTCGAAATAAATTATTTTCACTTTTTTAAGATTAAGATTACTAACATACTGAAAATTATAGAATTTTTTAAAGAAGGTATAGAAATGAATAAATCTATTTTACATTTCAATGAAAATTTTTCAATGAGTTTTGATGATAGATTATTTTCTATATTTATAAACAATAATGATATAAATTCTAAATTACAATTTTATAATAGTCCAATACTAAGAGCAGAATTAAATAATTTTATTGTTAAAAACAAAACAAATTTGTGTGTATTAAATTAGAATTATACAATTTAAAAATAAATTTTTTATAAATTATGAATCCGAAAAGTAAAGTTTGTTTAACTCTTTCAGGAAATTTATTTTTACTTATTATTATCAGTCTTTTGATATTTATATTTAAATCTGAAAATTCAGAATATTTTAGGTTTGGTCCTTCAAGTGATTTAATTGTTATTTCTGCAGTAATTGATAATTGGACAAAATATACATCAGTATTATTATTAATAGGTTTTATAAAAATTATTGATACTATATCTAATGAGTTGGGTATGCCTGTTTTAGGATTTAATATATATAATCCTGATAAGAAACATATTACAGAATTTACAAAAAATGAGTTACAATTTTATGCAAATGCTACATTTATGGTTAGTGGATTTAGAAATACATTAATGATGGTTGTGAATGTTACACAAATTGATTTAGCATTATTTAGTACTTTAATTAGTGAGTTAGCATCTTTCTATACAATTAGAGTTCTATTAAATGAAAAGACTTTTGAAGAAACTGGAAAAAAAGAAAATTATGTAAAACTTTAATATTAAATTAAACTAATAAAGTTTAATTTAAATTTACTTATCTTTACAATTATGATCATTTAATTTTTGAATATCAACAAAATTTATTTTACATTTTTGACATTCAAAATATTCTGGTTTATAAGTTTTAATCCATTCATCATAATTTTGACATTTACTTATATGACGATTTAATAATGCCAAATTATCTGATACAAAATTACATGCAATACATTTTTTTAAAGAATCATTATACATTTTTATAATTTATAATTAAATTTTTTATTTTTTAAAAAATTAACTTACACCTTCATAATCTATATTATCATTATCATATCTCATTGGATATTTTAATGCACCCATTAATGAAAATGCTCCATATTGATCTTTCCCATAATTATGATTGATATTTAAGTTAGCGATGCTACATCGTGTATCTACGTCTTTTAAACAACCATTTCTATCTGATAACGGATTAGATGGTTCATAATGATATCCTGCAGGACAATATTGAGCTTTCTTAAATTTTTTATTTTTCTTTAACATTACTACATCTATTTCATCTATAAAATTTTCTGCTAATCCCTTCATATCAGAATTTTTCATACATCCGTTATCAAGGGATTTAGTATTTCCTGGATGATAATGGTATCCAGGAGGACATCTCGAATTATAATTATTCAAAGAACTGTAACTAAAATTCCTGTTCATTTATATATAAAAAGAAAATACTTATTTTATTTTTTACTTCTTTTTTTCTTAGTTTTTTTACTTTTTCTATTCTTTTTAATTTTAAATATTCTAGATTTTAATTCTTCTCCACTATCTAGAAATTCTATAATATTTCCTTCTGAATCAAAATATTTTTTATCACATGTAAAAATATTATTTGGAGAAACAAAATCTTCTGAATATGTATCTAAATTTAATGATATATTCTTTAAAATAGTATAAGTATCATTATAATTTTTATACCAATCTATAGGAAGCGCTTCAAACTTTTCTCTATCATTTTCATATTGTAAATAACATTTTCTTAAACCATCTTCAGGAGACATTAAATTATATGTATCTTTTAAAACATCTTTATATATTTCGTTATATGATATTATATTTAGTAAATTATCTTTAACATTCTTTACTACTTGTTTATATACATAACATAATATTTTTATAATATCCTTATTTTCTACAAAAATATTGCACTGAGAAAACTTTTCACATAATATTCTACCTGTTAATAAAGGATTATCTCCTAAACTTTCTTTATAACCTCTATCAAAATCATATATAAATGCTTGAAAATTTGTTTTAATTACAAAATTTTCACCATCAATATTATACACAAATTTTGTTTCTCTATCTAAATATTTTATAAAAATATTTCCAGCATGTAAGTCATTATGAACTAATTTACTTAAACTCATAGAATAACATGCAGATACAATTTGAAATAAAATATTCCATAATTCTTTTTCGTATTCTTTTTTTTGTCCATATTCAGTTAACCATTTATTTAAAAATATGCTATTTTCCATATCTTCTAATAAAATTATATTATATTTATATGGTTGTTTTGAAAAATCAATAATTCTAAGCATCCTCCTTTCAGATTGAATAGATGGTCTATCGGCTTTTAAATTTAAAATAAAATTTATATTTCTATTTAAATTATATTTACATTGTTCTAAATCTAAAAGTTCCTTATCATCAGATTGTAATTTTCCATCTAAAATTTGCAATAGATTTTCATATGAACATTTTTCTCCATATGATAAATATCTAACAAAATTAGGACATATATTATATTTAATAAGATTATTTATAACTTTCTTGTAAATATTTAATTCATATTTTAATGCAAGTTTTTCTTTTTGGGTTGGATCATCTGTATCTATAAATATTTTTAGAAATCCTTTTTTTATATTATTTAAATTATATGTAACATAATCCTTAAAATATACAATCCAAGTATCACTCGGAGATGAACTATTACTTTTTAATCCTTTTATTTTTGATATATATTTATTAATATCACATACATTAAAATCTTTATCTATGTCAATGCTCATTTATACAATAAAATATTTTTGTTTAAAAATATTTTAAATTTGATCAATATATATTAATGGTATTTTTGCTTCATTGAGTAATTCAATAGAATGTTTAAAATCTTCTCCCCATCTTATATGATTATAATCTGGTTTTATTGTATATATACATATTATTCCAACCTGGATCAATGCTTTTGCACACTCGGAACATGGAAACATAGTTACTATACAAATAGAATTTTTGAGAGAAACTCCATTTAAACATGAATTAAATATTCCATTTACTTCTGCATGGACAACATATTTATATTTAAGAGGTCTAGACCATCTATCTGCATTTTCTGATATACCACGCGGAATTCCGTTATATCCGGTTGAAATTATTTGAAAAGTTTGAGGATTAATAAAAAAAGCACATACTTTTTTATTTGGATCTTTTGAAAAAAGATCTCCTTGAAATTTTGCTAATTCAAAAAATTTTTTTATTTTTTCCATATATTTATCAACTTTAAATTTTAAATAATTATTATTTTTCATTAAATAAATGATTTATATATTATTATTTATAATAATTTTAATCTTAATTATTACTATAATTTTTATTAAATTTGGTAATAAAAGTAATTTTGAAAATATAACACGTAAGAATTTATTATTTACATCAGTTGGAAATAATACGGATTTTTATAAAAATTGGTTAGGATCAAATAGAAATTATGATGTATGGGTTGTTTATTATGATGATAATCAACAAAATTATGAAAAATATCAATCAATGGTAGATAGAATATGGAGTTTTAAAGGTTCTAAATTTCAAAATTTTTATAGAATATATAAGGATTATTATAATGATATAATGAATTATGAGAGATTCTTAATTATAGATGATGATATAATAATGTCTACAGATGATATTAACAATTTATTTTTAATTTCCGAACAATTTGGTTTATCAATATGTCAACCTGGATTTATAAAAGGAAAATCAAAGATATCTCATCTTATAACTGCTTCAGAACCAAATGTATTTCTTAAATATACTAATTTTATTGAAGTAAATACTCCTCTTTTTAACAAAAGCGCTCTTTTAAATCTTATGAAATATTATGATCCATCATTAATAGGTTGGGGAATAGATTATTTATATATATGGGCTAATAATATGAATAGTAAAGATAAATTTGCAGTTATAGATAGTATAAAATGTATTAATCCATATGATGTTAAAAAAAATAATACGAGAGAATTAACTAAAATAAAAAATTACGATCAAAGAGTTAAGTATTGGAGTCAGTTTGCTTTAAAATACAAAATACCAATAAGTTGGCCACTAAAAGTTTATAGAAAAATTTTAGAAAATGAATAATTTATATCTATAATTTTTTGATAATTTTTTCATCAATTTCTTCTTTTATAATTGTAGGATTTTGAATATCTGCGCTAATAATTTCATTTAAATATTTTTCTGTACTATAAGGATTATCTTTTAAAAGAATTCCTACATTTTGAATTGCTTGTTTAAGAGATGATATAGTTTTTTGAAGATCTTCATCTTGAATTAATTCTTCTTCTTTAACGTCTTCTTTAACTTCTTCTTTAACGTCTTCTTTAACTTCTTCTTTAACTTCTTCTTCTTTAACTTCTTCTTCTTTAACTTCTTCTTCTTTAACTTCTTCTTCTTTAACTTCTTCTTCTTTAACTTCTTCTTCTTTAACTTCTTCT
>Ga0214923_10000960_pt1 | contig 42195 bp, 34 predicted proteins | sample LL1510_MetaG_FD_177993 | JGI IMG/M metagenome (GOLD analysis project Ga0214923, IMG submission 177993) | Freshwater microbial communities from Lake Lanier, Atlanta, Georgia, United States - LL-1510 | ecosystem: Environmental > Aquatic > Freshwater > Lake | place: USA: Georgia | collected... | reverse complement strand
TTTGGGAAAGTCTTTTGCGCCTTTTCGATTTTGGACATTCTAAAAATGTCCAAATTTCATTTCCCTTTTGACTTTCCCAGACAGAAATCCTTGAATTTTTAAAGCTAGACCGCCCATGATTTCTTTAAGTAGGAGAGTGGTTATAATATTTTATTTTTTAGAACCAGGAAAATAAGTTTTTGAAAAAGCCTCCTTCTTGATTAAGGTCTTCTTCTTCTGTTTGTTTTTCATCGTTGTTTGTATTCACGTTGTTATTCGTTGCTGGATAAACAGTTCTTTTTCTGAAATTTCGTTTTGTTTTTATATTTCCGCGTTTCACTCTTCTTGTTTTTTTTTTGTAATTCTCAGAAATGCCTTCCATATATATTATAGGTATGGTAAATATAATATATATTTTTACGAATTCAGAATTAGAAAAGCAATATGTATTTTATTTGTTGAAAAAATAAAAGGGTTGAGTTATTATTATTTTCAAGATAATAAATCAAACAAAATCAACGCTATCTTTATTAATTCTTTTATCATGTATTATTCTAGATATATAAAATTTAATAATATATTTACAATTTATTTTTGAAATTGTCTCTTGTGTATGACGTAAAATTATAGTATCAAATTCATAGATAGGACGTGAAAATAAATCACCCATCAATGTATGATTTATCTCACTTAGTATAATTTTATCCCATTTATAGTAATATCTAGAAGATGTCCATTCCATTCTATTTTATGCGTATGATTTTTACATAATATATTTTTTATTTCATTCAGTACGTCTTTATCTTCTATAATAATATTATTTTCTAGTAATATTATTTTTAGGTTATGTGTATATTCCATTATAATAAATATAATTTATTCTTTATGTTGTTATGATATCAATTTTACTTAATAGAACTATTTTTATTACATTCATACAAGCTATTTCCACATATTTCACAATAAATAATTCTTTGTGACCTGTCAGGAAAAATATCAATATAATCTTCAACAAATTCGTGTTTACAAGAGTTAATAATTTTTGAATCAATAATTTTATTCATGAATTCAAGACTTGCCTGTTTAATAGCTAACAATTTTTTATTTAAAAATAAATTATTTTCTTCAAAAATATGGTATTTACTATAAAGTTTATTTAATTCTTCGTAAATATTATTATCGGTTTTGCTAATAACATTATTCATATTCTGAAAAAAATAAATATATTTTTCATTTAATTTTTTCATTTTAAAAAGTATATTTAAATAATTATTATCTTTATCGTGGTCGAATGACATTTTTTTAAAATATAATATATATTAATTTATTACTTTCGTTTTATATAGTTTGAAATGAAGAATAAATTGATTTAAATATACAATGCTTTATAAGACATATTTTCTTCTTTTCCTATTTTAATTAACTTATCTACCATAGATTTCGTAACTTGAAATGGAAATTCCACTTTAATAGACATATCTTGTTCAAATAAATTACTACCTGGTTTCATTAAACGATAAAGATTCAGTTTTGTGTAAATGATTTCTAAACATCGTTTCAAATTTCGTACACCTTCTTCTTTACTACAGAAATTATCAATAATATAATGTAAGGTTTCATCTGGAATAATAATATCTTCGTTTGTAAATAATACTTGTTCGCGAATTTTGGGAAGTAAATAGTTATTGGAAATAATTGTTTTTTGTTTTAAATTATATCCTTTGGTATGAATTCTATACATACGGTCTTTTAAAATTGGATTAATTTTACTTTCATCATTATAACTGAATATAAAGAGACATTTACTTAAGTCAAAATCGATTTCAGCAAAATACTTGTCGTGAAATTGATTATTTTGAGAAGAATCCGTCAAGTGAGTTAAAATACCGGCTATTTCTTCACCTTTTGGTGTTTCACTTATTTTATCTAATTCGTCAAAGTATATAACTGGATTCATACATTTACTATCCAGCAAAATTTGAACTATTTTGCCCCAAGTACTACCTTCATAAGTATAAGAATGACCTTCTAAGAAACTACTATCTGTTGCTCCACCTAATGCTATAAAAGCAAAAGGACGATTTAATATTTTACTGATTCCTTCTTTCACAAGACTCGTATTATGTGTTACAGTAAAGTTACCTAATAAATATCTGTGATTGCCATCTAGTTCAAAACCATAGTAATCACCAAATCCTTTATAAATAATTTTTATTCCGGTTACAGTAGTGTTTTTAATTTGTAAACGTTTTTTAGTAACTTTTTTTCTTAAAATTTTTACTGGAATTTCATGTAAATTATTTCCTGATATTAAAATTTTATAATAAATTCCTTTTTTTATTTCATCTTTATAAAGACAGCTACTATTTACTTTATTTTGATAAGCTGTAAATCCTAATGATCTAACTAAAAACAATATGTCATCAGATAACTGTTTATTTTTTTGTGTAATTTCATAAATTTTATCTTTATTAGAATAAGAACCATCTGTATCAATTAATCCTGCAAGTAACTCTAACTGAATATTTCTTTCGTTAATTTTATAAATTGTAGGAATATGTTTGTTATTTAACAATTTTAAATCTTTTAGTACTTGTAGGAATATATTTTTATTATTTCTAGAATCTCTATCTTTTCTGTGTAAATCATAACCTATTCTGTAAGTATATCCAGAATAGTATGTTAAATTCAAGTTATACTCTTGTAATTTGCTTCTCAAATAATGTAACACTATAGAATCCTGATTAGTAATTTCACTCTTACTTGATGTTCCGTCTCCTAACCAAACACCTATAATATATGGATCAAATGGAACAGGTTCAGGTGGAAAATTTACACCAACACTATAGCCTTTCAATTTTGAACTAATATAATTTGGTAATTCTAAAAGTGTTTTTACAGGGATTTCAATAATTTCGTTTTCTTCTTTTTTAGTTTGGCAATATTGTTGAGCTTCGGTAAAATTATTAAAACTTTTTGAGTTAATTTTATATGTTTTATTATTTAAATATTCAACTTTATATGAAGTAGTATTTTTATTTTCTATTTTTTTAATTTTATTTAATCCAGATGATTTTAAACATAAAATATGTTCTGAATTTACACCATATTTGTCACCCTTTACTGGTACTATATCATACAAGTCGTCTTGTCCACATCCTAATGATAATACATTTCTTGATGTAGAATCATCTCCCATCAATAAATCTCCAACTTTTATGTCTTGAACCATTTTGATAGAACCATCATACATTAAAATTGGGGTATCTTTAACTAGACATTTACCTGTACCTGGTGGACCTTGAATAGCAATCGCACTTCCTAAAGCGTTTGGATTTGTAATTAGTTGTCCAAGCATTTGCATAATTTGCATTTTTGCGTCATTTAAACCATGTACAGCATTATCAAGAATTTTCTGAGAATTTTCCATAAAATCATGGCATTTTTCAACTCCATCACTTATATTTATTGGTAGAGTCTGGCATTTATCAAAAGGAATTTTCATAAAAGTATCTACCCAGTTTTTTATCTTGTAATATTCACCACTTCCAGGTTCCATGTATCTTAATGAATTAATTTTTTTCATTGCTGCTCCTTTGAATAATGTTGGTATATTAGATTCTAGTAGAGTAATTCGATAAGGTTTTTCAACTCTAGTTATTTTATTTATTTCTTTCAACTCTTTAATAATTTTTTTTTGATTTTCCATATCAAGTTTTTCGAAAAAGGTATAGTCATTCATTACATTTTTATCTTTTATTATTTTTTTGAAAATTCTGGCATTACGATCTTTATATTTTTGTTCCTTTTTTTCAATCTTTTTTTTATTTTTTTTGATATTTTGTTCACACAATTGAATACAATCAAGTACTGCTTTATTTTCTTTATTTTTTTCATAAATTTCATTTAATTGTTTAAGTAATTCAGAATCATAATTATCAACTTTTTCATTTAAAATACTTTTACCTTTAACAACTAGTTGATTATTTTCTTCATTATTAATTACATCTTCTTTTTTTTCTTTTGTATGTTTTTTTTTGTCATCATTTTTAGATACCTTTTTGGTGTTTTTATTTTTACCTTCTGTTTTTACTTGTTCTACAACTTCGACATTATTTTCTTCTTCCTCTTCTTCACTACTACTTGAATCATCTGATAAAGGATCATCCTCATTTTCAGTTTCATAATTACTAATATCTTCCCATTCCTCATCATCGTCATATTCATCATCATATTCATCATCATATTTATCACCTCCAATAGTAAATATTATATTTACTTTTTCAGATTTTTTATCTTTTTTTGGTACAACTATTTCTGACTCAGAAGAATCTGAACTATATTCTTCCTCTTCATCTTCAAATTTCTTCTCCATTTTCTTTTTTTTATCTTTTTTACATGATTTTACTTGTTGTTTTTTAGAGATTATTTTTTTTTTATTCTTTTTAATTATTTTTTCTTCTTTTTTATCTCGATTCTCATATTCTGAATCTTCAGAATCTTCATCTTCTTCTTCATCCTCTACATTTAAATCTTTTTTTAAAACTTTTTTTAAATTATCACCTGCTTTTATTTTTTTATCTAAATAATTAGATGGAAATATTTTCGATAAGAACTTTCTATATTCTACAGCATCCATTTGATCTTCTTCTTCTTCTTCTTCTTCTGTTTCACTTTCTGAAAAATAACTACTTTCATCGCTATCTGATTGTTGATTATTTTTCTTTTTACGCGTCTGTTCATCTTTTTTTTTTGAACTTTTATTCTGTTCTTTTTTTATTAATCTTGTTTTATTTTCATGTACCATTTTTATACTTTATGATATTAAATTATTAATTTTAAATCAAAATCAATTTTTTATTAAATTCTTTTTTATTATAAGTAAAATATACTAAAATAATATAATAAGTTTAAATATAAATATATAAATATAATAATTAATATGGATATTTTTAATTTATTACAAAAAAATGACAGTCTTAATAGATATTATTATTATCCAAAAGTATATAACGACGAAGAAATTGAAAAAATTTTATTAATTTCCAAAAAATATGATTCCGAAGAAGGAAATATATCTGGAAGTGTTGATTATAATTATAGAAAAAGTAAAATAACTTGGTTACCTTTAAATGATGAAACAACATTTATTTATGAAAAAATTATATCTTTAATGAAAACGGCAAATAATCAAATGTGGAATTTCAATATTACTAGTTTAGTAGATCAGGTTCAAATATCAGAATATACAGATGAAGAAGTAGATAATCATCATGGTCATTATGATTGGCATATAGATTTTGGTGGATCTAGTAGTACTAGAAAAATAAGTCTTAGTGTTCAATTAACAGATGAAAATTCTTATGAAGGTGGTGACTTGGAATTTATGATTAACCGTTCTATTATAAAATCACCTCGTGAAAAAGGTACAGCTATACTATTTCCTTCTTATATTACACATAGAGTAACTGATGTTACAAAAGGTAAAAGGAATTCATTAGTTTTTTGGTTTCATGGTCCACCTTTTGTTTAATTCATTTTGTTTGTTTGCGTTCAATATTTAGATTTATTACTAAAAATAAAAATTTTAATAATAAATAAAATTGAAATTAAACAATCTAAATATTATAATATAAATATAATAAGTATGTCAGACTCAGCGCAAAATAAAACTTCTAAAATTATTGGAATTCAATTTAGTGTTTTGTCTCCCGATGAAATTAGAAAAGGTTCTGTAGCTGAAATAACAAGTAGAGATACTTACATTAATAATAAACCTGTTATTGGTGGACTCTTTGATCCTAGAATGGGTGTTTTAGAACCTGGATTGATTTGTCCAACTGATGGTTTAGATTATATGAAAACTCCTGGTTATTTTGGTCATATTGAACTTGCTCGCCCTGTATTTTATATTCAGTATTTAAGTAGTATTTTAAAAGTTTTACGTTGTGTTTGTTTTAAATGTAGTAAGTTACTTATTAGTAAAGATAATTATAAACAAGCGTTGAATATGCTTGCGGAAGCCAGATGGAAATATGTTTTTGCTCTAGCAAGTAAGGTAAAACGTTGTGGAGAAGATACGGAAGATGGTTGTGGATGTTTACAGCCTAATAAAATAAGAAAGGAAGGTTTAGCAACTATTTTTGCGGAATGGAAAGGGGAAGGTGCTGGAGCAGCTGCTGAAGTCATTAAATTAACTCCTGAAATGGTTTTGAAAATATTTAAAAGAATTTCAGATGAAGATGTTACTTTTATGGGTTTCAGTCCTTTATGGTCTCGACCTGACTGGTTTGTTTGTCAAGTCATGGCTGTTCCTCCTCCTGCTGTGCGTCCTTCTGTAAAACATGATGCTCAACAACGTTCTGAAGATGATTTGACACATATTTTAGTAAATATCATTAAAACAAATAAAACTTTACAAGAAAAAATACAAAATAATGCTCCAGCAAATGTTATTGATGACTGGTCTACTGTTTTACAATATTACGTCGCTACTCAAGTAGACAATAAAATTCCAGGTGTTGCGTCTGTTGCTCAGCGTTCAGGTCGTCCATTGAAGTCTATTAAAGATAGATTGAATGGAAAGGGAGGACGTATGAGAGGTAATCTGATGGCAAAACGTGTGGATTTTAGTGCTCGTTCGGTAATTACAGCTGATCCTAATATTTCTATTCGTGAACTTGGTATTCCAATGAAAGTCGCTAAAAATATCACAAAACCTGAATTTGTGAATAAAATGAATAAGGCTTTCTTGATGAAACTAGTTCAGAATGGACCAGATATTTATCCTGGAGCAAAGATTTTGGAAAAGAAAAATGGAGAATCTATCACTTTGAGATATGTGGATAAAAATTCTATTATCTTGGAAGATGGAGATATTGTTCATCGTCATATGATGAATGGAGATGCTATTTTGTTTAACAGACAACCTACTCTTCATAGAATGTCGATGATGTGTCATATTGCTCGCATTATGAGCAAAGGTGATACGTTTCGAATGAATGTCGCCGATAGACTTAGTGTTGGCAAAAGGGAGCATTAAAAGTGTTATACTCCCTAGTGAATAAATTAAATATATATTTAGGCAAATTAATTTAAAGATATTCTTATTATAAAATAAAATGGACGTAACAGATACAAAACCATTAGATAAATGTTGTTCAAAATGCGGTGAAATTAAAATGAAAGATAAGTTCATACCTAATAGAAATATTTGTAAAAGTTGTCGTAATGCTAAATGTAGAGAAAATTATAATAAGACAGTTGTTTTAGAAGAAGAATTACAAAGTTGTAATAATTGTGGTATTGAAAAAAGCAAATCTTCTATTATAAAAAATAGAAATATGTGTAATGAATGTAATAATGAAAAAAGAAGATTAAAATATAAACAAAATGAAGAGCATCGTAAAAAATTAATTCAAAAAGCAACGGAATATAAACACAATAAAGTTATAATAAGACAACAGTTAAAAGTAGAAGAACATGAAAAAATTGGACTTGATAATAAAGTATGTTCTAATTGTAATGGAATTAAATCAAAAGAAAATTTTAGATATAATCGATTAAAGTGTAAAGATTGTGAAAGAGATGAACCATTAGAAAAATTTAAAAGAGTTGTAAGATCAAGAATTCATTCAGCTTTAAATAAAACTAAAAAAACTATTGAATACTTGGGTTGTAACTCTACTGATTATTTAAAATGGTTATTAAATAATAATTGTAATTATACTCTTGAAAATCGTGGTAAAGAATGGCATATAGATCATGTAATACCGTTGTCTAAATTTAATCTTGATGATAAAGAAGAACAATTAATTGCTTTTAACTGGAGAAATACAATGCCTTTGTCTGTTAAAGAAAACCTTTCGAAAAATAATAAAATAATAAAACAACAGATTGAACAACATTATAAAAAATTAATAGAATATCATAAAGAAAATGAACTTGATTTGCCTCAACTATATATTGATTTATTTGCGAAACACCTTGATGACGGGAAACCCTTAAAGCGTACTCTACCACTCACTAGTGGAAACATTTGTGAGGAACACAGTTAATAGCTGTACCCAATGGTAAAAAAGTGTATGATGATTACTGAAAAGTATGAAATAGGCAATCCGCAGTGTTACTTCCTAACTCCGTTATGATAAGGACATGGAAGGCATTCAGAGACTGAACGGGTGTTGGTGGTTAATGATGGTGTAATCAACCTGAAACTGCTTAAGATACAGTCCGACCATCTGGGAAACCTTATGGAGTTTATCGACTAAACCGTACAATGCCGACTTCGATGGGGATAAAATTCATCTTGTCCTCAACAGGGAGCGTGAAAAGTGTGCTACTCCCTAGTTATTTGATATTTATTATGAATTTAAAGAATCAAATAGCAACGCATCCAAACTGCTGGAACTTCCTTAGAGCTTTCACTACCACTCACAATTGGAAACATTTGCGAGGAACACGATTAATAGTCGTACCCAATGGTAAAAATGTGAAAGATTGGATAATCAGCAACCAAGCCCCTAACCTCGTTATGGTAAGAGTATGGGGACGGCTCAGAGACTAGATGTTTGCGGGTTTTAAATGATGGTTTAACCAACCTGATGAAGCTCAAGGTATAGTCCGGCCTTACCAGAAATGGTAAGGATTCTCCTAACCCCGGAGATGAATCTTCACATGCCCCAAGATCCAGAATCCGAATCGGAACTAAGAAATTTGGCAGCAGTGCCATATCAAATTATTAGTCCAGCCAATAATGCCTCTATTATTGGTATATTCCAGGATTCCATGCTTGGGTCATTCCAGTTTTCACGAGAAAATATAACCTTCACACCAAGAGATGCTATGAATTTGCTAATGATGTTTAATAAAGTAAATCCCAAAGCACTCTTTGAAAAAGGAGGAGACATAATTACAAATTTCGATGTATTATCTCAAATTATTCCACCATTATCACTAAAATATAAAAATAAAATGTTTGTGGAAGATAAAGATGATCCAAAAACATCGAATAATATGATTGAAATAAAAAATGGAGACTATTTAAGAGGACAGATTGATAAAGGTGTACTAGGTGCTGGATCCAAAGGTCTAATTCAAAGAATATGTAATGATTTTGGATACATGGCATCTTCCGATTTTATCGATAATCTTCAAAATATAGTTACAGAATACATGAAAACAAGTTCTTTTAGTGTAGGAATTAGTGATTTAATATCAAATGAAAAAACCAATCAATCTATTATTCAAATTATTACAGAAAAGAAAAAAGATGTGAAAAATTTAATAGAACAAACACAAGTCGGTGTTTTTGAAAACAATACAGGTAAAACAAATGAAGAAGAATTTGAAACACGTGTAAATAATATATTAAATCAAGCAACGTCGGAATCAGGTAAAGTTGGATTGAAAAGTTTAAGTAAAGGAAATCGTTTTGTCACAATGGTAAATGCTGGTTCCAAAGGCAGTGATTTGAATATTTCCTTTATGATTTCCTGTTTAGGTCAACAGAATGTAGATGGAAAACGTATTCCGTATGGATTTGAGCATAGAACACTACCTCACTTTACCAAATTCGACGATTCTCCTGCTGCTCGTGGTTTTGTAGAAAGTTCTTATATTAATGGATTATCACCACAAGAGTTATTCTTCCATGCTATGGGTGGTAGAATAGGTCTTATTGATACTGCAGTAAAAACGAGTTCTACAGGATATATTCAGAGACGATTAATCAAGGGATTAGAAGATTTAATGGTAAGCTATGATATGACAGTTCGCACTAATAAAAATAAAATTGTTCAATTCGCTTATGGAGACGATGGTATAGATCCGACAAAAGCAGAAAACCAGTTTTTACCTTTAGTAACAATGAGTATTCAAGATATTTATGCTCATTATAATATTCCTGGAGACGCTACCAAGACAAAAACATTGAATCAAATATTTTTGAAAAATGTCATGACAAGATACAAGAAACAAATAGATGAATTTAGTGACTTATGTAAAAACATTACAGAAAATATGATTCAATTAAGAGGTGAAATTATTGAAAACGTATTCAAGAAAAAAGGCGATAGTTCCGTTCAGTGCCCAGTTGCTTTTCAGTATATTATTGGAAATATTCAAGGTCAATGTAGTATTACTAGTACTTCTTTAGTAGATATTACACCGTATGAAGCATTTAAAATGATTGAAGAAACTTATAGTAAATTAGAACAAATTTATTATGTGAAACCAACTAATTTATTCAAGACACTTTATTATTACTATTTGTCTCCTAAAGATTTGTTAATTGTAAAAAGATTCAATAAAAATGCTTTGACCTTATTACTTGACACCATTATCATTAATTATAAAAAAGCAGTTATAACACCCGGTGAAATGGTTGGATTAATTGCGGGTCAAAGTATTGGCGAAGTCTCAACACAAATGTCCAGCTTATCGTCAGAGAAATTAAAAATTATAAAAAAATCTAAGACGACAAATTTTTCAGAATTATTATCTGTAGAGATTGGACCTTTTATTGATAGTTTGATGGAACAAATTCCCGAATTTACATTTAATACTGGACATGTTAATAGTACCGAAACATTATTAGACAAATTAGAAGATGAATATTATATTATTGGTGTTTCAGAAGATGAAAAAACAAATTGGAACAAGATAAGTCATATAAGTCGTCATCCAGTAAATGGACAAGTAATGAAAGTAACAACTAGAAGTGGAAGAATTGTAGAAACAACAACTAGTCATTCACATTTAGTTAGATGTGATAAGTTACAAAAAGTAGTACCAATTACAGGTGCTGATATGAATATTGGAATGAGAATACCGGTTGCTAAACATATCAGTAATGACTTTATTCAAGATTCGTTAAACATTGGAGACAAAAACTTTAAATTAGATTATTTATTTGGTTGGTTTATTGGTGCTTATTTAGCGGAAGGAAATGTAAATCATTATGAAATTTGTATAACAAATATTTCAGAACAATTTATTCAAAATACTACTAAATTTGCGGAATTATGTAATAAAAATATACGGGTAAATAGTAGAGAATGTGAATATGGACCATCTACATGCTCTAAATTCAACTATAAAGAACTAGCTAAAATTTTATTATCCGAATGTGGCACAGGATCATTTGTAAAAAGAGTTCCTAATTTTGCTTTTACAGCTCCAAATGAATTTAAAGCTGGATTAATTCAAGCGTATTTTGACGGAGATGGAAATATTCAAAATGATAAAGACCATCATCAAATTAGAGTTTGTAGTAGAAGTAAACAGTTGATTAAAGATATTGCTTTATTATTGAATTATTTTGATATATTTGGAGTTATTAAAGAAAATTATACAAGAGGTTCTTTTATTTATAACTTGAATATTTCACCAAAATTCAGTATTGTTTACAAAGAAAAAATTGGTACTTTATTACATTCTGAAAAATTAGAGGCAATGATTAGTTATTTAGAAAGAGAAAGTTTGAAAATAGTTCCTGATCAAATAGATAAAATTAGTGGTTTGGAAGATATAGTAGCTCATTGTGGAAAAACACTTGCCTTACCTGGTCAAAGTCGTATTTATGGACATTACAAGCATAAAAACATAAAAAGTATTGGAAGACGAACATTAGAAAAATATATAAAAGTATTTAAATCTCACCCAGATTCTTACAAGATTCAGTCTGAAATAAAAATTTTAGAACAAGCTGTGAATTCAGATGTGATTTGGGATGAAATTGTAAATATTGAAATATCGACACCAGACCAGACAACCTTTGTGTATGATTTTACTGTTCCAGGAAATCAAACTTTTATGACGGATTATGGAGTGATAGTTCACAATACTTTGAATTCAGTTACATTTGAAACACCAATTATTGTAAGAAATCGCGAAGGAGATATCAAAAAAATTCAGATTGGTGAATTTATTGAAAAGAAAATTAAAGAAGCTACCAAGACAGAATATTATAAAGATAAAGATACTACTTACGCAGAGGTTGATGATTATTTTGAAATACCTTCATGTGACGAAGACGGAAATATTTTATGGAAAAGAATTGAAGCAGTGACAAGACATCCAGTGATTAATAAAGATGGAACAAATACGATGTTGAAAATCACAACTGAAGAAGAACGTGAAGTAGTTGCTACAAAAGCAAAGTCATTTTTGAAATTAGTAAATGGAAAAATTGTCCCAGTAGATGGAGATACTTTAAAAGTTGGAGATTATTTACCTGTATCCAAGAAACAAATTGATTTCAAAGAATCTACCAGTTTAGATTTAAAGACCATTTTACCAGTAACTGAATATATTTATACTTCAGAAGTTGAAAAAGCTAAAAAGGTAATGAATGAATATAGATGGTGGGCAAAACACCAAGGAACGACTTTTACTTTACCATATAACCGTAGTGATAGTTTTGTTGCCAAAATAAATGGAAAATTGAGAAATGGATGTAAAAGTAAAACAGAATTTACGGAAGGATGTGTGTATACATTACAAACAAATATGAATAATTATACAATTCCTGAAATAATTCCATTGGACTATAACTTTGGATATTTATTGGGTGCTTATGCTGCCGAAGGATGTATGACGCGATTTCAAATATCGATCGCAAATAATGATATAGAATATTTTAAACCTATTCAAGAATTATGTAAAAAGTGGAATATTACAACAAAAATATTTAAAACAGAAAATAAAAACCAACAAGGATGGACAAGTCAAGATTTAAGAATTTACAATACTGTTTTATGTAGATTATTGGATAATTTATGTGGAAAATTAAGTCATAATAAATTTGTTTCAGACAAGATAATATTTTCGAATAAAGAATGTTTATTGGGATTTTTAGACGCTTATATTGGTGGAGATGGATATATAGATACAAAATCCAAAATTATTTCAATGTCCTCCGTATCAAAAGAATTATTAATGGATGTTCAGCAAATATTGAATATTTTCAATGTATATAGTTACATAACCAAATATAAAAAACAAGAAACAAACAATAGAGGTAGTTTAGATATAAAACAATTATATAACCTTGAAATAAAAGGAGCGCAAATCTATGATTTTGCTAGTAAATTAAATATTAAATTAATATACAAGCAAGAAAAATTAATTGAATTATTAAAACATGAATATCAATATGAAATACATAGAAAAAATACTATTATTCCAGATGAAATAGACGGTGAACTTGAATTAAAAGAAAGAAATACAACTGATTATGTAGATGTTTTATTTGATAAAATTAAAAATATTGAAGAGGTACCTAATACTACAAATTATGCGTATGACTTAACAATTTTAGACACACGAACTTTCAACATCTATAATGGTCTCGCGATTTTCGACACTTTTCATTTTGCTGGAGTTGCGTCTAAATCGAATGTAACTCGTGGTGTTCCTCGTATTGAGGAAATTCTTACCTTATCTAGTGAACCAAAAAATCCATCTTTGACTGTTTATTTGAAATCTGAAGATGAAACTGATAAAGATAAAGCTCATACTATTATGTATATGTTGGAACATACCAAATTGGAAGAAATAGTAAAGTCTATAGAAATATGCTTTGACCCAGATGATTTAAATACACTTATAGAACAAGATAAAGAGTTAATAGAGCAATTTCGAGCTTTTGAAAATATGGTTGATGAATGTCAAGAAATGAATTTAAATACAGATGAAAATGAAAAATCAAAATGGATTATTCGTATGGAAATGAATCCTGAAATAATGTTGGAGAAAAATATAACAATGGACGATGTTAATTTTACTTTAAATAATTGCTATGACAATCAAATTAATTGTGTGTATTCCGATTATAACTCTGATAAACTTATTTTTAGAATAAGAATGAATGAAGTAATTAAATCTGGAACAAATAGAGGTGGAACTAAAAAAATAAAAGTAAATCCATTAGACCAATCTGACCAGATATATATACTAAAAAATTTTCAAGACCAGCTTTTGAATAATATTATATTGAGAGGAATAAAAGGAATTAATAAAGTTATTTTGAGAAAAATCAAGGATAATGTCATTGAAAAAAATGGAGTGTTTAATAAACAAGATATCTGGGTATTAGATACTATTGGAACAAACTTAATGAATGTCTTGGCATTGGATTATATTGATAATACAAGAACATTTAGTAATGATATTGTAGAAGTATTCGAAGTTTTAGGTATAGAAGCAGCGCGACAAATCATTTATAATGAATTGGTAGATGTAGTAGAATTCGATGGTACTTATATTAATTATCACAATTATAGTGTGTTGTGTGATAGAATGACATTTACTAGTAAAATGATTTCTATCTTTAGACATGGTATAAATAATGATAATATAGGTCCAATAGCTAAAGCTTCTTTTGAAGAAACACCTGAAATGTTTTTGAAAGCAGCTAGACATGCTGAGTTAGATACAATGCGAGGAATATCCGCAAACATTATGTGTGGTCAAGAAGGTTTATTTGGTACAAGTAGTTTTCAAGTAGTTTTAGATATTGAAGAAATGAGCAAACTAGAAGCAACAACTGAATATGAAAAAGAAGAAGTAGAAGATGAAATTGACAAGTTTTTCGGAGCACAAGAGTCTTCTACAAATGAAATATGTAGTTTAAATAATCTAGCAATTAGTAACAATGTAATAAGTATTAAACCTACTGATTTGGGAGGAAATAATGACTATAATCCTGGATTCTAAAAATATAATATTGATAAAAGTTATAATAAATAAAGTGATAAATAAGTGATAAAAAATTATAAAAAATAATATTAAATAAAATTTAATATTATAAATAATAACATGACCATTATTTATGATATTATTAAGATATTAATAAATGAAAATAATAAAATAGATAATAATAATGATCCAACTAAATTAGATAAAATGGAGATTCAATTAGTAAATATTTTATTAAATAGTTTTACTTTGTCAAAACATTACAGTATTAAAAAGAAATTTATATTTTTAAAACAAACATTAGATAATATTTTCATTGAAAATGATATAAAATTTTTTTTTATGGATAATATTCAAAAAATCCAAAAAATTTATTTTGCTTTGAATAAATTTGCTTTTCATTACAAATTTAAAAAATCTAAAATTATTGTGAATGAAGATTTATATTTAAATCCTATTGATGATAATTCTAAAAACATTATTTGTATTTTTCAAAATAATAATAGATACAAATTTATTTTAAGTGATCTTGTTAATATAATAAATGTCTGTTTATCAAACTCATCTTATTTTTTTTCAGAACCATTACCTTGTAAAAATCCATTTAATAATATTCCTTTTAATAAATCATCCTTATATAATATTTATTTTAGTATAAAAAATTACAACCTATCAGTTCCTAAACTTTTTTATTTTTATTTTTTATCTAATTTTAACTTGACGAAATTTAGGGAAGACTACGAATTTTATATACGCGAATATGTAATCAAAAATTATGTAGATAATAAAGATGTTGATGTTTTATATGATGATATAATAATTATGTTAAATAATACTTACATTAATCATTATAAAAAAATAAAAATCGATAATGGTTTTCCAAAAAAAAAGTTAGTTAAAATTATGAAACCTTATTTATTATTATATTTAACAAGTAAATATTCTTTAAATTTAGAAAAACAATTTAATTCTAATAGAATACTTAAAAATAAATTAAATCGATTTTTTAATTTTAATCCTAATTTTGGAAGAAAAAAAGTAGATTTGACTAAATTTTATTCACAAGAAAAAAAACGAATGATAACGAAAAAAATTAGTTATTTTGTAGATAACCACATTTCTTTTTATACCAATAAAAAAGACGACTTTTTAGAAAGTCATATAAAAATACAAGACGATTTAGAAGAAGAATATAATAATAATCCATCAAATTTTAATGAAATGTCAGATGATGATCAAGAAAATCATGTAGAATATTTTGAAAGTGATACAGATAATGATGAAGAAGAAACAAATAATACAAGTCAAAATCACGAAACCCTAAACATGAACATAGTTTCTAATACTTTTTTGGAAAACAGAATACTCCCAAGAAATTATGAGAATAACACGACTTTACGAGAATTTACTCATCATAGAGATATAGATAATGTTTTTTTTGATGAAATTTTTAATGAGTTATACAGTGAAAGACAATACGATAATATAAGATATTATAATGACATTTCAAATAATATTCTTGATAATGAAAATATAAATACAGAAAATCATTCAACAATGATAGAAGAAGAAGATGAAGAACAAAAAGATATAGATTCGATTAGTTAAAAGATAATTTCATAATTTATTTTATTTTTTACTAAAATATGAAATATGAAATATGAAATACGAAATATAAAGAAATAAAAAACAATAGAATTTATTATTTATGGCTTATTTTTACGAGTTGTTTTTTTATCAATTACTTTTTTGCCAGTTATTTTTTCTGTAATAGGTTTTTTCTTTTTTTCTTTTTTAACTGGAATTATAATAATATCTTCTTGTTCTAGATTACCATATTGATTATATTTTTCTTCATTTTGATCTTCTTCAATAACTAATTTTACAGGAAGTTGTGTTTGTATTTTTGGTTTCTTTTTTTGATAGTTAGTTTTAGAGGCTTTTATAAATTTTTCTAGATAATTTTCAATGTTAAAGTGACTATCTATTGCTTCTTGAATAGAATTGGAACATTCTTGATTTTGAATACTATTCAACGAAATAGATATTTCTTCTTTATCAGTAATAATAATTTTATAGTTCGGAACAGTTTCGATTCTAAATCCTGGGACTACAATAAAAATAAAGTTATCATTACTATCATCACCATAAGCTAAAAAAATATTTTTATTATATTCAGTTTCCAATAAATATTTATTTGAAATAAAAAAAGAAGGTATTTTATATTTTTCAATTAGCAACCATAAATCTAAATTAGTTAAAAAATAATTATCACTATAAATAAAACTTGAAAAAGTAAGTGTATTTGATTTAACTTGATCTCCAAGTATTTTTTTACCTTCAATAATAAGTATATCAAGTATTTTTTCTTTATAATTTGGTAAAAACTTTTTATATTCTTCGTATAATTCCATTTTTATTTCATTTACAGTGAACTCCTTATTTATTTTTGTTTTAAGTAAGTCAATAATGAAATTATATGTACAATATGCTGTACGAGTATACTCTTTTTCTTTATAGTTACTTGGAAAACATTTCTTCCATAAAGAAGACTTAATTTTATCTAAAACTTCTGTTTTACATGTGGTTTCATTTAATTCATTATTTACATTATCTACATCGACATCATTTTCATATACTTGAGATTTTATTGGTTCAGCTTGATTAAAACTATTATATTCAATAAATTGATTAACCAAAGCAGGAACTAAATTATCAAAGTATTCTTGATTCAAAAGACTTTGAATCATAAGTATTTCATTTTCTTTTAAATTATATCCAATAGTACCAAAAGACAGATAACTTTGTGGTTTAAACATAAATTGTTGAATTCTACTATATCTTATTAATTCATCCGACATTTTTCCATAATAGGTTTTATCATTATTTTTATTTGTAATGAGATTTTTTTCAGGTAAAATGAGAGAACATACATCATCCTTTGTTAAAACACAAATATTTTTCGGACAAGTATTTTTATTTTCAATAATACACGTTGTTACTTCCTCTATTTTTTTATAATATTCACTATTTCCTGTAAATTCTATTTTTTTTCCAACTAATTCTCGAAGCAAATTATTGATAGAAATCAATTTTTCAGAATAGATTAAATAAGGTTTAGAAATTTCCCTTTCTATTTTCTCTCTTAATTCGATATTTTTATAGTCATTTAATAATATTCTTATTGTGTTTCGGAAAACATTGTAAAAATTTGTTTCTAGTTTAATTTTTTTAACATATTCTACTCTTTCATGATCGAAATCATTTGAAGTCGTAATAATAACATCACTTGGAATAAAAGAATAATTATTATTTTTACTTTTCTCACTTTTATCGGAAATATAATTATCGTTTTCTATAGATGGAATATCACCATATAATTTTATTTCTGATAAAGGCAACGGTTTAGATATAGGAATAAATTGATTGGTTTCAGTTATTATACCTACTACATGTTCTTCCTCCACTATTTTAAATTCTGGTTTACATGGTATTTCATTGTGACTTTTAGAAGCTACATTTAATAAAAATTCTACTGTTTCTTCATAAGTATTCCATAAAGAATTATCAATCATAAAAGTGTAACTATATGTTTCATTAATAGAAGATGGTAAGCATGGTATGAATCCATGTTTTTTAGAACTAGAATTATTATTTTTATTTACAAATAAATATTCAGTTATTACTCCTATAACTTGACTGTTATAATTCACTACTTGTTGTAAAACACTACATTTTATTTTATATAAAATTTGAATCAAGTTATTTAAAAGTAAAGGTTTTTTAGCATGATAAATAGTTGGCATACTTGATAAAGGAACACACATATTTTGTAAATAAGGTTTAATCATTTTTTTAAATACGCCACGAAGCGTCGGTGATAAATTTGGGTCATACTCACTGAAAACTTTACTGATAATTTTTTTCTTTAAATCATTTTTATAAGAATATATTGGTTCGAAAAAATTTCCTTCATTTATTAAAATTAAGGTAGGTTTTCTTGTTTCATAAAATTCATTAGAGTAATGATTTGTTGGACATAATAATTCTATATTATTGGTTATATCATTATTTACTATTTTAAGAATAACTAGGTTAATTCCAGAATTGAAAAGATACTCATTTGGTTTACAAATAATATCCCATAAATAAGTGAAATCAATAAGTACCTCATCATTTTTTAAATAAGATATAAAGTTTTCAAAGGAGTTCACTACATTTTTGAAATAAGTTAATTCTATTTCTTTTTTAACATCTATTTTCGAATATAATTTAGAATTTGAATATTTTTCAATATTAGTTTCTTTGTTTAAGTTCATTTTGTAAAAATTAGTGGTTAAATTACCATTTTGATAAGTAATAAATTTATCTATTGTAATTGATGAAATAATGATTTCTTTCATTTGTTTAATTGTTGGTATTTTAAATAAATTACCATTTGCGTCTTTTCTTGCGTAATAAATAGCATCTGCTATACAAGCAATAAAAGATTGTTTTTCACTAACTTCAACACCATGACGTAATAAACAAGATTTAGACTCAATTATATTTTTTGAATCATTCTTATTTATTTGACAGGTAGATATATTAGAAGTTGGTTCATTTAAAAACTTTTGAATAGCAATTTGTAAATATCCCCAACGACCGCGAGATAATGGAAACTTGTCTGGACCCATAATGTATTCATCTGATTCTACTTTTTTTTGGTGAACTTCAGATTCTACTTCTTCCTTTTGTTCTTTAGTTTCTTGTTCATTAAGTTCAAGTTCGCTACGTTGACCTTCTTCTTTTTCATCCTTCTCGTCTTTTTCTTTTATTTCACTTTTAGGACCTTCTTTCATACATTTATCCCGACTAGTTACTCTATCTGGAGTATTCCAATTATTAAAACAACAAGGTAGACAAAAACCTTGTGGGTGACTATCTTCTTGAAAACCAGGATATTTTTTAAAAGTACCTTCTTTTCCTTTTGGAGGAGTATAAAATTCATAAATATAATAACCTGGTTTTACTTTTTTATCTCCTTTTGGCAATACTCTTCCACATGTAGGATGTTCTAAAATTTTATTTCCTTTTTCATCCGTTACTTCTTTTAATTCTTTTGGGTCTATAACAGTATTTGTTTTTAAACACCAGTATCGTGGACAAATGTAGTAAAATTCTTTTCCTTTTTCAGAACCATATTTAATTACATCCTCTTTTTTTAAAAATCCTTCATGTTCTTTATTTATTCTATCATATTCCTGTTTATTTAAAATAACAGGTTGACGTCTTGTACTAGATGGACATGTTCTAGAATAAGCATTGAAATTTTCATATGGTTTTGTTAAAATTAAAACCGGATCTCTTTTTTGAATTCTTTCTTGAAAATAATAAGGATTATTTATATTTAAACCATCTATATTTTGAACTTCATTTTCAATACTTTCTTCTGAAATGGTTTTTTCTTCAGAAATATTTGATAATTCTTCTTTGTTTGGAGATGCTATTTCAGGTGGAGATGCTATTTCAGGTGGAGATGCTATTTCAGGAGAAGATGCTATTTCAGGTGGAGATGCTATTTCAGGAGAAGATGCTATTTCAGGTGGAGATGCTATTTCAGGTGGAGATGCTATTTCAGGTGGTGAAGGAATATTTTGTGAAGGAGAAGAATCGTTGCTTTTTAAACTTTCAAACGATGATAATTCTTTTTCTGAAGAAGATGAAGATATTTCACCTCCTTTTTGAAAAATATTTTCGTCATTTTCCTCTTCTTCTTCCTCCTCTGAATTTATATCAAAAAATAAATCAAGTGCTTTTTGTGTTTTTTCATTTGAAATCTCACTTTTTAATTCATCACTATAGTTTACGTCTTCCAAATCTACTTTTTCTTCTTCATCTTCAGTATCTACACTAGATAACAAAATCTTATCACTAATTTCTTTTAAACTTGGAACAACAAAATCTATTTCCGAACTTATTTTGGAAGAACATAATTTATTTATCATTGAAGTAGGCATATCTTTTGATTTTTTATCTTGTGTTAAACGTATTAAAGAATCTAAATAAATAGGTATAGTAAATAAATAAAAAATATTATTAATATTTTCCACATCTATTGTTATTACACTACTAAATTTATCTAAACTTATTGTTGTTTTAAAACCAGGATTAACTTTTATTTCACTTGATGCTCTTTTAGCTCCTTTTTCAAGTTGACTTTCATTTATTACTTTTCTTAATAATTCCATAGCTTCTTCTAGTTTAATATCATTATAATTTTCTAATAAACCATTAACAATATCTTCATTTCTTACATTTTCTCTCTGCTTTTCAATAATATACGCTTCTTGACTTGTTTTTTTATTAAAATTGGATACTCTTTTAAATCGCATTTGTATATTTTTTTTTATATCCTCTTTTTCAATAATAAAAGCACTACTTATACAACTTTTTATAGAATTTAAATGAATATTTTTTGAAATTTGTATTTTACTTTGATAATGAATATTTTGAATTTCCACATTATTGTCTGTAAAACTATCAAATAAATTTATTTTATAACCGCTTTCTAATAAATAAGTTCTAACTTGATTAATAACAGGATTTACTAATTCGCGAAATAATTCTTCAATAATATTCATTGGCATAGCATTTATAAATTCTGAACTAATAATAATATTACAATTTTCGTCAAATTCTAAAATAATATTCTGTAAATAAGTATTTTCATTATTTTCAATATATACACTTACAGATTTATTTTTTCCAATTGTTTTTATAAGTTTAAATATAACTGCTTTGGATAAAAATGGTATTTTTCTACCATCTGTTGCTATTTTATCAGTATATAAACGATAAATATTTTCTTGCCTAGATGACGGGTTGTATTTTATTAGTGGGTTATGCTCATTAGCATTTATTATTTTAAAAATAATCTCTAATGGAATTTTTAATTCGTAATCCGGTTTCATAAGTACTTTAATAAATTTTACACCGTTTAAAACATAATTTAAATCAGTTTTTTTACTTTTATAAATATCAAAAAATAAATCGATGCTTTTAAAGTAATGGACTGTGTTTTCATTCCATAATTTTTTATTTTCGAATTCTAGTTTATCTTCGTTGGATTCTATTTTATCAATGGAATCGATATCTTTTATAAATAAAAAAGGATAATATAATTTTATAATATCTTCTTGTTTTACTTTATTTTTGAGTACATTTTTGGCAAGACATAAATAAATATTATTACCAACTATTAATCCAGTATCTAATAAAATATTACTGTTAATATTTAACAGAGATTTTGGAATAAACTTGGTGTTTATTTCATTTTCGTTAACAATATCAAACGGATTTGTAATATACGGATATTCTGATTTGGCCAATAAATCTGTTTTGCCAAGTGTAATATTTACCCAACATTTTTTTTCATTCAAATCGAGTGACAAAATATCATTATAATCATAGAATTCTTTATCTGGAATAGTAATTTGAAATGGTTCTCCATTTTCATCTCTAATAATGTTTAAAAGAAATTGTTCTAGTTTATTTTTTGTCAAAAGAGATTTATTTTTATTTACTTGATTAAAATCCTGTGAATAATTGATTTGAAGTAAAGACTGGTAAATTTTACTACTATTTAAAAGTATTTGTTTTAGTGAAAATAAATATATTTCTTCTATGGAAAAAGATTCTTTTCTTTCATTTATTTTATTCATTTCGTTAAATATTTTTAATTTAATAGAACTTATATTATCGTCAAAATGAATTTGTTCTTCTGAAAAAATAACTTGAATATTTTTAGAATTTATATTTTCTAGTTCTTCCTTATTAAAAATAGGTATTTGAGTATGTTTGTCAGTGAAAAATTCATTCGTTGGATCAGTCTTAAACAATTCATTGATTTTTTTAATAGAAATAGTCTCATCTTTTCCATAAAATACAATTATTTTATCTATTTTATTATCTTCTATTAAATTATTTACTTTATAAATTGAATTTACTTGATAAAAATTATTCATATTACTCATATATGTATATGTATATATAAACCAAGTATTATATTTAATAAATATTATATTTAATAAAAAATAAATATTATATTTTTAAGAACTATCTAATAATAATTTACAAAAATATACTACAAAAATATTTTATAGTTAAATAATATAAATGGGAGGAAAAGCATCAAAACCAATAGATAACTGTGAAAACTATAAAAATCAAATTAGAGAATTACAAGATAAAATATTACAAGAAAAATTAAAAAAATCAAAATCAACATATAATCCTGAAAATGACAATAATATATTACTTGCTAGAGTTGGAGGAGGAAAAAGAAAAAAAAGAAGTGTAAAAAATAAAAACCAAGCCAAAAAAACTAAAAAGAATAGAAACTAAAATTAAATTCTTATACAATTTAGAATAATATTAAAGTAGATTTACTTTTTTACTTTAGGTCATAATAAGGATTATCATTTATATCCATACCACAATACTGTTTTGGATTTTTTTTATAATCAACTGGATGATAAATATTTGCTTCTTTTGCGTTAATGAGAAGAAATTTAAAATTTTGCCAAAAATCTTGTTTATGTCCAATAGACGTAGTCATTATATGCGCAAGTTCATGAATAGCTACAAACGTTAAAGTATTTAAATCAATTAATTTGTCTCCATCTTTTGTCGTATTTAAACAAAAAGCGATTTTTTCTCCTTTATTTTCACTATATGCTGTTAAAGTACTTGTTGGCAATGTTTCGCTAATTTTTTTAGGATTGAATCCTTTGACTAGTTTTTGTACACGTTTATCATCTGGATATTTTTTTTTCATATATTCTACCAATTGTTTACATTTTTGTGTAACACTTGCTAGCAAATTTGCCGCCAATTCTAATTTTTGTCTATCTCTTACACAATATGTATTTCCGTCTTTTGAGGCAATAATACATTTTAAATTAAAAGCATCAGAATCATAATAAATTCTTAGACAAATTATTAAAATAAAAGCAATAAAAATGTAAAAAAATAAATTATCTACCTTCAACTTCATCTTATACTAAATAATTATTTTATTTATTCTAAAAATAATAATACTATTAGTTGTAGTATTATTATTATTTTAGTTGTAAAATAACTATTTGATAAAATATGACGCAAAAAACATTAATAATGGAATAAAAGCACCAAAAAAACACCATAATTCACCTGTATTATAAGAGAAAAAAACGACACTTAAAGCAAGAAATAAATAAGTAATTAAAAATAATACTAATGAATAATTAAAATTCGTTAAATAAAAAATATTAATTGCTAGTAAAATGAGATAATATTGCGGATTTGCGTATTTTATCCATGGCCATGAAAGATGACCGTTGCTTGTTCCTGTAACTAAAGAACTTGTAGATAAAAAGTGATTGTAACTTATTAATAAATTTATGAGATAAAGCATATTTAAAATAAATACGGGCAAGTTGAAATTTTTCATGGAAAAAATATTTATTGGTTGAAAGTAAAGTAACTTGACTATATACAAAATAAACGGTTGGCCAATATTAAATAATGGTCCAATAATAGTAGTAATTTTATTAATTCCTAATTTATTTTTCAAATCTATCCAAAATAAAAAATCCATGAATTGAATTCCGGCGATAAATAATAAAAAAATACCGAAAATTATATTTTCTTTTGCGAATTTTGGATTACCGTATTTCATTAATAAGAGAGAACCAACAGCTCCAATTGTAAATGTTAAAATAGATGCTTTGGCACTAAAGCACATATATAGTAAGTTTGGATTATTAAAATAAAAAACTTTTTATCAAAAAGTTTTTGATAAAAAGTTTATAAAAAATTGAATTGTTTTTTGGTTTTTATTTTTAACTTATAAATTATGTTTTCCCAACATCCTAAAGCGTTATTTTGGTCGATTAAAAATGAAAAAACAGCAAATGAAGTTAGATTGAATTCTCATAAGAAATTTTGGTTTGATTGTAATGAATGTGGTCATGATTTTGAAATAGAATTAAATAATGTAAATCAAAATGGATGGTGTCCTTATTGTGTAAATAAAAAAATTTGTAGTAAAAATAAAAATTGTATAAAATGTTTTAGTAAAAGTTTTGCTTCTGATAAAAAAAGTTGTTATTGGTCAAATAAAAATATAATTTCACCATATGAAGTTTTTAAAAATTCTCATAAAAAATTTTGGTTTAATTGTAAAGAGTGTGAACATGAGTTTGAATCAATATTAAGTGATATTTCAAAAAATAAATCTTGGTGTCCTTATTGTAGCAATAGAAAAATGTGTCTGGATACATTAAATTGTTTGACTTGTTATAACAAGACATTTGCTTCTATTAAAAGAAGTGAGTTTTGGTCAGATAAAAATAACGTAAAACCACACCAAGTTTTTAAAAGTACTGGATTTAAATTTTGGTTTAATTGTGACAAGTGTATTAATGAATTTGAAAGTAAATTATGTCATATTACAGATGGTTCTTGGTGTCCAAAATGTCGTTATAAAACAGAAGATAAATTTAATAAAATAATGATTCAAAAATACCCTTCTTTGAAATCTCAATTTAAAGTTTCTTGGTGTAAAGATAAAACTTATTTACCATTTGATTTTGTAATTGAAGATAGAAAAATAATTATTGAGCAAGATGGAGAACAACATTGGAAACAAGTAGCAAAGTGGAAAACACCAGAACATAACAGAAAAAGAGATATTTATAAAATGAAATGTGCAAATGAAAATGGTTTTAGTATAATTAGACTTTTACAAGAAGATGTTTTATTTGATAAATATGATTGGTTAAACGAATTAATTACTAATATTGAAAAAATTACAACTGAAAATAAGGTTCAAAATATTTATATGTGTAAAAAGAATGAATATAAAGATTTTGATATTTAGAGATTATTATGTGTATTTAAAAAATCATGGTAACAAAAGTTAAAATTTTTTTACTGAGGTCCAGCCCCAATTTCAAGCGGAACTCGCATGAAATCTGGCTGTATCGTCGATAAATTCCATATTCCGGTATAAACTTGAGGGTTTGGAGGTTCTGAACGGATTTGTAGGTTAGCATTTCTTAAACTTTGTCCAATAGTGTCAATACCAATATGATATCCAGCTCTCAACAAGTTAACGTTAGCCAGTTCACCTTTACCAGAAGGATTTAGTTGAGCCCATTGACTGTTGGTATCTTTTGGCAAAAGCTCTGAAGGATTTTGAATACCAGTGTTAGAACAAGAGGTCGGAATTCCAGGTTGACTAGATTGAATTCCATTAACCGATGCAAAAACTTCATTTTGTCCTAAAGGTTCAGAAGGTTTTACTCCTCCAGAATTCATTTTTTTCTGGGAAGAACCATTATTATAAACGGGATTCATATTTTGATTCATACTTTCTGAACCAGGTCTTCCTTTACCAGATAAATATTTTGCCAATACAGTAGCTCCATACGCAATAATTAATAAGATTATAATTGCTCCTACACCATAATCGTTCCATAGCTTTTTTAGAGAAGGACTCATTATATAAAATTAAGGATAAAATAATTTTAAGAATACATTTTTAATTAATTACAAATAACTTTTTACCTAAAGTTATAGACCTTCTAGTTGACTTTCCGAAACTTCTTCAATTTCATTGTCTATTTCATTATCACTATAATCCAATTCATCCAACATGTATAATTTTTTAATATTTTTTGCTTCCAAATATGCCATAATAGCTTTCTTTTTGGCTTCTTTTGCTTTATTACGAGCTTCTTTATATTTTTCATAATAAACTTCATTCGGTTTTTTAAGTGTAATTGTTTCTAAATCATTCTCTAAAGATAAATTAAAGTCAACTTCTTTTAAATCTTTATTATTATCTATATCAAATTCACTTAATTCTTCAATTTCTAATGGAACATTTTCACTATCTATCGAATTTTCAGTATTAATAATAATATTATCATAATTAGTATTTAAATTATTATCGAAATTGTTTTCTAAACTATTATCTAAACTATCTTTTAGATTATTATCTAAATTATTGCTTAATTTATCGTTGTTCTCTAAACTATTTTCTTTTTCGTTATTACTAAAAAAATCTGGTTCTTGAAAAGTAACATTACTTTTTATTTCATTCATTTCATTAATAATTTCTTTTTCTAAATCTCTCATATTAATTTCTTCCTTTGAAATAGATTTTTTTTTATAATCAATACCAGTTTTAATAAGACAATTTTCAAAAATCGGTTCGTCGTTTAACACCATAATTTGCTTTAACTCTATTTCAATTTGAAAATTACGATTTGTAAATTTAATACCTTGTATTTCTAAAATAGAAATAATATTACTATCAGATGTAACATCATCTATAGATAAAATATTTTCATTTTCATTATATATTTTTATAATTGGCATATTATTTGCCGAATTATTTTTAATATTTGTACGTACTAAATAGAATTTACCAGATTTGTAAATACGAATAATAGAACTGAATGCCGATTCAATGTCGCTTAGTTCAAGTTTAGTTTGAAACCACGATTCTGATTTTTCGTAAATAAGTTCTTGACATTTAGTTTCTAATTTTTCAAACCAATGAATTAATGCTTCTGAATTATTATCAAACATCAAGTCACAATGAATTTTTTTACCAGTTTTAACAATTCCTTGTTTACTTAAACATTTAGTCGTTTGAATATAAAGTGGTTTATTGATATGATTAATTTTTGTGAAATAAGCACCTCCTTGAATACTGGTTGGAAGTGCTAAAGTTAGTTTAGAAAAATCAAAAGATTCATTTGGTTCTATAATATTATCCATTATTGGAACATTAGAAAAATTTAAATCTAATAACACGCAAAAAAATCATTTAATTTTTATAATTATTATTTATGAAAGATTCTTTAGTTCAACAATGTTTAGACATTTTAAAAAGGGAAGATATAAAAAATGAATTAAAATTATTATTTAGACCAGTTTTTAACTATATTTTATACGAAGTTAACCCTTATATTTATATTATTATTACTTTGATATGTTTAATTTTTGTAATAATTTTAGTAAATTTTATTTTATTAGTAATAATTTTGCGTAACAAACAATTATTTCCTAAAATATTATAAAAAAATTTCTTAGTATAATGTATATGGCAAAAGTTAGAAGTTCAAAGAGAAGAGGTGGATACTTTGGTTTAGGAAGTGTGATAAATACTGCTATGGTTCCTGGTTCATTATTAGCTCTACAACAAACCTATCGTAGAAAGAAACACGGTGGTAAACGCAGTAGAAAAAACAGAGGTAAGAAAAGTAAAAGAAGACATTAAATTAATTTATCCCAAATAATTTATTTAACTTCAAACAAAAGTGATTTATATTATTTTTCTCCATAAATAATATAAATGAAGTACAGTAGAAGAAATCACAAGTCTAAAAGAAGAGGAGGTAATGTAGGAACAACGGTTAATTATGGAAATGCTTCTAACTGGATGCTTAATACTGTAGGAACCGCAAATAAACAATACGATAACGTATTTAGTGTAGATAGTCCTTTTCCTGCACATGGAAACGCCATTGTAAGTTTAGATGGAAAACACTATGCTGGTGGAAAACGCCGATATAAACACTCTAAAAGAGCTAGGGGTGGTAATTTAGCACAAGTTATTAATCAAGCAGTTGTACCAATTGGATTGCTTGGTCTTCAACAAACTTATAGACGAAAGAAGGGTGGTAAAAAAGGAAGTAAAACACGAAGACATCGTCGTAAATATTAAATTAAAAATTTAATTTATTAAAAATTTCTGTAAAAATAATTTAATATTATTTGAATATTTATTTTTTGGTGTTTCATTTAAAACATCATTATATTGAGAATGAATATGAGGATCTTTTTTTCCTCTCATAGTTCCAGTGTCATCTTTGGGTAAACAAAGTTTTCTTTTAACATAAGTTTCTTCAGACTGATAAAAATAATGTGCTATATAAGAAGCAACATTATTAAAAGAAACAGGATTATTATGAAAATAAAATGGTTTGAATAAATCCATTTTTTTTCCGTCAATGTTATACATTTTATTCTTATTTTTCATATTATAAAAATGAGGATTGCCAGCATATTTTACTTCATTTGGTCTTACAAATGTTTTTACATGTTGATCTAAATTTTCTTGTGATTTTACATAATTTTCTATAATCAAACCGGACGGTTCTTTTATTATATGACTAGTACCAAACATTAACCAGTTAATAGATAATGAATGCGCAAAACTGAATTTATTCAACATTTGTTTCACACCATTATAGTTATTTAGAATAATGAATTCATCAGCATCTAAATAAATAAACCAATCAGCTTGAATTAATTTAGCAATACCAACTGCTTTATTCATTAATTTAAGTTTTACAGGATTATTTAAATTACATCTTATAATTTTTACTCTTTTATCAAAATTATGAAAAACAGATTTTAATGGTATTATAGACTTGTGATCAAAAATGATAATCAAGTCAAAACCTATTAATAAATGATGTGCTGCCCATTCTCTCATGTTTTTTTCATTTCTAGCATTTGTAAATAAAACAACTTTTTTTGTTGGTCCATAAATTGTTTTTGATATATTTTCAAGATTTTTTTTATTTTTTAAAAAAAACATGAATATAATATTAGATTATATAAAAAATGAATTTTGAAAACCAAATTAAAGAATGGGTACAAATTGATAATCAGTTAAAATTGCTAAATGATAAAACAAAGACACTTCGTGAACAAAAAAATAAATTAAATGAAAATATAATTAACTATGCTAATAAAAATGATATTTTTAATTCACAAATTCAAATTAGTGATGGTAAACTTAAATTTGCAAATACAAAAATACCAGAACCATTAACATTCAAGTATTTAGAAAAATGTTTAGGAGAAGTAATACGAAATGAAAATCAGGTAAAACAAATTATGGAATATATTAAATCAAAGAGAGAAATAAAGACTATTACTGAAATTAAGCGATTTTCTAATAATTAAATTATAAATAAAGTAATTATAAATAATTACTTTATATATAATTAGTAAATGAATATATCATCAGACGATTTAATTTTTTATAAAGATGGAAATAAAATATATAGCGGTGGATTTAGTGTTAATTCTGTTTTATTAAAAAAAGGACATTCCCCATTTATTACTTTCAATAATAATCATAATACACAAAAAGGTGGTTCATATCTAGAAAACGAAGAGTTAGAAAAAAATGGAAATAGTAATAATGTATCTGATTTATTTAAAAATTTTGTTGTTCCAAGTGGATTACTTTATTATCCAAATAAACAAAATTATAATTATGAAAATGATAATCAAGCAGATAATTTAGATACTATTAATTATGACGACGACTCTTCTACAGATGAATATATTAGTGACGATTTACACGAAAGACTTTTAAATTTAGCATCCAAAGATAATAAAAACCTAGCTAAAGGAGGTTCGAAAAAAAAACGTAGAGTAGGAAATAAAAGTACTAAAAAAAATAGAAAAGGTTAAAAGTATTGCTCCTATATTTTACTCCATGAATTATAATTAAAAGGAGAGACTAAAATATCATCTACATGATCTTTCCAATAATCTACTTTCTTTTGAAAAGCTGATTCATAAACTGTTTGAGGATATGGGCTACTATTATCCATTAAATATTTTTCTTCATTGGTAATTTTAGGTTTGTGGCCATAACAATTTATCCCAAATTTGACTTCTTGGTTCGCAATATAACCTCCATTAATTCCAGGTCTACCACAGTCATGTTCATGACCTTTGATATTTTGTAGTTGATCAAACGTAGATTTTTGTGTAGGATATAAAGCCATTTGCCCTTCTGACCATCCGTAGTTACACCACTCCGCACCACTATTATAAGCATTTTCAACTTGTTCATATGTTGCTAATTTAGCACCGTAAGCATCACAAATAGCCTTTGAATCATTATAACTGTAATAATTACCTGGAATATTAAATACTTCTTCTATTATTGGAATTTCAGGTATAGGCGTAGGAGTATTTGGAACTACTGTTTGATCAACCACAACATTTACAACCGGTTGTCCAGAAAATAAACCTGTAATATAAGTAATTAAATTAATTCCAAAAAAATAGGTTAAACCATTAATAACAAATATAATAATAACTAAAATTATTACAAATATTGCTAGAAAATTTGTTGATTTAGAACTCGGATTATTATTACTACTTAAATAATCTGTAGTATTATTATTTTTTCCTAAAGAATAAAAAAAAACAAAGTATATAATGATAACCGCAAATAATAAGATGTAAACCATTGGATTCATTAAAAAATTATTCACATAGTTATACATATTTAATGTTTCTCTTGTAGAATCTGTACTAACTTCCATTATATATATTAGTAAGGTGATTTTTTTCTATAAAACAAACAGTATGCTTTTTGTGTTATGAGTGATTCTATCAATCCAACCTCAGCTACAGAGGTATCATTAAAATGATACCATTTATTATTAGCATTTTTTACATAAGAAGTGTAATGTCCTCCCAATAAACCACCACTATGGTTACATATTCCAAATAAATCATAGACATAAGATTCTTTTTTATATCCTAAAACATATTTGGAAAGATTCAAATCCTCTAGTGGAAAAGTAATTAATACTTGATTTTTTAAATGATTTGACTTAAATCTCTTTAAGTCAATAACTAAAATAGTTGGAAAACTCCAAAAACTAATTTTTTTTTTAATATTTTCTTTCTCTCCTTTGGTATTTATCCATGAGTTTTCTCCTTCTAATATTTCTCCTTCTGAATAAAGGTTAAAACAATCATATAAAGATGGGTTTTTATTATTTTCTGGAATTGGTAAATCAATAATGAAATAAGGTTCAGGATTATACGTAATTACATTTCCATTTTCTAATGAAATAATTTCAGATACATGAATACCGTAAAAAATATTCCATATTTCAGAATATTCTTTAGAGTACATTTGCTTAATCATTTCATAACATTTTACAGCTACTTTATCTGTTTCATTTTCAACATCACCATTGATAATCATACTTACTTCTCTCGAAAGAGCATTATGAAAACACTCTATTATAAATAATAAAAATTCAGGTAAATCATTTTGTTGAAAACCTGTAAATAAAGCATTACCTTTTAAGTTTGAAACTTTTTGAAGAATAGCTAAAAACTTTCCAGGTGAAACTATACAATTTTCTTTCCATAATAGTTGACGTAAATTATCCCATTCAATGATTAATGCTGAGTCGGCTATTTTATTCAGTCTTTTTTTATATGTTTCTTTTTCAAGAAAATCGTTTAATTCATATGTATGAGATAAAACTTGCATACAGGAATTCATAAAGCAAGTATTACCCAAATTTGTTAATCCAGATAACCCTTTATTTTCATATTTTTTATTATTCATCTTTGTAATTATATATTATTTGAATGTTAAATATTTAAACATATTTTTTATATAATTATATTATTATGTCATTTAGTAGCGTAAATAGTTTTAGAACTAGAAACAATAATAGTAATAATAGTAATAATAACAATAATACTAATAGTAGTGATATAAATTCAAGGTTCTGGAGGAATGAAACTACAAATTTGAATTATAATCAAAGATTATTATTAGATACTTATTTAGGTATGTATAATTCTACATTAAGACAAATTGATGCTTTATATGATAATTTAAGTGACATTAAACATAATATTGACTGTATTGTAGGATTAACTAGTGAAGAAAGTAACAATGAAACACGTGAATTTAATTATCAACAAAATAATAATCTAAGAAACAATGTAAGAAATAATGTAAGAAATAATATTGATAACGATGATTCTCAACGTCCTAGTATAAGTAGAATATCCAACTACACTAATAATATAAGTTTACCTCTACAACAATCAAATCAAAATAATTTAAATGATGTGATAAATCTGTTATTTAATTATATTTCACCAAATTCATTGATTCCTACTTCCGAAGAAATTTCTCAAGCAACAAAAATAATTAGATATTCCGAAATAGAAAATCCAATCAATGATAGATGTCCTATTTCACATGAAATATTTGAAGACGATGATATTGTTACTCAAATAATTTTTTGTAATCATATTTTTAAAAGTGAAGAAATAAATACATGGTTTCAAAGAAATTCACATTGTCCAGTTTGTAGACATAATATTATAACTACTAATTTTAATACTAATGTTGTAAATAATTCAAATACTATATCTTCAAATCCTTCTTCTGGTTCTAATCCTGAAAATGGTGTTGCAAGTGGTGGAATTGCCACAAATCCTACAATTTTAACTGATAATATTATTAGTAATATTCCATCCATAAATGAAATATTTACTAACTATGGTTATGATATTTCGAGTAATTTTCTTTTATTTGAAACGGTGTATAGAAGGATTTAAAATAAATTAAATTATAGTAATTATAATAAAAATTATAAAATAATATTAAAACTATTTTATAAATAAAAGAAAATGGTAAAAAATAAAAGAAGTTATAGCAGTCTTACAAATAATAGTGATACAGAAGAAACCAAAGAAAAAGAATTCAATAATACTTTAAATAATAATCAAACACAAAATCATAATCCTGATTTAGAGTTTAAAAAAAGAGAGAAAATAGAAGAAAAAAAATATTTCCTTGTTAATTATTTATTAAAAACAATGAAAGTAAGTATTAGTATTTATGGAATTTATATTTTATGGATATTTTTACACTATGTTTCAGCTCATCTTTATACCAACTATTGTGTTCCAAATACTATTTATGGAATAATTATTTCTCCTATTTTGACAACGACTCCTCATTGTCAAGGTTTAAGATGGATTATTTATAATGGTGGAAATCAAATAAATAACATGTGGATTACACTCGGTTCATGGCTATGTTTGAAAATATTATATTAAGATGACTAATAAATGTATAAAACAAATATAATATTTTATATTTAAGCGTGTATAATGTAAAATATTATATGTTATAATTTTTATTTATTAGAATATTATAAATGGAAACATATTATGTCAGTTCTTCTAACAAATATAATTTTATTAATTTACAAGAAAGCAATAAATCCATAAGTGAATTACAAAAAATTATATTATATACGCCTAATTTTTGTCGTGATCAGCAATCTATTTCGAGCAGTGAACTAAAAAGTTATATAGTTTCGGGTATATCTTTTTTTACAAGAAACGCATTAAATCAAGTTACAGGGTTAATTAATTTTGATGTTAATGGTACCATAATTAATATATTAGGTATATGTGTTCCAGGATCTTCTCAGGGTATCGGATCTTATTTAATTAATTTAGTAAAAAAATTTGCTAAAATAAATAATATTTTAAAGATTAAACTAACATGTTATGATAATTTGAAATATTTTTATATGAAATTAGGTTTTAAAGTAATGAATGAATCTACTTTTTATGATTCAGATGAAGATAGTGATGAAGATAATAAGGTAAGATATGATATGATATTTGATATGATTAATTATACTGGAGGTAGAACTAAATATAGTAATAAGAAAAGAAAGAGTAAAAAGAAAAGTAAAAAAAGAAGGACACAAAAATCAAGAAGGACTATTTATTAGTATATGTGGTTCTCATTTCATAAATTGTGAAAATGAAAAAATGTGTAAATGAGAAAAAAATGTAAAATTAATAAAAATTAAAAGTGAGAGCATTTATTTACTTATTTGCTTATCTTTTTTATTTTTTTATAAAGAACTTCATCAAAGTTTGGTTACCTTCTTTACCATTATTTGTTTCGCGTAAATATTCATCAAACAACATTTTTTTCACTTCTTTGTTTTTAAATTGTTCCAACTTACTTTCAAATTTATCTTCAGGTGTAGTTTTTTTTAAACTTTCTACATCTTTTTTAAACTTGGAAAGTAATTTTTTTTTTGACTGCATTTCCCATATTTTTTCTAGAACGAGTGCAAATAATTGTTGTACTGGTTTCATAATTTGATTAGTAATATAAAAGGAATAATCAATTTTTAAACCATTTTCTTTAATAAAAGTCGGTGTTTCAATTTTTTCTCCTTGTAATGCTTTTTTATTATTATTATTTATATAAACAAATGGTATACGGTCACCAGAACTTGGTTTATTACCAGGATCTCGTGCTGTTATTCTATCCGCAAGAACTTTATGAGCAATTGAATTCGGATTTTTATATCCTGAACGCAATGATTTAGTTATTACTAATTTATCCATTGGATATTTTTCTTCAATGATATTTTGTAAAGAATTTCTCAGAAAATCAATTGCTTTTTGAATATCTTTTTCTTTCATTAAAATATCTATAATGCCACCATAAATATCTTTTACAATTGGAGCATTATCACGTCTTTTTAATACAATTCCCATTTCTTTTCTTTTACATTTATTTGGGTCATGTTCGTAAAGCATACCAACATATCTTTTTTTAGATAATAAACAAAACGGCATAAATGTTTTTTCATACTCTAAATCATGTGGTTTTTTCAAAAACTTTGATGCTAAATGACCAGCTTCTTGAGCTAATTCAATCGTAATTTCAAGTGCTTCTTTTCCTCTAATTGGTTTTCCGTCTGGTGTTTGTAGGTTAAATGTAAAGAATACAGAATCCGTGTTATGAACAATCATATTTCCAACTCCAGCAGCAAAGTGATGATTTTCTGTTGTTAAATCATAAACATAACCTTCATAAGGAATTTCTTTTTTTAAAATAATTTTATTCAAAATATTTTCATCAAATAATTTTGATCTTTTTATAATTATTTCATCATTTTTATCGTTATAAAATAATTTAAAATATATATTTAGGTTGTTTAAATAGTTAGCATATAATGCCAAATCAATCATATTTTTACTTGAAACTAATTTGTAATCATGTAATTTTTTAAACACAGGATTTTCATTTTTTATATTTTGCTCCACTTTTTCTAAAAGTGGATTATGTAATAATTCATCTCCTATTTTTACATCATTTGGTGAAATTTCATTTCCGTTATTTAAAATCAACGAATGATCATCTGTTACATCAACCAATCCAGTATGGGTTAGAACTCTAATCATTTTTTTATGACATGCCAAATTATGTCGAATAACACACTCTAATTTTGTCCATCCTTTTTCACTCCAAGTTTCAATATTTTTTTCATTCAATTTACAAACTTCTTTTTCTTGTTTTCCTTCTTCTACACAATGTATCCATTTATTTTCACCATATTTTTCAGCTAAATGTTCAATAGTAACTATATCAATAATGTCATTTACTTTAACATAAATTGGAGTATAATTAGCAACACTATCACCATATATGTACTCAGCTTTCGATAATACTGGTCCATATTTTTCTGTTTGACAAATTGCGTTTCCATATGTTTCTTCAATCATTCTTTTTGCGTATGTCAATAGTAATCTTCCAGTTGCTGTCGTAGAAGCAGCAACATCTTGTTCATAAAAGGTACTTGTAATAGCACCACACTGTCCATAAAGAGAATTAGCAGTTACTTTATAACCAAGTTGTCTTTTATCCAATACATTTTTCATAAAATCATCTGTCTGTAAAGGAATTAATTTTCTTGTTGACTTTCTTGCTGCTAACAATTCTTCCAAAATAGAAGGCATAATTGCTTTACCTTTACTTTCCGGAAATTGCGCAAAACGACATATTTTGTTTCCAGACTTTATTTTTTCTGCTGATGCTGAAGGTGTTTTTCTCACATATTTATAGGTATCGTACGTAATATTCACATATTCATAATTTGGCAAATTATCATAAATAAATTCTCCAGTTTTATTTTTAATACCGGTTTCACTTATTAGTTTACCATCTAAATCAAATTCTTTTGTCCAAACCTTACTATCATGTGACAAGTTTTCACTAATCATAGAAGAAGGGTACAATGAAGCATAGTCTACACATGCTACTGGATTATCTAAATATAAATCGCATTTAGGATCTAAAACAATAGCACCTTCATACCCATCTTCATTCGAACCTTTATCTAAAACAGGAATCAATGTACTTTTTTCTCGGCATTTTTTAGCAATATAACTAGTTAGTTTGATTCCTTGACCACGCATAACTAGAAAACTAATAGGAACACTACAAATTTTTGCCATTTCTACATAACCTGTAATAACATCTACTTTTCTCAACAAGTTCTGAACTAGGTTACAATCCTGAATACAATACTTTGCTATTATAGCACGATCTTTTGCTGAACCATTTGTCATTCGAAAAATATCTTTCGGTGTAACATCATCTTTAGCAAGACACCATCTCATTTTCTTATTTTCATTAAATACAATTGGATTTTCAATAATAAATTCAGAGTTTTCTTTTATAATTTTCAATACTTTAAATTTAGCACCATTTTCATAATAGTCAATAGAGTGACCAATTTCTTCAAAATGAATATAACTATCTTCTGATAATCCAGTCAAATTCGTTGTTTTAATAAGTGTTCCGTTATTAGAAACATTTTTTATATAATCTCCAATAAAATGACCAGCAACATAATCTAATTTATAAGAAGTCAAATTTTCTTCTCTTCTAAAATAATTATATAAATCAATTTGTAGTCTTCCATTCATTTTTATATATCTTAAATCATGCTGACCACTAGCAATTTGAATTGTACTTTCTTCCAATTTATAAAAATCCATTTCTTTTCCATTAGAATCTTTTGCTTTATTTGCACAAATTTCATCAATATTTCTTGATAATTTTAAAAAGTCTTCTACACAATCCAACTCTTCTGCTCTTTTAAACATAAACTGGTAATCAAACCCAAATATATTGTATCCAATAATAATATCCGGATTTTCTTTTTGAATAAGTTTTTGCCATGCTAATAAAACATCTTTTTCATTAGTATAACTTTCTATCACTGTATTTTCAGATGACAACTCATCGCATGTATTTAAAGCTATACAATGATTTAAATAAGGTTCAACTTCACCATATTTTATAAAAGTCGAACCAATAAAGGTTACTTTATCTCCTTCCAATTCAGGAAATATACAGGATTTCTTATTTGCGGATTCAATCATTAACATCATGCCAGGTGTTAAAGAAATATTAATTTCATTGATTTTTTCTTCTCTAGATATTTTTTTATTACATAAAATATCTATTATAGTAGCATTTTTATCGATCGTTGTTTTATAATTATTATTTTTATTTATATTAGCATCATCTTCATCTTCTTCTTCCTCTACTCTATGAAATAATTTTTCAATAGTATTTATTTTTTCTATATTATTTTTTTGATTTGAAAATTTTAGATTCAACCATTTTTCCGTCATTTCTTCAACTTCACCACGATTTTTTGGAACTTGATTCGTTTTTGGATAAACTAAATCAATTTCTTCCATTTTTTCATAACCAAATGCTGATAATAAAATACGTCTTAAAATATTTTTACATAATTCAGGATTTATTTCCATTAATAAGTTATCAAAATAATCGACTATATTCGTAGCTAGTTTTTTATAAGATTTGACTGGAATTGGAAAATCACCATGACTACTACTTGCTTCTATATCAAAACTACATATTTTATAAGGAACCATGGTTTCTTTATCATTCAAAGCTCGAATATTTTTATAATCATCTATAATAAATTCAAAAGTACAAGTTGTGGATTTTGATCCTCCTTTTATTTCTCTTGTTGTTTTATTAGGAAGAGCAACCCATCCAGATGGACTAATATCTCTTATATGAAAGAAACGAAGTAATGCAGGAATATTAGCTTCATATAATTCAGTATATGTATTTTGAAATAAATAGCCTTTTTTCAATAACTTATGACCTTCGTTATAACTTGAATACCATAAATTTTTTGTTTTATTTAAAGAATTCATATTTGAAAATACTAATTTAATAAACTTGTATTCTTTTCCAGCATCAAAACCATATAATTTTTTTCGTTTTACTATAATACATTCTTTTTCTTTTATACAATTTTCACAAAACTTACCTATTTTTGTCTTGATATTTCGAATAAATTCATTTTTCATTGAAATGTCCCAATGATCTTCCACTAAAACATAAAAGAATGGTTGAAAATTTTCTACAATAATAGAACAAGTTTCACCTTTTTCATTCAAACCAAACATTTGTATTTTAAAAGTTGAAGAGTCTGTAAATATTCTTTTTTCTTCATTACTACTATTATCACTTTCTTCTTTGTTGTTGTAAACATTAAAGTCAAATAATCTGAATATTTGTTCCATTTTTAATTAGTTAGTTATATTATTGAATTCATGTCATATATTTAATTCAATTTTTTAAAGTAAATAGATTTTTATATTATTTTATTTTTTACCCTTTTTGCGACTATATTTACAATATTGTTTTTGAGAGAATCCTTTGGGTCTTCTACAATTAATACTTTTTTTATATTTCAAACTCCATTTTCTTCTTTTTAATGTTTTTTTTCTACCTCCTGTTTGTATTTTTATTTTACTTTCAATCCAGTTAATAAAAGAATCAACACTTCTATCTTTTTCTTTTATATGTGTACAATCTTCGTAATTTTCTTCTACATTATTTTTTAAATATATCATTGTTGGAAACCCAGCCGGTTTATTTTTTATATTTTTTATTTCATCCAATACTTCTTGGTCAACATCAGCAACTACTACATTATCATTATTTTTATATTTATTTTCTAAAACATTTTTTATTTTACTCCATTCTGGTCTTGTAGAATTACATGGACCACAACCTTCCATGTATATAAGAACAAAAACATCTTTCCCTTGTTCGATATATTTATCTAATAAAGATGCATTTTTATTTTTATTTGTAGCGTCAATATGTAAAAATATCATGTATAAATAATGACTAGAAAATTAAATATACTTATTTTTATATCTACTAATATTTTTTATATCTAAAATTATACCAAACAATTTTATCCTAGTTAAATATATATGACAATTATCCTTTTATTATTCATTATTATATTTTTAATTGGATTGTATTTTTATAGTAAATATAATGATCCGATTTTTAAAGAAGGTTTAACCAATAGTGTAAATATAAAAGCAAACTGTCCTAATTTATTAATACAAAAAGGTACTAAATTTTTTCTTTATAACTCTAGATTAGTAAAAGTTCCTGGCGTAAATCCAATTGAATTTAATAATTTAGAAGAATATGTGGAATTTTTAGATTGGCAAAGAAGTCAAGGAATTAAGTGTCCTGTTTTATATTTACAGAAATCTTATGATACTCAAGGAAATGTAGTTTATAAAGCTAGACCAAGTGTCATGGAACCTCAAGGAGGATTACCTCCTTCCTCACAAGGAGCGTCATCGCAGGGGATATTACCATCTTCCCTTTCACAAAACGAAACACTTTTAGTTGATGCTACACATGATGATAAACCATATAATATTAATTCCTATCCAGGATTCGATGAAACATCTTATTATGTTGGAACAAAAACACCTTTAGATAAAATGAATGAAATTTCTGAAAATATGTTATATAGTCCAAATGCTATGGATCCAAATTGGGGCGGAGCTGACTACACACAAGATCTAATTGATAAAGGATTTTATAAAGATAATAATGTAAGTTTGTATGTAAATAAATAAATAAATTATAAAATAGATAAATTATTTATTATTATTTTTAACGGCAAGAACCATAACTTAAATTACCATATTTTTGAAATAAATAAACTCTTTTTATAAAGCTCTTATTTCCTAAAATCTGGTAATATGTTTCACGTTGATTAGCACGACTACTGTATATTTGATTCAGAATAAAACTGCCAGGAGAAGCAAGGGCATACCCACTACTTAATTTAGCATTCATAGCATATGAACTTCCCATTTTATATTATAAAGATATATTATTTTTAACGAATAAATAATTATATTGTCTAAATATTTTTATTTAACTAATAAAAAAACGTTTATATTTTTAATACATGATTTATTTAATTTTCTTGTTTGTCCTTTAGAATTTACATATGTAATTTTCTCAAGGCATAGATTATCCTTTTCTATTTCTTCTATCAAGTTTTTGATACATTTATAATGACTCATAATAGCAACTGCAGTTACAGAACTAACTCCTGGTATTTGACACAGCATTATTTCACCTATATTTTCTGTAGTAATATTTTCCTTTTTTACTTTTTTAATTACACTTACATAAGGAATATTTTCTTCTTCTTTTTCTTCTACATTTTCATCCTTTTTATCTAAATCATTATTATTATCCAATAAGTTATCTTTATCTTTATTTGTTTCTAAACAAGTATGATTACTATAATATGCCTTTTTATTTTCAATCATACCTTTTTTCAATTTACAAATACTATTACAAATAAAAAAAGCAGTTTCTTCAATAGAAAATGTTCTTAAAACTGAGAAACCCTTGTAGTAATTAAGAGAGAAAAGCGAAGAATAAAGGGACGTTTTATCGATTCTATTATCTTTAAAACGATTAACTCTGTTTATATCTCCTTCAATCAAATAAATTATATTGTGGTTATGATAACTAGAACCATTTAAACGATAAGATTGTTCTTCATATCTACCATCTTTAATGCTGGCTAATAAATCATTGACTGTTTTTCTCTCTATAATTACTAAATCTTTCTCTTTATCAGAGAGAATAATATCGCCAATCGGCAAGGATTCTATAGATATTTCTAAATCTCTATATGCCATAGTATTTTCAATAATTCCTTTTATATTGGAAATCAAATCGTTCTCTCTAACATCTATTTTAATTAGCATATAATCATTTAGTAATAAAGTTATTAAATGATTTTTTAAATAATATATATATTTAACCCATATTTCCACCGTGAGTAGCACTATATCCGTATTTCTGTGTTTGAACTGTTGTACTAGGGCAACAAACACGAGGAATACTTTGAGGAGCGCGATATAGTTGTCCTCTAGTGGATGACAAGTAGAAACCGATTCTTGGAGCAAGACCGGCCTTTTTCAAGCCTCCACACACGTTTGTACGATTTACTATTGATGCAGCATTACGTGCACTTTTTGACGCTGACATTAATACCATTTTTATATTATACCAAAATATTATTTTTTCGGATGATAAGATAATTATTCTAAATATTTAAAAATAAATCCTTTAGTTGATTTTTGTTTATTATACAAAACCGCCTTAATACAACTTGGAGATAAATTCAATTCTTTTCCTGCTCCAACAATAGAATTAAATCTTTTTATCTCGTTTAATTCTAAATCATATTGAATAATTTTCCCAGTGTAAACTTCATATATATTTATAAAATCAATATAAAAACAAACCGTTATATTTATTATATTGAATTAAATGACAGCTACATCATCTGAAATAAAAAATGTGTTAAATGACGATGATATTATAAACTCAGAAGAAGGTCTTATTTTCAATCCTTATAATCCATTAAATACAGAGATTACATTGAATGACGTTCAATCTATTCT
>Ga0214923_10000959_pt1 | contig 42222 bp, 96 predicted proteins | sample LL1510_MetaG_FD_177993 | JGI IMG/M metagenome (GOLD analysis project Ga0214923, IMG submission 177993) | Freshwater microbial communities from Lake Lanier, Atlanta, Georgia, United States - LL-1510 | ecosystem: Environmental > Aquatic > Freshwater > Lake | place: USA: Georgia | collected... | reverse complement strand
ATTACATTATGATGGCGAACAAATTTATTATGCTAAAGATGCAACAGAAGAAGAATTGGTTGAATTCATTGAAGGTATGCAATCAAAAGATTTAGAAAAAATTAAAAACTTTTTTGATAATATGCCAAAGATTTCAAAAGATGTGGATTTTAAATGCAACAAATGTGGATATGAAGAAAAAATTACAGTTGAAGGACTAGAAAGTTTTTTCGTCTAAGTTTTGGTTATGAAAACCTAGGGAATCTCTATCAAACTAATTTTGCATTAATGCAACATCACAAATATAGTTTGACTGAACTTGAGAATATGATACCTTGGGAAAGAGAAGTTTATGTTGGTTTATTAATGAGATATCTTGAAGAAGAAAAAGAAAAAATGCAAACAAGAAGGTAACAATAATGGCTAGCAGACTCGCAAATATATTACAACAAGAGTATAAAACAAAAGGTGTTTTTAGTGGCGCCGCTTCAACTTTTGGTAAAAGATCCTTAGAAAAGTTAGATATACGCAACGCACTTTTTAGTGGTGGTGGAATTGGCTCAGTCATTGGCACAAAAATCTTTGGTAAAGGTTATTCGGCTACAAGAAAGAATGATGTTTCTAGTGCTTCTCAAACAACATCACCATCTTCTCTTACATCCGATTCATCTTCTATACTCCAAGATATCAATACAAATAGCAAAATAACTGCAAAAAATTCTATGGCATTGCCTGCAATGGCTAAACAAATGAATATGATGCAAAAGAATATTGGTAATTTGACACAATATATGACTGGTAAGAAATCAAAAGGACCAGATGCTTTTTTTAAAGATGCAAGCTTTAGAGAAAATGCATATGAATCTCAATTTAAAGCAGGAAATAAACAACCAACTAAAGTAGAAAGCAAAGAAAAATCTGGTTCTGGAATTTTAAGTTTTCTTGGATCATTAATTACTGGAATAGCATCAACTGTTGGATCAATTATAAGTAGTATTGGTTCAATTTCTGGTGTTTTTGCAACTTTAAGTGCTGCAGTTTTAGGACTTGGTGCTGTATTTGGAACAATACTTACTTTTTTTATTAAAAGTCCAATAGGAAGACTTTTAGGATTAGCTGGAATTGCTCTTGCTGCCACTAAATCTGCTAATGCTGGAACACCAGGTGCACCTAATCAAGGTGGTGAACCAGGAACTGAATCAAATAATTCAAATCTTGGCCAAACTGCGGTTAACACAGCTGCTGGTGTTGGTGGTGCTCTTGCAGCTGGAAGTGCTGTTAGTGCTGGTTCTAAACTGGTTACAGCTACTAAACAAACATCATCAGCAATATTAGATGCTAGAACAACACCATCAAATATTTCATATAAAGGTGCAACTCCAACATCCAAATGGGGAAAATTTTTAGCCTTTCTTGAAAGAAAAGCTCCAAAATTATTTGCAAAATTCGGTGCAAGACTTGCAGCTGCTGGCGCTTTAGCTGCTATACCAGTTCTTGGTTGGATTGCAGCTGCTGTTCAATTAGGTTTTTCATTTTGGACAGCATATGAAATATATGAATTATGGACAGAATATTCCAAAGAAGAATCAAAAGATTCTGAAAGCAAATCACCTTCTCAAACAACAGATGTTAGTGGAGGTTTTGATGCAAATGGAAATATTACTGGAGTAACACCAGCATCCACAACACCAACTTCATCACCAATACGTGGTGCAACATCCACATCAGCAAGTACTACACCAGCTAAAGTTGATTTACCAAAAGGCGGTTCAATTAGTAGTAATGAAGCAATTGACTATTTGGTAAAAAAACATGGACTAACTCCAGCACAAGCAGCTGGTGTGGTTGGTAATCTTGTTCAAGAATCTGGTTTAAAAAGTGGAGCACATAACGAGAATAGCAAAGAAAATTCATATGGTCTTGCTCAATGGAATGCGAAAGCAGGAAGATTGCAAAAACTAGCAGCTTACGCTTCTAGTCAAGGAAAAGATTTAGGTGATCCTAAAATGCAATTAGATTATCTTATGCATGAACTAAACACAGATTCATCTTTGGGTGGAAAAGAATTACGTGGAGCACAAACAGCTGAAGAAGCTGCAAATATTTTTGCTACAAAATTTGAAAGACCCCAGACTGTTGAACCCGTTAGAATGAAATATGCTGCTCAAGCGTTGGCAGAATATAAACCTGGCACAGGTGGTGGATCAGATTCTACTATGGTAGCTCAGTATGATGCTGCTAATGGATCTTTTACTGGTTATGGAGAATCAACACCATCAGTTTCACCAGCTTCACCAAAAATTAGTGGTCCAGCTGTAGCTACAGCAAGTGCAGCTAAAGAGTCCGCTGCAGCAAGTAAACCTGTATTCTCATCAGCTGATATGGCAGATATATTGTCAGTAATAGGTGGTCCGAAAACATCTGGTTCTTCTAGTGGAAGTGGAATGAATCAAGTTGTATCCACTTCTAAATCAACACCTTATCATAGTGATTTTTATAGTAACCTTGTTCGTACTCAGGCTCTATAAACAAAAAACCCCGCACTAGGCGGGGTTTAAACTTTTAAGGAAAGTTTATTTTTCTGCGAGAGATTTAAAGTAATCTAAATCATCTTCAACGACTGCTTTATCAAGAATCTTGACTTCATCATCAGTAAAGTTTCTCAATACAACATCTTCAGCTTTAATAGAAGATACTGCACCTTCAAAACCTAGAACCTTATCAAGGCGAGACTTGAGTTGGTCATAAGGTTTGAATTGTTTCTTCTCTGTGAATTCCTTCAGAGAGAATTCTTTCTTCCACAATTCTTCCAGTTTAGCATCATCACCATCTAAGAGTGCCGATTTATCAGCAAACTCGGACTTATCGTAATTACGATAGCCTTCAACATTACGAATCTTCAACTTGAAGTTAGCACCTTCCCATAAGTCAAATGGATTGACAGGAGTTTCATCAGCAAATTCTGGATTCATTGCTTCAGTAATCTTATCAAAGATTTTCTTACCAAACTTAAACAGTTTGATTTGACCTTCATTTTCTGGATTGCTAGGGTCAGAAACAATAAGGACATTAGCGAGATAAGAAAGCTTACGCTTTTGCTTACGAGCTACATCTTTATTTGCTTCAATACCAGAATTCCATAATGTATTGTTGTGTTCACAAACTGGACACTTCTCATTAAGAGTTGTGAGGCAGTTATCAATGAACCAACCACCAGGTCCCTGAAAGCCGTGACTGAATGTGCGAACCCAAGGAAGAGCATCATCACCATCAACAGCAGGTGCAGGTAGAAACCGAATTACGGCCATACCATTACCAGACTTGTCAACGCTGGGTTGCCACATTCTTGTATCATCTTTAGAACCAGCCTCAGAACTGGACTGGCCAGAAGCTTCAATTGCTTTGGTGAGTTTAGCGAGGTCAGAACGGCCACGCTTGAGATTTGCAAAACTATTCATATATTTTCCTTTTGTATAACGTAGTATTAACGAAGTATAAACGATTTATCCACATAAACATAATATAGATTTATTTATGTGCCTTTTCAGAAGAGATTTGGCAATATTATGATATCACCTCTTTCAACTTCAGCCTATATTTTACACTATCAAATGGCACAAATGAGGCATACTTGAGCATTCTTAACCGATAATCTGGCCAACGGATAGTTTCTGTTATTTGTTTTGTCCAAGCGGGAAAGAAGTTGAGTAAGGCATTTAACATAACAAGTGTCTCAGGTTGTATTTCTTTCCTAAAAGCCATCAATAGAAGAACTGGATAATCGTCATCCAAACTCTTCAGAACATCGTTTGGATCATCTAAATCATCAAAGATATACTTGCACTCAGTCTCAAAACTATATGTCATGGATTGCAAGTATTTCATTCTTCTTAGGTAATTTGCCTCTGCTTCAGGTTTCAACAAGTCACCTGCCCAAGTTTTTTCATTGAGAATAAAGTTACCCACAAGGAAATTAATATAATCCTCTTGATTATATTTCCTTGAGAGTTTATAAAAGTGGTATTTGTCTTTACGATTCTCAAAACTGGTAATCGTTATATTTGATTTACCATTGTACTTAAAGTAATCGTATGATTGCTGTGAGAAGTGAAGTTTCAGAGAATTATAAATTGAGAACGCTTCATAACCTGTCATATTGGAAGGCGTGAACCTTTTTCTTTCAACATATTATTATCCATTGCATCCATCTGAATTTTAGATTTAAGGTTAGAGTTAACTAATGTAGCTGCGACCTCAATCTCCAATCCAGTTTGGCTACAATATTCTGTGATTGCCTCAATATGATTAAATTTAGTTTCAGAAACTATCTTATCAATTGCTTTGGCAAATTTTGCCATTTCTTCTTTAGTAGGCATTAGGATCTTTTATTGGTGTCACCGTATATTGTGCTGAAACAGATGGTGCAACACCAGGCCATGGTTCTGTTTTTGTTCCTTCAGGTGGTCTTTCTTTGGGAAAAGGCCATGCATCATCATCTATTAAAGTTTGAGTATATTCATCTAATTCCTCATCCTCATCTTCATAGTTTTCTTCAGCACATTCAAATTTTGGTGTAGTATATGGGTCTTCATAATCAACAAAATCTAATTTGCCTGATATAATATAACCAGAACCACGGAGAAACATTTCAACATGTTCTAAGATATCAGGAAGATAATCTGCACTAAATTCAATAGTAGTTATTGCATTAGCGCCAGAGATATCATCTATTTGTTTAAACACATATTTCATAATATATTCCTTAAATTATTTCTTTGTTGTAGCTGCATATGTTATACAAATTGGATTAGAACTTGTTTCATATGCACACTTCACGGATAATGGGTCAACACCTTTAGCAATTGCTGCCTCAATGTTTTTCGCCATGTTGTTTCTATCATTAACATTATACACGGTTACACCGATTATTGAGGCAAATAATACAATTATTACCGATATACAGATAGTGATTAGGTCTTTATTCATATCAAATGATTCCTTTTGTTCGGTCAATTTGGTCAATTTTGCTCTTGTAGAAAATATGTCTGCCAATTTGTGTCTCCTTTTGTAATCTTGTCCATTTGGGGTTAACATAATCAGCGTGATAATAGGTTGCCCCATTAGTTACATCATTCATTCTTTCAAAGTTTAAAAATAGATTTGTTGATAACTCTAAGATATCATTATACAATGAAGTCTGCTTGATTGTCAAGCGTCTAGAGGTAAATGTTGTGTCACAATACCAAGAAAATTGGCAAGTGCTTTTTGTTTTTTGTTGAACCACATCACAAATGTTATCGGCATAGCCGGATTGAACTCTATTCAAAGTGACAAAAGCTACTGCTTTTTTGCCGTCTAGTGGTTCGTGTGCCGCTTCAAAATAGATGTTCTCTGCTAAACAAGTTACTTGTATTTTAGCATCAGCGGTTAAATTATTGTATGTTGATTTAATCGGTAGTATATTATATGTGTCAACATTCGCATATGATAATGTTAAAATTATCATTGAAAAAAATAAACTTAAAAGTATAGGTTTACTTCGCATTTTTCTCCTTGTGTGTGTTAAAAGTGGGACGCAAAGTCCCACTACCCTCAATTAAGAAGTTTTCTTAACGGAAACTTTTGGTGTTTCTGGTGCGGAAACATTAGATACAAAACCATTAAGCACTTGTGCTTTGGCTATGATATCTGATTCTGAGGGATATGGCGGAAAACCAGGATGGTCTGGTGGGTCTTCGCCTTTGTTGCGTGAAGTGTCACATTTTGTGGACCAATCATTACTGATTTGCTCACGTTTTCCATAATAATCATCTGATAGCATTCCTTGAGCCATTTTTAAAAGTTCAAGGCGTATCTCAAAAGGTGTCATATTAGACATAGTTTTCTCCTGTGTGTGTTATACTACCATTGTGTGTGTTTGGTAGTATAGGTATTTAGTGTTTAATAAGCCCAAGAAACGAAAGAATGTCTAGTTCCTTTTTTTATTGGGTCAACTTTATGTGGAAATAGAAAAACGGATGGGAAAATAAGTATAGAACCAGCTTTCAATTCAATCACCTTATCTGTCCACATAACAAATTCACCGCCTTCATAATCATCATTTAATACACCAACAAAACTCATTGTTGGTATGCCTTTCATGTTACCATCAAACATAGTATGAATGTGGTCACAATGTTCAGCCATCAATCTATCTTCAGAATATTTGTTGAATCTAATACCAGTATATCCTTGCCATCCAGAGTACCATGGAAAACTTAATTCAGTAAGATAGTTAGCAAAACCATCCCAAACTCTTTTCATTAAATATTCTCGTGATGTAACATTTGCATAAGAAATATCTAGTTCTTTATCACCACTTTGAGTTGCATAACTTTTGGTTGATGCTTGATAAAAAGTATGTTGATGAAATGTATCTGTTATAACTGGTGTTTCAAGTTCAGTTATAGTTTTTTTGCAAATCTCTTTATCAAGCCAATTATCATATACCTTGACATAAGATTCTAAATTTTTATTCATAATTAATCCCAAAGGGCTTCAAAGTATTTACCAAACAAACGGAATCCATTTGTGATTCGTTTTTGTACCACTTGCATACCTTCAAAATCACATTTGTATGTATGGTTGGGTCCTTCTTCAAATGAATATATTGTTGGCTTGCCATTTTCATCCCAATTACATGGCACACTTTTCATATCGTGTTCACCTGAACTAAATTTCTCTTGCCATGTATCATCAACTTTACATTCAAAAGCAAAAATCATTTCATTCATAACCCAATCCCAACGAGCGAAATGATTGCCATCAGTATCATATTCATCTTTAGCTGGTGAAGTCCAAGATTGTAATTCCATTGGAACATCTTCATCATCAACATGAGGTGCACCGTGTTTCTCAGCATTCAACTGTTTCAACATAGGAAGAATGATATCAGCCAATGTGTGATCCATTGACCATGTATCATAACGGTCAATCTTCACATAATCAATTTTTGGATGAATGAAATCCATAACAGCCTGATATGCCTTACTGAAAGGCAACAAACGGTTAGACCATTTTTCAATCAATGGTTCATCATAATCAATTTCACGCCAAAAGAATACTTTCTCCAGTATTATATACGGAGAAATCCAATGATGACGATAATTACTTTTGTAAACTTTCACATTCTCTCCAAAATAAAGTGGGGGTTTTATTGAGAACCCACCAAACTCTGGTTATTAAAACGAGTATTTCAAACCAACTGCAACTTGATTACCATCAAATGCATTTACACTTTTCTGACCTTCTTGACGGCGCCAATCAATCGTTGCGGCCAAATTCTTGGCAACAGGAACAGAACCACCGACACCAGCAGTAACGGCATAACCATCAGCACCAGTTTGATTCATCAAATATGCAACGCCACCTTTTACTGCAACAGTAACAGGTCCAATTTTAGTAACATCATATGAACCAACTAAACTATAACGGTCTTGGTCATTTGTGCCTTGAACGAAACGAGTGTAACCGGCTTCAACACCGATAGCACCAAATTTTTCACCCAAAGTAACACCATAACCTGTGCGGTCGGCACTACCAGAATAATCCCGTGTACCATTTACACCAACTTCAATTGCTGATGCAGATAAAGCCAAAGTGGCTAATGTTGCAAATAAAACTTTTTTCAAAATAAAACTCCTTGTTGTTAATAGTGGTTGGTTCTTCTGTTACGAGGTGAACCAACCGAAACCCTAGCAGCGGTTAGGCTGCAATGCGAAACTGTGAGTCGTTTGCGGTTACTTTTTTTTAGTTTTTACACCTACTCTGGTGAGTTGTCCACTTCTATACTTGTTGCCCTGTCAAATCTAGGTCAGCCCCATCAAAAGCATATTCACGTTTCTTATGTCTCTGTATGCTATGTGCATACCGAATATGCTTTTGGTGGAGCTGGGGGGATTCGCACCCCCGTCCAGAACACTTTTCTAGTTGCTTCATACAACTATAACAAAGATTATAACACGATTATGTTATAATGTCAAGAGTTTGCCGTGATATTTGCCGACAAATTCAGTCAATGGTTGAACGTATTTAGTTTTATTACGCACGAATATTTGAGACTGACCATCGGCAACTGCTATTGCTACAACGATTTGCTCAATTGCTCTTCCAGTTATCTCTTCAAACATGATTGCATATGCGGTACATTGCATGAAATAGTTTTGAATCCAATTTTCATTCTTTTCTTTAGATGCACTTTTATAATCAATTACAGATATCTTACCATTCCATTCAGCTATACAATCATTACGACCAGCAACTTGTAATGAATCAGAATATAAAGATTGCTCAATAGCATATACATCACCGACATTATCATCAATGTATGGTTTTAATTGAAGAAACAATTCCTTTGTATCAGGCATTAATGACTGACTATATTGAAAATCAATTTGGTTCAATAGATACTTTTCACAAACTGTATGTAATGCGGTACCACGGCGAGCAGCCTTTGTACTTATTCTAGTGGCTTCTTCATTACCAACTTTAGCACGCCATTCCATAATTCCTTTTTTACTATATTCAGAAAGGACTGTGGTGATAGATGGGTAAATATTTCCTTGCGGTGTTGTATACCTTCTGCCGCCTTCAGTTGTTACAGCATTTAACTCAAAATTTAATTCAGGTATTTTAACATGATTGAAAGTTTTTAAATTCATCGGCCTTGTAATCTCTTTGTAACTCTCTCAACATGCTTCTTAACCACTTCAGAGTTTTTCGCTTCTCTAATAGATTTCTTACTATATCTCTCAGCTAAAGGTGAACCTCTATGCTTCTCGGACACTTTAGATAATACTTCTTTAAATCCATCAGGAACTTTTAGTGAACCAGTACCAACAACACCAGAAACAATAGCTGGTGTTGTTAATACAGTTTGAATATGTGGGTTTTCTTTTAAGAATTCCTCACGCTCGGATATTTTCATAAACGAGTCAAATTCTTCACCTGTTTCAGTATCAATAAAACTATATGTTGGCATACCAGTCTGGTACCTTTCTATTTTTCCAATTCGCAAGATGCGTCTTATTCTTTATATAGTAGTTGCGATAGGACTTAATAGAATCACCAGAAATTTTTACATCATCAGGCATTGCTGGTGTTGGTTCTGTAAATTCACCCATTGGTATGTTCATTGGCCAATTGAATAACATTTCAAGCAAACCTTCTCTTTGCACTTTGTGAACTTTACCATAACGATAGGTATATTCTTTGCACAAAGCATAAAGCAACTGTGATAACCAAATATAATTCTGGTGATTTTGCCTTACCCATATGGATGATGGATGATTGAGATGAGTAGCCATATATAAAATGGGTTGTCTTTCATCAATCAAATCCCACACTCTTTTTTTACGACCATTTTTCAAATAGATATGTTCTTCACCATCTAACACACGATGAGCAGTAGAGAGTAATTGTGCATATTCTAAAATCATTTTGACCACGTGCTTATCGTTATGCATCTCTGCACAAGTATCAACATCACGGTGTAGGTAAAAAATGTTCACTTCTTAGTAACCCATTGGCGAATAACAGCATCTAATTCCGTATTCTTCGGTGCTATATATTCATTTGTTTTAAGTGTAGAAACCACTTTAGTAGGTGCAATTTTATTCATAATATTTTTAATCCAGTTCATATATTTACCAATCTCCGTTATCTAACCAAAATCTAATTGTCAAAAACAAAAACCCAAAAGCATGGGTATTTGTTGACCAAACTTCTGCCGTTTTCTCATTACGATACCAAGGCAAAACTTTCCAATGTAATGGATTTAACATTAATATAACCGAGAGTCCGCTATATCTAAAATAGTTATACATCAGTTATTCACAGTCACAGGTTTGTTACTTACAGCATCACTAAATGTTTCTTTGAATGAAACAGGTTTATCACCACGAGAAACTGGTGTTTCTTCTGCAACTGGTGAATTGATTTTATCAACTTCTTTTTCCAATTCACGGAAAGATTTAGATGCAGCCAATTTATGATTCAATTGACGATTCTTACGAACTTCATTCAATAGAATTTTATTGGATTCATCGGTAACATAGCGCATCATAACATATGCACGATAGCCTTCATTCTCATGGCGAATCTCAAGGTTAGTTCTTTGAACGCCAATCAAATTCACTTGAGCAACAATCAATCGTGTTGTTCTATCAATCTCACGAATAACATCAGCATTTAAACCGCCTGCTTCAGTAGAATAATCTTTCATCAATGACGAAACATATGAGGAATAGTTTGATGCTAGTTCCCGTTTAGCAGACATGGTTGCTTTATCAACCGAGAATTGCATATCTTTAGAATATTCTGTAGCAACAGAATACAAAGCGTTATCGGTATTTTTCTGAGTATACCAAGATGGATACTTTACTTCATCACCAGTTTTTCCAGTAGATGCAAATGGATTCTTTGATTCAAGTTCCATTCCACTCTGTACCTTAACTGTACCACAAGCAGTTAGAGCTAATACTAACGGCACCATAATAAACGATTTTCTCATTTCAATTTCCTATCACTTTACAATGTTAACATAACGATTAATAACCTTTCGGTTCATTGGCGGAATACTTGCAATTAGATTTTTCATTTCTAATGACGAGTATTCATTTTTAAACACAATGTCTTTTTCAGAGAACAAAAATGTTACCAATTCTTTTGATTGCGTTTGCCCTTGTGGCAACAAAGCAACTAATTTTTTAGTCTTGTCATATGGTAACATAATTTCAGTTCTTTGTGAGGCAAACTTCACCTCTTGAACTTTATAATATTTGTTACCATGATAATTAAACATACCAACTTTTCCAACTTTGTTAGCCACTATCTTGAATGTTAATTCTTCTTCATGGCGAACATCAAACTTACCCTCAACAATAAAAATTATGGTATTTTTTGCACCAATAACTTCCGCTTCAACTGTAACTATGCAAGAAGAATATCCAAGAAATACTTCTTTCTGTGTTTCTTTTTTGGATATACTTTTAATATATCCATTAAAATCAGAGAAAGTATCTCGGTGAAACACACATTTTTCACTTCTACATTCTTCTTTGATTTGCGCTTCAATTGATTGGCCAACATATTTAATGATAGCATCTTCTTTTGCTTTCTCTTCAGCAAATTCACAGGCTTGGTTTTCAGTAGTATCCGGCCCATAACGATATTCACCAATGCCTGTTACAGCAAAAGCGTTTGTTACAAGTAACGATAATAATAAAACTTTTTTCACTTTGCAATTGGCCTACAAACGGCTTTCATTTTTGAATTCACCTGATTCAATGCTCTTGTTAATCTAGCTTGATTATCTAAACATTGTTCTATGTTTTCAAATTTATCGTGTATGGTAAAATTATCAAATGTACCAACCCAAATAACTAAAATCCAAGTATATATCAAAACGCTTCTTCTTTATCAAAAATGTTTGACCACTTAACTAACTTATGTCGCTTAGTGCCTGATGCATGAAGCAAATCTTTTCGGTTAATTAAACCAGATTCAACGAGCAACTCAATCATACAATGCAAATCACCAGCTTCTTCGGTTAATCGTTCTCTGTTGGTTATTTCTTTGTATGAACCATCAATACCAAATCTAAAAATCTTAGATATGGCTTGAGTTACTTCTGCACATTCTTCCTGTGCGATAAGTAAGACTTCTCTTTGTTGTTTGTTCATAATTTTATTAATAATGCTAAGGGGCACTATTGTGCTGTTATTTAAGAATGAGCGAACTCCGCATTTATGAGACTTATTGCACGATCCTTTTTAAGATTCGTAGAATCCGGCATCTGACTTACTTGCTCGGCCAGCGGTTGGGTGACGCAAATCCCCCTTAGCAAATTATTTACGCTGGGTCTTGAATTTCAACCACAAGATTCTCAGTCACTTCTTCCTGTTTAGCAGGTTGAATAACTTCGCTTGTTTTGATTTCGTCAAGCTTCTTCACGGAAGTTTTAGGTGCAAAACCACTACCAGTTACACCAACTCTATCCATGTACTTCTTAACATCAGCTACATTCATCAACTGATAACAGGTGACTTTACGACCATCTTTGATAGCCTTCACAATGCCATTAGCATGTGTCTTGATGTGCCAAATATATGTACTCAAACGATACATATAAATTTCATTGCCTAACAATGTTTCAATTTCATCTTTTGAAACTGGTTTACCGCTTATCATAACGGTTAACAACTTCTCAAATGGCTTCAAACGGATTTGTTTGACTTTTTTTGCCTTACTCATATTAAATCTCCATAACGATTAAAGAACTTCTATTATAACACATGTCGGTAGTTTTGTCAAGCACTTTTATCATGTTTACCGAACATACACGGTAAAAGTGGTAGCATTTTCTTTAAGGCAAGATGATTGCCTTGTATGGGTGCTACGACCCATATCTCTAACAGTATTTCGTGGCCCACGAAACCGAACTTTCAATGGTTTGCCAACTATTGAACGAATCACCTTAATCTTTTCAGGTGAATATTTGTCCATTGGAATATTCTTATACAAAGAAGTTTCCCAAGGAGGTGAGCTATAATCTCTTAATGTGGTACTCATGCTGTTTCACTTTCAGTAGTCAATAACAAAAATTTATTCCAAGAACCAGAAAAAATCACTTCAGTAGGATTCTTCACAATCACTTCATTTTCATAAACATGGTATTCATAATCTTGCCAACAATCTTGGTTTAAATCAACTGGATGAATATAGAATCCACCAGGCGTTTTCTTAAACCAGACAATCATTTGAGCAGCTAAATCACCCATGCCATTTGCATAAGTAAATAAATCACCAGAATCTGGAATGCCGTTGCCAAGAGTTAATTCATTCAGAAAGTTGGCCAATTCTTGACCATGACCAGAAAGATAACCATCATATTGGCGGTACATACACATGATTGGAGTTTCACCATCATACACATAAGTTAAACTACGAGTTCCCATTATACAATCTCCACAATCCAAATTTTCCAAGCCTTACGAATAATATTTTCTTTTGGAATATTATTCAATCTACAATATTGATATGCTTCAAGAAGAAATTCAAATTCTTTCATTTTAAGCCTCCGCAAAAAGTTTAACACCTTCTGCCATAAACACACGATAAGCAATCATGGTTTTTTGAGAATAAACCATATCACCGTCTTTTTGAATATCTTCTAACAATTCTAAAAAGCCTAAACCTAAAAATTCACGCTCTTTATTCAATTGTGCAATTGCTGTATCCATTTTCATATCATAACTCCAAAACATAAGTAAAAGTGCCGTCAGAATGCGAATGTGATTTCACAATTTTCCATCCAGCGTTTGTCATTTTAGCCAACACTTTTTTAGTGTAACTAGGTTTGCCGTTTATTGCTTTTCTTAAAACAGCAATATTATTATCTAAAATCATAATGCTTCCAATTCTTCTTTTGTTGGAATATAAACATATTCATCAAATTCTTCATCATACATCCACATATTAAGCAGCCTTCATTAAAAAAGTAGGATATTTCACAAAACCAGAGGTATCTTTTTTAGCCTTACCTTTGGCATACAAACCAACAACAACGCCTTTTGGATCTAAAAAGCGTAAATCAGAATCATCACCATTAAAAACGATACGAGTCAAATAGGTTTTTGGCATCGCTTCGGTTTTCTTCAAACCAAACACAGTAGCAACATTGTAACCTTCTGCAATAGCACGATAAACATCGGCATCATTACCATCAGCAGCAGAAAATGTCAAATGGTAATTAGAAATATTTTTCACTTTGCGACCAAGAATCTTGGTATAGTCATAAAATTGGACTTCAGGAAAAGCGGTAAAAATATTACTGTAGGTTTGACCGTTGCGAAGCACTTCGTATTTTTCAAAAGAAAGGTCGGATGTGCCGTTCATACGGAAAACAGGAGTCAAACCTTTTTTAGCGGATTGTTTAATACCCAATTCAATATCTTTAACCAGTAAATTCATAAAGGTAATACGGTCTTCAAAAAACATTTTGGTTTTACGAATACGAGCTTTTTGGATCATATTAGTATTTTCGCCTTTTTTGAACATTCCGCCACGACCAGCAGTATTCAAACAAGCAGAGGTGCAACCAGCTGTTCGTTTAGGGCAGGTTTCATAACCTGATAAATTTGCAGGTGCAAGGTGCATAATATAAGTGTTAAAACCTTGTTTTAAACCTTTTAAAATCTTGGGGTTGCCTGTACTAAGTAATTTCATAAAAATCTCGCTTTCTCAATCTATGGATGGAGTATAACACAATGGGCAGGATTGTCAAGCGTCTTGTTGCATGAAAGCAACAGTAATACTTTAGTATTCATCTCCGCATACTCGCTTGGTCTTTTGCTTCTTCATCACTAAAAATCGGCACAGCATTACTTTTATGCAAAGTACCAATTCCTAACATAGCAGTACCAGTATAAACATTTCCTTTAACAGGTTTTGTAGCAGAACCGCCAGGTGTTACCATACTCGGATATTTTCTAACATCACGACCAGCAGGTATCGTTAGTTTCGGTATAACTTTAGGATCAAAAGATATTTTTCCCATATTTTTCCTTGAAAAATTTGTTTTCTGATTAGCAATATTATCAACCCAAGCCTGATACTCGGCCATTTCTTTTTTTGTTTTCTTTTTCTTTTTAGATTTTTGATAGGTGTAGATTATCATAGTTCAATCACTTTAGCAGGAAAGAAAATATCACCATCATACTCTAATTGTGATTTTTCAAATTCGGTCATAAAATCATCAGCAACAATATCCCAACCAATAATATTACGGCGGAAATAATTGCTATTTTCTTCAATATCACCACGAACCGACATAATGATGGCGGTTACAGTATCGGCACTAGGTGGGCGATTTGGATTTTTGAATAGAACAAAAAAGTCCTGCCCGCCCTTGAATTTCCAATATTGTGGGCACTCACCAACTCCGTCCCAATCGTGGGCACCGTAGTTTTCTTGGTCTTGAGTTTCAATGTGTAATTTCATAATCGCTTTCAACAATTTATGGAAGTATTATAACAGAACAGGCAGGATTGTCAAGCGGGCTGTTGTGATTCTACAACAGCAGTAATATGTTTACATTTTCCACGGAAATTGTAACCAGTACAAGTACAAGTATAATTGTAATTAAAAAGTTCTACAAAATATTCTTTTTCACCACTTGTAACTTTGAATACGGAAGTATTAGGTTTTGGGGGTGTTTTTTTGATAAGTTTTTGAAGACCTGAATGCTTGGTCTTTACAAAGGTTCGGTACCTTTTATCAATTTTGATTTGTGTTCTTAATTCTTGAATGTCATTACCGCCAAATTTTGCATAAGCGATAATTTTACTTCCTTCAAGCAAGTAAGTATGATTGGCATTTGAGCTGTCAGCCCAAACCGTGGTTTCTTTTAAAATTTCTAACATACCTACATCCTAACACAGGTAGATGGGTATGTCAAGCGTGTTGTTGTTTTATTACAACACTTATCCTTTTAATAATTGTTGGTTGGATTCTTCTCGCATATCTTCTTCAAATTCAGATATTAATAATTTATTTAATTTTTCTTGCAATTCAATAACATCACCTTGATTTTGTTGTATACGCAAATTCAATTCAGCAATTTGTTTTTGAAGTTCTTTAATATAACTCATCTTCATCCTTTTTTCGCAAACGCTTCATAGCTTTATCATAGTTGCGTTTAGCTTTGTTTTTAAACTCTTTAAAGTCCTCTTTGTCTTCATTTTTCTTAGATTTCGGACTACGAATCTTTTGATACTTATTACCGCCTGCTATCATTTTACAAGATGTGGTCTGCCACGTTAAATGTAATTAATTCTTCAGCTGTCAAGTAAACATCACTTGGTGATAAAAGTTTTGATTTAATTTTACTCACCGGTAAATCTGTTGCTTCTTTTAAAATTTCAATCATACGATTATTGCAATTCTCCGTTTCTTTCATTTGAGCCTTAATGTCATGGTATTTACTTTCCATACTGCCAGTAAATTGATGACACATAATGCTTGTATGTTTAGATATATATCTTTCACCTCTAGAACCACAAGCAAACAAAAGGAAGGCAGCACTCATTACATTACCAATTCCAATTGTACGAATGGTGTGTTTTGATTGTTTCATAATATCAATTAAAGCGAAAGCATCAGTTAAATTGCCACCGCAAGAATTGATATAGATGGTCAAAACCTTGTCTTTACTTTTTTCTAAATTTTCGTAAATAAGCCATTTGATAGCTTCTTTTACCGATTCTTCATCTATGTCTCCATTGATGAAGTGAATATGGTGGTCTAATAATGAATTTTCAATTCTCTCAGTTGTAGTTTGCGGAAACTCAGCTAAGGATTTAATATTTGTCAAAGTTTTATGTTCCATGATTTATTGTGTGCCAATTATATGCTGTCTTAATAATATCCATTATATCATATTTACACTTGAAATTCAATAACTCTGAGGCATATTTAACATTTGCCACTAACCTATCAGGGTCACCTTTTCTTCTTGGCAATACGGTATAATTTACTTTCAGATTTAGGCAAGATTCAATTAAGGAAATAATTTCTAAAATAGAATAGCCTTTACCTGTACCCAAATTAACTACTTGAGATTCTACATTTTCTTCCAAATAATTTGCAGCTAATATATGTGCATTAGCTACATCAGCTACATGAACATAGTCACGAATACAAGTTCCATCAGGAGTATTGTAATCATCACCGAATAGTTTAAAGTTATTTAGATTGGTTAGTATTTGTGGAATCAAATGAGTTTCAGGTTGATGGTCTTCACCCATTTCACCATCTTCATCGGCACCAGCCAAATTGAAGTATCTAAAAATGATATACTTTAGACCAGAGTCTTCAATAGCATATTCAGAAGCTAGTTTGGTGTTACCATAAACATGATTATTAGTGGTACATTCTGTTTCTGGTATCGCTAGACCTCCAGATAAGTATACACCGGCAGTTGATGAGTATACAATCTTTTCCACATTGTATTTCTTCATCATGTTCAATAAGGTTGCTGTACCACCAGTATTAACATCCCAAAATTCAGTTGGTTCTTCAAAAGAACTACCGACCTCAATTCTTCCTGCTAAATGAAAGACGGTATCAAATTTAACTTTACGAAAAACATTCTCTAAAGAATTCCTATCTCTAATATCTGCAACTTCACACATATCAGCATAGTTGTGTTTTGGTTTAACCTTGTCATATACAAAAGTTTTCCAACCAGCCTTCTTTAATGCTTTACTTAAATGACTACCGAGATACCCGGAACCTCCAGTTATTAATGCTGTTCTAATTTTCATATTAGAAGAAAATTAAATAATAATTGAAATTCCTGGCCCTACGGAAAGAGTTTTCTGTTTTATTTTCCATGGGAACTTACCATTATATTTCTTTTCATTGACTTCATTACCTTGCTCAAAAAATTCTTTCGTTACAGAATTAGGATTGCCATCAAGCCTGTAGCATACTGTATAATCATTCGTACAGGCATACTTTGGAAAATGTTTCTTTATTGCATTGAAGAATTGTCTATCTGCACCCCATTGACCATACCAAAAGTGACCAATTTGAACAGCAATATCACGGCGCACACCAAAACAACTAGTGTCAATGTGATGTATATCAGGATTAAAATGTACTGGCCATTTTCCTAATGATTCACAATTATCTTCACACAAAAAGTTTTCATCTTTATCATATATTTTTCTTAAAGAATATGCCCATTGATTACCTTCTTTAATCGTATCAACCATTTTCTGTATATGTTCTGGTTCAATCCAATTATCTTCATCTAGGTAACAAATGATATCAGCATTAACCAAGAAAGAGGAGGCGGCATATACACGATGACCATACCAACCTTTGCCAACATTTTCTTCCAATTCAATCATTCTGGTCTTAGATGAACCAACAAGAATTTCTCTTGCCTTTGGTTCATACTGACAACCATCAATAAAGATATAATGTACAATATCTTCGTATGTTTGTTTATCAACCGAAGCAATACATTTAGCTAAATGCTCGGATGCGATAGTTGGGGTTACAATAGCTACTTTCATTTCTTTGGAAAATTTAAGTTAGGAAATGCTTCACGGACAATTTGTTGTGATAGATATTTTACATCTAAATCTTTTTTCATCATCCTAACAAATAGTTCTGCTTCATCTTTATGAAGAGATTCTAAAATAACAGTTAATAGTTGTTTTTGTTTTTTACCTGTTAAGTCTGGGCTGCGTTTAGGATGACCAACAATAAAACGATATATCTTACTCATCTCATTATGAATGTAAGTAAAATTTAATCCAGCTGGTTCTATAGCAGGTCGGTATTGTGGAATTTCCACATCAAACTTTATATCTGGATTAAAAACGCAATATAGAAAATCCTGAAAAGAAGAACTTCCATATTTTTGTAATACAGCAATTTTATCTTTTCTTGTTTCTGCTTTTTGAAACAGCTCAATTATTTCAAAATATAATAAATCATTCATTTTTTTCTCTTTAAAATTCGTCAATCACTTCAATTAAGTTTTTAAGACGATTAGCAACCATATAATTCATAAACTCTTGCCGAGTACGACCTTTACTTGATTCATAGGTATCTATGATATTTTGTTTTAAATTTTCGGGTATTTTTGTAAGGTCAATTAGCATTTCATTGCGGTTAAAATTACGCAACATTTCTTCGGTACAAAATTCTTCTGGCTTCTGATTCATCCAGTTAATGATTTTTGCTTCTGTAATAGGTTTCTGCCTTACACCTTCAACAAAGGTATCATCTTTAGAAAGAATGTTTGGAATGCCATCACTCTTATCACCACGAATCACCAACTGTTTTAATTGAGCAGAAGGCAAAGGTTCTTTAATGAATTTCTTTAGAATTGGTGAATACTGTTCAACATTAGGATACTTTTGCAATTGTGCAAAGTCTTTATCTGAGGACAGAATCATAACCTTCTCATTAGCTGAATGCTTAATTGATAATACGGCAATGATATCATCAGCCTCAGCTGTATCAACTTCAATAACTTTATATGGTGAATGTTCACGCAATTCATCACGGATTTTATTCAAGCAATCAAAGATAGAGTTCCAATCGTGACCAGATGATTCACGAGATTTTTTACGATTTGCCTTGTAATATGGAAATATCTCACGGCGCCAGTATTTCTTATTGTCACAAGCAATAATTATATTTGGGCCGAATTCTGCCTTGAACTTCTTTACATAAGTTCTGATTGTGTTTAAAATCATGTGGCGAACCAACGATTCATCAACAGGTGTCTTAGAAGACCCTATTTGTTCCATTAAATTGGAAATAGCAACTTGGTTAAAGTCAAAAATAATCATAATACAAATAGACCGCCAACGAGCGATTTTCTTTCCTTGTTCTCTTTTGGTATATAATATGCCGAGTGGTAAAACTTACCGTTGTAAACTACAGCTGAATTATATTTTGAAGGTATTACCAAATACTTCTTGTAATCATTATTGCCTTCAAATCTTTTCCACACCTCTTCTTCATCATCTGAAAAATCATACTTAACCGGTTCTCCATAATACAAATTGTTTTGTGATTTATAAAAAGCCGTTCCATCACCATCTTGATTCTCTGTCAACCAAATATTGATTGCAAGGTCAAATGTATCAATATGCGGATATCTAGAAGTCTCAGTAACAATCATATCAGGAGAAAATATATTAGTGTACCATTCAATACGAAACTTCTTTCCAATTATTGGGTGAAGAAGGTTTGTAAAATACATAGTCAAATCTTGTAAACAGTTAGCTGGTATCAATTGCTGTAAACCTGGCGCATAGCTAATCACTTTACCATTTTTTCTAAAATCTTCTTTATCTAAAGCAGGAAATTTATCCAAATACTTTATCATATTTTCTGGATTTTGTAATAGTCTATCAATTACAATATACTGTAATTGTTCAGCTTCAAATGATTTAGTGGTTGCAAACGGATTTATCTTTGTCGCCTCAACAAACTCATTATATAAAATTTTCTCCATATTACACAAAATACTTTTGATGTAATCCTTCTAGTATTCTCATAACATCTTCCGCATCCATAGAGTTATCTTCTGATAATCTATCTTCAAGTGGAATAATATCCCAATCATCACTTTCAACATCATACCAAGCAAAGATACAAACTTCTTCATCTGGTCGGTGTTGAATCACACGACCAAAGGTAAATGAATATGTATTGTGCGGTGGAAAAACAAAGCCTTCAGTTAATGCATCATTATGTATAAAGATGGCAAATGATTGCATGTTCCTATTACCGCCTTCTGTGTAACGGTATTCATCATTCTCATCTTCATCCTCTAAATCACCATAACCATCAAATATAATTTTAACTTCTTTTTGGTCAGAAACATCTTCACCAATCTCCAGTTCTTCATCATGTCTAATCCATGCAGATTTTAACAGTAGTTTTATAATCTCGTCAAATCGTTGATAATCATATTCAAAATCACTCATTTCAAACTCCTTAACAGTATTATATCAGAATTAATACGTCCTGTGAGGCAAGATTCTTTAGCACGAATATCGGCAATAACATTACGCAATAATACTTTACCGCCTTTTAACACTTCAGGCAAAGTCACTTCAGGTTTTCGGAGAGTTTTATGTACCGATTTTGTTTCAGAATGCCCAATAATACTTGAACCTTTTACCGATAAACCAGAAGAATCAGAGGCAACATAACAACCAAGTTTTCTTGTTTTTGTATTGTAGACAAATAGCTGAGAGCATCCAATAATCTCTCTTGCTTTAATTGACTCAAGTTTTAATTCATCAAATTTATCACAATATTTCATTTTAGCCACCAGTTCATCTGGTGACTTTGTTTTTCGTTTTCTTGGTTTTCTGGTCAATAATGCTTCACCAGATATCTTCATTGCATCAGATATAATCAAATCACCAAATGCAATGATTTTCTTTAATTGTGGTTTAGTGAAATTAGAATAACCTTCTTTTACTTGGTCATCTTTACTATTCAATGCATCATCAAATTCAGAACGGAACTTTTTTGCCCAATTTAAAATATGCGATACATGAACACCTTTAATAGCCTTTGTATGCATGATTCCATAGGGTGAAGTGTTTGCTGTAAAACCAGATACTATAAAATCATCTATTGCACCATTTAATTCACCAATACAATCTGAGGCCTTCTCACGAATCCTATCTTGAATATTGATTGTTGGTTTAACCTCTTCAGAAGCAATTTCAATAATTACTTCTTCTTTGGTTTCTTTTATTTTTTTGATTTCATTCTCAAACCATATCTGGTCTTTTTCATCCAGTATTGAGCCATTAGATATCATCCGACAAATGAATCCAAAATTGGTTTGAGAATTTTTTAATTGGGAAATAGCAACAGGCTGTTTTAATTTCTTTTTGAAATATTCAACAGCCCATTTTTGGGAATCTTTCAAATCTCTATTTTGAGAATACCAATTGAGTAACCTAAGGAAATTTGCTTTCGTTAGTTGCCCATCAATTCTTGGTTCTGATCCTGCAAAAATTTCACTTGCATTTAAGGAACGAGCCATCTAATCACCTTTCAAGAATAACATATTCCCCGAAATACCTATCAAAAGTCATTACCAAATTTTCATAATCACCACTTTTCATTTCAGCAGTAATTTTTTCGGCATCAAGACTTAATTGCCTAGCAAATTTATTTGCTGTGCGAATCAATACAAACGCATTTCCATCGGGGCCTGTCAAGTCAATAACTACTCTACGACCAATTGCTTTTTTACGAATTGTCATTTTTTGTTCCATTATATAGTTCATTTTCTTTATGAATTTATCCGCAGATTTATCATAAACCGAATTTTTTGCCACAAGATTGGCAATTTTTACCTTACGCATCATTTTACCTCAAAAGGTTTATCCCATTTACCGATATTTACACTAACATAATATGCCGTATTGAAATAATCCGTCATAGCGTCCGATTCGTCATAGTAATCAGCAGTATACATTGATTTTACAATTTTGTCAATTATTTCCAAAGCTTTGCCTGAAAAATGATCCTTGTAGTGATACGGGTTTACCTGTTCATAACGGCTATCGTTAGGTTGAAAACCTTTAGCAACTTGGTAATAATCTTTACCGCAAGTTTCATTGCTATTGGCAATTAAGTCAATTGGTGCCGATTTGATTGTGCAACAAATTGAGGAATTATTGTGTACCGACAAACTGAATTTTACACCAGTGCCTTTAAGTGCTTTATCCAAATTTGCTTTAATAACTGATTTCTTTTGCTGATTCATATAAGCCATAATATATCTCCAAGAATTAATTACATTGACCAAAAAGATTCTGAGCGAGGTGAGCAATAATACGGAGTATCATAGCGTTCCTGAAATTCTTTTTTGGTCATTAAATTTCTAGTGGTCACATAGGTTGCAAACACTTCAACGATAAAACCAAGCTTTCGTTTATTATCAGCAACTGATTTTATATAAGCATCGGTACTTGGTGCAAAATCTTGTTTAGCAACTAAACGGCGACCTTCTTTAGTACGGCGGTCAGTTTTATAAATTTCAAGCGTATATTCTTTTAATGTAGACATTTTTTCCTTTATCAACTCAATAGAATCCATTATACACAAATTGGCAAAATTGTCAAGTCAGAAGAAAGTATTACTTTTTTCTGGTCAACTACTTTTATCAACAACATGGAAAGAGTATAACAGAACCAAGGCAAATGTCAAGCCCCATGTTGCAAAAATACAACACTTGCCCATTTGGGATAAATAGGGTTATGGGTACATCCGAATGTTCAGGCATTCTTGAAATTTTGTTATCAATTCAAAATAAAAAAATAGATGGATCCAATCACCCTCTTTATGATGGCCAACTCCGCAGTAGCTGCGGTGAAGAAGGGCTGTCAACTCTACAAAGACATTAAAGGAGCTGCTGGTGATGTTAAGGCTGTTCTAAAAGACCTTGACGAGCAGTTCCACTCAGCGCACCCGCCAGAAAAGCCAGCAAGTCCTGAAGCTCGCAAACAATTTGTAGAGGAAAAGAATCGTATCATTGACTTGAATAAGCGTGATGGTGAAACTACTGGCATCTATACTGAATTAGGTGAGCATCTCGGTGCATACTATGACAACTATTACAAATGCATGGCTATTTTTGAAGAAGAAGAAAAACGTGCTAAGACGGAAGTGTATGCAGGTGATGCTAGTTTAGGTAAAAGAGCATTACAAAGAGTTTTAATGAAAAAACAATTAGAACAAATGGGAACAGAGTTACGAGAGATAATGGTATATCAGAGTCCACCTGAATTGGGTGCTTTACATAGTGAAGTAGAAGAAATGATGGAGGTCATGGGGAAACAACAAAAAGTCCTCATGGTTAAGCAAATTCAAAAAGATTATGCGGACAAACAAAGAAAAAAAAGAAGATTACAAAAATTAAAAATAGAGATTGCTCTAGGGTTTGTAGCTATGATGATAGCATCAACTTTTGGATTAATGATTGCTTATGTTGTAGAAGATAGAATCAAAAAATATCCAGAACTTGGTACAGAATGGCGACCAAAAACAGAAGCTCAACGCCAACGAGAAGCAATACCACAAAAATATACAGGAAGATAAATGCTAAATTTATTCAAAGAAGCTTTTGAATGGTTATTAGACAAAGGAATAGTAACTGCTTTGTTGATAGTGAATTTAGTTTATGTTTTGATATTTGCTGCTGTGATGTATGTACTAAATTGGTACCATAAAAACCATTAATATGAAAAATATTATTGTGTTAGTTTTATGGTTTTATACCATTTTAGCCATAGCTTTGCCTCCGCATGGAGGAGAAAAACATCACTATGATAAATCAGCTGTGGCAAAAGAATTACCAGCTAGAGAACAAGAAGTTAAACTAAACTATGGAACAGCTGAGTGTGTCAGAACGGCTTGGATCGGTGATATCAATAATAGAAAATTAATTTGTGTTGAATATCGTCACAAAAAATAATCTATATTACATTGTTGGCCCGTTTCCATTTTTGAAACCTATATCACCACCTTCTGCTTTGATTCGTTTGATAACATCTTCAAATAGAATTGGCCTAAAATCAGTTTGCTCAACACAAACACAATGATATCTAGGATCAATTTCATATTTACCCCAAGTCTCTGCCATCACACGATTTGCGTGGAGATGGCCATGAATGTTTGTACCAAAACGGCCAAGACTTTCTGGATGAATTGGAATATGGGATAGAATCATTCCGTTCATTACATGATATGCACGAAGCTCACGGAAGTGTTGTCTGTATTCATCATCACGGAAGATATCGTGATTACCACGAATCAATACTTTATCACCGTTCAAACGCCACAATGTCTTTAGCGCCTTACGGTTAATCACTACATCACCAAGATGATATACTTTATCGTTAGGCCGAACTGTTTCGTTCCAACGCTTAATCATTTCTTCATCCATTTCGTCAGCATTATCCCATGGACGTAACTTTGTCACTCCATCATTTCTTGTGAATTTGCAAACACCGGTATGACCGAAATGTGTATCACTAACTAAAAATATTGCTGGCATATTAAACTCTCAATTATCTAAATATTTATATGTCATCAATTAACAAAACAGGCGTAACCAATTTATTGGTAATTGCACAACAACTTCCATATATTGAATATACATTTTGCACTACAAATAGAAAATTTACTCCGTCTTTTATAGAAATAGAAAAACCTTTTGTAATAGATGAAATGTTAACTGTGGGCAGAAGTAAGGGGATTGAACCCTTGATATCGGAATCACAATCCGAGGTTTTACCACTAAACTAACTTCTGCATTTGGCTCCCCGAGGTGGGCTTGAACCACCGACCTGCGGATTAACAGTCCGTCGCTCTACCGACTGAGCTATCAGGGAATAAATTTGGCACGGGAACCAGGACTTGAACCTAGAATAACAGAGTCAAAGTCTGCGGTGTTACCATTACACTATTCCCGAATAATTTGGCGGTCTCAAGGAGAATTGAACTCCTGCCTAAGGCGTGACAAGCCTTTATACTAACCACTATACTATAAGACCATTTGTTTTGCTGACGCACTATTTGCTACGCTCAACGGAATTGGTGGCCACACTACCGTTTATGTACGCAGTTACTCAGGGTTGACGTTTCCCCCATGGCTTACGTCAGCAAAACAAATGATACCATATTAAAATACATTAGGATGTGATTGTCGTTCCAGAACTTCATCTGGATTCTCACGGCTTCGTCTGCCGATAAGACAATCTCCACATTACTTGCCAATTTATTCCAGCGCCATCGGAAGGCTTCATGTAAACTTAGCGAGATGATGCGGCCATCAAGTGCTCCTAAGTTACCTACTAGAATTGGTAACCCAATGTATTTTAATATGGTACTCGGTACCGGATTTGAACCGGTGTGAATGCCGTGAAAGGGCACTATCCTAGGCCGCTAGATGAACCGAGCATTTATATTTTAAAGAACAATGATTGATTTCTCAATCTATGGAAGTATTATAACACAACCAACAAATTTGTCAACATCTTTTTTCAATCTGTTGTTTCGGCACTACAATGGAATGGGTGACAGGATTTGAACCTGCATGATACGGATTTGCAATCCGCTGCCTAACCATTCAGCTACACACCCATATAAATCAAAATTATTCTGGAACTCTCATTTGTTTACTTTCAGAAATTTCACCGTTTGAATGGACATATGCAACAAATCCATCTTTATCTTTCATAGCGGTTCCTTCCCAAAAGAAGTCTTTTTTACGGAACAAATTAATATGTTCTTCAGTATATTCTTGGCAATCAATCTTTAATTGTCCCATAAACTCTTGCCAATTATCATCAGCAACTGAAGCAATTTTCAATGCTTCATCTTCACTTTCCGCTTCTATAACATGTATATGACGGAAACTTTGCATTGTTTCAACGATATATTTCATTTTTAATCTCCTAATGAAAAATTAATAGTTTTTACAGAGTCCCAGCGAAAACTACGCCAACCTTCTGCTTCTGTATCCCAAACAGCTAACGCTTCGTCTGACTTTTTGCGTGTCGTAGCAGTTTTTTCAGAATTTTGCACTTCAGGAATTAAATCTTCACTTAAAGTAGCTTGCATCACACGCTCTGTGCCGTCTTTTTTCGTAAATACTACACCGACAACACGCTCACGCAATAATTCTCTTAACCATTCACGACCAGTTTCATCATCAAACGCATGTTTTGCAGGTTCATCACTCACACTTAGCGCTTCAAATTCTTTTTTCAATTCTTCTAGTCCTTCAAGTAAATCAGTATCGGATTCTTTTTCAGTTTCCTCATCGTCTTCCTCTTCCCACTCTTCCATTTGCTCACGAATATTATATTCTTCAAGCAATTCTTCTGGCACATTATCAAGTGCTTCAAGATTTTCAATAGTATAGCAATCATCATAACCACCAACATTTGAACCAACAAATGACATGCCTGGCTCATAGTAAGTAGCAGTAACATACCATTCGGTATTTCCTGCTAAGAATTCATAGAGTGCTGTTGGCGGTGACCATGCTGTATCAAAATTGATTGTGATTGAATTGTCATTTTCTTTTGTCCATGAATAAATTGAAGCTTCCCATTTGGTTCCCCAATTAGAAACATTCCAATCATACCAATTATCTTCGGCTTCAGGTGGGCGTGGTACAAAATAAGCAAATAGACCTGCTTCGGCACTTTCACCTTTTTCCCTCTTGTCTAAAAACTGTAAATGTGCTTCTAGTTTTGCAACTTCTGCAACATCATCATTATGAAACTCAACATTATTAGAACACCAATTAGGCATATACAATTTCCTTCACTTTAAATAATTTAATTTCTTCATTATAACACTACCTAACACATCGGTGAGGTAATTTTCAATCCATTTGCCTGAATTCTTAGTTTTTCGCAAAACACAACCGTAAATTTCTGTGCCAATCAAGTTTTCAACATATTTTGTCGGATCACCCAAGATTGCTTCAAAGGAATCATCAAAAACCGGCATTCCATCTTCGCCTTCTTTGAACATAACGACATGGTACTTGTCACCAACTTGATTTCCTTCAATTGACTCGCCATGATTGTCACCTGTAACTTTAAAATATGTAAAATTCAAAGAATTTACATCATCTTCATACGGTAAAAAGTAAAAACCGTCATAGTTTAAATTTTCCATTGATTTCCTTGTGATTTAGAAGCGACTCATCATAGCTACTAGCAGAAAAATTACTGTGCCGAGCAAATCTCCGAATAAAAATGAGTAAAAACTCATAAAAAGTAAAATTCCAAAGATAGTCCGAGAAATTTGTGACTGATTTAGAATCACAAATTCACGAAATTTATCTAAAAAGTCATATTTTTCACTCATGTCATGTTTCCAATACCATTAGTTATGATTTCAACAATCAAAATTATTACCATAGCAAAATTCATATCAACTCCAAGTCCTGTGGCGTTCAGCCACATGTTCCATGCCATCATATTCTTCAATGTACCAGTTCACATCATCTGGAACTTCAACAATTTTTAATTCAGAAAACTGGCCGTCAAGATTTACACCATCTTCAACCATTGCGACAAGGTGCTCATTATCTCTAGGAATTTGCCAGTACCCAAAATTAGGGTCGGTTATACCAGCACGTTTTTTATAATCTTCTAATGCAGCCTCAGATAAACCAAAACCACCATAACAAGTATTAATTACAACTTTCATCTTTTATCTTTCATAATCAAGAGCCGATTCCAAATCAAACTGATAACCAAACATTTTGGTTAATTCAGAGCTAGTATCATATTTTAATGACATTTCAAGCTCACGATATTCCTGCTCAGTATTTTCTATAGTAATATCGCAGCCTTGCATATTATAATTATCACGGATAGTTCTTTTAATAGCCCTTATTTGTAATTTTCTATTACTCATTAGAACACCAATTCCATTTCTGTCTGCTTAAACATTTGAGCATCTTGAATAGCAAAGGTAAGATAATCACAAAGACTTTCACCAACTGAACCAGAAAGAATAAAAGCTAACTTCTGCAATTCTTCATTGCTCATTTGTGTGATATTATAAGCAACAGAGGTCACAACAAAATCATTTATTTTATTCATTATGCAACCTCACGATTCTTTTCCATCATTTCTGAAAGGATAAATTTTGCAACATTCAATTGTTTGCGAACCTGTTCTTTGGTATCACGACCAAAAGATTGTAATTCTTGGCAATCACTAAGAATACCCATCACTACCATTTCTGTGCCCGCCATTTTGGCGGTGAATGAATTCATATATTGTCTACGAATTTCAGATTCAGACATACCATAACATTTTTTTTCAAATTCAGTCATTTCATTCTCCAGTGATTTTCCAGTATCCAACAAGCACTCTTCAATTGACATTTTGTTTCCCTTTTACATTTCAATAGTGAAATTATAACACAACCACGATAATTGTCAATAGCCCTTGTTGTATTTTTGCAACAGTCCGCATGTGAAATTATATGTTTACAAATGTAATGCTTTTGTACTACTCTGTGATGTGGATAATAAATGCCAAGAATATCAAAAAGATAATAATATATTCTATAATATTCTTTTTTCTTTTCTCACGTTCCAACACTTCACTTTTAATCACGATCCACTTTCAAACAAATATAAACTTTGGTGTTGCTTGGTTTCTTCTGTATTCTGTTTTTCTCTATGTTACAGGCCTGCATTGTTTTGAAATGATCCATGGGAACATAGTTCAATTCAAGTGTTTCGGTATTTGGATTCTTAATCACCATTATGGCAACTAAAACAAACTCTAATGGTGTTATCATAGTAATTTTGCCATTAATGATGCAAAGTTGTATGCCGATAAAAAGATAAGGAACCAACCAGCATGATTAGCATCTTGATTAAAAGCTTCAGTTCCAGCCCGCCAGAATAATACTGCAAAGAAGGCATTAATAGCTAAAAACAAATCAGTCATTTAATTCTTTCAATCAATTGTTTAGCTTCGGTACAATCTATTCGTTCACTAAATTCTTCTATAACGGACATCTTTATCAGCTCTAGAATACCTTCACAATCAATCCTATCCTTCTTAGATAGAGAAGCGATAAAGATTTCCACCTGATCCCATTCTTCAATACTCCAAATAATATCAGCAAGAATCTTTTGCCTAGATGTTAGACCAACAATTTCAATCATTTTATTTCCTTCAAAGGATTTCCTAGGTTCCGAGGACTATTCCTCATCTTTAAAATCAAAGTATTCGCAAATCTCCAATAGAACCGCATCAATCAATGCCCTCTTAATTTCATCATCCGATGGGGCATCGCTATACTTATGAGAACGGTTTATTCCCATTGTGATGCCACGCTCCACACAATCCATCAATACAGTATATTCTTTCACTTTCATATATCATTTCCAAAATAAGTGCTACGATTCCGTAGATTTTCATTTACATCAGGTTCAATTCCAAAATGTTGTTTAATCTTCTCAATCGCTGTTTCAGTAGTCCAAAGTATATGATTCAAACCACCCCTATCGGTTCTATCACCAAATACTTCATTTGCTTTTCCAATGTAGGCAATCTCGTTTATACATTCTTTAACAATCAACTCGGCGAATTCCCTGTCCCTAATCTCTTGGTAGATTCTTTGGTCAGCTACATCCAGTGTGTCCGCATATGAAGTAGCCTGTTCAGCAAGTTGTTGAATTCGTTCATTCATATATTCTTTTCCTTCAGCTTATCCATTGTTTGAATCATCGCATCCACTGGATCAATAGCATTCATAATAATATCGTCTTTTTCCTCTGGTGTCAGGTCTACCCATGTTTTCTTTGTTTTTATATTACCAATATCAAAGGTTTCTTTTAGATTACCAATAATCAAATTTACTGCCCATGCGATATCTTCATTTTCATAATGCACCACACCCATCATGGCCACTTCGCTTATACATTTACGCACAATCAGCTCAGCGAATTTTGGTAGACTGGCATTATAATTGCCAGCCCAGCCGATACCTTCATCTTTGATATATTGGAACCCAGCCTGTTCGGCAAGGTCTTTAATTACTCTGTTCATTATACTTCCTTCTCCAATTCTTCAATCAATAAATGGGCAAATTTCTGACAGAATATGCTAAACCAAAGAGTATTCAATACTTCCTTTGGTGCGCCAGCTTCAACTGCAATTGCCTTTAATTCTTCATTCATACTTTTTCATCCACATTGGCGCCTTTGATTTGAGTTTCAATTTCACTTTGGCGGTTCTGAATGTATTTAATCTGCTGTTGCTTAATCATTTCTTGTTGGACAAGCTTCTGTAATTCTATTCTATGGGTTAGTGCAGCCATTGCTATAGGGTTAATTTTCATTTTTTATATACTCTTTTAATATAGTCTCAATCAACTGGTTCAAGGTTATATCCCGCTCATGTGCCATAAGCATCAATTCATAGAGAAGGTCATGCTCAAGATCCAATACAACATCCACTTTACCATCTGATAAGGTATGTTCAATATCTATCATACATCCTCCAGTTCACTTAATGCATCACAAATACAACCATCAGCCACACTCATTAGAGATTCAATCTCCGAATTAGTGGACAATGGCAATACCTGTAGACCATTGGACATAGGTGTACTTGCCCAATGATATACATCCGCAAGCAATTCCTGTGCTTGTTCCAGTTTTTGTTTCAATTCAGAATTTGTCATAGTACCTCTCTTTGGACAATCGTATAATAAACATTCATAGGAGATATTTCATCATCCAGATCCTCATCTGCAACCTCATCTAAGGGAATGTTATATTCTCCTCGGATCATAGCATACTTAGCTTTCTTTGCATCTTCAAAGGTATAGTAAACACCCTGACAAAAGGCAGTATTACAATTACCATTATCATTTTCTTCCATCAATACATGTACAATCATATCAAATATCCAATAATAAACGCTAATGCAAAACCCACTATACAAAGATATAGGGTACCAATAGAGAACAACAGAGCGTCCTCAAAAAAATCATTTAGTTTCATTCCGCATAAACCAGACTTCTGGCCTCCAAGTTAGTCACAGGGCATTCAAAGTGCATAATGTCACGACCTTGTATGTCCTCTTCCACATTTAAAAATTTGATGCTCTCCATATCATGCTCTTCGGAACACTCAGTACAAATCACGATAAAATTTCTATTCATAAACACATCCTAACATAAACACAAGTACCTTAGTGGCAATCTAAGGATCCTTTGCCTGAAAACAAAAAGACTTCCAGAGATTGACGGTGGGGCTCGGAAAAAAATAGAGAATCTTAAAGCAATTACTTCCAGAGGGAGACGGGGGGTCTCTCGGATAATTAATTAAGGGATCCTCATGTGGTACCCAGAGTCTCCTTTCTAAGGATCCTTACCACTTAATATAACTGCTCTCCAGTCTTGACGGGGGGCTGCTAATCACTAACAGTCTGGATCAAAATCATGCCACTCCTGTGCTTCATCTGGTTGACCATCATTTTCATCCTGTTTAAACACTCTGAGGATTTCAGGGCATGCTTCACGAGGCACACCTTCCATCACCATCAGTTCAATTATGGATTGATCCGACAAACCTGCCTCCAGTGATTCAACCAACAAAATATTTAATTCGCTCATTCTGCTCATGTTTTTTCCTTCAAAAAGTATTTAAGGTTGGTTCAAATTCGGCAATGTACTGGCGCTCCCTTTGGTGTGCAGGTTTGCGACCTCTCACCACCTCAAGCACCTCATAGCGCCACTCTGCATTAATATTATCTCTCAGAGCATTACAGAATGACCATTGCTTGTCTTCCTTCATGGCACGGGACACATGCTTCTGCCAACGCACTTTTACTGAGCGGAGAAATGCTTGTCCCTGTGCTACTGTTAGACCAATGTAATTATCACCAGTGTCCACACAGGTCACTTGGTATATTACATGGTTGCGGTCAGAGCGCTTTTTTCTCATATTAATTAGGCAGTAACTCGCTGATTTTTTCTTGCAAATCCATAATGAAGTCTTGAGCATCCTCTAACTCCATGTCAGCTATTTGCGCTTCTACTAGCGCTACTATTTCATTCAAACTCATATGTAAAAATCTCCAGTACAATTGCAAGCATCATATACTGCTTCACGGACTTCAGTATCAAGTGCTTCACCAAATTTATCATAGTCACTTTTAGCAAGATTACCAAGCATGGGAAGAATGTCTTTCCATTCAGCACCATTAGTCTTAGCAAATTCTATAATCTCGGCAACCTTTGCGTTACCTGCATCACTAAACATTCCAAAATACGGTGTCATATTATCTCCAGAAAAACAAGTCAAGCGCTATCACCACAACGGCGAGGGTGTAAACTACAATTATCACGGTTTTTTCTAATGTCATTTTGTTGCTTTCTCAATCTATGGATGGAGTATAACAGAACCAAGGCAATTGTCAATGGTAGACAAAAGTCTTACTTTATTCCACTCAACTAATGTAAGCACTCTAGCACTTACATTAGTTGCCAGTATTCTTTCAACTGGCACCATCAGGGATACGATCCCCTCGGTTAAGCAATTTTCTTAACTACAACCTTAGAAGGTTTGCGGTTCGCTTTGAGCGCTTTGATACCAACGGGGCCGGTTTTCAAAGATAGCAATTTTGCTTCTAGTTTAGCAATACGCACAGCTTTTTTCTCTGCACGGTCAATTGCTTTTAACTCTTTAGCAGCAGCTTTCTCTGCACGGACTTGAATACGAGCATCTTTACGAGCACGGCGGAGGTCAGCAACTTCTTTACGAATAGCGACAACTACTGCTTTAGCTGCAGCGAGGTCTTCTTTTTTAGAAGTGATGGCGAGAGAGGTGAGGCCTGTGGGTTTTGACATTTTATTTCCTTTAAAAATTTGTCTGTTTTTCAATCTATGGATGGAGTATATCACAATGGGCAGATTTGTCAAGCACTATTTTAATACTTGACTAATTTGGTCAGTTATACTTTCATGGATGTAACTAATTCGTATACAGAATCACGAATAGCATTAATTGAATCTCTCATGCAAACAAAAGAATCAATCACTTCTGGATTTGTAGAACTTTCGTTTTCGGAAAGAACATCATACGGTGGGGTTTCAATATTATCAAAACTGTATTTGATTTCTTGGTATAATTGAATACTTTTGTTATCAAGGCTATCTAGCATATTGTTACTAATGTATTCAGATTCTTCAATGTTTAATATTAAAGTTTGCAATTCTTCAGCAGTAGTACGAATTTCTAACAATTCTTCAGCAAACGATTCTAAATCTACTACTTCTGTAATATTTTCAGTTTCGGATATAATACTTTCGCACTCATTAACGATTGTTTCAACTATAGTATTCATTTGTTCAATATTCATTTCATTGCTTTCTTAATATGGAGCCATTGTATCACAACCGGCAATAATGTCAAGCGTAGAGAATAGTATTACAACCAATCCGGTCAAGTATCAAACTCACAGGCTGTAGTGCTTTCGTATTCAACAAAGGCCACCTCTGAAGCATCTAGTAATACGGTGGTTCTCTCTTCGCCAAACATAGTAATAGGAAAGTACAAATCCACATTGTGTTGTACTTTACCGCCAAGTTTAACCCTAGAATTAGTTACTACTCCCTCTACAGGAGTAGTACCAAGGTAGTAACCCTTAACTGTAAGACCTTCTAAATTCCACATAATGTTACCTTCTCAACTAATAAGAAACCATTGTATCACAACCAATAAAAAAGTCAAGCATCTATGTTGCTTTTACACAACAACGAATGCTTGACAAAACGGCAATTATATGATATACTTTAGGGGTGGTTACGGGGCGGGGCGCTATAGTCTTATATTATCGTCATCATCAAAAGTGGGTATCTCAACAGCCCAATCGTCTGGCTCTAGTATATAATGACCTTCTTTTATTTTCTGATTTATCTCAGCACGCTTAATATTCTGTCTTGCAACCATGTGACCCGTTGCAATACCCTCTGGCGTTTGAAAATACTCATTTACTGTATTAGTTATTTTCTCTCTGGTCTCTTCGGATTGCTCTCTGCCCGTATTATTAACTGTTGAAGCACAAGACTGAGAACAGTAATTACCCTTCTTCCTGTGTTCTTTATCACAATTGGGACATCGTTTTAATCTATACACGCCTGGCATATATTATCATCGGTTCAAGTTACTACCACTTTTTACCACTTTATTGCACTCCAATATAATATCATTTATATCATTCTGGTCTATATTAAACCACTCGCCTCTTACTCTTTTATCATTATATCTCTGGTGAATCATTTTTTCCATCTTATCTACATGGCCAAGTAACGGAGACTTATAATATATCTCTAGGTCTATCCAATGACTGGTCTGTAATGCGCTTAGTCTAGTAATTACATTAGACCCTACAGTAATGCCTATCTTATATGGATTATTCTTATTATTCTTCTCTGCAATAATATACAAGGTGCCTGTTTTTCCCTTATCGTGGTGTGTCTTACCACTACGGGATAATCTCTTATTCTTTATCTTTTGACTATATTTTAATGAATATTCTCTGGCGCAAGGAATACATTTACCCAATGAAGTTACTATGGGATTATTGGATCGTTCTATTTGAGTTGGGTAATAGTTCTCTGGAATCGCTAACTTCTTTATAGTACATGAACAGCATCGGAATAACTTCATTCTTTATTTACCTTATAACTTTATTGCACTACAGTTTTTAGCAGTTCTTCTTCTTTTTCTTTATCATGCAGCCTCTTAGCAAGTTCACGGACTCTTCTTACTTCTGCCATACCCTCATCTATAGTCTTGGGTGCCTTATACTTTGGAAGTTCACAGGCATAATAATTGACCTTAGAATAGTCTTTTAAATCTTTACGGAATTGATTATAGTTCTTTCTTAATAGAAAAAAAAATGTTCTAATAGTTATACACGGTTTACAGGTTGTTTTCATCTTTATTTCCTTTATGTTATATTCACTCATAATCGCACTTCACCCTTTATTGTATACACATCTCTAATGGTATCTTTAGTATAGGAGAATTTTGTTCTGTTAGTCTCCACTAACTGTTTTGCCAACTCAAATGCAAGGCGATTCTTATAATGGTCTTTCACATCCTCTTCCCGCATCATATGGTCAAACATCATTGGATTAATTTCCATTTTATAATAAAATACGTCACTCATGGTTACTGCTCATTACAATACAAATACGATCCGACTTGGCGGCATACGGGGTTTCTCATGGATTTCATAGTATCAATTGTTTTCTCGGTTATCACATTCGGTGAGTTATATGAGCATCCTACTAGTGCCAATGATAATAGAATTACTTTCATTCTAGCCCTTTAATATACTTATACAGTTTAACATAATACTCAAACTCTTTGGGGCAATGCTCTGGATTAGGCAGTCGGTCACCATACATCTCCAAAAATTCTTTAATAACATCTTCACTCATAATAAACTCAATATAAACTTATAAACATGATAACCTATTGCAATCATTAATAATGCCCATGGGAGAGTTATTATTATCAATAAAAGCAACTTGACATACTTCATTATTCAATTCCGAAATGTTCCTTGATTCTCATACCGTTTGTTTTAGTAATATATCCGCAACCAACTGAATTGGATCTCTCCGTATCAGCAATCCCAGCACAATCTTTCACAATCAAATCGGCAAACTTCTCTACATCAAATGTCCTATCAACCATGAATTTATGCGGGTTATACACTTGTTCCCATGCATTACATTCTATTGCTAATTGTTTCAACCTCTCATTCATTAATTCTTTATTCCTTGCATTGTTCTAACATGAACTCTATCTTTTTCTTTTTCATCTTCAGGTAATTCATTATAGGGTACATGCTGATGTGCATTATCCTTTGTTTTAGGATTACGTTTCATCCATTCCTTATGAACATGGTCAGACGCCTTCTCAATGTCTTTTGGATGTTTCTTAATAGCGGCAAGAGCAGCATGACCAGCCGCAAGATTCTCTTGTTGGGCTGTTGGATGTAATTTATCAAAAGGTACATTGATATCGGCCTTTGGGCCACCGTTTTTACTTCTCTCTCTAGGAACATTTCGTTCATTGGGTGGTAATGTTTTACGCCAATCTTCATGCGCCTTAGCAGCAAATCGTTGTACTCGGCCAACTCTAATGCTTTCATTAATAAAGCTTTTAAATTTAATCATTTCTTGGTTCCTTTATTACAATAGGTACAGGTGGTTTTCTTAATGCCTCTTCTATTGCCTCTGTAAGGGATTTAGAGGGTTTTCTTTTTTGTGGGTTTCGGTGTGTTTCTGCCAACATCCAATCAGGTAATGGCTCAATATCATCCGGTTCACCCCAAAAGTTTTTGTTGTTCATTTCTTTTCCTTCCTTCTACTATCATCTTTGCGTACCATTCTGCCTGTGGTATGGTATTTCTATGTAATCTAATGACCTCATTATCAATCAGCAAAACATAATCCCAAAATTGAACATTGAATTCTATGCTGTAATCATCTTTAATAGTCATTAATGCACAATTCCTGCACTATCTAGTATATGTGCTTTAGGTGGTATGACTGTTAATAACTTGCGAAAGTCATCACCTGACCCAGCATAATCGTTAGTCATCACTAACCTTGCAAACATAATGGCGGTCAGACTTAATGGGTCTATCTCATATTTAATAGCCAAGGCTGCAATATAATTATCAACTTCACATGCTATTTGTTCTATTTTATCACTCATAATGGCTCTTTAAGTTTACAAAATCTGATGATTGGTTATTCTCTAGCTCTTCAATTCTAGCCTTTGCATTGGCTAATTGTTGCTCAAGTGTTTTAATCAATTCAACCATTGATAGTATTGCTTCAGTTTCTTGTTGTTGCATAGTTTTCATTTTACAGTTTCTTTTAATTGATTCATTTGGTCTTCAGATAAGGGACCATCATCTTGTTCATAATAGGGCTCTTTCTGTTTGGCTCTTCGCTCTTGTATGGTCTCTTCTTTCCATATCTTACGAGGTGATGCACACATAATACAGTTTGGTTGACCACAATCCATTGCATGATGCTTTGCAAATTTATGCGGTTCTTTTACCTCAATGCCATGTGCCTTTGCAATCTTTGTTTGCTTTATAATAGCCACATTTTCTTTATGTAGTCGTTTGGAATGTTTTAGTTTGGAATCTTCGTCACTCATATGCATCTCCTAGTTAAGTAATTCTGTCAGCATCTGCTTATCACCAATTGCACCTCTCAAAAATGAATTGAATGCTAGACTGGTTCTAATGTTATTACCAGCCTTCTGTTCAACCATATGTACTAATGATGAAGGAAATACGACAATATCGCCTGGTTTTACAGTAAAGTACCAACTCTCGGCATTATAAAGATTCCATTCTTTTGGAAATAATTTGATTTGTTTATACATGCTATCATTAAAGAATGTAATCTTATCTTTTTCAGGATCAGCATTAACATACATCACACCAGACAGGAAACTGTTAGGGTGTGCGTGTTTGTGGTGGTGTTGGTTCTCGGCTGTATAGTTCAACCATGCTTGTGTGATATAGGGTTTTACATCATCTTTTGGTTTTATGATATTATCCAAATACATTTGTAATGCCGAAGTAATTTCTTGTTTGATGGTGGTCATTGGATCATGCCTCATCAAATAATTATCAAGGCTCGTAACATTGCCTTCATTCTTGAAGGTGGTCTTACTCTGCTCATCAAAGAAGTCTAACTCTTCTTTAGTGAATTCTCTCTCAATATTTGTGAATATTAATGGTGTTGGAAATATTCCGTGCAATATAGGTGCTAACATACTTTCACTTTCATTTAGTTTTATAATTATAACATAATATAACTCATTATGTGGCAATAATAAAAAACCCACCAATAGGTGGGTTAAGGTCTGATTGTTTCATCAGCATCTTTTTCAATTATGAAATTGATAAAATTAACTGCCTCATCTTCATCGGTAAAGTACCGAACAATTGTTTGCCCAGTAAAGGTTGAAGTAAATACTAGAAGTATGTTTACTTCCCTATGTATGGATAGTTTAATGAACCAACCGTTACGCTCACAGATATTCCAAGAGCGTAGGCTGTTTATTATACTCCATTGCACCCAATGTGCTTTTGACAGTTTGTTTTGCATTTCCTAAAGTTGTTGGTTATACTATCCATCATGGTATGTAGTATAACCGAGACTTTTAAAATGCTTTAACGACCTTTTATGCCCGGTTCTGCCTTATGTTTCTTGATAGCTGCAATAGCCTCTAAAATACTTTGAAAGAATTTCTTCATATCATACCTCTCCGTTGTAAGATTCGTACTCTATTTTCATAGTCCACATAATCAACGGATTGATTTAGATAATGGCTTATCTCATCTTGGTATGATATTGTAAAGGTTTTTTTAACCCATTTCCAAAAATTAGTCAAACTAGGAGTTTCTACTCCGCTGAGAGCGTCCAACTCATTTGACATATTAGGCCTTCGCTGTCTTAGAAAACTTCTCTAATGTATTCAAAGCTTGTTCTGCTAATGCTTGGTTGGTTTTGACGATTTGCTTAACGAATTCTGTTTGTGTATCAACAAAAGCGTTAAGTGGTTTTTGAATTTCTTTGTCGGTTACGAATGTATTAACAAAGTATTTTTTTGCACCTTGAACGGTGTCAATGAATGAATCTACTGCAAACATATTATCTCCTTAGACGAATAAAGTGAGCCTCATTATTGAGCGCTCACAATTATATATGCTCTATCTAAGTGTTTCTACTAGTATGCCATGTCTAAAGATTCATATCCTCATAATGCATCTTGGCAAGAATGTAATCCTTCACTAATGATGACCGCACAATATCATCTGCCGTAAATTCAATACGGGTAAATGCCTTCATCTCATCGGCAATATCAAAGAATTTCAATATGCCTGACATATCATTTCTTTTCTTATTCAAGTCGGTTTGCCTGTAGTCACCACACCATAGAATCTTTGAGCGATAACCAACCCGTGTCATTACGGTATCAATCTCTTCAAAGGTCATGTTTTGCATCTCATCCACAATGATAATGGCATCATCAAATGACATACCACGAATGAATGAAGTAGATATAAACTCCACATGGTGTTGTTCTTCTAGCCTATCCCATGCATCACGGCGACCAAATAATGTCTCACAGATTTGGCGATAGGGTTGTTGATATATGTCCATCTTTTCGTTTACATCGCCTGGCAGGTGGCCAATCTCACGGGATTGTACGGCAGAACGAACAACAATGATTTTGTTGAATGGATTTGATTTATCAAGGACTTCTTGTATTGCCTTGTATAATGCACAGAATGTTTTGCCTGTACCTGCAACACCATGTAATGCTACAAAATAATCACCTCGTTTGTATGCATCAAAGAATAGTTTTTGATTCTCTGTTAATGGTTCAAAATGTTTAAGGTCATCAATTCTTATCTTCAATTGATTGGTTGTCTTGGCTACTGTTATTGTTTCGTTGTTTGCTGTTTGTTTGCGAGCCATTGATTTTTCCTATTACATGAGATTTATGGATTTTACAGGTCACCCATGAGTTATAATAAGAGTCACTTAAAAGAGCTTGTCTACTGAATATCTCAAAAGTCTCCCAATAACTACATTCTGACCTAGATTTGCATAGATGTAGAATTTCCCTTGTGTATTGATCCTCTCCATTCTGTTTCACCTCTGTTTGTAGTTCTGTATTAGAACCCCAATAAGATTCCCAATCAGAGGTCTTGCGAATCTTTTTCTTTTTGCCTTTTATTTGCCGAGTACCGGCCTTGGTAAAAAACTTCTTACCAATATACTTTCTGCCGGTTTGGTTGTGCGTAATAAGATAGACGAAGCCAAAGTAACCTTCGGCATCGTCAAGTTTGAATTCTTCTGGTGTATTATAATAAAACCACATTAATAATCATCATCCTGTTCCACTTCTTCTTCATTTATATATGCTGAACAGAAGGGACAGAACTTAGGATCGTCTTCACAATCCTCTATGATAAATTCAAGTGTGTATTTTGATTCACAATCAGGACATTGGTGCTTTATAATCATTATTCTGCTTTACCACACTTAGCACGCTTAGCGTTTGTTAATGCACCGAAATCAACTGGCCATTCTTGACCTGGTTGCAATTCAACTGCACCTGCTGGAAATTTATACTCAACACCTGCTTGCTTTTGAATATCAGCAATACTCATACGAAACTTGGTCATGTCATTACCTAAGTTAGGGTAAGGTGCATTGTGTGGAAAACCCCAGCCTGCAACTTGTTTGGTTGTATTGTTAATGACAATCTTATAATAACCTTTTGGTACGATTACACCATTACCAATGGTTTTATCACCTTGACCATAGATTGCACCAACATAGATTGTAAATGGTTGATTCAATTGAACTGCCCAACCACGAACGGATGTTTCTAATAGTTTCCAAATGCCACGATTCAAAGAACCTGCCTGTGGGTACATATTGGTCATTAGAAATGATTCATATTCTACAATTGCTGACCATGACAAGTCACCATCTGGTGCGGCATGACCTTTGTCGTAGCCTGTACCTGCATAGTCATCAGGTCTTGCGCCTGTACCACCTAAACTTGCATCAGCAACAAACGCATTGGTGCGTGGAAAACAACCTAATGCGTTCTGTGGTAGTAAGGTGTATGCAACATAAACTGGAATCTTAACTGGTGCATCATATGCAACAAAGTATGCTTCACGACAGATGGGTACTGCTGTGCGAACAGTTTGTGCAAAACCATATGGACTATGTACTGCACATTGTTGTGGAGGTAGTGGTGCCCGTTGTTCCCATGCAAATACGGCACTTGAGAATAGTGCCAATAATACTAATAACTTTTTCATTTTAATCCTTATATCCTAAAACTTTCACCGCAACCACATCGGTCACGTTCATTGGGATTTTTGAAATCAAATCCCTCATTTAGGCCTTTTTGTATATAGTCTATTTCTAGGCCTGTGATGTACACATAGGTTTTTGGGTCTACAAATACTTTGCAACCATATGATTCTATGCAATAATCATCTTCATTAGGTGCATCAACATATTCTAAAACATATGCAAAGCCAGAACAACCTGTTGTCTTAACAGCAATACGAAGGCCTTCACCTTTGCCTCTACGCATCAACTGTTGTTTTACTTTGTTAGAAGCCTTTTCAGTTAATGATATCATGTTTGTTTTTATAATCTTTTACTGCGGCTTTGATAGCATCTTCTGCAAGTATGCTACAATGTATTTTAACCGGTGGTAAGGCAAGTTCTTCAGCAATTTCTGAATTACTAATTTTTCCCGCTTGGTCAAGTGTTTTTCCTTTGACCCATTCTGTAAGGAGGCTGGAACTTGCAATTGCTGATCCGCATCCATAAGTTTTAAATCGTGCATCTGTGATTATTCCCTCTTCTACTTTAATTTGTAATTTCATTACATCTCCGCAAGCAGGTGCCCCAACCATACCAGTACCAATGGAAGTATCACTAGAGTCAAAACTACCCACATTCCTGGGATTTTCATAATGGTCAATTACTTTTTGTGAATAGGCCATTGTTTATACCGAGAAAGAAGAACCACAACCACAAGTTGTTTGTGCATTTGGATTAGATATGACAAACTGTGAACCTTGTATGTCTTCTTTGTAATCTATACTTGCGCCTTGTAGGTATTGCATACTTGCAGAATCTACCAACACTTTAAACTTTTCTAAAGGCACTTCAAAATCATCTTCATTTGTTATTTCATCAAATGTAAATCCATAACTCATACCACTACAACCACCGCCTTGAACGAATGTTCTTAGTGCTAGGTCAGGATTGTTTTCTTCTGCAAGAAGGTCTAGAATTTTAGTTTTAGCTGACTCTGTTATTGTAATCATTTTAACCTTGCTAGTTTGAAAAACCTAAAAATTGACAACCACATCCAGCCTATATCAAATTCATACCAGTTCTTAGAGAGGCGGGCACTCGCTGGGTCCAAGTGGTGGTTGTTGTGCAACTCTTCACCGCCAATAACAATACCCCAAGGACTAATATTGCGAC